>WNGB01010305.1_pt1 | contig 16581 bp, 14 predicted proteins | sample 5400681 | NCBI WGS metagenome assembly WNGB01 (sample SAMN13153367, study PRJNA577476) | soil metagenome | isolation source: 115 cm soil or saprolite under grassland replicate 2 | place: USA:California | collected 2016-06-15 | reverse complement strand
TGAGCCGGGGCTGCAGTTCGCAGCACTCCCGGCCGGCCATACCAGGGAGTCGCGAGATGCACATTCCCACTTTGGTCGCCCTCCCCATCGCCCTGGCGATCGCCGTCACGCCAGTTGTGGCGAATGCGGAGCCAACGCCAGCCCAGGCGGACGCGGCCACCAGAATCGATCGCTTTGTCCAACAGCGCATGGCAAGCGCGCGAACTCCAGGCTTTTCGGTAGTAGTCGTCGCCGGCGACGAGGTAATTCTCAGCCGTGGATACGGGTATGCCGACCTCGAGGCAGGTATCCCCATGACGGAGGACACGCCGGTCGCCGTGGGGTCGACCACCAAGCCCATGACGGCATTGGCGGTCCTGCAGCTCGTCGAGCGCGGGCTGGTTGACCTGGACGCGCCCGTGACCACCTATGTGCCCGACTTCCGCAGCGCCGATGGACGCTCGGCGGGCATCACGCTGCGTCAGCTGCTGAGCCACACCGCGGGCATCCCGGAGGGCGCCACGTTCGATGGCGACCAGGACGACGGGGCTCTCGAACGGCGTGTGGCCGGACTCGCGGCGGCTCCCCTGAGCCGGTCACCAGGCACGGGATTCGAGTACGCCAACGACGGCTACAGCGTGGCAGGCCTGGTCGTCCAGCGCGTCACAGGCATGCCGTACGAGCAGTACATGGCCCAGTCGGTGTTTACGCCCCTGGGCATGGACCGAACGACCTTTGACCCGAGCCAGGCAGCGACCTGGGGCTGGGCGCACGGCTATGCGAAGCGCCGCGGGGTCGTCGCGCCCGCTCCGATCGTGCTCTCGCGAGGCATCGGGCCGGCCGGAATGGTTGTGACCACGGCGACCGACGTGGGCCACTATTTCGCAGCGCTCCTGAGCGGCGGCACTGCAAACGGCCAACAGATCATCAGCCAGGCGTCGCTGGATGAGAGCTGGACGCCAATCGTAGCTATGGGCGAAGGCTCGAGGCAGTACGGCCTGGGATGGAGTGTCGCGGATATCGGCGGGCAACGCGTGGTGGCACACAGCGGCAGCATCGATACGGCTGGGTCGTTCTTCGTGATCGCGCCCGACCATGGCATTGCGGTCGGCGTGCTGGCGAATCTGGCGAGCGACGAGAAGGAAGAGCTGGCAATGGATGTCCTCAGCATCGCGCTGGGCAACGAGCCCACGGTTCCCAGCCTCGCGCCGGACTGGCGCATCGCCGCGAGCGGTTTCACTCCAGACCTGAATGCATGGTCAGCGTACTTCGGTGAGTACCAGAGCCCGCAGGGCATGCTCCGCGTCTATCGCGAAGCGAACCAGTTGCACCTGACGAGCGGCGGGCTCGTGTTCGATCTGGTGCCACTCAGCGACAGCACGTTCATCTTGCTCGGCGACGAGAGCGGGTTCGATGAGCTGCCCGCCGAGTTCCGGCGCGAGTCGAACGGCGGCATGGGTTTGTACCTCAGTGGCGCCCGATTTGGGTTCAAGCCATGAAGGTAGCAGCCGTGCCGACCGCACCATCATCGTCTTGGGCGACTTCCCGCCGTCTCCCCATCCGGCGAGTGTCGCAATTAGTACGACGCTTCGCCGTCGGCGCAATCGTTCTTGTCCTCGCGCTCGCGGGCGCGGGAGCCACCTACGAGGCAATCGGCGCGACTCAGGACGCCGCGGCCTACCCGCCGCCGGGTCGCTTGGTAAACGTGGGCAGCCACCGGCTGCACATCTCGTGCGTCGGTGATGGCAGTCCGACCGTCGTGTTCGAGTCGGGCTTGGCCAACATGTCAGCCGATTGGGCGAACGTCCAGCCAGCGGTTGGAGCAATCACTCGCGCCTGTGCATACGATCGGGCAGGTATCGGCTGGAGCGACAACGGCGAACAGCCTCGAGATTCACGACAAATTGCACAGGAGCTCCACACGCTGCTGGCAAACGCGGGTATCTCCGGGCCGTTTGTGCTCGTCGGGCAATCGTTCGGCGGCCTGTACGTGCGCATGTTTGCCGACCTGTATCCAGACGAAGTTGCTGGCATGGTGCTGGTGGACGCGTCTCACCCTGACATGTGGTCGCGCGTTCCGCCCGAGCTCACCGCGGCTCAGGTCCCGAGCCCGGCAATGGGTCTCGCCTACCGCGGCCTGGCGCACCTCGGCTTCACCCGCGTGACCGCCAACTTCCCGGCCGACTGCGGGCTCACGCCCCAACACTGTGGCGAGGAGCGGGCATGGAAAGTCTCAGCCAGGGCCATAGACGCCTATATCGCGGAGATGGGCGCACCAGAACGAGACGCCCAGGTACGGGCAACGCAGATGCTCGGTGCCCGGCCGCTCGTCGTGTTGAGCGCGACCGACCACACGGCAGAGTTCGGGCCGTACGCGGCCGAGGTCGATCCACTCTGGCAGCAGATGCAAAACGAGCTGGCCGCACTCTCGAGCAATAGCGCCCATTACACCGTGGAAGGAGCGACGCACAGCTCATTGCAGGCCAAGGACGCGGCCGCCACGAGCAGGGCGATCGGTCAGGTGGTGCGCGCGGTCCGCGACCGTCAGCCGCTGATGCACCAGGATCCAGCGCCGGCGAACCAGACCGCCTCGGGCGAGCCCGATTTCGGGGCGATCGATCGCTACGTCGAATCTGAACGCCAGGCGATGCGCATCCCTGGTCTGGCGATCGGAATCGTGGAGGGCGATCGCATCGTCCATCTCGCGGGTTTCGGCCAGGCTGACCCAACAGGTCGGCCAGTCACTGCACAGACGCCGTTCTTCACCGCCTCGATCAACAAGTCCGTCACCGCTCTGGCAGTCATGCAGCTCGTCGAAGCTGGCAAGGTCGAGCTCGATGCACCGATACAGCGCTACCTGACATGGTTTCGTGTGGCCGACGCGGCCGCGTCTGCTCAGATCACCGTGCGCCACCTGCTGAACCAGACAAGTGGCTTCCCGACCGGTCCGGCCAACCTGGGCCTGGTCGGTGACGACACGGATGACCAGGCCATCGAGCGCGGCGTGCGCGCCCTGGCCGACGTCTCGCTCAGCCAGCCCGTCGGCTCAACGTACCAGTACTCGAACTTCAACTACCGGACACTCGGCATGCTCGTCCAGGCGGTCTCTGGCCAGGCGTACGAGGAGTACGTGCAGCAGCGCGTGTTCGATCCGCTAGCTATGCGCAGGTCGTACCTGTCGCAAGCGGTGGCGCAGACGCAAGGCCTGGCAACCGGGTACCGCTTCTGGTTCGGACTGCCCGTGCCTACCGACCTGAACTACAGCCGTAGCTTCGTACCGTCTGGCGGGCTCATCTCCACCTCTGAGGATCTGGCGCACTATCTCATTGCGCAGCTGAACGGCGGGCACTACGCCAGCGCGTCTGTGCTGTCGGCGGCGGGGATCGCCGAACAGCACCAGCCCGCGGTCAGGCAGGGCAGCGCCGACGCCTACTACGGAATGGGCTGGGAGGTCGGCGTCAGCGACGGCATGCCCATCGTGCACCACAACGGGACCCTCCCCAACGCGTATGCCGACCTGATGCTGCTGCCGAACCAAGGCGTGGGAGTCGTGGTGCTTGCGAACGCGACCAACCTGGTCGTACTGGAGCGCCTGGATGGGGTTGCGCGTGGCGTACGGAGTCACGGCTGTTCCAGGCCCTACCGATTGTCAGCGTCAGTATTGTTCTGCTCCAGCTTGTCTGGATACTCCGCTCGGTGGCGGGCTTGCGGCGCTGGCATGCGCGGCCACAGAGTCGTCCCCACGGCGCGCGGACGTTGGTCTGGCACCTCGGACTCCCGCTCGTCCTGAACGTCGGTTGGGCATCGCTTGTACTGGTGGGGGTCCCCCTGCCCTTCGGGCTACCGCTCGCTACCACCGTCTTCGTGCTTGGCGACTACGCATATGTACTGGCGGGAAGCGCCGTCATCGCCCTGATCTGGGGCGTGCTGCGGACCTTGCTTGCCTGGCGGGTGCTTCGCGCAACGGCCTCCGGGCCTGCCATTGCTGTCCCGATTCTTGCGCCAGCCGCCTGACGAAGGGAATGAAGGGAACCAATGGTCGCATCTGACAGCTACGTCATCGAGACTCGAGGACTGACCAAAACCTTACGCTGGGACGCCGGTCCTGAAGGGCCTGGACCTCAAGGTACCGAAGCACTCGATCTTCGGCTTCCTGGGCCCTAGCTGCCCCCGTTGCCGTTGGACAACAGCCGCACGCGTCACTCGGCGCCACAAACCCGGTCCTTGATGGCGCTTCGCGTGGCGTATGCGTACCCGGATCTACCCGACGCTGCAACGCTGTCGGCTGACCCCGCAGCAAAGGACATCTGACGTGACACGAGCGATGCTGACCCGAGGACCACAACACATAGGGCCGCCTGCACTGCAGAAAAATGGATCGCAGGCTGCCTCCAACCCGGGTCGTGCCGTCGATCGACTTTCGTGGTTATGGCTCGCCATCGGCGCGATCCTATTGCCCCTCACGGCCTGGCAGACTGTCCTGCCCCTTGCCGCCTGGCTAGCCCCGATCCTCCTCATGCGCTTCGTGCGCACACAGCGCGCCGCCGTCGGGTTACCCGTGGTCGCGATTGTGTCCAGCGCCGCCGTCATTATCGCCTTTCGCAACGAGCTCGTGCCGGCGCCAGCCCCGATCGCCCAGTTGATCGCGGTCGGCTACGGCATAGCGTTCTCGCTAGCCTACGTGGTGGACCGACTCCTGGCTCCGCGCCTTCACGGGGTCGCCCGCACGCTGGTGTTCCCGCTCGCAGCCACCGCGGTCAGTTGGCTGGTCTCCATCGCACCCGGAACGTACGCCACGTGGGGTTCGCCAGCCTATTCACAGGTTGACAACCTGGCGCTCGTGCAGCTCGTCTCCGTTACCGGCCTCTGGGGCCTGACATTCCTCATATCGTGGCTTGCCCCGGTGGCCAATGAGGCATGGGAGCATCGATTCGCATGGCGGAGCGTGCGCAGCAGCGCAGTGCCGTTCGCGAGCGTTCTGCTCGCCGTCCTGTTGTTCGGCAGCGTGCGCCTGGCCTTCTCTTCATCCGAATCGCCGACGGTGCGGGTGGCAGGTCTGGTCGCGGACACCGCGCAGGCAGCGATGCTCGAGCACAATATGCTGACCATCGTCAAGGACATTCCCGGTCAGGTGCCCGTTTGGGTCAAACTGGCTGGCGGTTCGGACAGGCTCCGAGCCATGGCTCGAGCTCAGTTCACGCCAATCCTGGACGATCTGTTCGAGCGCACGCGGCGCGAGGCTCGCGCGGGGGCGAAGATCGTCGTCTGGTCGGAGGAAGCAGCGCAGATTCTCCAGGAGGACGAGCCGCTCGTGATCGAACGAGCCGTCGCGCTCGCCCGCGACGAAGGCATCTACCTGCAGATGGGCTGGCTGGTCTCACTGCACACCGAGCAGTTCCCCTACATACAGAACCGTGCGCTGCTGGTGGATCCATCCGGTGCGCTGGTGTGGGACTACGCCAAGTCGCACCCAGTTCCTGGCGGCGAGACGTTCCTTTTCGGGCCGGGTGAGGGCATCGTCCCAAACGTGACGACACCCTACGGCGTGCTCGCTACGGTGATCTGCTTCGACATGAACTACCCGACCACCGTCCGCCAGACAGGCCAGGCGGCTACAGATGTACTGCTTGCACCGTCCAGGGATTGGGCCGCCATCAAAGTGACCCACGCGCAGATGCATGCGTTCCGAGCCATTGAGAACGGCGTCTCAGTTGTGCGCCCAACGGAAAACGGCGTCGGACTTGCCGTCGATCCCATGGGGCGGATCCTCGCAGCGCAGGACTCGTTCGCCACGGACAAGCCAGCACTGGTAGCCGCCGTCCCAACGCGCGGTGTCGCGACCGTGTACGCCCGGGTTGGCGACAGTTTCGCGTACATGTCCATTGCGGCCCTAGTGCTACTCATTGGCGGGGCTTTCGTTCGCGGGCGCGTCCTGCGTGTTGCCGCGGCCCCCGCCGCCACTTTCGGCGCACACCGCGGCTGAGCAGCGTGCGGCGCTCCTGATATTGGTGGTGCGCGTCGAGTCGACCCGGCCCTGAGCTGTTGCGGTAGTAAATGCCGATCGTGAAGCCCACGTTGGCGCAGTTGGCGAAGTACGTGGCGCCCCCATCGGCGGCGCTGCCGTGGCACCAGAGCTGCTGACGCCAGGACGAAGCTCTGCGACAGGTTCGCTCGCCATGACAACCGTCACCTCCGTCGCTGGCGATGCTCATCGCTCCTCTATCTGCGGCGGTCGAGCGTTTCGGGTGACCGCGCGGCGACGACCAGGCCCCACGCGAGTACCGCCAGGATGACGGCGTGGTAGACGACGTCCGGCACCGTGCGGGGACCGACGCCGACGGCGATCGTGAACACCCCCACCAGCGTACCGAGCAGCGCGAAGCCCTGTGCGGCCAGCCCGAGCGCCCGCGTCCTCGCGGGCCAGACCCAGCTCAGCCCGAGACCGGCCAGAAGCACGACGGCGATGGTGCTCTCGGCCGGAGCGGCCATCCCATGCTCGTAGCCGCGGACCAGGACGCCGAAGTGGACCAGCCCGGCAACGACGAAGCTCGCGGCCTCAACTAGCAGAAAGAGCCGGATCGCCCGCGTCATAGGGTTCTCGCTCTCGATGTCGCTCTCGCGGCGTGAACGGGCTATTTGACTTTGCGGTATGTCAGGTCGAAGTCGTGGTGGAGGGGCTGTCCCTTGCCGTCTGAGATGTCCCAGGCGCCCGTGATGCTCTTACCGTCGCCGGAGAAGGTGCCGCGGTAGCGTTGGGAAAAATCGGGGTCGTCTCGGGTCAGGGTCCAGACGACGCCTTCGAAGGTGATCTCGTAAAGGCGGGCGACACCGCGGGAGTCGAAGTAGTGCTTGACCAGGCGCGAGCCGGGGTCGTCGGGCTCCACCCGGCCGATCAGGGAGAGGCTGCGCGGGAAGCGCGGGGCGGCGGTCGAGCGCTCGATCAGGAAACGGCCGCCGTCCATCCACTCGTAGGTGGTGGTGCCGCTCATGGTCATGCCGGGCTCGAGCGGCATGGCGGCCTCGCTGACCCATTCGCCGACCAGCGCGTCGAGGGCGGCGACGGAGGGATCCGGCGTTGCAGGCGTTGTCGGGGTCATGTGGTGCACCTCCGGTCCGGCTTAACGGCAGTTGCCGGGCCAGACCGCGTCGCGGCCGTGCAGAGGACGCAGTCGGACCGCAGCCGGGTCTCGAATAGGACTCCGCAAGCCGCGAGTGTCCCGGCGGGCAGCTCGATCACCCCCGCCGCGCCCCGCACGCGGGGCGATACGCGCCACGGCCGCAGCGAATGGATCAGGTACACGATGGCGCCCTCGCGGCTGCCCAATCGATGGCCTGTGCGCTCACGTGGTGCGCGATGTGGACATACCGTCGGGACGGGACCGCTGCCGTCCAAAGGAACAAGGCACGGGCAGAGGCCGACACATGTCCCGTTGGCTCAGGGGTCGCTCGCGTGGTGGGCGCAGAACGCGTTGGGCCGAATCCGACGACACTCCAGTTGTCGCGCACGGCTCCGATCTTGAATGCGCTTGATACGCTTGATGCGAGTCCGGATCGATGGCGGATTTCCTCAACCAAGTGAGACTGCCAGGTGGCTGACGGGCGTCACGTTGATCTACCTGGCATGTTGGTGCTGGCCCGCGACATCTCAGATTCAGTGCACGTCGGTGGCCAGGAGACGGTGGCAGCGGCATTTGCGCTTGACCCCGAGACGGGTCTGATCCTTGGCTCGGGCGTCGCCCGTGATCCAGCCGCGGCGCTCAGTGATCTACTGGCAAACGTTTCTGCCGCTCCCGCAGGCAAAGATCCGCGGCCTCCTCGTATCCTCTGCCCGCCTGAGCTGGCCAGACTTGTCCAGGGGTGCCTGCCAGCTGACTGGCGCATGGCCGAGGTCGTGGCTGTGCAGCCGGATGTCTCGGTGGAAGACCTCTTCGACTCACTCGTCGGGCACCTGGCAGGCCGCCAGCAACCCAGCGACCTGCCGTCGGCTGAGGATTGGTCGATGCTGTTTCGACAGGCGCAGGCCTTCGTGGAAGCGGCGCCCTGGCGCCAGCTGTCGGATGACGTGCCCGTGCACGTGGACCTATGGCTGGCTGGCAAGTCGACACACCGTGTGGGCATCGTCCTGGGCAACGCAGGAATCACCCACGGGTTTGCCCTGTACCCGGGTGATGCCGCGCCGCCTGGCGGGCCAATGCGCAACCCCCCGAACCCCCCGCCTCCGGGTACGCTGGTGATGACACTCGATCCAGCGCACGCTCTTCCCGGCCACATGGTCGCCAAAGCGCGACGCTATCAGTGGCCCGATTCGCTGGTGCTGGTGCCGCTGTTCTTTGCCTGGACAACCGACGGCGCGGCCGACTTGAGCGGCGACGACGTCGGCCTGCTCACGATCGCGCTGGCTGCTGCACTTGCGGCCGATGTTGGCCAACGTGCGGCACAGACTGCGGGCGACATGATCTTGAGCGGCGGGCGCTCGGGCCGGTACCAGGTCCAGCTCAGGCCGCGGTCGGATCGGCCGGATACGAGCCAGCGCGACGTGCTCACCGTTGACCGCGCGCTGGAGGCCTTCCTGCAGGACTGCCGCTCACGGCTGTCGGCACGCACGTTTCGCACCTATGCGTCGGTCATCGATCTTTTGCGCGCGTGCCTGAACAGCTACGGATACCAGTATCTCTCCGAGCCCGAGGACGACGCATTTCAGGCCGCCTATGCAGCTGGCGATGAACAGGCCTTCTGTGGGCTGTTCGGTACCGACAAAATCGCGGAGTCCGTCGGCGAATTCCTTGGCTATTTCATGATTCGAAAGGTGGCAGCCAGCGAAGAGTTGCTACGGGCGTCGGGCACCGTCATCGGCAAACTCATTTCCTGGCTGGCGGAGCGTGGGGCCATCTCCCCAGACGTGGCGCACGAGGCGCAGCGCCGAGCACGAGATGCCGCGCGTGATCTACCTCGGGCTGCGCGCCTGGCGTCGATCCTGTTCGACACAGCCGAATCTGGACCAACCGTTAGAGTCGACGCATTGGAGGATGCGGATTACATCGAAGACGACCTGATGATCTCCAGGGTCGAGCCTGGCAGGCTCTGGTTCGAGGATGAGGTTGGCCCTGTGAAGGTGCCGAAAGCCGCCAGCGACCTGGCTCGCCCGGGCTGGACGGTCAGCATCGCTCTCGGCCGAGTCCGAGGGCTGTGGCACATCGTGCAGGCTGGCAGCGTGTACCCATGAGCCGGCCTCAATCGTCGCCCGACGATCGCCAGTGTCCTGACGCGAGGGCAAAAGTCTGTCTTTCAGCGCTGCGCTGGCTCACACTGCCGGTACCGCCGCCGAGTTACTGATCACTGCGAGGTCGATTCAGGCGGAGGCCGCGAACTTCGGAACGAGGAACGCCAGCAGCGTTAGCTCGCAGACACCGGAATTGCGAACACGAAGCTCTTCGTCACCACGAAAGAACGCGAGCGAGCCTGCACTGAAGGCCACGGGGCCTTCGGGCAGATCGAGCTGCCCCTGACCAACGGCGGCGTACAGCATCAGATCCGAGACACCGTGGCGGTGGGGCGGCAACGCCTGGTCGGGTGCCAGGCGAATGATTCGGATATTCGATTGATCGCCCTCGAGCAGTGGCTTCGCTCAAGATGCCCTGCGTTTCGGGCCGTTCGGCATCCTGAATGTGAACCAGCTTCATCGGCAGATTCGTCGCACTCCTCCGACGGAGTTGTCAACCGCAGCGCGCGACGGGGTTGATCGCGGTCACGCGCGTGCGCATGATGTCAGCAGACCGATGCAGGTCCGTGACTAGTTGCCCGATCATCCCGTTCCTGACGGGATTCGAGACAGACCGGTAGCGGCGAGCATTCGTGTCGAAGGGCTGGTGACGCGTCCACTAAGCCTGGACGGCAAACGCGCTTGCCGCTCTGACGCGAGTCGGTCTCGAGCAGCCGTTCACGTGCGAGGAGGGCTGGAGCGTGCCTGGCCTGCGCTGGTGCGGCGTCACCCTTTGCCGATGTCCTGGCGCTGGCACAGCCGCTCGAGCAGGCGCCCTTCGTCAGCGTCAGCTCGGGAGGCTACTCGGTGTCTGTTCCGCTGAGCGATGCATCCGGCGTCCTCCTCTGTGACACACTCAACGAGAGTGTCCCTGTCCGTGGAACACGGTGGTCCGTGGCGGCTGGTTGTGCCGAACGGGCAGTGCTTTTACCAGCGTGAAGTGGGTTGAGCGCTTCGCGCTCGCGGCAGAGTGTCGGCCCAGCACGGCCGAGGTGATAGCCGGTGAGCGACTCCTCGGATCGCGCTGAGCCATAGTTCAGTCGAGGAGGCTGAGCATGGAACCCACGATCTTGAGCGACTACCGCGCGTACACGCGGTTTGCGGCCGAACGCTTCTCGCCAGTGCCTCTTGCGCAGACTGATGGGCTGAAGGTCGTGTTGACCTGCTTCGAGGCAGGCCAGTTCATTCCGGTGCATGCGCCCGGTGTGGACATGGTGCTGGTGATCCTCGAGGGCGTCGGGACGGTGGTTGCCGGCCAGACGGAGTGCTCCGTCAGCCCTGGCAGCATCGTGGTCGTCCCAGCGGGCGAGTCGAGAGGGGTTAAGGCCAGCACGCGTCTGGTCGCTGTCCATGTGGTCTCGCCACCGCCTGCCGAGTCCGACCATGCGGCGGTCCAGGAAGGCCTCGTGCGCGGAACGTGGCAGTGACAAAGTCGGCGGCATCGAAATCGATCCGGCTTGGCCTCGTTGCGCTGGCCGGACTAGCCCTGCTCGCGGGCCTCTGGGCGGGCCTCATCCGCATCGGCTGGACCCTGCCCCCGATCGAACCCGACCTGGTGCTGCTGCACGGCCCGCTCATGCTGGCAGGCTTCCTCGGTCTGGTTATCGGGCTCGAACGCGCCGTGGCGCTTGGCCGGGGCTGGGCGCACGCGGCGCCTGGCCTGGCTGGGCTCGGGAGCGTGGCTCTGCTCGTCGGACTGCCGATGACGGTCGGCGCTGCGCTGCTGGTTGGCAGTAGCGTGATCCTGGTCGCGATCTTCCAGCGCATTTACGGCTTGCGGCCAGAGCCGTCGACGGTGCTGCTGATGCTGGGCGCGCTTGCCTGGCTGGCGGGCAACGGACTCTGGCTTGGTGGGCTGCCGATCGTGACCGTCGCGCCCTGGTGGGCGGGCTTCCTGGTGCTGACGATCGTTGGCGAGCGGTTGGAGCTCGCCCAGGTACTGCTGCCAGCCAGGACGCGGAATCTGCTGCTGATCGCGGTCGGCGTACTGATCCTCGGGTTGTCGCTGTCCACCGTGCTGTTCGCGCGGGGCGTTCAGTTGGCCGGCGTCGGGCTGCTAGCCCTCGCCGCGTGGCTCCTGAGCTATGACGTCGCGAGAAGGACACTTGCGCGCGGCAAGTCAGCCCGATTCAGCGGTGTCGCCCTGTTGCTGGGCTACGTCTGGCTAGGCGTGGCGGGCGTGCTCTGGCTGCTTGGCGCGGACCGGGTCCCAGGGGGCTTCTGGTACGACGCCATGCTGCACACCGTCTTCGTGGGCTTCGCGTTCTCGATGATCTTCGGCCACGCACCAACGATCGTTCCCGCGCTGACCGGCTTCGGCGTGCCCTTTGGACAGCACTTCTACGCTCACCTGGTCCTGTTGCACGCGTCGCTCGCGCTGCGGATCGTGGGCGACCTCACCGCCTGGCCAGAAGCGCGTAGCTGGGGAGGCATGCTGAACGCCATCGCGATCCTTGGGTTCGTGGTCGTCACGTTCGCGGCGGTGCGTCGCGGCCATTCGCTGAGAGCCGCTCCCTCGCGCAGGCACGCACACTCGGGGTGAGGACTCCGGTATAGGGCGGATTGTGCGATCAAGACAGGGCGAACTGCCCCCTCGACTGAGTCGTCTGAGCCTCAATGCTTTCACGGCCTACGAGTCGAGTCGCCGATGAGTGGCACCGACCGTCTCATCGGAATGGTCAGTGACGCGCGGGTCTACCCGATTGTTGCTTACCCATCCAGGTCGGCCGGATCCAGAGCTCAGACACGTGGGCTCCCGGCGGGAAGTGGGTCGCCTTCCTCACTTAGGCGCCGAGCGGTTCGCGTGGCAGCAGCTTCGTCGCGTTGTGCGCGGTGGATACCACTGCCGGCGGTGCTATCTCCGGATTCCGCTACGTTGCTGACCTGGGCCGTTTGTCGGATCCAGCCGGTCCGCCGCCCGTTGCGCCAGCGACATGGTCACCGATGGGAGATGGTCGTCTGGTGTACGCGGCTGCCACACCGAGGATCAGCGTGAGTAACAAGCTCGGGCTACCGACGACGTCAGGAGGCGAGCCGGGATTATTTATGGCAACACCGGCTGGTCACGCGCTTAGCGCCGAGGAAGGTCAGCGCCTGGGATCCGCCACTGGCCCGATCGCGCCAGCCTGGGCATCACGGGACGAACTCAATGGAGCAGTTTTGATTGCGCTGGCGCACTCCGATAAAGGCAACACACCACTGGTCATACGTGGCATCGACCCTGTGAGCGGCACGCCGCAGAACCTCGACATCGTGCTGCCGGCCACCGTCGGCGGGTCCGGTACGCTGGCAGTTCGTTGGGACCTCGGCCACGGCCGTCTCCTTGTGCTCGCTCGCCACGACAACTCCAGTTCGGGTCTTCTCGATTTCTGGCTGGTCCAGCTACAGGCTCAAGCAGGAGGGGATTGATGGCAACATCGGCATCCCGGAATTTCCTCCTGGCGGTGATGCTCGCAGCTGTCGTTCGCCTCGCCGGTTCGCGCCTTCCCAGACACCACCGGCCTCCAGCTCAACAAAACCACCCCAGTTCAACGCCCTGCTGGGCCTGCTTCCAAGGGACTAGCACGCGCTCGAGCGCGGCGACCACAATAGCGCTGGCGAAGCCAACCATGGCGATCACCACCAGTCCGACATACATCTTCTCGACCTGGAAGACCTGCCAGCTGGTCCAGATCAGGTAGCCGATACCACTCTTGGCTCCAACGAATTCGGCCGTCACGATCGCGATCAGCGATACGCCTACCCCGAGTTTCATCCCAGCCACGATATGGGGCAGCGCTCCAGGCACGGCGATGTCGGCAAACATCATCAGGCTACTGGCGTGAAAATTCCGACCCACATCAAGGTAGATGCGGTCGATATTGCGCACACCGGCCACGGTGTCGATCAGCACCAGGTAGAAGACCGCCGTGGCGATGACGGCGTACTTCGACGCCTCTCCGATGCCAAAGATCAAGAGAAAGAGTGGCAGGAGCGCCACTTTCGGAATGGGGAATGTGGCGTCGACGACGGGCTGGAGAACGGTGCGCACGATCGGCACCAAGCCGATGAAGATTCCTACGACTACGCCGGGGAGGGCACCAATAAGGAACCCAATCGCGATCCGTTGCAGGCTGATACCCAGGTGGGCGAGGAGTTCTCCGCTCCGCAGCATTTCACCCAGGACTACGAAGACACTGCTGGGCGCTGGAAAGAAGCGCGTATCGATCACGTGCGCACGCGCGCAAAGCTCCCACAGAGCGAGCAAGATGAGCGGCGAGAGCACCGAGATCGCTCGCTCGGTAGCCGCCCCGAGTATGCATCGGGCAACGGACGGGTGAGTTTTGAGCCGTTCCTCCTCATCGGACAAGCGCCCTGATATCGGAACGTCGTAAGGCGTCTGCCTCCCTGGCACGCCGTCGTTGGCAAACATCATGGCGCCTGCTTCAGCGTCGCTAAGACTTCGTCGCGCAGCTGGTCCCAGACTCGTGCAAAGAGCTCCCCATATTGCCGGCTCGATCTGACCGTTTCAACCGTCCGCGGGCGTCCGAAGACCTGCGTGACGTTGACAATCTCCTTGACGCGGCCGGGCCTAGCGCTCATCACCAGGATCCGATCAGCCAACACGATGGCTTCATCGACCGAGTGCGTTACATACATCACTTTCTTGCGCGTCTCCTCCCAGGTGCGCACGAGCTGTGCCTGGAGGATGAGCCTGGTCTGCTCGTCGAGAGACGCAAAGGGCTCGTCCATTATCAGGATCTCCGGGTCATTGGCGAACGCACGAGCGATAGAAACGCGCTGTTTCATGCCGCCCGAGAGCTGGTGGGGCAGAGCATCTTCAAAGCCAGTAAGTCCCACGGCGTGGACGAAGCCGCCAGCCACGCGGCACCGCTCGCTGCGAGACATGCCTCGCGCCTTGAGGCCGAAGGCGATGTTGTCGCGCACGCTCATCCACGGAAAGATGCTCTGCTCCTGAAAGACCATCGAGTTGACGGGTCGGGAACTGGCGCGGTCGCGTCCAATCTCAACGCTTCCAGCGCTCGGACGTTCGAGGCCAGCGACAATACGTAGGAGCGTGGTCTTGCCACAGCCGGAAGGTCCGACAATGCAGAAAAACTCGCCTGCGTTGATGTCTACCTCAATGTGCGTGAGCGCATCGACGGTACGCCGCTTGACAGTGAACCGCTTCGCGATTCCACGCAGACGGACCTTTGGGGTGCCGACTGTCGTTGGTCGGGCGTCGCGGACCTCAGATACATTCATGGTATTTACAGGGTCCTCCGCGGCGCCAATGTTTAGCCGGCTCCCATCATTTTCGCGACTCGGTCTAGCGGGTAACGGTAGGCCCGAAGGACTGCATTCTGCTGATCTCGCGCTGTCGGACCGCAGAAGTAGGGATTGACGTAGTCCCACACGACGTCGCCTTCTGCCGTCACCTCGAATATGCGACCAGATGCCCCCTCGTTGATCAGCGTGTTGCCATTCCAGAGCCGCTGAACAGTCGAGATGATCGAATTGCGGGAGGCGATTGGCCGCGTCTTGTTCAGTCGCGCAGGTCCGAGTTTGTGGACCACGGCGCCACTGTGCCGGTCGACAGTCACCGTGGACATGAGTTCGAAGCTGAGCATCAGGTCGCCTTTGGCGAGCTCCACCACGGTGTTGCCATGCATCCACTCCGTGCGAGCATCCTCCGGAGGGAGTATTGGCACCTGTTCAGCGTCGAGGTGCTCCCAGCTCCGCCACTCCCAAACACAGCGGCCGTTGGTCGTCATCTCCACCAGGTAGTCGGCGTACATACGGCCGTGGTACTCGCTGCCGAGCCGTCCGCCCGCTACCCGCTGAGCGATATCACAAGGTACTTCTGCCATACAGAGCAACAACGCATTCCCGTTTGCCAGGCGGAGACCGTCATGGTGATGGTCCGGATGACGAACCTCCCATACCACCTCGCCGTTCGAATCAACCTCGAGTAGAACCCCTCCCTTGCATGGCATGGAGCTGAGGAAGCGTTCATCGGGGCTGTCAATGCGTCCGCGGTAGACGAGCGTGCCATGGTCGGTCAGGTAGCCATGCAGGGCGGGATAGGGCATACACCACGTGTGCACGATCTCACCGCCCAGGTCGATGAGGTACACCGTCGAGTCAGCGCCCACGGGTGTGAAGAGCGTGAGTCCGGCGCAGGCCTTGTTGGGATCCCAGGCGCGCAAGCCCACGCCCGCATGCTCGAGCTTGAACTGGTCGACCGACATCAGTGATACGCTCCCAGCCTGGCAACCGCTGCTTCGACGAACGACGAGTCGACGACTCTGGTGATATCGACAGGTTCACTCAGGTAACCCATCTTGACGTACCAGCGCATGATGTCTTGGATACTGTCGAGGTTCATCTTGCCTTCTGGATGGATGTGCATGAACCCCATGCTGTCAAAGAGCGCCGGTTTGATGGCGAAGGCGCCGGCCAGTGTCTCGACTGTTTCCGAGCGATGGATGTTCTTTCTGAATGCGTCGTTGTAGTCGCGGATCCCGCGCAGGTACGCCGTTGTCCATCGAGTGGCCACGTCGTGCTGGGCGGCGAACTGGGGCGTAAAGACGACCACGCTCTGCTGGAACCCGGGCACGACATCAGCCGCTCCCTTCCATTTCACGCCGGACCCGTTTTGAATCGCGACCGTGGCAAATGGTTCCGCTTGAGACCCTTGAGGTCCGCGTCGGTCCGGAGCCTCCCGTTTCGATGAAGTCTTTGCGGGCAACCAAGAAGACTCCATTGGCGTTGGGCTCGGCAGACGCCTGTGTTGCGATGACGCGGAACTCTAGCCCGCGCTGTATCGCGCTGAACAGCCCGACGTCAAGGCCGAGGCCTTGAACATCGACCTGGCCAGCGATCACTGTGGTGAACACTGTCGATGCATCGACTTTGACGAAATCGATCCTCAACCCTTCTTGGGCGAAGTACCCCTGCCGTTCCGCCAGCTGCTGGCCGGCCTGGCCCAGCGCGCCGGAGCTACCCAATCGCACGGTGACCGGTGTCTGTGCAGCCGGATGCGCTGTCGGGGCATTGACCGTCGCCGGCACAGGGCTAACGGTCTGGCCGGCACAAGCCAGAGTTCCAGCCAGTGCTAAGGCGATGATGGCCTGGACGCCGGTCCGAGTCAGTCGGTGACCGAGTTGTTGGTGGGCCATTGGTGCCCTCCTTGCTGTTGGTCACCCTACGCTGCGGAACGCACAGTTGACTGTGGGCTAACGGCCCATGTTTCGGAACCGGCGGCGACCCATTTTGCAGTGGGGCGTGCAGGACACGGCGCTTGGTGGCCCACTCCGCAACTTGGCGCGCTCACCCCGGGCCCTCAGTTCGGCCTCAGATTG
>WNGB01006888.1_pt1 | contig 16581 bp, 19 predicted proteins | sample 5400681 | NCBI WGS metagenome assembly WNGB01 (sample SAMN13153367, study PRJNA577476) | soil metagenome | isolation source: 115 cm soil or saprolite under grassland replicate 2 | place: USA:California | collected 2016-06-15 | reverse complement strand
TGGAAGGACAACCATTGGGCGCTGCTGGCCGGGCGGGGGACGACTTTCGCCGAGGCGCTGGCCGGAGCGCCGCCGGGCCTCCCGGTCGTCGTCGAAGTCGAAACCGACGCGCAGCTCGAGCAGGCGCTCGCGGCGGGCGTGACACATATCCTCGCGGACAACCAACCGCCCGATCGCATCGCCGCCTGGGTCCGCCGGGCGGGCGGCGCCGTCACCATTCAGGCCTCCGGCGGCATCACCCCCGAGCGGGCCCGGGACTACGCGGCCGCCGGCGCGACGCTCGTCGCGATCGGCGCGCTCACCCACTCGGCCCCCGCGGCGCCGCTCGCGTGCGAGATCACCCTCGTTTCGTAGCGTAGCTCTCCGTCCATCAACGAGTTGTGAAGGCCGGCAGCGCGGCGGGAACATTGCGGCCAGCTGGTTCATTCATGAATTGATTCATTCGTGAAGCGCCCCATCAACCTTGTCTTGTGGAGGACTCCATGCTGAAGCGTTTCATCTCCGCGCTCACCGTGGCGCTCGTCGCAGTGCTCGCTCCCGCGGCGCTGCGCGCCCAGACGGGCGGGCTCACCCACGGGAGCGTACGTCCCGGCTATGACCGGGTGACGCTGGGCGGCGCCTTCGGCGCCCTCTCGGGCGCGGCCGACCTCGATGCGGTCGGCAGCGCCGATTGGCGGCTCGGCTGGGCTGGCTCCGTCGATGCCACCTACTGGCTGCACCGCTACGTCGGCGTCCGCGCCGGCGGCGGCTGGGCGCAGGACAGCCTGCGCGGCGCCACGCTGGGGGGACGCGGCAAGTTCAACAAGTTCACGTACGACGCCGATGTGGTGCTGCGTTATCCGATCAACCGGGGCTCGGCGACGCTCAGCCCGTACCTGGTCGGCGGAGTCGGCGCCATCAGCGTTCATCAGCTCGATTCCGACAGCACCTGGTCGAAGTTCACCGGCAACTTTGGCGCCGGGCTCGAGTACCGCTTCGGACGCGTCGGGGTCCGCGCCGAAGGACGGGACTACGTCTACACGTTCGACCGCTACGGATTCGACAAGACCCAGCACGACATCGCGTGGCAGGGCGGCGTCACGCTGTCCTTCTGAGCCGGCCCTTCACCCTGGCCGGCGCCGCAGCGGCGCCGGCCGGCTTGACCCCCCCGACGGACGACCCATATGATGGAGCCATGAACAAACGGCCTCGGAAAGCGGCCCGCCGTCCCGCCGCCGCCGACCGGCTGGTGTTCGCGTTGCTGGGCGCCGCTGAGGCCGTGGCGGCGCGGCTCGAGGCGGCGGTGAGTCCGCTGTCCCTCGCCAAGCTGGGCGTGCTCGGTCCGCTGGCCGAGGCGAAGCATCCGCTGCCCCTTTCCGAGCTGGCCGAGCGCCAGCATTGCGTGCGCTCAAACATCACCCAGCTGGTCGATCGGCTCGAGAAGGACGGGCTGGTCCGCCGGCGCGCCGACCCGACCGATGGCCGGAGCGTGCTGGCCACGCTCACCGCCGCGGGGGAGCGGGCATACGTGAAAGCGATACGCGCCCTCGCCCGCGAGCAGCGGGTGATCGTGAACTCGCTCAGCGCGCGCGACGCCGCGAGCCTGAAAGGCGTCCTGGAGCTGCTGGCGGGCTGAGCCGATCCCGGTCATCAGCCGTTTCCCCGCGATACGCACCGGGAACCTTGCGACCACCGAGCGGGTTCTGTTGTCGATTCGCGGCCTTGACAGGTCCTCCGGACCGTTCTAGAGTGCGCCCTATACCATGAGCCTCGAGCCGAAGATGCACTGCGTGGTGTCCCCCCTCAATTGCGGGTGGGCGAGTCCCTGAACCAGCCCGCTGGGTGGCACGATCGAGTGCCTGGCGCCCCCTCCGGAGCTGTTCCCGGTGGGGGCGCCGGCTTTCTGGAGCACGAACGACGAGGAAGGACTACTGATGAAGCGATACCTGCTGGCGAGCGACTTCGACCAAACCTTGAGCTTCAACGACTCGGGGCTAGTGCTGAGCGACCTGCTCGGCATCGCGGGCTTCCGGGAGAAGATCGAGGGGCTGTCACGCATCCACCTGGTACAGCAGGGGGCGGAGCTGGCGTATCTGCTCCTCCACGACCCGGAGTACCGCCGCGTGAGGAAGGAGCATCTGGTCGAGGTGGGAAGACGGGTGCGTCTCAAACAGAACCTCGGCATGCTGTCGCGCCTGCTGGGCGAGCTCGACGGGTACGGCTTCGCCTTCTACGTCATTTCGGCGGCTCCCGAAGAGGTGATCCAGTCGGCGCTGGAGGGCATCGTGCCGCCGGACCACATCTACGGAACGCGGTTCCGCTACGATCCCGCGTCCGGCGAGATCCAGTCCATCGAGCGCGTCCCCGCCGGCTACGGCAAGGTGGCCGTGCTCGAAGAGCTCCGGGCGACGCTACCGGTGAGCCACGAGCGCCTGATTTACGTCGGCGACGGCAGCTCGGACGTGCACGTGATGCTGCACGTCAACCGCCTGAACGGGTTCACGATCGCCGTGTCGGAGAACAAGTACCTCACGCCGATCGCGAAGCGCACCATCCTGAGCGACGACGCGCTGAGTGTGCTGGTGCCGATCCTGGAGGAGATCGTCGGCGCGGACGCGACGGCGATTCACGGGCTGTTCGAGTCGCACGGCCTCGTGCTCCAGGAGTGGGACAAGATCCGGACGGACCTCGTGACGATCCGCGAAACCGACGCCGCGCCGCCGGCGCCCGCGTGAAGCCCTGGCGCGACGCTGCGCGACTCAGGGCGTCAGGATGTTCCGCAGGTTTTCCAGGATGGCGCCGAGCTGGCGCTCCACCTTGCGCTTCTCGAACAGGCGCCCGCGCGCCCAGGCCACGGGGGACCGGGGAATCCACGCGTACCGGATCGTGACGGCGGTCGCTGCGCCGGTCGCGTCGAGCCGAAAGAAGGTCTTCCAGCCTTTCCGCGCGCCCCGCTCCACCCAGCCGAACGTCACCGGCGGGTTGAAATCGACGACCTCGAACTCGGTGACACGCGCGCCGAAGCGCACCTTGATGCGGGTGCCCTTCTTGAGCGGCGCCTCGCAGTCGACGCCGTCGCAGCCCGGCAGCCACAGCGCGATGCGGTCGGGCTCGGTGAGCACCGCGAACACCTCCTCGATCGGAGCCCTGATGGAATCGATGAGGGTGTGGCTGATGGGCCGCATTGAGAATAATCCTGCAGGAGCCCGCAGCACTTCAAGACCGCCGCCGGCGTGACTCGGCGGCCGCGCCCCAGCGGGCGAGAAACGCGGTCACAAACGCGTGCGCCTGCGCCGGCTCGATCGCGAGCGGCGCGAGCGCCAAGGCCACCGTCACGGCGAGATGATAGCCTTCGGACCGGGTCGCGGCCGCGCGCCGATACGCGGGGTGGGCGTCGTTCACCCACACCGTCGACTCCACCAGCCGGCCGAGCGCGGGGTCGTCGGGACGGCTCTCGAACTGGATGGCAAGCGCGTAGCGCGCGGGTCGGCGCGGCCCGCGGGCCCGAGGTGGTTCGAGGTGGCCCTCCGCAGCCGGGGGGGCCGGGGAGCCCTGGGAGGCCGGCGCTGGCGGCTCGGCCGACTCCGCCCGCTCGGCGGGCTCAGGGAGCGCGGGCTCACCCGGGGTCGGGACCGCGGCAGGAGATTCGCTCGCCGGCGACGCGACAACCCCGGGCGCCGACGCAGCGGCGCCGCGGCCGTTTCCGCCGCCACCGAGCGGCAGGCGGCGCTGCCCGCCCGGCCGCCGCTCCACGAGCGACGCCAGCAGCGGGAAGTCGTCCGCGAGGTCCACGAGCAGCGTCTCGAGATCGCGCTCCAGCGGCCGCGTCTTGCGGCGGCGCGTATCGTCGCCGCCGGTCCCGGCGTCGCCCCACGCGGCGAGCTGCGACACCACCGCCTCCTGGATCGCCTTGCGATACGCGAGATACAGCATGCCCCGCTGACCGGTCCGGATGAAGTCCGCCTTGTTGAGGGTCAGGCACTCGGCGAGCCCCGGCGCTTCGATCAGCCCGGCGACGCGGTCGGCGCCCGCAGGCGTGAGCCCGAGCCAGTCCCAGCCGCGCTTGATCACCTTGCCGAGCGTGCTCACCGCCACGCCGCGCTGCTCCTCGGGCAGCGGCGCCGCGCCGCGGCAGAGGAACCCCACCGCCGCCGGGCGGCGCTTGCGCGCCAGCCGGACCGCGATCGGCGCGTGGTCCGGTACCGCGGCGCGGGCCAGCTCGCCGCCGTTCACGGCGAACCGGACCCCGTGCCGGTAGTGCGGTACGAGGGCCGCGTCGAACGCCGGGTCGAAGAGCGGGGCGAAGTTCCGGCGTAGGGTTGTCTCGAGGAAGCCGGCGTCGAGCAGGGCCGAGAGCGGTTCGGTCAGGCGGAGCCGGACTGCCGTCCCGTGGGCCGGGACGAGACCGGGCGCGGGCACCCACTCCCACGGCGCGCGGCGGCGCGATGCCAGCCGCCACACGGTCGCCACGTGCGTCTTGCCGCGGCGCGTTTCCGTGAGCACGTCCTCGGAGGCGAGCAAGCCGAGCTTGATGCCGACGCCCGCGAAGCCGATGCCGGAGCCCCGGGTCTTGGCGCTCGCCGCGAGGTCGTGATAGCGGCGCAGCTCGTCGCGACTCATCCCTGAGCCGTCGTCCACGACGGTCACGGTGGAGCCGGCCAGGTCGGCGGCAAGGGACACGCGGGTCGCCCCCGAGTCGAGCGCGTTGGCCACGATCTCGGTGAGGATCGTTTCCTCGAGCGACCCCGGATAGGCGTCCCGCAGGTCTTCGAGGAGATGCAGCAGGTCGACGCGGGTCTCACCCATGGGCGGCGGAATGTTACGCCGCCCGGCCCCGGCCGGCCAGCCTCCAGGGCCTCAGCAGCCGTGTCCGCGCAGCGCGACTGCCGCGACGAACTCCCGCGCAGCCCGGGCCAGATCCGTGGAATCGGCCTTGCGTCCGCTGCGCTCGAGCGCGCGCCCCAACGCCATCCACAGGTCTCCCCGCTCGGGCTCGAGCTCCAACGCGCGGGCCAGCGGCCCGATCGCGTGGTCGTGCCAGCCGTGCGTCATGTAGAGCTCGGCCAGCGCCCTCATCGACTCCACGTCCGCCTCGTTTTCCTGAACGGCCATCTCGAGCTGCTCCACTCGACGGTCCAGCGCTTCCAGATCGGCGACGGAGAGCGAGCTGACCCCCTCACTCCCCGGCTCTGCGACGCGGAGAGCGGCGGACGCGCGCGTCCCGGGCTCCGGCCGTTCGGGAACCAGAACCTCACGACACGCGACGGCCGTGATCGTGGCATGGACACCGACCAGCAGCACTGCGGGCAGATAGCGCATACGGTCCTCCGGGTCCGGAGTCGGTCGCGAGCCTCACCACCCACCGGCCCGCTCCGCGCAGCGGAGAACGCAGGCGCGATGCCACGGGACGAGCCCCCGGAACGGAACGATCAAGTCGAGGTAGTGGCAGCGGCAGCGGCGGAATCGGCACGGTTCCCGAGGATGCTCGTGTCCTGGGAGACACGAGCGGAGGGGGTGGGACGTGTCCGGAGGGACACGCCTCACCACCCTCCCTCTACGCTTCAGCGTTGCTTCACGGCATTCACCGCCGCGAGGGCGTCCACGTACCCCGTCCCGACCTCCCACAGCGCGAACCCCGGCAGCGGCCGCGCCGTTTGCGTCAGCACTTGCAGCACCCGGTCCGGGCTGAGCCGCCCGCCCGCCGCTTCTTGCATCAGCGCCACGACGCCGACCACGTGCGGCGTGGCCATCGAGGTGCCGGACGCGCAGGTGTAATACGGCTCGTTCGCCGCGCTGATCGCGCAGCTGCTGGTCAGGTCGAAGTCGTGGTTCGCGTCCGACCCGTTGAGGACGGTCCCGGTGGAGGCGCGGTCCGACACGATGTGCACGCCGGGGGCGGTGACATCGGGGTGATACAGCGGGTCGCCCGGAATGCCCCGTGAGGAAAAGTCGGCGAGCAGCGCCGCCCGGTTCTGGCCGGTCTGGTCCGCGCAGTGGACCGCGGAATTCGTGGGATCCGGGCTCACCAGCTTGCAGCCCGCGGCGACGCCGATCACCCACGGTGCCACGCTGTAGGGGTTCAGGGTGTTCTGATCGGGCCCATCGTTCCCCGCGGCGAACACGACCGTGATGCCGTGGTCGTGCACCGTCTTCGAGGCCTTGTTGATTGGGTCATCGGGATCGAACGGACCGCTCGTGCCCCAGGAGTTGTTCACCACCTTGATGTTGTAGGCCTGCTGGTGGTCGAGGATGTAGTCGAAGCCGGCAAGCGCCCAGAAGATGAACAGGATGTCCCCGGTGCCGAGGCCGACGAGCTTCGCGCCCGGGGCGACGCCGGTGTAGTAGCCACCCGAGGCGGCGCCCAAGCCGGCGGCAATCCCCGCGACGTGAGTGCCGTGGCCGACCGACGTCTCGCTGTTCGGAAGGTTCTCGACAAACAGCTCCGCCCCCTGCTTGATCGTCTTGTTGATCGAGCCCGAAAACGTGACCACGTCGCGCAGGTTGAACAGGATCTTCACGTTCTGGACCGTCTTGTCGGGATAGTGCAGGTCCGGGTTGTACAGCCCGTCGATCCCGCTGTCGAGAATGGCTATCCCGACGCCCTTCCCCGTGATGCCCATCGCCTGCACCGCGTCGGCACGGATCGTCGGGACGCTCTCGTGCAGCAGCGTAAGGTAGGTGAGTTGCTTGTTGAGGGAGACCGACCGGATTCCAGGGAGCGACGCCATCGCGGCGACCTGGCCCGGCGTGGCCAGGGCTGCGACGAGCGCGAGGTGCTTGAACTGGACCACTCCCGCCCCGAGGCTCAGGATGGCGTTCGTGACGGCGTCGCGGGTGGTCGCCGTCTCGTCGTAGTTGACGATCACTTCGAGCTGGTCCGTCGGGGCCGCCGTCGCCAGCGCGGTCGACAGCGCTGGGTCGACGAGCCCGGCCTGCGGCTTGAGGGCTCGCGTCCGCTCGGGCGACGCGACTTCGCGCGGGGTCTCGCATGCTCCCGCCGCGACCAGCAGCGATGCGAGGAGAAGGCACCGTCTCATGGGGGGGTCCTCCTGTTGTGGGCAAACGATCTGCGGGAAAGGTGGCTGTTCTCGCGAGTCGCAATACCGGTGCCTGGGGACTTTCCGCTACGAACGCCCGACGTGCGGTGCGTCGCCGCAACGGAGGCTCCTTGTTGAGGGAGGCTGTTTGTTAGGCGAAGGGGCATCAGCGCTTCCGTCTGTCGCAGTGGCGACACGCAACTTGCTTGACGAGCGATAGTTAGCCCTGTAGCTTCGGCGCCACATCGCGCCAATGGCGCGCAAAGAAAAGGGAAAGGAGGAAACGTCATGGCGACGAGCGTGAAGGAGTTCCTGGAGACCTACCCCTTGTACCAGACTTTTCGCCCCGGCGCCGCACTCGCGTGGTGGAACGGCGACTGGCCCGATGTCGTGAACCTGCCGTGCCGCACCTGCGGCGAGGGCTCGCATCGGATCTGGCCGACCAAGCTGGTGGGGTTCACGCTCGAGTGGGGCGTGTTCATGATCAGCGGCACATGTGAGCGCTGCGGCAACGACCGCGTGATGTTCTGGGTCGAGGTCAACCAGCGAGACGGGTGGATGCGGAAGGCCGGGCAGCTGCCGGCGACGGCGGTGGACGGGTCGGAAGCGAGGGTGTCTTAGAGACAGCTGGTTGCGGGATTGAAGTAGCCCTACCGCTTGAGCCTCCGCGTACCGTATCATCCTCTCCGGCTCGCTACGCGGACGACTCATGACCGACAAAAGCATGGAGAAGCTGCGCTCTCTCCTCAAGACCTACGAGGAGCGCACGGCGAAGGCGGGCGTGGACGCGGGGGCGGGGCCGGGGCCGGAGGCGGGGCCGGGGCCGGGGCCGGAGGTCAAGACGATCCACGATGAGGGCGAGCGACGCAGACGCGCGTGCGGGGAGCGCCTCCAGAAGGTCGTGCGACCCGTGCTTCAGGCCTTCATGGACGAGCTGAAGAACGCGGGCCACGAGGCTTCGATACAGGATCACACGGACAGTACGGATGCCTATCCGAGTGTGGCGCTCGCCCTGACGCCCCGCGCCCCCGGCGGGACCGCGCTCGCCTCGGTGCTCACCTTTAGGTACGATCCGCGGCGCGGCATCGCGGTTTCCCGGGACATCAAGCCGTCCGCTATGAAGGCCCGCCTGGTGACCGCCAGCACGGACCGCATCGGGACGATGAAGGTCGACGCTGTGTCCGCGGAGTGGGTCGGGACCAAGACGTTGAGCTTCATCGAGGCGGTGCTCAAGGTCAACTGACTGCACCGATGCCGGCCCGCCCGTACATCCTGAACGAGCTCACCTGGAAGACCGTCCAGGCGACCCGCTACGAGGTCGCGGTCCTCCCCTGGGGCGCGACGGAGGCCCACAACCTCCACCTGCCCTATGCGACCGACAACATCGAGACCGAGCGGATCGCGGCCGAGGCGGCACAGCGCGCGTGGGAGCGCGGCGCGCGGGTGGTCGTCCTGCCGGTCGTACCGTTCGGCGTGAACACCGGCCAGCTCGACATCCCCCTCTGCCTCAACCTGAACCCGAGCACGCAGGCGCTGGTGCTGCGCGACCTCGCGACGGCCCTGGCGGGTCAGGGAGTGCGGAAGCTCGTGATCCTGAACGGGCACGGCGGAAACGACTTCCGCCAGATGATCCGCGAGCTCCAGCCCGTGGTGGCGTTGTTTCTGTGCGCCGTGAACTGGTACCAGGTGGTGGATGCGAAGCGGCATTTCGCCGAGCCGGGGGATCACGCGGGCGAGCTCGAGACGAGCGTGATGCTGCACTGTGCGCCGGAGCTGCTGCCGCCGCTGTCGGAAGCCGGCCCCGGAGCGGCGCGCCGGTTCAAGATCGCGGGGCTCAAAGAGGGCTGGGCGTGGGCGCCCCGCCAGTGGCGCCGAGTGACCGACGACACGGGGGTCGGGAACCCCGGGGCGGCGACGGCGGAGAAGGGCAAGCACTACGTCGACGCCGTGGCCGGGAAGATCGGGGCGTTTCTGGTCGAGCTGGCGGAGACGGAGCCCGGCGACATGTATGAGCGGACGCCGCTCACCCCTGGCCCTTGACCTTCAGCTCCGCGGAGTGCTCCTCGATGAACTGCCTGATGTCGTCCGCCATGGCGAGGAGCTTCACCCACTGCTCCTGGTAGAGGGTCACGGGGAACCGCCCGAGCCCGTAGACGGAGACACCGCCCTTCTCACTGACTTTCAAGTAGGTCGCCTTCCCGGCCTTGGCCCGCAACTCGGCGTTCTCTTTGCGCAGTTTTTCGAGCTCGCCCTGCAAGTCGTCGGACATCCTGCCCCCTTGGCTGGTCGCTAGACGCGATTTTGTCTCGAAACGTGCCTGCTGGCAAGTCGTGCGTCTAGAAAGCGCCCATAGAGCCCGAAGGGAGCGAGTACTTGCACGATAGCGCGCGAGGTGTGATATCTCCCCCCGACTCAATGTCGGCCGTCACGCGCTACATCATCCAGGTGGACCGCCCCGGCGAGCAGATCGACATGGCGGGGCTTCGCGCGTTGCTGGACGGGGCTGGGGTCGAGCTGGACCCGAGCTACGGGCCCATCCCCGTCAATCCCGAGCTGGGTCGCTACGTCGTCCGCGGGAAGGCGTCGCCCGACGCGCGCGAGCGGGCCGAGCAGATTCCCGGCGTGCGCTTCTTCGCCGACGCACGCCAGGAGCCGGCCTCCTGACGGCGGGCTACACCCTCGTGGGAACTCGTTTCGCCCTCACCCGCTTCTTCACCGGTGGTCTCACACCCAACCCCTTCAGCGCCGCCGCGGCATCGATCACCCCGTAGCCCAACTCGTAGTCCCAGCCGACATGCTCGAGGTCCCGGGCGGTCCGCTGCAGCAGGCCCTTGAGCTGCGCCGGGCTGAGCCGGTCGGTGGCGAAGCGTTCGCGCAGCGCGGCGGCGACGCCGGCGGCGACCGGGGTTGCCGCCGAGGTGCCGCCGTCGATCGGATAGACGTCCGATCCCACGAAATGGCTGAACCCCGCAAGGTCGGGCTTGCGCGAGTAGAGGGCGCCGGGTCCCTGCGACGAGTAGCCCAGACGCCGGTCCGTCACGGTGACGGCCGCTACCGTGACGACATCGGGATGAGAGTTTGCTCCGTGGATGCTGGCCCCGGGGCCGGTATCGCCGGCGCCGCACCTGGGGTCGGCGCAGTCGGCCCCGCAGTTCCCTGCCGCGAAGAACACATCCGCGCCGGCCGTGACGAGCGCGGCGGTGATCTGGTTGAACGGGTGCTCGGGATTGGCGCTGTAGTTCTCGGGCGAGCCGATCGGCGCGTCGCTCGCGCGGCTGAACAGCCCCCAGCTGTTGTTGACCACCCACCGGCCCGGGGCGGCCCTCACCCGGTCCACCAAGTCCGCGAACGCGGCAATGGCGTCGGAGAGGAACGCCGCCCAGCTCCCCGCGTCGGAGCGCAGGAGCGCATAGTCCAGGATCTCCGCGTCGGGAGCCGCGATGCGGGCGTCGTAGGCCACCATGGTGCCGTGGTCCGGCGGGCTCGAGCCCGGCACGTAGTCCGGGGCAGGCGCCCAGCCGCCCGAGACCGGGATCCGCCGCCCGTCGATCCCCGTGTCGACGACGGCGATGTGAACGTTCCGCCCGGTGAGTCCGGCCCGGCGGAGCGCCGGGACGCCGAGGCGCCGCGCGACGTCCTCCGTGTCGCCGAACCCCTCATCGCCGCAGTACGGAGGACGGGAGCGGGCTGGGGCCGTAGGAGCAGGCGGGGGAAGCGGGAACGGCGACACGACGGGGTCGGCGAACACACCGATGACCCTCGCAGGGCGGTCTCGTCGCAACCGCTCGACCGCGTCTTGGTCGTCGAACGCGACGCGCAGCACGTAGGCGTGGTCCGCGCGGACGGCGCCGTAGGTGAAGCGGTTCGCAGCGGTCCCGGGGGGGATGCGGCTCACCCATACTGGGTGGTAGGCCTCGTCGAAGCTCACGCCCGCGACGTGGACCGCTTCCTCGAGCGACGCCCCCGCCGGCGCGAACGAGCGCCGGCGCCAGCCATCTTGCAGCGCTTCCTGACCCCGAATCAACACGATGCCGCGTTGCAGTTGCATGCCTGTCCTCTCTCATCCCTCCTTGGGATCGACCAGTGCTACGATGAGCGTGTACAGGATGAGGAGGAGCGACCCATACACCTGCTGGCCGGGCACGTGCTGAAATGGCCCGCCCAGAGCGAAAACCCAGACCGCGAACGCGCCCGTCGAGATGATCGTCTGCGTGACGGGACGCGGCCGCGCGGGTACCGACGCCTGCTTCAGCGTCCACCATGCCGTGAGGATCAGCCCCACGCCGAAGGCGACCCATAGGACCGTTTGTTGGGGGATGTCGCGCGCGCCCGAGACGAGCCCGGTGACGGCAACCCACGCGCCCACGATGTCCGCGGGGATGTACTTCACCACTTTGTCGAAGTAGCTGTCGGCCTCGACCGGCTGGGCGCCTGTGGTGGCCTGCGTCGGGGGCCGAACCGCGCGAACTCGACGGCTCATTGGCCCTCCTGGCTCGAAGCGCGCCTTGCCGCGCGCCTCATCTCAGGTATACCCCCGCCCGCCTTTGGAGTCGCTGCCGGTGGGCCAGGGCAGCTGGGGCTCTGTCGCCATGGCGGCACAGGCCTGCTAGAAAGGCAGCCACCAAGCGCGGACGCGGTCCTTTCCTCCCCACAGGCGATGAACAGGAGACCGGCTGCCGCCGCCGCCGATCACGGCATGGCGGCATGCTGATCCCAACGTCAACTTGAACTCTGCGTTGGCGAGCGTCGTCCTTTGATCCACTTCCTTGCGCCGAGGTGATCCATGGGCACGATCAATTGGGGTCGCGTGCTGGCGGGCGGGTTGTTGGCGGGCCTGGTGCTGAACGTCTGGGACTTCGTCTTGAACGGCGTGATTCTGGCGAACGACTGGAACGCGGCGATGCGGTCGCTCGGCAAGGGCGAGATGACCGGCTCCCTGATCGTGTGGTTCGTGCTGTACGATTTCCTGTTCGGGATCTTCATGATCTGGTTCTACGCCGCGATCCGGCCGCGCTACGGGGCGGGGCCCAAGACCGCGGCGCTCGCTGGGCTGACTCTGTGGTTGCTCGTGGGGGTGCTGCACGCGATCGGGGAGGCGCCCATCGGGCTGTTCCCGATGAAGCTCTACACGATCCCGGTGCTCGCCGGCTTCATCGCGGCGCCGCTGGCCGCGCTCGTGGGGGCGGGGCCGTACAAGGAAGCGTAGCCTGCCGTGTCGGGCGTCGGGGCTCGTGTCGGTGAAGCCGGTCGGGCGCAACGTCACTGCACCATGCCGAACCGCCGGTTCTGCGCGGTCATCTTGAGGAAGTACGCGAGTCGCTGCTTGAAGACGTCCGGCCGGCGCCGCGCGGCGGCGATCCACCCGACCCGGATCCGCTTGTAGGATTGCGGGAACCGCTGGAAGTTCTTCCAGGTCGCAGGATCTCGCATGAGCCGTCTCAAGATGTCCTTCGGCAGCTCCCAATCGCGTTGCTGCTTTGTGTCGCTGCGCTCGTCGAAGACGTGCTCGATCCGCTGGAGGCCGGCTTTTGTCATTCGGCCGGACGCAATCAACCGGCGCACTCGCTCGCGATTCATGGCGGAAAGGCGGCTCGTGGGCCGGCGGGGGGAGAACCGCTGCGCCCAGCGGTCCCCATCCACTGTCTTGGTGATGCTGTCGATCCAACCGTAGCACAACGCTTCCTCGACGGCGTCGTTGTATGGAATACGGGGCTTGCCGCTGTGCTTCTTGTAGTAGATCAGCCAGATCTCGGGCGCCGTCCCGTGGTGCTTGGCGAGCCAGGCGCGCCATTCCCGGCGGCGCTTCACGTAGAGGGTCTTGCCGAGCTTCATTTTCAGCCCTGGTAGGTATGAGGCGGTGTATTCCGCGCGACCGGGCGCCCGCGGGCTACAGCGTGATGTCCCCTCCCGGGTCCGACTCCGCCAGGCGCCGCAGCGTTTCCCGGGCTCGCTCGAGCCGGCGGGCCCCTTCCGCGTCGTCAATCACCGCGCCGGACCAGTCGGGAGCTCGATCGCCCTGAGCCTCGAGCCGCAGAACGGTCCCTTCCCGGCATCCCTGCGGCAGCCTGGCCCAGGCGACGTCGAACGTCCGGCCGTCGTCGCCCACGATGACGGCGAGTGCCCCTTCGATTCGATCGATCACGTAGTAGGTCATGACGTTCGTGAGCGCCCTCAGGGGCGCGCGTCACACGCGCAGCCGGCAGGCTGGCGGCACCGGTAGCTCCGGCTGATACACGTGTTGCCGCACGCTCTCCCCCGCGTGCAGACTCTGCAGCATGCGCGCGCGGCAGGCCCTTCCGCCGGGCGCGCGGCGGGCTCTGCGTCGGCCGGGTATCCCCGGAGGGCGATCGTGCCGGTTGCAGGCGCCCGTTCCGTCGTCACGACGAAAGTCCCGTCGCGGTTCGCGAACACCACGACGCTGCCATCCCGGTCCGTTCGGTACACGCGAGCCCCGGCGGCTTCCCACTGCGACACCGCCTGCGCCGACGGGTGGCCGTATGCGTTGCGGGCGCCGACGGAGATCACGGCCACCGCCGGACGAGTTCGTTCGACCCACGCGGGGCTCGTGCCGTTCCAGCTTCCGTGGTGCGCAACCTTCACGACTTGCACTCTCGGAACGGAATCGTAGCGCAGCCAGTACTCGAGCTCGGGCAGCTCGGAGTCACCGGTGAGGAGGGTGCGGAAATCGCCGAACTCCACCAGGAGTCCCACCGAGCCGTTGTTCTGGTCGCCCGCGCCGGGCGGAGGCGGAATCACCCGGAGACTGGCAGAGCCCAGGCCGATCGTCCGCGCCGTAGGCCGGAGGTATTGGGCGCCGCTCGCGGCGACCGCCTGGATAGTGCGCTGGTAGGTCGCCGTCGTGTGGGGGACGCCGTTATCGAGGTAGTACCGAACGACGAACTGGGTCAAGACGGTCGCCATCCCCCCGATGTGGTCCGCGTGATTGTGACTCGCGACCGCGAGATCGATGGTGTCTAGCCCGAGCCCGCGGAGCTGGAGCGTGATTTCGCCGGAGCTTCCCGCATCCACGAGCGCCGTCTTTCCGCCCTGGCGGATGATCACCGCATCGCCTTGACCGACGTCCACGAAGCGGAGCTCGAGTTGCTGGCCGGTGAGGGGGCCGGCTGCGAAGACGAGGACTAGCGCGATGCGCAACGACGCGGTCATGGAGGAGAGCACCAAGTCTGGTCAAGTTACCTTCATTCCGTCCACAACGATTGCACGCTCAGGAAACCCCGCAAGGATGGCAAGAGTGACCGGGACTGACCCGCAAGGCAGCCGCTATCGCGATCCGGAGTACCTCCTGGGGGTGCCGCGCGCTCTGGGCCCGTCCCATGGCCGGACCCAGGACGAGCTCTACAGGGAAGCTGCGCGACCGGGGCGCTTCAACCGGGCCGTGGATTACCTGAGGATCAAATGGGTCCAGTGGCTGTGGCATTACCTCAAGACCCGGATCGGCGGCAGGTACCCATTTGCGGACTACGACGCGACGCCGACCGACCGAGGCATCTACCCTCTTCCCGGTGATCCGGTGAGAATGGCGGTCGTCGGGGACTGGGGTACCGGGACGCGGGAAGCGTACGAGGTCGCCACCGCCATGGCGCACGCCGAGCCACACTTCACGATCCATCTCGGCGACGTCTACTACGTGGGAACCAAGAAGGAGATGTACGACAACATGCTGGGCGGGCGGGTGACCTGGCCCGTCGGCACGCGCGGGAGCTTCGCGCTCAACGGGAACCACGAGATGTACGGCCGCGGCAAGGCCTACTTCCAGCACCTGCTTCCCACGCTCGGCGTCGGCGGCGCGGGCCAGAGGGCCAGCTTCTTCTGCCTCCGGAACGATTACTGGTTGCTGCTCGGCCTCGACACCGGCTACTACTCGGTCGGCTTACCCGTTCTCGAAAGGATCTTCACGCCCAGTTGCAAGCTGCACGACAAGCTCGTGAAGTGGCTCCGGGAAGACGTCAAGCTACAGGACGATCGCACCCGCGGCGTGATCCTCTTCAGTCATCACCAGTACCACTCTCAGTTCGAGGCGATCCTCGACACCGCCGCGCGGCAGCTCTCTCAGTTCGTGCATCGACCGGTGCTGTGGCTGTGGGGCCACGAGCACAGGCTCGCGATCTACCGCAAGCACGCCACGCAGCGGGGCAAGCTCGAGGCGTACGGACGATGCATCGGACACGGCGGCCTGCCCATCGAAGACATCGACCAGAAGCCGAAGGCAGACGCTAAACACCAGGTCGGCCTGGTGCTGTACGATCGGCGGACGAGAGCCGAGATCGGCCCGCGGCGGACCAAGGTCGGATGGAACGGATTCGCGCTGTTGGAGTTTCAGGGGAGGTCGCTGACCGTGGAGCATCGGGACGCGCGCAACCGGCTGCTCGTGAGGGAGCGCTGGGAGGTGGGAGCGGAAGGGACGCTCCGAGGGGTGGCGATCGAGAAAGGCACCGACGACCCGGACCTCAAGCTTCACGGCGCCAACCTGGAAGACGCGCTGAGATAGCTCCCCGACCATGAGTGCGGACCCCGCGCTGATCGCCCGGCTGCACCGTGACGCGCCGCTCACGGACGTGCACGTCCACCCATCCCTCAAGGCCTACCTGTTCCGGCGCAACCTGTGGCGCCACTACACGTCGGGCAAGACGTTCAACCCGTTCTCCTCTCGCAGCGACTTCCCGACGCTCGAGCGCGGCGGCGTCGGCGTCATCTGGGCGGCGCACCATCTCCCCGAAGCCGAGCTGTTTCGCCAGTGCTTCATCCTGCGAGCAGCCGCGTGGCTGCTCGTTCCCGTCTACCGGAAGATCACGTCGGGAAGTCGCCTCGGGCGCGTGCTGGAGATGATCGACGCGCTGGAGCGGGAAATCGCCCGTCGCCCCGATCGCGTCGCGGTGGCACGGTCCGCCGCCGATGTGCCGCGGATCCGGGCGGAGGGCAAGATCGCCGTCGTGCACGCGGTCGAGGGAGCGCACGTCCTCGAGGGCCGGATCGAGAGCCTCGATGAGCTGGCCCGCCGGGGCGTGGCGCTCGTGACCCTGAGCCACTTCTTCGACAACGGGCTCGCTGCGCAGACGCCGGGCGGCATCCCCCGCGACTTTTTCATCCGGAAGCTGTGCCCGTTCCACTTTCGGTGGAGCCAACCCGCGGCGCTGACGCCGTTCGGAAGGGACGTGCTGCGCCGGATGACCGAGCTGCGGATGCTGGTGGACGTCACGCACTGCACGCCGGAGGCGCGCGCCGCGGTCTTCGGCGAGCTGAACCCGTCCCGCCCCGTCGTGGCCACGCACGTGGGTCTACAGCGGTACAACCCCGACCCGTACTGTCTCGCGGACGACGAGCTGCGGGAGATCGCGCGCCGCGGCGGTTTCGTCGGCGTGATTTTCATGACGTACTGGCTGCGGCAGCCACACCCGCCCGACGCAGGGCTCGACCTCATCTGGCGGACGGTCGAGCACATCCACGCGGTCACGGGGTCGTTCGATCACATCGCGCTCGGCACCGACTTCGACGGTTTCACCGATCCGCCGGACGACGTCCGGGATGCCGGGATGCTGCCGGCGGT
>WNGB01006887.1_pt1 | contig 16584 bp, 8 predicted proteins | sample 5400681 | NCBI WGS metagenome assembly WNGB01 (sample SAMN13153367, study PRJNA577476) | soil metagenome | isolation source: 115 cm soil or saprolite under grassland replicate 2 | place: USA:California | collected 2016-06-15 | reverse complement strand
GCCCTCGCTTACGTGTCACATTAGCCAGGCATTCAGAAATCCGGCTGTTATTTGGCAGCAGCTGACGCGCCCGCTCAAAGTAACGTACTGCGGTGTCGTAATCTTTTAGGCAGGCGTAGTGGTATTGGCCCTTCGCGATCAGGGCCTCGCCAAGATTAGGCTGAAGCGTGAGCGCGGTTTCTGCTGCCTGCCGCGCCTCGTTACGGAGGGCGTCCGTTGGTTGCAGACTCTCTTGGACGTAACCGCGCGCATCAACATATGACAGCAACGCCCAGGCAAGAGCGAACTCTGGATCTAATCTCACTGCTTCTCTGAGATATTTCTGCGCGCGAAGAGCGTCCATTCTCAAATCACAAGCCAGACCACGTAAGTAAGCATTGTATGCCTCAACATTGTCAGTGGGTTTGGCCGCGATGATTTGCTCTTCCCGACCGGTAAGTTTCGCCTGCAATTGCTCGGCGATCGCTTTGGCTACCTCACTTTCGACCGAGAAGATATCAGTCAGTTTCCGATCATAGCTCTCAGCCCAGAGATGAGAATCGGTTTGCGCGTTAACCAACTGCACACTGACCCGCACCTGATCGGCCGTTTTTTGCACGCTGCCTTCAAGAATATGCGCGACACCAAGCTGCTTCGCGATCTCGGCGAGATTGTCTGGCTTGCTCTTATAGCGGGAAGTGGACGTGCGCGAGATCACTTTTAAATCCTGAATCTTGGCCAATCGCGTCAGAATCTCCTCCTGGATGCCATCGACGAAAAAGGCATTGCTCGAATCTCGGTTGAGGTTTTCAAACGGCAGCACCGCGATGCTTTTCGGCACTATGCTTGGCGTTTCCGTTGGCGCGAGCGAGGCAACAATTTTCTTAAAACGCGGATCGCCGCGAAGCGAATCCCAATACGGATGCAGACGCAGTTCACCATAGCTCAACTCGCCGGGGATGCTTGCGACAACGGCTAACTGTTGCAAGGCAAGATCCTTCTCGCCTGTCCATGCATAGATAAGCGCCAGATTTCGCAACAACTGCGCGCCGATGATCGCATCTTTGGCAACCGGCAGTAGCTCGACAGCGCGGTGACCTTCACGAGTTGCGTCCTCGTTGCGACCCAGAGCTGCGTCGGCCATCCCGAGTACGGAAAGGCCTTCCGGATAATCAGGCTGTTCGGCAACCAACTTGGCCACTTCGGCTCGGACGTTGATAAACGCAGCGCGTGCCGCTGCAATATCGCCCTTTGTCTGAGCAACCAGGCCTTCGCACCAAGCTCGCGGAAACGGGAAATTGTTCTCCTGACATCCACCGATCGGCAACGCAGCCAGAGCGCGATCTGCGCCATCAAGATCACGCTGGCAAAGAGATACATAAAACCACTGGTCGGCAATGTTTTCAGCCTCCCGCGAATCCTTAGCGATTATCGTCTCGATTGTCGAGGTAAGTGGATGCGGATCAGCATGCCATTGAAGCTCGATGAAATTACGTAATGCTCGCGTCGTTGAGTCTTTGGGATCAAGCGCGATTGCGCGATCCAGAACGCGTTCGGCATCGGCATGACGACGCAGATACTGATAATCCTCAGCGAGCTCTAACAGGATTCTAGGGTTTTGCGGGTCGAGCTCGATGACACGCTCGAAATTTTTGGTCGATTCAGTCCATCGGCCCTGCCGTCGGTCAATATAGCCCGTAAGCTGCAACGGCATCGGGTCGTTAGGCAAACTCTTTTGCGCCAGTTTGAGTTCCTCGCGAGCCCGGTCGTAATCGCGATAACCCTGATACAAATGCCTGGCCAAAGCGAGGTGAGCTTCGCCCGAATTAGGCCGCAAGCCAGCGAGCGATTGGATGGCCGCGTCTGCCATGGCCAACTCCGCAGGACTATGATTGGTCCCGCCGAAATAGAGCCGATCGTGGATCTCGGCGAGATGAAAATATGCCAGCGCGAAGGCAGGATCACGCTCGATCGCTTGATTGAGCAGACGAATAGCCTCGAATTGGCCCTCGTAAGCGGGCGTACTGAACAGGGTAGTGGCGATGAGCGTCTTGGCCTGTGTGTACAAATCGTAAGCGGCGAGATCGTTGGTTGGTCGCTCTTGCAAGGCCAGCTTTTCGCTGGCCGAGAGTGTCGCTCTAAGTCGATTTACGAGTGATTGCGCCAATTCCGTTTCGATCGCAAACACGTCGTTCAAATCACGATGGTATTCTTCCGCCCAAATGTGCGTATCGGTGCGCGTGTCCACCAACTGCGCATTTACGTGTACCTTGTCGCCGGAACGGCGTACCGTTCCTTCTAACACGTGTGAAATGCCAAGGGCCTGCCCGATCTGAGGCAGATGCTGTTTACCACGATATTGCATGACACTCGTACGACTGATCACTTTGAGGTCGGCGACTTTGGCTAGCTTGGTCAAAATGTCGTCCTGCACGCCGTCAGCAAAAAATGCGTGTTCTTTGTCGTCGCTGAGATTTTCGAATGGAAGCACCGCAATGCTTTTTTCCGGCGGCGCCGGCAGCATCTGCGCAAGCTCGCCGCGGAAGAACCACATTGTCGCAGCTCCAAAGAGGAGACCGACGGCGCCTGTCCCTATCAACTTTGGATTACGTCGCAGCCATTTCTTGGAATGTGTGAAAAATCCGCTTCGCTTCGCACGAATTGGTTCGTGCTTTAGCCAGTGTTCCAAATCTTCAGCAAGCGCGAGAGCTGACGAGTAACGGCGCCTTGGATCTTTCTCTAAACACTTCAGACAGATTGTGGAAAGTTCGCGATCTATCTTCGGATTCCGCAGACGCGGTTGCCGAGGTTCGGTTTCTAGGACCAACCGAACTGTTTCGTAGGTTGTTCCGCCGGCAAAAGGTGGATGACCTGTAAGCAGGTGGTAAAACACCGCCCCGAGTCCGTAAACGTCTATCGCACTCGTGAGCTGCTCGTTATGACCGCCAGCTTGTTCAGGCGCCATGTAACTCGGCGTTCCCAACACGTCCATGGTGTGAGTGACAGTGCTTTTCGTTTCCAGCAGCCGGGCCAATCCGAAATCGGTAAGATGCGGTTCGCCTTTGGCATCGAGGAGAATGTTGCCCGGCTTGATGTCGCGGTGCAGGATGCCGTGCTCATGCGCGTAGTGAACCGTACGCGCCAGCTTCGCGATGAGTTCCGCTGCAGTTCGAGTCGAGATAGGCGTGCGCTTTGCCACCGCATCAAGTTGTCCGCCGTCGATGAACTTCATGCTGAAGTAGCAGGAACCTTCGCGTTCGCCCACGTCGTAAATGGGAACGATGCATGGATGATCCAGGTTGGCTGCCGACTCAGCTTCCCGACGAAACCGTTTTAGATGCGCTTGGGTTGCCCATTGCCCAAGGCCAATGACTTTTAATGCGACTATTCGGTTGAGACTTTTCTGGCGCGCTCGATAAACAACTCCCTGGCCGCCTCGACCAATTTCCTCGAGCAATTCGTAGTCACCGAAGTCCATCAGCACTTCGGCTGGATGACCGGGATCATGGGTCCCGGCTACAGTTTCGTCTGCGACTGGACCGAGACCTGTCTCCAGCACGCAGGCGGGACATAATCCTTTCGGCGAGTCCCCAAGGATTTTATCCCCGCAGTTTTCGCAAACTGTAGTTGCGACCTTCATTTATCCGCCAAACACGCCAACGGCGCTAAAAGTTCACCACAAGGAGTCTGGCTCCCGAAAGCGGCGTCAAGCCGCCGCACTCCAAAGCGGCTTCGCCGCGAAACTGTTCGTGTCTATTCGTGTCCATTCGTGGTTAGCTTCATCCGCGCAAGACCGATACCAAATGCCGCAGTTCATCTTCAATGTCTCCTGGTGCTATCACGGTGTGCGCAATTTCCTCCCGCAATAGCACTCTGTAACGCTGGCGAAACCGATGAAACGCCTGTTTCACCGCGTTCTCTGTCATGCCTAATTCCGTGGCAATCTCAGCTTGTGTTCGCAGTCCCCGTTCGCCAACAAGAAAGTCCTTCAACCGGTCGAACAACACCGCGTTGCCCGCTGCTCGGTACTCCGATTCGAGTCGACCGAGCACTTGTTCCAACACCGCCAACGCCCAGTGCCGCTCGTAAAGCCGGTCAGCGCTCCAGGTTTCAGCCAACTCAACGTCGGCGACCTCCGAATCGAGTAGATCGTCCAACGCGATATGCGGACCGCTCGTGTACCGCTTAACTCCGCTGGCGCGATGCCGCTCTGTGGCGAGGAAACGTTTGAGCGACACAAGCAGGTAAGAACGCAAACGTCCCTTTTCGCGACGGACCGTGTCCAGATTTCTGTGTTCGAGCAGGCGCGCAAAAAATTCCTGGACCAGATCCTGCGCTTCTTCTCGACCAAGCCCGTGTCGCCGGACAAATCCGTAAAGAGGTCGCCAATAAGTGCGACAGAGTATTTCGAGTGCTCTGTGTGCAGCGGGCGTTTCGCCTTGCGCCTCTAATACTACGCTCCAGTGAGTGGTAGTAAACGATGCCGCGGCGTGTTGTCCGACAGCTGTCGAACCAATCGCGGTCAACTCGCGAACGCTTTCGGAGTCCTCAGCAGCGCTCACGCTGCGATTCAAGTAAAAACTTAGTCCAAAATCAAGCCTGTAATCCTCCGCGGTGCTTCCCTTCACCGCAGGCCCCGAACGCTTTTTGCACGCTGTCTCGGGAATAGAAGAATAAGGACAGGGGATTATCGCTTCGCCAAACGCCGCGACGACATGTTAAAACATGCGGAAATGAAAAAACTATTGCTCGGGGTGATATCGCTCGTCGTCGGGATCAGCACGCTCTTGGCCAATGGCGGCGCCTGGCAGACAGGCGTTCCAGGAACAGGTAGTGCCAGCTCCTCGAATCAAAATCGCAAAACTGAGGTCGCGATTGAGGACGAAAAGCTGAAAATTGATCTGCATCCGGATTACGCGTCGGTGGAAGTGCATTACCGGATGCACAACACAGGACCGAAGGTGCAACAGGAGTTCTTTTTTCCGGTCGAGCGCTGGGGGAAGAACCCGGATGTGGATACGGACACAAAGAATGCCGACATTGGCCAGTACCAAATCAGCGTTGAGGGAAAAGAATTGAAATCCACAAACGTGGCCGGAGCGAAGGTAGAAAGCAGCGAAACGAAAAAAGAAGCCAGCGAAGCGAACCAAGAAAGCACCGAAGCGGAAAAAGAAAGCGCCGGAACGGAGGAAGAAGGCGATCAAACGACTTCAGGGTCATTCTGGCAACAAAACGTGTCCACGATCAAGTCATGGAAGAAATCGGTCATTCCCTTTGAGCGAAATCAAACGCGCGAGGTGGCAATTCGTTACCGTGTGAAGTACGCCGAGAACGACGAATCAGTTTCAGACGACTTGCACATGAGTGACGCCACATTCGCGTATTCGCTCTCGCCAGCAGCAACTTGGAAGGGACCGATTGGCAAAGGGAAAGTCGAAATCAACATTTTGCATTCCGAGCCCGAGGACGTCGCGGTCGAGAAACCGAAAGAGCGTTTTCAGAAAGTTAGTGACACGCATTACGAATGGCAGTTCGAAAATTTAAAACCCACATTGGCGGACGACATCCGCATCATCGCGCACTCAAAATACGATTCCTATCCGACAGGTAATTGGGAGGATCCTAATCGCCGTGCCTCCTATGTCATTCGCAACAACCAATACTTTCTCGATCACAAAGATTATGATGCGACAGCAAGCTCTACGCTGGCTCCGCAAGGCAAACGCAACTACGATGTGGTCAACATCATGGCCAATCCAGAGCGTGAGCTGCAAACTCCCTGGGTCGAAGGCGCCAAGGATGATGGCATCGGCGAAAGCATCACGCTCGATGTTAAACGCCCACTCCCGCTCTACGGCATTTTGATCCGGCCCGGATACTACGAATACGGTCGCGAAGATGCTTGGTGGAAAAACAACCGCGTCGCTGCGCTCGAGATCACGCTAAACGACGAGCATACGTTTACAGAGAGCATTCCAGATGAGCGACTCGAAAATCCGTATCTTATTCGGGTGCGCGATTACACCAAGCCGGTCAGCAAAATTAAATTGGCGATCAAAGGTGTGCATCGCGGCACGCAATTCCGTGATACGTGCATCTCGCTCGTTGAGTTGCGCGCGCCGCTTTCCAAAAAACCGGAAGTTCACGGAGCGCGATGACAGCGCGAGCACTCGTGGTGTGCACGGCGGCGCTGTTGGTTGCCGCCAGTCCCCCACCCGCGGGAGCGAGTATTTTGCCCATTTACATTGAGGACAATCATGCCGGCACGTTTTATTGGCTGGCCCAACATGTCGACCTCGATCAGCCGTGCACCCTTGTTCTTTTTGACGCGCACAGCGACGCATCCGGCATTTTCGATTCCGATAAAATTCGTGACGCGCTTCGAAACGTTTCATCCGGGCAGGCTCGACAAACGCTGCTCGATCGCTGGCGAAGCGAAGGTGCTGTTCAATGCTTCAACTGGATCGAGCCGCTCATGCCGGCGCCGATTGCGAAAGTAATTTGGGTGTCGGCAGAGAAACTTTCTCCCTCTGAAATCCGCGGACGCACGCAAGAAGCAACGGCCTTTCTCGACGGTCATCTAGAAGCAGCACCGCGCAAATCGGGATCATTACGTGGATCCTATGTAGTCTCTGATTTCGAAAGCCTTCAGAAACAACTCGCTCCAACCGAGCCGTTGGTAGTCACGATTGACCTCGATTATTTCGCCGGCCTGCCAGTTGCAGAACAAGGAACAGCCTTCGAGCGGATCTGGAATTTCGCGATCGAGCGGCCAAACCTTCGCGCCATCACATTTGCCATTTCGCGTCCGTATTTAAAAAGCGAAGACGAGGGACAGCGGCTGCTCATGCTAGCGTTGATTTCCGCGCTCTCATTGCCGACCGCGCAAATCGAATTCGAGCCGTTCCTCACAGTTGCCAACGACCACTCGAATCTCGCCAAGGAATTAATGGCGAAGGGAGAGAAATTACCGGCGTTCGATGTCGCGCAAGCGCCGCAGGAGCTCCGAGCCCGAATTTTGTCCGAACGTCAAGGCATCATCGTCCGGCACGATGCCTCGCACTGGCAACAGTTGTTGCACGTCTGGAGCAGTGAGGCGGCGCAATTACACCTTCAAGTTAAAGATCGCCAGCCTTCCACCGACAATGTTTGGCGCATAACGGCGGACGAGTCGGCGGAGATCGAATTGGTCGTCGAGCCGTGGACAACAAAACCCGAAAAGATCGAGTGGCTTGCGCTAACTCCGAAATATTCACGGTGCAACCTGACGAATTTGTCGATCGATCAGGTTGGCTTTGTGGCGGATGCTGCACCTCGACCGGTCTGGAACGAACGCCAGATTGATCATCACGATTCCGTTCTGCCGATAAGCAAGATCGACAATTTGTTTGATCGACAGCTGCATTGCGGATCGCTGCGGCTGCGAGCCCGCGCCCTCGTCGATGGCAAAATTCGTGAAACGCCTGTTTTGGAATTACGGCGATTTGTCGGCAGCGGTTTCCGCGCCGCGATCAGCGAGCAATTCGGTCTCCCGTATCTTTTTGGCAGCGGCGAACTATCAGAAAATTCAAATAGCGGACCTGAAACCAATCTCGGCGCCGATTGCGCGAATTTCGTCATTTACGCATTACGCCGCGAAGGCCACCGCATTCCATGGTCAGACCCGAAGCGACTGCGCGAGCATCTCGATCTAGTCGCGCGGTCGGCTATGCCGGGTAGGGCGAAAATAACCGCCGAGGATTTGCAACGCGGTCTGATCGTCCATCTCGACACGCACGTTGCGGCGGTAATGCAGGATCGTGAGCCCGTCGGGATTCTTGATGAAAACGACCTCGTTGCGCACCAACTTGCGGGCGCGCCGGAAATTGTGACGCTCGGGCAACTCTTGAGAGAGCGTAGGAAAAATTGCTTCGACTTGTTTCGCGTGCCGCCACCAGAAACTGCGGCGACATTGGTTTTTGGCGGAGACGTGATGCTCGGCCGCACTTGCGCAGCGAAGATTGAAAATGGGGCAGATCCGTTTGTTGGCATCGCAACCCTACTACGCGGCGCATCGTTCGCCGCCGCGAATTTGGAATGCACGATCTCAACTCTTGGCGACTCCGTGCAACGCTACGCATTCCGGGCGCCTGAACGGTCCGCGCAGCTGCTGCATCGCGCCGGATTTCGTGCGATGAGCTTGGCAAATAATCACGCCTTTGATTTCGGGACCGCGGCGCTGGAAGACTGCGCCGAGCGTTTGTTCGCGGAACGGGTGCAGCCAATTGGAGTTGCAAAACCCGGCAGCAGCGACTGGACACCGAGTTTCTTCTCCGTGCTCAATGGGAAAAAAATCGCTGTCCTTGCAATCAGCGACGTTGGACCTGCTGCAGCCCCTCAAATCGCTACGGCGTCGGATCGTCGTGGACTGAACGCTGCAATCGGTGGTGCGCGATTACGTGCAAATTTCGTGATTTGCCTCGTTCATTGGGGCGTTGAAAACAGCGAGAACATCACTGATGAACAACGTGAACTTGCGCGCTGGCTGATCGATCACGGCGTCGATCTCGTGGTTGGCTCGCATCCGCACTGCGTTCAATCGCTCGACTTTTATCATGGCTGCCCAATTGCATATTCGCTGGGCAATCTCGTGTTCGACGGCGCACTCACGGTCAAGTTGTGGAATCGCGGTGCGTTACTTCAAATCGGTTTAGACGAAAACGCGCAAGGCTCGTCTGCCTCCCTGATTCCAATCATTCTCGAAGATGGTTTCCCTCGGGTGGACGCTCCACCAACGGAAAAAACCTTCAGCAGCCGTTGACTTGAAGACGACGGCCGGAAAGCGGTGCTTCGTTGATCTCTTGTCATCGCGCGCGACCTGCGTGAAAATTAACGCCCCGTGGCTCTGCGATTGCCTAAACGAGATTACCAGGACATCGAGCGAATCATCGAGTTGGATTTCGTTCGCGCGACGGAAGCGGCTGCCCTGAATTCACTCCGTTGGCTTGGGCGCGGTGACAAGGAAGCGGCGGATGCGGCCGCCTGCGACGCCATGCGCGGCATGTTCGATTTGATGAATATCTGCGGGGAGGTCGTCATTGGCGAAGGCATCAAGGACGAAGCGCCCGGCATTTTCAAAGGCGAACAACTCGGGACATGGGTCCCCGGTTCGCCGCAGTTCGATATTGCCATCGATCCCATCGACGGCACCACCAACATTTCCAAAGGCGCGCCGAACTCGATCAGTTGCATTGCGGCAGCCAGTCCCGAGGAAGGTGTGAAGGTCGCGCTGAGGGATATTCCTTCTTTTTACATGTCGAAGCTGGCTTACGGGCCGCGAGTCATCGATTACATGAAAAAGCGCGGCGACTCGCTCCATATCGACATGCCTACTGCTGAGATGCTGGCGATCGTCGCGCACGCCGTGGACAAACGCGTTCAGGACGTGGCGGTGATGATGCTCGACAGACCGCGGCACAAGGAAATCGTCGAACAAATTCGTGCGGCAGGCGCGTCGTTGCGCATGATCGGTGATGGCGATATCGCTGCCGCCATCGCACCGTCGCTGCCCGAATCCGATGTCGATCTTTACATGGGCATCGGCGGTTCTCCCGAAGCGGTACTGGCGGCGGCGGGAATCAAGTGTCTCGGCGGCGACATGCAATGCAAAATGTGGCCGCGCGATGAAAAGGAACGAAAAAGCCTGATCGACGGCGGCTACAAGAAAGATCTCGACCGCGTCTTTTCAGCTGATGATCTGGCGAACGGCCAGAACATTCTTTTCTGCGCGACTGGGATCAGCGACAGCGCACTGCTGCGCGGCGTGCGGGCTCAGGGCGGCGTCACCGCTGTTACCCATTCAATCCTTATGCGCGCCAAGAGCAAGACCGTGCGCTTCGTTCGAGCGCGGCACAATTTGCAGACAAAAACAATCAGGCTCCGATCGGATAATCGCGAACACTTGATTTAAGTCTTGCCGGCTAACTCAATTCGTCAGACCGACTTCGGCCGGATACCGAATTTGGCCAGTTCGGCGACCGTCTTTTCCATCGGCAGACCAACGACGTTCGTGAATGAGCCGTCGATTTTTGCGATGATTTCGGCGCCGCTACCCTGCGCGGCATAAGCGCCGGCCTTGTCGAGCGGACCCACTTTCGCGAGATAGTTCTCGATGGCCGAATTGCTCAGCGGGTGAAAACGAACGCGCGAGCTTTCATGAAAAACCGCCGATCTGCCAGATGTCTGCAGGTAAATTGCAACTGCAGAACAAACCTCATGAGTTCGCCCGCTCAGGCGCTGAAGCATCCCGGCGGCCTCACTCAAATCCGAGGGTTTACCGATGATTCGGTTATCCAATGCAACCAGCGTGTCGGCCGCAAGCACGACTGCATCGGGACGCGTCTGCGCAATGGCCATTCCTTTTCGAATGGCGTTCCATAACGTGAGCTCGCGCAGCGTAAGGGTTGTACTGAACTTTTCTGCGACGCGCGGCGACGCGATCTCAAATTTGAATCCACCTTTGGAAAGCAACGCAGCGCGCCTGGGAGAACTGGATGCCAGCACTAGTGAAGGCACAACAACTCACTGTAGAGGCAGCGGTGCCCGCTGCAACGATTGAGATCTCCTCAAGAACGCTTTCAGTCTCAGCACGTCACCGTAAAATGAAATCGGCCGGATAAACCGTGCCATTCTTGATGACAGCGTCGATGTCGGAAGCATGCGCGATGTCATCCAGCGGATTCGAATTGAGAATGACGAGATCAGCAAAATAGCCCTTTTCGACCTTGCCGATCTGCGCGCCAGTGTCGCCGCCAAAGAGTTTTGCGGCATTCGCGGTGGCACATTGGAGAATCTGCATTGGCGTTAGGCCGGCTTCTTTCATCAACTGAAATTCCCGGAAAAGCGCAGGGCCATGAATTGTGCCGATGTTTCCCGCGTCCGTTCCTGCGGCAATCGTGACGCCGGCATTTTCCAGTTTTTTCAAGTTCGGCAGCGCCACGTCGTAGGTTTTCTTGATGCGACTCAATGCCTCATCCGGCTTGCCTAACGCGTTCTTGATGCGCTCGGGCAATTTATCCGACGGAATTTTGGTGACATCGAGGGACGCGATCACTTCGGGATTGCCCCATTTTTGTTCCTCAGGCGTGAGATTCAACTGGTGCGAAAACGTTCGGCCGTAACGCTCGAACACAACGAGCGTCGGACACAAAATCGTGTGTCGATCTTTCAGCAGCTTTACGAACGCGTCATCGACCGGATTGTCGGTCACACTATGGACAAGGACGTCCGCGCCTTCTTCGACTGCTGCGCGTGCCGTTTCCAATTCGGTCGCGTGCACTGCGACACGAATTTTGTGCGCATGACTCTCTTCAATCGTCGCGCGCACGATTGGCCGGAAGCTTTTGACCGGGTGGTCTTTGTCGACGATGTACCAAATCTTGACTAGATCGGGTTTTTGTTCGGCCAGTTTCCTCACGAACTCTCGTGCCTGATCGGGTGTATCGATTTTGACGATCGGCGGATCGCCGAGATCAAGTTTTTCGCGCGAGACGCTCGAGATCAACGGACCGGCCACCGCCACGCGCGGCGCTTTCGGCGTCTGATTCGCGGTTTTGCGGACCTCGAAATTCCAAAATGGTCCGCCAACATCGACCACACTTGTGATTCCACTTCGCAGGTAACGCGCGAACACATCATTCACGTGACTCTTTACCCACGCCACTTCGTCCTTGTACGGGCGAACACTATTCAGATCGGTGCCGTCCGGTCGCGTGAACAGGTCGCCGGATTGGAAGAAGTGAACATGCGTGTCGATGTAACCCGGCAAAATGAATTTGCCGGTGCAATCGATCTGCTTTCCGAGGGACGCCGCGTCCTGCTTGCCCATCGCGACGCGTTCAATTTTCTCACCGTCGATTACCACGGTCGCATTCGGCAACACTTTGCCGTCCGCGGGGTTTATCACCGTGCCGCCAACGAGCGAAATTTTTTCCGCGTGAGCGCCAAGTGCGAAGAGCAAAGCGCAGGCGTAAATAGGAATACGCGCGCTCATTCTTTCGATTCCGGAACGGCCTTCTGAGCCGCTTGGAAGCCGATTTTGGAATGTGTGCCGTCGCAAAACGGTTTCTCAGTCGATGCGCCGCAGCGGCAAAGCGCCATTCGTTTTTCGACTGGGTATCTGTTCCCATCCGCATCGATCAACTCGACTTCTCCGGTCACGATATAAGGTCCGTTCTTGATTGTTTCGATTGTTACTTGAGCCATGTCTGCATTCTAAGGTGGATCGCGTTGTCCTCAACGCGATGTTAAGTCAGGCGCCGAAGGCGCAAATATTTTCCATCGGTCCGAACCCGGACTGGCATTTTCCGGAGAATCCGATCCACCTGGATTTGTAGTGCCCTTCAACGCAACATAGACACCATGCATTGGAAGATTCTAACGCTGTCGTTCACGTTGGCGCTTTCTGGTTTCGCTCAATCGCCCACGCCAACTTCGCAAAAGCATCCGTTCACGTTCGAAGACATGATGAAACTCAAACGCGTCGGCGCGCCGGTGCCGTCGCCCGATGGCAAATGGGTCGTGTTCGACTGCGAAGATGTCGATCTCGCGGCGAACACCAAGATTTCGCATTTGTGGATCGTCCCGGCGAGTGGCGGTGAATCGCGGCGCTTGAATCCGATGCCGAACCACGAGGAGCGCCCGCGATTTTCGCCCGACGGCAAACGACTCATCTGGACCTCGAAGGCCACCGATCCCACGCAAATCTGGATGTGCGATTTCGACTCGAATGGCGGTTCGTTAGCAGGCAAGCCGCATCAGGTCACTAACATTTCAACCGGTGCCGACGGCGCGATTTGGTCACCCGACGGAAAGAACATCGTGTTCGTCTCGGCGGTTTATCCGGATTGCAAGGACGATGCGTGTAACAAACAACGCGATGAAGAGCAGAAGAAGAGCAAAGTGAAAGCGAAAATCTTTTCTCGCCTGTTCTATCGACATTGGAACGCGTTCACCGAATTCAAACGCAGTCATTTGTTTGTCGTAAACGCGGACCCGACTCCCACTGGAGGGCGGAGCTCTGCGACGCCGGGAAATCCGCCAGTCCGGCTCGGACCGGGCTCGCAGGAGCTCGCCCCTCCAAATCAGGAGCCTCGCGATCTCACCCCTGGCGATCACGATGTGCCGCCGTTCTCGTTAGGCGGTCAGGACATGTACGCGATTTCGCCGGACGGCCAGGAAGTCGCTTACACCAGCAACATCGACAAAGTCGAGGCCACCAGCACAAACAACGAAATTTTCGTCGTGGCGATCGCCGGTGGCGCGCCAAAGAAAATTTCCACGAGTCCCGGCTCAGATACGACTCCACTCTATTCGCCAGACGGAAAATATCTCGCCTGGCGCTCGCAAGCGCGCGCTGGCTTCGAAGCCGATAAATGGCGGTTCCTCGTGCAAGATAGAGCGACCGCGCAGATTCGTGAGCTGGCGAAGAAAAGTGACCTATCTGTGGGTAGCTTCGCATGGACAAAGCTCCCGCGAGAAATCGTCTTCACAGCTGAACAACACGGTGAGTCGCCCATCTTTTCGGCGTTAGGCGAAGAAGGAGCAGATTGGACAACGCTGGCGAAGCTACAGCCGTTGCATGCTGACGACCTGATTTTCGCCAGCGAGTTTTTGTATTACACGAAGATGTCGGCAGAGGCGCCGAACGAGATTTGGCGCGTTCATCTTTCTGACGGCCCGGATGAAGAAGGGCAGCGGGTCACTCACATGAACGACGCGCTGTTGTCGCAAATCGACATGCAGCCGGTGGATTCGTTCGTGTTCAAGGGTGCGAACAACGAAGACGTGCAGGGATTCATGATCAAGCCGCCGAGATTCGATCCGAACAAGAAATATCCGCTGAAGTTTTTGATCCATGGCGGACCACAGGGGGCGTGGGGAAATTCATGGACCTATCGGTGGAACGCGGAGTTGTTCGCGGCGACCGGGAATTACGTTGTGGTGATAATCAATTTCCACGGCTCGACCGGTTACGGACAGAAGTTTACCGACTCGATCAGCGGCGATTGGGGCGGCAAACCGTACGTCGATGTGATGAAGGGACTCGATTATGTGGAGAAGACGTACCCGTTCATCGACAAGAACCGCGAGGCGGCGCTGGGCGCGAGCTACGGCGGTTATATGGCGAACTGGTTGTTAGGTCATACGAATCGTTTCAAATGCATCGTGTCGCACGATGGCATGTTCAACGCTGAGTCGGCTTACGGCACGACCGAGGAGATCTGGTTTCCGAATTGGGAATTCAAAGGGCCGCCCTGGAAAAATCGCGAGCTGTACCGGAAATGGTCACCGCACGAGTATGCGGCGAATTTCAAAACGCCGACGCTGGTTGTACATGGCCAGAACGATTACCGGCTCGATGTCTCGCAAGGGTTCGATCTGTTCACGACGCTGCAAATACTGAAAGTGCCATCGAAGATGTTGTATTTTCCGGACGAAGGTCATTGGGTGCTTAAGCCGCAGAACAGCCAGCTTTGGTACAAGACTGTGAACGATTGGGTGGATCAATGGTGCAAAAGGTAGGGGGCGATTGACCCCAATCGCCCGCGGGCGGTTCGGTGAACCGCCCCTACCTGCGTCCTCTTCCGTGCGAACATCCGCGATGCGGGCAAATACTGCCGTCGCTTGACTTTTTGCGCAGCGTGCGCATTAAGAACGCCGTCGAAACTATGCATCATTCTTTGTTGGGTGTTTTGCGGATAATCGTTTCTGTTGGTCTTGTTTGGCTCGTCGCGGGTTGCGGTGAAGACCCGCGTTATTCTGCCAGGACGCAGTATTTGGGCGGCGTTTACGGTGAAGCGCCGGCCGGTGGGCCGCGCGACACTGTCTCGTATTGGGATGGAGACAGTGTTAATGGAAGCCCTTCTGTGAAGATCAGCCTCGGGGAACAGCGCGCTTATTTTTACAAGGGCGGCGTGCTGGTCGGCGTTTCACAGTTGTCCACCGGCCGCGAAGGACTCAACACCCAGTTGGGTCATTACAAGATTATTCAAAAGGACAAAGACCACGTCTCCAGCTTATTCGGGGATTATGTCGATTCGGCGGGTAATGTCGTCGCGCCCAATGTCGATGTGACAAAAGATCCGAAACCACCGGGCTCTCACTTCAGAGGCACGCCCATGCCGTACTTTATGCGCATCGTGTCAGGGACGGGTATGCACGCGGGTTATTTGCCGGGCTATCCGGCGTCGCACGGGTGTATCCGGATGCCCGAATTCATGGCCGAAGATTTCTTTAGATCAGTCTCGGTCGGGACGCCGGTCACAATTACAAATTAGACTACGGCACCCAGCCGCGGTTCCTCCGATTCGAGTCAGTGCTTTCGAAAATTCGCACTCGTTGCGTTGAGGATCCAAAGCGGCAGAGGTCGCCGCGGCGACCCGCACTCCAAAACGTGGCCGTCTTTCAGCACGCCCAATCCAGACGCTAGCTTTTTGGAATGCGGCGCTACTGCGCCGCTTTCGGATGCATTGCGCGAGGCGTAGAATAGCCAGTATCTGGGCTTGCAGAAAATTCGCGGCCGCGTCATTCTGATTATTCTACTGACAGGAATATGATCGTCATCACGCAACCGAACGCCACTGAAGAACAGATCCAGCGTATCATCACGCGTGTGCGCGAGTTCGGCCTTGAAGCACAAATCAGCCGCGGCGCATCGCGCGTGATCATTGGCGTAATCGGGCCCGAAGCTCTCCTTCGCGAAAAGCCGATTGCCGCGATGGCGGGCGTGGAAGCCATCATCCCCGTGTTGAAGCCGTACAAACTTGCCGCGCGCGATTCTCGCGGAGCTTCCTCTGTCGTAGTCGGCGACGTGCGTTTGGGCGAACACGAGGATGTTGTTCTCATTTGTGGCCCATGCTCGGTCGAAAGCAGAGAACAGGTTCAGTCGATCGCGTCCATCGTAAAAGAATCGGGCGCAAAAATTCTGCGAGGTGGCGCGTTTAAACCGCGCACTTCACCGTACAGCTTTCAGGGATTACGCGAAGAGGGACTTCGTTTCCTTGCAGAAGCGCGCGCGAAAACTGGCTTGCCTGTGGTCACCGAAGTCATGGACCCGCGCGATCTCTCGATGATCGAGAAATACGCAGACTGTCTTCAGGTCGGCACCCGCAACATGCACAACTTCTCGCTCTTGAAAGAAGTGGGTCGCAGCAGACTTCCCGTGCTGCTCAAGCGCGGATTCAGCGCCACCATTTATGATTTGATTATGAGCGCCGAATACATCCTCAACGAGGGGAATTCAAATGTGATCCTCTGCGAACGCGGCATTCGCACGTTCGACACCGCCGCCCGTTACACGCTCGATCTGAGCGCTGTTCCAATTTTAAAGTCCAAAACTCATTTGCCAGTCATAGTCGATCCAGCGCACGCTCTCGGTCTTCGCGAATTTGTTCCGCAGATGTGCCTGGCCGCAGTCGCTGCCGGCGCAGACGCGCTCATGATCGAAGTGCACGATTCTCCCGAGATGGCCAAGAGCGACGGGAACCAGGCGCTTACGCCGGAGATTTTCGCCGAGCTCGTTCCGCGTCTTCGCGCCGTTGCCGCAGCAATCGGTCGCGCGTTGTA
>WNGB01008469.1_pt1 | contig 16585 bp, 14 predicted proteins | sample 5400681 | NCBI WGS metagenome assembly WNGB01 (sample SAMN13153367, study PRJNA577476) | soil metagenome | isolation source: 115 cm soil or saprolite under grassland replicate 2 | place: USA:California | collected 2016-06-15 | reverse complement strand
CCTGCGCCGGTCGTGGTCGTCAGGAAGTGGCGCCGCGTGATCGCTGACATGACTCCTCCTCTTTCGCTTACTACGCCGACCGATCCGGGTCGGGTGCGACCGGCTCGTCCTCAACGATGTCGATACTCCGCGGGAACCGCTCCTCGAACATCACGGAGAGCGTCGGGATCAGGATCAGCGTGACGAAGGACGATGAGGACCCGATGCCGGCGGACGAACCTCATTGACCCGTCATGATACCGCAACTCGACGGAGGTCGCCCCAGGCGTCCCCGCTACGCATCCGCTGTTCTCTCCTTCGGTTTCCAGTTCTTGTAACGCTCCCGAAGCACCTTCTTGTCGAACTTTCCGACGCTGGTTTTGGGCACGGCGTCGATGATCTCGATCTCGTCGGGCAGCGCCCAGCGGGCGAGCTTCGAGCGCAGGAAGTCGATGATCTCCCCTGGCTCGATGACGCACCCGGGCTTCGGCACCACGCAAGCGAGGGGCCGCTCGACCCACTTCGGGTGGGGCACCGCGATCACCGCCGCCTCGAGGACCTTCGGATGGGCCATGATCATATTCTCGACGTCCACGCTCGAGACCCACTCGCCGCCGGACTTGATCAGGTCCTTGGTCCGGTCGGTGATCTGGACGTAGCCCTCGGCGTCGATCGTGGCGACGTCCCCGGTGCGGAACCAGCCGTCCGCCGTGAAGCGGTCCGCCGACTCGGCGTTGTCGTAGTAGGACGCCACGACCCAGGGGCCGCGTACCTGGAGCTCGCCCATGCCCACCCCGTCCCACGCCAGCTCCTTTCCGGAATCGTCCACGATGCGAGCGTCGACGCCGACCGAGGGGTACCCGACGCGGGCGAAGACGTCGTACTTCTTCTCTTCCGGCCAGCCGCCCATGTAGCTCTTGAGCCGGGTCACGGTCCCGAGCGGCGTCATCTCGGTCATGCCCCACGCATGGGACATCTGGACGCCGAAGTTCTTCGCGTACGCCTGCTGGAGGCTCTTGGGCGCCGCGGAGCCCCCGATGGCGATCGTCCGCAGCGACGAGATGTCGAAGCCTTCTTTCTCGCAGAGCTCCTTGACCGCGATCCATACCGTCGGCACCGCTCCGGTGAACGTCACCTTCTCGGTCTGGATGAGCTGGCAGATGTCGCGCGGCTGCGGGTTCGGGCCCGCGAAGACCTGATCGGCGCCCACCATGACTGCCGTGAAGGGCAGGCACCACGAGTTGGCGTGGAACATCGGCACGATGTGCAGGATCCGGTCGTCCTCGGAAATCCCGAACTGGTCGGCCATCGCCTCGGCGAGGCAGTGGAGGAACATCGCGCGGTGGGTGTAGACGACCCCCTTGGGGTGGCCCGTGGTGCCCGACGTGTAGCACATTCCCGCGGCGTCGGTCTCCTGGAGCTCGGGCCAGCCGCTTACCGGCTCGGCGCCCGCCACCAGCGCCTCGTACGCGGCGTGCTCCACGGAGGCGGCCGCGCCCGACGATCCGACGGCGCCGGCCTCATCGGGCATGACGACGATCCGCCGCACGGTCGGGAGCGCGTCGCGGAACGCCGCCAGCAGCGGCAGGAGGCTCGCGTCGGCGAAGATGATCGAGTCACCGGCGTGATTGATGATGTACGTCAGATCGTGCGCCGAGAGCCGGATGTTGAGGGTGTGCAGGATCGCGCCGGAGAGCGGTACGGCCCAGTAGAGCTCGAGGTGGCGGTGACTGTTCCACGCGAAGGTCGCCACGCGGTCGCCTCTGCGGACTCCGAGCGCCGCCAGGGCCCCGGCGAGTCGCATCGTGCGCTCGGCGAACTCCCCGTACGTGTATCGGAAGGGCGGCCTGCCCGGCACGCGGGTGGCGATCGTCTTCCTGGCGAAGAGCCGCCGGCTCCGCTCGAAGAAGTGGGTGAGCGTGAGCGGGTAGCTCATCATGAGGTTGTCGAAACGCGCGTTCACCGTGATCGTCCTCCCGGAGCCACCTCTCCCAGATCCTCCGACGTGGCGCAGCGAAAGCCTACGAAGTGGTGACCGGCCGCCGCGCCGCGACGATCGTAGGAGCGCCGCCGGGTCACGCCGAGCGTCTCGGCCGGGTCGTCGTGGCTCGCCCCCCGGACGACCACGCGGCCGGTCGCGCCGGTGTACGGCTCGCGGCCGTCGTCGGTTCTATAAGGATAGGGGCGGAGCGCGGTCGACGTCCACTCTCGCAGGTTGCCGAGCATGTCCTCGACGCGATAGGGGCTGGCGCCGGCAGGCCGGCTCGTGGAGTCCGTCGCATTGTAGGCGCGTCCGAAGACCGCGAGCTGGGGCGTCGGCGCCGCGAAGCCCCAGGGGTAAGGCCGCTGATCGTCGCCGCGTGCGGCCTTCTCCCACTCCGCTTCGGTGGGCAGGCGCCTCCCCGTCCAGGTGCAGTAGTCCCGGGCGCCGAACCACGAGACCTCGGCCACGGGGTGGCGCCCGAATCCCGGATCGGCGATCCAGAGCCCCTCGGACCGGTGGATGCGTGCGTCCGCGTCGTCCTCGTCGTAGCGTCGGTCGGAGCCGGGCGGCCTGAGGCCGGTCGCGTTCAGGAACAGAGCGAACTCGGCGTTCGTCACCTTGTGCCGCTCGATCCAGAAGTCGCGCACGTAGACCCGATGGCGCGGCGCCTCGTCGGGCGGCCCGTCGTCGCGTCCCATCCAGAAGGCCCCGGCCTGGATCAGCATGATGCCGTCCGCGGCCACGACCGCCGGGATTGCCAGGACGCCGACGGCCAGAAGGCTCGCGACCAAGCGGCCCACGAGGATCATGGTATCGTGAGTGCGGCATGCGCTCTCGCTGGAACGACGCCGAGGCGAGCCAGCTCTACGGCCTTGACCTCCTCGTCTACGCGTCGCGCCTGGTCGGCGCCGAGACCTCGCTGGTGGTCTGGGGCGGCGGCAACACTTCGATCAAGACACGCGAGCGCGACCATCGCGGCCGGGAGATCGCCGTGCTCCGGGTCAAGGGGAGCGGCTCCGACCTGAAGTCCGTTCAGCGTCGAGACTTTCCCGGCGTGCGCATGGACGACATTGCAGCGCTCTTGGGCCGCGACGAGATGAACGACGAGGAGATGGTGAGCTACCTCGCCCACGCGCTGCAGGAGCCCGGCGGCGTGCGCCCCTCGATCGAGACCCTGCTGCACGGCTTCCTCTCGGCCCCCGCGGTCGTCCACACCCACGCGGACGCCCTCGTGTCGCTGACGAACAACGACCGCGCCCATGACGTGATCCAGGGGGTCTACGGAAAGGACGTCATCGCGCTCGCGTATCGCCGACCCGGGTTCCGCATCTCCCGGGACGTGGCCGACGCGATCGCCGACCGCCCCGAGGCGAAAGCCCTCCTCCTCGAGCGTCACGGCACGATCACCTGGGGAGCGACCGTCCGGGAAGCGTACGAGGCCACGATCGAGCTGATCACCCGCGCCGAGGCGGCCATCACCGAGCGAAAGAGGGGCCGTCCCGTCTTCGGGGGCGCCCGCGTGCCCGTGCTCGAGCCGGCGGCGCGGCGCGAGACGGCGCTGGCGGTGGCGCCGCGCTTGCGCGGCCTGTTGAGCCGCCGGCACCGGGTCATCGTGACCTTCGATGACTCGCCCGCCGTGACGGAATTCGTCTCCTCGTCGGCCGCGCCGCGCATCTCGCAGATCGGGCCGGCCACCCCGGATCACACAATCTACGCCAAGCGGCTCCCATGCTTCGTGACCTCTAACGGCTCCGTGGCGGGCGAGGCCCTCCTGGAGACGATCGAGCGGTCCGTCGAGCGCTTCGTTGTCGACTACACGCGCTACTTCGAGGAGAACCGATTCGAGGGCGCGCAGCTGCTCGACCCGCTCCCGCGCGTCGTGCTGGTCCCGGGGCTCGGGATGTTCACGGCGGGGAAGGACCGGCGCACTGCCGGCATCGTCAGTGACATCTACCACCACACGATCGACGTGCTTGGCAACGCGGGAGCCTTCGGCGACTACGTCTCGCTTTCCCCGCAGGACGCCTTCGGCGTCGAGTACTGGCCGCTCGAGCTCTACAAGCTCACGCTGGCGCCGCCGGAGAAGGAGTTGGCCCGCCGGATCGCGCTGGTCACTGGCGGCGGCTCCGGCATCGGGCGAGCCGTCGCGCGGCGCCTCGCCGCCGAGGGTGCCCACGTCGTCGTGGGCGATATCGACGCCGCGAGCGCGCAAGCGACCGCCGATGGGATCGTGGCGGCCGTCGGAGCCGGCCGGGCGCTCGGCCTCGAGATGGACGTGACGCGCGAGGCGTCGGTGCGGGCGGCGTTCGAGGAGGCGGTGCTCGCCTACGGCGGGCTGGATCTCCTCGTGTCGAACGCGGGCATCGCGCACTCGTCGCCGGTGGTCCGCCTCGAGCTCGCCGACTGGGAGCGCTCGTTCGCGGTCAATGCCACCGGCCACTTCATCGTCGCCCGCGAGGCCATGCGTCTCCTCGTCGCGCAGGGACTCGGCGGCGCGCTCGTCTTCGTCGCGACCAAGAACGTGATGTCGCCGGGCAAGGACTTCGCCGCATACTCGGCGGCGAAGGCGGCCGAGGCCCAGCTCGCCAAGGTACTGGCTCTGGAAGGCGCGCCCCACGGAATACGCTCGAACATCGTGAACCCGGATGCCGTTTTCCAGGACTCGAAGCTCTGGTCAGCGGAGGTCCGACGCGAGCGCGCAGCGGCCCAGGGGATCGGCGTGGACCAGCTCGAGGACTTCTACCGCAAGCGCAACCTGCTGGGCGTCGGCATTCATCCCGAAGACGTGGCGGAGGCCGTGCTCTTCCTGGCTTCGGACCGGTCGGCGAAGACCACCGGCTGCACGCTGACCGTGGACGGCGGCGTGCGGGACGCGTTCCCGCGGTGACGGCGTGATCGGCTTCGGCGCCCAGCCCTCGCTGCATCCGCCGAGCGAGCAGTTCGAGCTCGTCCAGCGCCTGGAAGCCATCGGATACGACTCGGTGTGGACGGGCGATCACGTGTCGTTCCACAACCCCATCTACGAATCGCTGACGCTGCTCGCGTCCTACGTGCCCATCACGCACCGGATCAAGCTGGGCGTCGCCGTCTATCTGCTGGCGCTCCGCGCCCCGGCGGTGGCGGCCAAGATGGCGGCCACCCTCGACGTGCTCTCGGGCGGCCGGCTCGTCTTCGGCGTCGGCGTCGGCGGCGAGAATCCGAAGGAGTTCGAGCTCTGCGGTGTGCCCCACAAGGAGCGCGGGGCGCGGGTGACCGAGGGCATCGACGTGGTCCGCACCCTCTGGCGTGACACGCCCGCCACCTTCCGAGGCCGATTCACGCGCTTCGAGTCGGTGTCGATCGATCCCAAGCCCACCCAGCAGCCTCCGCCGATCTGGATCGGCGGCCGCTCCGACGCGGCGCTGGCGCGTGCGGGCCGGCAGGGCGACGGCTGGGTGTCGTACGTCGTGCAGCCCGACCGCTACGCGCAGAGCCTCGACAAGATCCGGGCCGCCGCGGCCGGCGCCGGCCGCTCGCTGGTCGGGTTCACGGCAGCACACCTCGTCTTCATCACGGTGGGGCGAGACTTTGAAGCCGCGAAACGATCGTGGGTGAGTGTCCTCAGCAAGCGTTACGCGCAGGACTTCGAGCCGCTCGCGAAGCGGTACGGTGTCATCGGCACGCCCGAGCAGTGCGCAGAGCAGCTCGAGCGGTTCCGCGTGGCCGGCTGCAACTACTTCCTTATGAGCGCGATCGGCGACCCCCGTGACGAGTGCGCGCAGCTCGAGACGATCGCCGCCGAGATTCTCCCGCGCTTCAGGACGCCCTGAGAAGCGGGCGGACGTCGCTATGGCCGACCTGACGGGCGGGCAACTGGTCGCCCGGACCCTGCGAGGGGCCGGCGTGCGCCACGTCTTCACGCTGTGCGGCGGTCACATCCTGCCGATCTTCGATGGCTGTCTCACCGAGGACGTCGGGATCATCGACGTGCGCCACGAGCAGGCCGCCGCCCACGCAGGAGACGCTTACGCGCGGCTCACCCGCGGGGTCGGCGTCGCTATCGTCGTGCCAGGCCCCGGCGTCACCGACGCGGTCACCGGCGTGGCCAATGCGTACGCCGCGCGGAGCCCGCTGCTCCTGATCGGCGGCGCCGCCCCGCTCGGTCTTCGCGGCCTCGGCGCGCTCCAGGAGACGGAGCAGGTCGCGCTCCTCAAACCGATCACGAAGGGCGCGTGGTCGGTCGCCGAGACGCGCCAGATCCCCGAGGTGCTGGCGACGGCCATCCGCACCGCGCTCGCTGGGCGCCCGGGCCCCGTCTTCGTCGAGATCCCCGTCGACCTGCTGCTGACGACGGTCGAGGAGCGGCTGGCGCCGATTCCGACGGGCTACGTCCACCGGACGCGCGGCGCCGCAGACGCGGACGCGCTGGCCGGGCTCGAGGCGCTGGTGGGCGGCGCCGAGCGGCCGGTCGTGATCGCGGGAGGCGGCGTCTACTGGGACGACGCCGCCAAATCGCTGGCGACGTTCGCCGAACGCTCCGGTGTGCCGGTCTTCATGAACGGGGCGGGGCGGGGTGCTCTGGCGACCGATCATCCAAACGCGTTCTTTCAGACGCGCGGCTGGGCGCTCGGGCACGCCGACGTCGTCCTCGTGCTGGGCACGCCACTGGACTTTCGGTTGGGCTACGGCCGGCCACCGACCTTCGCCGAGGGCGCGAAGGTTGCCATGATCGACGTCGATCCCGTCGAGCTCGGGCGCAACCGGCCGCTCGAGCTAGGTCTTGCCGGCGACCTCGACGTCATCCTGCGGCAGCTCACCGATGCGCTCCCGAAGGGCCTGGCAGGCCGGGTCGCGCCCTGGGGCACCGAGCTGCGCCGGCGCGAGGGCGAAGCGCGCGCGAAGCTCGAGGAGCTGGCCGCGACCGATCAGGTGCCGGTCTCGCACTACCGCTGGGCGCGGGAGATCGCGCGCGCGGTGACGCGCGACACGATCGTGGTGGGCGACGGTGGCGACGTCGTCAACTGCGCCGCGAAATTCGTGCCGGTGGACCGCGCTGGGCAATGGCTCGACCCCGGACCGCTCGGATGTCTCGGTGTCGGCCCCCCGTTCGCACTCGTCGCGAAGCTCCTCCGCCCGGACCAGCGCGTTCTGCTCGTGTCGGGTGACGGCGCCTTCGGGCTCAACGGCATGGAGCTCGAGACCGCGGTGCGCTTCGGACTCCCGTTCACCTGCATCATCGGCAACGACGGCGGCTGGGGCCAGATCCGGAGCCCTCAGGTCTCGTTCTTCGGCGAGGCCCGGACCGTCGCCACCTCGCTGCCGACGACCCGCTACGACCGCATGGTCGAGGCGCTCGGCGGACGTGGCGCGTTCATCACGGATCCGCGCGAGATCGGCCCCGCGCTGACGCGGGCACTCGCCTCCGACGAGGTCTGGTGTCTCAACGTGGTGCTCGACCCCGAGGCATACCGGAAGAGCGGCCAGGTTTCGATGGCCATCTGACCGCCGCGTGAAAATCACGTTTCTGTGTCCGCACCTCCGCATCGCCGGAGGGGTGCGTGCCATTCTCACCTACGCGGACCGGCTCGCGGCCGGCGGGCACCGCGTCGACGTGGTGGTGCCGGCCAAGGGACGCGGCCGGGCATTCTGGCGGTCGCTCAGGGGCGCCGGGCCCGACTGGCTTGCCGGCTTCCAGGCGCGCATCGTCTGGGTGGACCGCTGGCGGGCGGACACGCTGCCGGACGGCGACGCGGTCCTCGCGACGGCGTGGCAGTCGGCGGCCGCGGTCGCGGCCGCGCCGGCGCGGTGCGGGCGGAAGTTCTACCTCGTGCAGCACTACGAGAGCCTCTACCATGGCGAAGCGGCGGCGGTGGACGCGACGTACCGGCTGCCGCTCCGGAAGATCGTCATCTCGACGTGGCTCCGCGACATCATGCGCGAGCGGTTCGGCAGCGAGGCGGAGATTCTCGTGACCCCGGTCGACCTCGCCCTGTTCCGCGCGGTTCCGGTCACGGTCGAGACGTCGCGGCCGCGCGTGCTGATGCTCCACCACGAATACGCGTGGAAGGGGACCGCCGACGGCTTCGAGGCTGTCGCGCGCGTGAAGGCACGCCACCCGCAGCTCCATCTCGTGGGCTTCGGCGTCACGGAGCCGCGGGCGTCCTCGGCCTACGACGAGTTTCACCCGAACCCCCCGCAGGGCCGGCTCGCGTCCCTCTACAGCGGCTGCGAGATCTACCTCTGTCCCTCGTGGGACGAGGGGCTCGGGATGCCTCCGATGGAGGCGATGGCGTGCGGCGTCGCGCTCGTCACCTACGACAACGGCGGTTGCCGCGACTACGCGCGTGACGGGGAGACGGCGCTCGTCGCCCGGCGGCGGGACGTCACCGATCTTGCGGCGAAGCTCGAGCGTCTCGCCAGCGATCCCGAGCTGCGCTCGCGCATCGCCGCCACGGGCTCGGCGTTCGTCAGGAACGCGTTCGAATGGGGGCGTGCCGTGCGGCGCATGGAGGAAATTCTCAGTTGAGGGCGGTGCTTCCGACCGTCGACGCACCGTGTGCCGTCTGCGGCGGTGGCGACGCGGACCCGGTCTGGGCGACGCCGGACCGCGCCTTCGCCGTTCCGGGCCACTACACCGTCGTCCGCTGTCGCGGCTGCGGGTTCCTCTACCAGCGTCCGCGAGTGCGCGACGACCATCTGGCGGCGTGTTATCCCGACCACTACCCGCGTCATCAGGAGCCGTCGCCCCGCGTGCCGTTCAAGGGGTCGGCGGCTCGCCGCCGGGCCGTGCGGTACGCGCTCGCGAACGGACTGGGCTACCGGGCCTTCGACGACGATCACGTCTCCGTCGCGACGAGGCTCAGAGCGCGACGGATGCTCCGACGGCTTCGATGGAGCTGCCTGCCCTGGATCGGGACAGGCCGCTATCTCGATGTCGGGTGCGGTTCGGGCGCGGCGCTGGCCGTCGCGCAGGCACTCGGCTGGCGGATTGCGGGAATCGAGATGGACGAGGCGGCGGCGGCGATCGCGCGACGCTTCACCGACGAGCTCCACGTCGGCGACGTGCTGGCGGCGCCGTTCACTTCGGCCCGCTTCGACGTGGTCACGGCCTTCCACGTTCTCGAGCACGTGCCGGATCCGGTGGCGGTTACCCGTCGCATGCTCGACTGGCTGGCGCCCGGCGGGCTCCTGATCGTCGAGGTACCGAACGCCGGCGGGCTCGGCGCGGCGCTCTTCGGCCGGGCGTGGTCAGGCCTCGAGCTGCCGCGCCATCTGTCGCACTTCACGCCAGCGACGCTCGAGCTGGTGCTCGGGAAGGCGGGCGGGCGGATCGTCTGGTGCTGGCACCAGGCGAAGCCGCGCTCGTACTTGTGGAGTCTATCGGCGCTCCTTCGCGATCGCGGCTGGAACACGCTTGCGAAGTTGACCGAGTCGCGGCCGGTCTACGGCGTGCTGAAGCTCGGGCTGGAGGTGTTGCTCCCGCTCGCGCGCCTGGCGCGGCGGGGAGAGGCGATCAGGGTTGGCGCCGTCCGGGATCGCCGGACGTAGCGAAGGCGGAGGGTGAGTCGAGCCCGGCAGCGAGGTTGGCGAGCTGCCGCTCGAGGTCGGCCAGACGCTTCGCCAGGCGGTCACGCTCCTCGCGGAGCGACTTCGTCGCCGACGCTATGTGTTCCGCGAGACGGCGCTCCCGATCGGCCCGCTGTCGCGTATCCCGCGTATCCGTGGGGACTTTGTCCATGGCCGCTACCCGTCGGAGCAAGAGCGGTGCCGAGCGACGAAGTCTTTCACGCCGCGAGCTTCCAATACCGGAAGGCCGCACTCTGACACCTCGACCTTCGAGCTCGGTCAAGCTGACACGCCGGAACCGTCCTTGAGCCGCGTGCTAGAATCGGCCGGGAATGCCGATCTACGAATACGAGTGCCACGACTGTCACAGGCGGGTCAGCCTCCTCGTGCTTCGGCCCTCGGCGGCGGCTTCCCCGACGTGTCCCCGCTGCGGCGGCTCGGCGCTCTCCCGCCTGATGTCGCGCTTTGCGACGGTGAAGTCGGAAGAAGCTCGGCTCGACGCCCTCACTGACTCATCCAGCCTCGGGGATCTCGACGAGAACAACCCGGCGAGCGTTGCCCGGTTCATGAAGAAGATGGGCCGCGAGTTCGGGGACGATCTCGGCGACGACTTCGAGTCCGCCATGGACGAAGCGATGGAGGAGGGCGAGGCCGCCGGAGAGGGGGAGGCCGAATCCACCGGTCCCTCTGACGCATCCGACGATCCGTGAGCCGACCGGCGAGGCTATGAAAGTCCTGATCCACGACCGTCTGGAGGCGGTGGGGGCCCCGGTGTGGGACGGGCTCGTCGCCGCCACCCGGCTGCGCTCGCCGTTTCTCTCCTGGACGTGGCAGCGTGAGTGGGCGCGCGTCTTCGCGGAGGATCGCCGGCTCGAAATCCATTGCGTCGAGGACGAGTCCGGCGGCCTGGTCGCGCTCCTGCCGCTGTGCGAGTCAGCGCCGGCCACATGGCAGATCCTCGGCGGCGCCGACGTTTCGGACTATCTCGACCTGATGGCCGTGCAGGGACGGGAAGAAGAAGCGTGGATGGCGCTGCTCCAGTCCCGGACAGCGGAGCGCGTCGAGTGGCAGCTGCACGCTGTGCCGGCAGCCTCGCCCACCGTCACCGCGCTCCCACAGCTCGCCGCCGCGTACGGCCTCACCGCATCGGTGGCCGTGGAAGAACGATGTCCCGTCCTCGCCCTGCCGTCCTCCTGGGAGACCTACCTCGCCAGCCTGTCCGGGAAACACCGCCACGAGCTCATGCGAAAGATGCGACGCCTCCAACGCGATGCCCCCGACGCCCGGGTGTCATCTGCGAGCGCGCCGGCCGAGATCGAGGCGCGGCTCGGCGAGTTTTTCCACCTCCACCGACGCTCGCTCGCGGGCAAGGCGCGTTTCATGGACAGCCGCATGGAACGATTCTTCCGGCGCGTCCTCATCGCGTTCGCCGAGCGCGGGGCCGCCCGGCTCTGGTTCCTGGACACGCCGGCCGGCGCCATCGCCGCCTTCGTCACGATCGAATGGGACGGCACGGTCGGCCTCTACAACTCGGGATTCGATCCGGAGCGCGCGGCGCTCTCCCCGGGCGTGGTCCTCCTCGCACACGTCGTGCGCGACGCGATCGCGCGGGGGCGGCGGACCTTCGATTTTCTCCGCGGCGAGGAGCGGTACAAGTACGAGTTCGAGCCCGTGGCCGACGCTGTCTGCGCCGTGAGGATCCGGTGAGCCTGCGCGTCGCGATGCTCAGCGTCCACACCTGCCCGCTGGCCGCTCTCGGCGGGAAGGAAACCGGCGGGATGAACGTCTACGTGCGCGAGGTATCGCGCGAGCTCGGACGCATGGGCGTCGCCGTCGACGTCTTCACGCGCTCGCAGAACCCTTCGATCCCACGGGTGGTGCAGCTCGGCGAGCGAGCCCGCGTGATCCACCTGCCGGCGGGCGCCGAGGCGCCGATGGCCCGCGAGCGCGTCTACGACCATCTCGACGAGTTTGTCGACGGTGTCGAGGCGTGGCGCATCGCGGGGTCGATCGACTATGACCTGATCCATGCCCACTACTGGCTCTCCGGCGTCGCCGCGCTCGCGCTCAAGGCCCGCTGCTCGGCGCCGGTGCTCCAGATGTTCCACACCCTCGGCCGCCTGAAGAACCGCGTGGCCCGGAGCGCGGCGGAGCTGGAGCCGGCGGTCCGGCTCGAGGAAGAGACGCGCATCGTCTCCGGGGCCGACCGCATCGTGGCCGCGAACGTCGTCGAGCGGGCCGAGCTCCTGCGCGACTACGCCGCGCCCGCGTCGCGAATCGCGACGATCCCGTGCGGCGTGGACACCGACCTCTTCGTGCCGGGTGACCGCGCCGAAGCGCGGCGCCGACTCGGGCTCGACGAGCGCCCGGTTCTCCTGTGGGTCGGTCGCATCGCTCCGATCAAGGGGCTCGACACGCTGCTCGATGCGGTCGCGCGGCTGAGCGCGGCCGGGCAGGGCCTGCGGCTCCTGATCGTGGGCGGCGAAGCCGACGAGCCGACGAATGGCCACGAGGCGTCGCTCCGGCAGCGCATCGAGCGGCTGCGCCTGGAGGACACGGTTCGCTTCATTGGGCCTCAGCCCCAGAGCGTGCTACCCGTCTACTACGTCGCCTCCGACGTGACAGTGCTGCCCTCGTACTACGAGTCCTTCGGCATGGTCGCACTCGAGGCGATGGCCTGCGGAAGCCCTGTCATCGCGTCCCGCGTCGGTGGGCTGGTGACGACGGTCCGCGACGGCGTCACGGGCTTCCTCGTCCCCGACAGCGACGTCGCGGCGCTGGCCGACCGCATCGGGAGTCTCATCGCCGACGCCGACCTGCGCTGGCGGGTCGGGCGCGAGGGCGTGCGCTGGGCGGCCCAGCACCGCTGGCCCTGCGTGGCCGAGGCCGTGTGCCGGGAGTACGCTTCGCTCGAGTCGCGCGCGAGGGCGCATCTGGACGCAGCTCGCTGCCAAGATTAGTTTTAACCACCGTTCGAGCACCGGCTGTGCCCGCGCCCCGCGGCTCGCTCGACGCTCGCTCCCCCCGATGTTCATTACTCTGCTACACTGCGCCGCCGTGAGCACTCTCCTCGAGGTCAAGAACCTCCAGACGCATTTCGTGACGCATGGCGGCGTGGTGCGCGCGGTGGACGACGTGTCCTGGGACGTGAACGAGAGCGAGACGGTCGCGCTCGTCGGCGAGTCCGGCTGTGGCAAGAGCGTCAGCGCGCTCAGCATCATGCGCCTCGTCGCCGGTCCCGCGGGCCGGATCGTGGACGGCCAGGTTCTCTTCAAGGGCCGGGACCTCTTGCGGCTGTCCGAAGAAGAGATGCGCCGCGTGCGGGGCCGTGAGATCGCGATGATCTTCCAGGAGCCGATGACCTCCCTCAACCCGGTCCTCTCGATCGGGCGCCAGCTCACGGAGGGGCTCGAGATCCACCTGGGGATGGCGCCGGTCGAAGCGCGCCGCCGCTCGGTCGAGCTGCTCGGCATGGTCGGCATCCCGGATCCGGAGCGGCGCCTGGCCCAGTACCCGCACCAGTTCAGCGGCGGGATGCGACAGCGGATGATGATCGCGATGGCGCTCGCCTGCAACCCGTCGCTGATCCTCGCCGACGAGCCCACGACGGCGCTCGACGTGACGATCCAGGCGCAGATCCTCGAGCTCATGAAGGAGCTCTCCCGACGCTTCGGCGTGGCGATGCTGATCATCACGCACAACCTGGGGGTCGTCGCCCGCTACGCCGACCGCGTGAACGTCATGTACGCGGGCCGGATCATCGAGCGCGGCACCGCGCGCGAGCTCTACGGCAACCCACGGCATCCCTACACACTCGGCCTCCTCCGCTCGGTGCCGCGCCTCGACGAGCCGCGGCGCGCGCGCCTGGACCCCATCCAGGGCCAGCCGCCTGACCTCACGCGGTTGCCGCCCGGATGCGCGTTCGCGCCGCGGTGCGCCTTCTGCGTCGAGCGCTGCCTCGTCGAGATTCCACCGCTGCGTCCGGTCGCCGAGGGGGGGCACGTGAGCGCGTGCTGGGAGGCCGCCAACCTCGACCGTACCCTGACGCGGAGCGTGGCCGCGACGTGAGTGCCGCCGCCCCGCTCCTGGAAGTCCGCAATCTGGTGAAGCACTTCCGCGTCGGGGGCGGGCTCTTCGGGAGCCGAGCCGGCGTCGTCCGCGCCGTGGACGGTGTGAGCTTCGAGATTCGCCGGGGCGAGACGCTCGGGCTCGTCGGCGAGTCCGGGTGCGGCAAGACGACCACGGGCCGGTGCATCCTGCAGCTCGAGCGGGCGACCAGCGGCCAGATCGTCTTCGAGGGGCGCGATCTCACGGTCCTCGGCGAGGCCGAGCTGCGGCCGATCCGCCGCAAGATGCAGGTGATCTTCCAGGACCCGTACAGCTCGCTCAATCCGCGGATGACGGTGGGCCAGATCATCGCCGAGCCGCTGGCCGTCCACGGGATCGTCGCGGACCGGACGCAGCGCGCCCAGCGGGTGAGCGAGCTCCTGTCCCACGTGGGCCTCCTGCCGCAACACGGGCACCGCTACCCGCATCAGCTCTCGGGCGGACAGCGCCAGCGGGTGGGGATCGCCCGGGCTCTCGCCGTCGAGCCCTCGCTGATCATCTGCGACGAGCCGGTCTCGGCTCTGGACGTCTCGATCCAGGCGCAGATCATCAACCTCCTGGAGGATCTCCAGGCTCAGTTCGGGCTGACCTACCTCTTCGTCGCCCACGACCTCTCGGTCGTGCGCCACATCTCGGACCGCGTGGCCGTCATGTACCTCGGCAAGGTCGTCGAGATCACCGATCGCAAGTCGCTCTACGACATCCCCCTGCACCCGTACACGAAGGCCCTGCTCTCGGCGGTGCCCATCCCCGACCCGCGGTCGACCGCTGCCGGGTGGAAGTGCCCGACCTGCGCGAGATCAGGCCGGGCCACCGGGCGGCCTGCCTCCTGGCTTGACTGGCGGTCGGGTCGTGCTTAAATGTTGCAACCTTTCGTGCTCGGAGCTGGTTTCCTAGCCGCACTTCAGGAGGGATCGATGCGACGATACTTGAGCATCCTTGTGATCGCGATCGTCGCCGTCGTGCTGGCAGGTCCAGCCGCGGCGCAGGAAAAGCCCCGCTACGGTGGTGAACTGGTGTTCGCGGTGCCGTCGGAGCCCCCGTCTTACGACGCCCACCGCGAGGAGACCTTCGGGGTCATCCACCCGCTTGCTCCCCACTACGACACGCTGCTTCGGCCCGACCCCACCGACCGCACGGCGACCAAGATCGTCGGGGATCTGGCCGAGTCCTGGACGATCTCCAAGGACGGGCGGACCTACACGCTCAAGCTCCGTCGCGGGGTCAAGTTCCACGACGGCAGCGAGATGACCTCCAAGGATGCCAAGGCGAGCTACGACAAGATCATTTTCCCGCCCGCGGGGGTCGCCTCGGACCGCAAGGGTGAGTACCTGGACGTGGAGGCAGTGCAGGCGCCCGATCCCTACACGCTCGTGTTCCGGCTCAAGTGGACGTCGGGCTCGTTCCTCATGTCGCTGGCCTCGCCGTGGAACTGGATCTACAAGGCCGACATCCTGGCCAAGGACATGCGCTGGTATGAAACCAATGTGATGGGCACTGGCCCGTTCGTCTTCGTGGAGCACGTGAGGGGCTCCCACTGGGTCGGCAAGAGGAACCCGAACTACTGGGACAAGGGCAAGCCGTATCTGGACGGCTACCGGGCGATCTTCATCCGAGACTCGGCGGCGCAGGTCGCGGCCGTCCGTGGCGAGCGCGCCCACATCCAGTTCCGGGGCTTCTCGCCGGCCGAGCGGGACAGCCTGATCCAGGCCCTCGGTCCTAAGATCGCGGTGCAGGAGAGCCCGTGGGACTGCGCCTTGCTGGTGGCCATGAACCACGATAAGAAGCCGTTCGACGACAAGCGAGTCCGCCGCGCCCTCACGTTGGCGCTCGACCGCTACCAGGGCTCGCAGGCTCTGTCGAAGATCGCCATCGTTAAGGAGGTGGCGGGCGTGCAGGTGCCAGGGGCGCCCTTCGCGACACCCGCGGCCGAGCTGGAGAAGCTGGCCGGCTACGGACGGGACATCGCGAAATCGCGCGCCGAGGCTCGGCGGCTCCTGAAGGAAGCGAGCGTTCCGGACGGTTTCGCGTTCACGTTCAAGAATCGCGGCATCCCCATGCCGTACGAACCCGTGGGCGTCTGGCTGATCGACCAGTGGCGACAGATCGGGCTCAACGTGAAGCAAGAGGTGATCGAGGCCGCCAAGTACTACGCGGAGCTTCGCGGCGGCAACTTCGAAGTCGCGATGGACTTCCAGTGCGGCTACATCGTCGAGCCGGACCTCGACCTCTACAAGTTCCAGTCCAAGGACAAGAGCCCGGCCAACTACAGCCGTTACACGGACAAAGTGCTCGACGAGCTGTACGAAAAGCAGAGCCGCGCGGTCGACGCGGAGGAGCGCAAGAAGGCCATCCGGGAGTTCGAGCGACGGCTGCTGGACGACGAGGTGCACTACCTCTACACGCTTCAGTGGCACCGGATCATCCCGCACAGCGCGAAGGTGAAGGGCTGGACCGTCACCCCGAGTCACTACCTGAACCAGCAGCTCGACGCTGTGTGGCTGTCGGAATAAGCGCACGAGGAGCGAGCCGTGACTGACTACGGAGTCAAGCGGATGTCGCCGGTGATCGCGACCCTGCTCGCCGTCCTGATTCTCACGACGCCGGCGGGCGCCCAAGACAAGCCGCGCGGTACGGGGGCGAGCTGATCTTCGCCGTACCGTCGGAGATGCCGTCGTACGACGGTCACCGGGAAGGGACCTTCGGGATGGTCCACCCGCTCGCGCGTCCCCCACAACGCGAAGGTCAAGGGATGGGCGATCACGCCGAGCCACTATCTCAACCAGCAGCTCGACACCGTGTGGCTGTCCGAGTGATGACCGGGAGCCCGCGCCGATAACATGACCAAGTACATCGTCAAGCGCCTGCTCCTGATGATCCCGACCCTCCTCGGGGTGGCGGTGCTCATCTTCTTCCTCATGCGGGTGGTGCCCGGAGACATCGTGGAACTGCGTTTCGCCGGCGAGAGCG
>WNGB01006886.1_pt1 | contig 16585 bp, 13 predicted proteins | sample 5400681 | NCBI WGS metagenome assembly WNGB01 (sample SAMN13153367, study PRJNA577476) | soil metagenome | isolation source: 115 cm soil or saprolite under grassland replicate 2 | place: USA:California | collected 2016-06-15 | reverse complement strand
TGAGAAACTCCCGCCGGAGGTGCGCGCCAAACATCTGAGTGGGAATCAGCTGGATTTGTTTAGTTGGGCGATCGACGAAATGAACGTGCCACCCTATCCCGCCCGGCGAGTCTACCGTGGCATCGCCCTTGCGCTGAGCCATTCGTCCAGCGACGTCACCCTGGAGATCGACGAACGCCCGGATTGGCAAACAGGCAAACGGGAACGAACTCCGGAAAGACTCGACCATCGCTGACGGCCAGCGAGAGACAATGCTGAAGGGGCATGTTGCTGTTGCTCGCTCGGGGCCGAGAACTCCCGTCACGGCAGTCGCACGCCCTTGAACTCGTAGGGTATGGTCAACTCGACGATACGTCCGGGCGTACGGTAGACCAGCGTCCAGTCGGCCAGTTCACCGAAACGCACCTTGGGGTTGCCCTTCTGGCTGAAGGAGTAGAGTACCACCGCTCGCGCCGCGCTCCTCTCCAGCTCTTGCTGATCCGCCTTGCTCGGCAGCAGTATTTGCTTCGCTCCACCTGCACTCTTCTCCAACCAGATGGCGTTGTTGCCCATCCAGGCCCAACCCTCGTGACTCTCAAAGAGCGGTCGGCCCGGCGGATTGTCGATGGTGACCTCAAAGTTGAAGCGATCCGGCTTCGTCTCCCTGGTCACCTTGGTTAGCCGTACGCTAACCCCCTCTTGCTCCTGGCGGTCAGGAGGTTCCTTGGGGCGGATCGGCCGTAGCTTGCCGAAGGTGAAGGTGAGCATCTTGCTCGGCGCCGTGACGACGAGACTGCCCTTGAGTTCCGCGATGGCGGCCGCCGAACGGTGCGGTGCGGGTACGCGGATATCAACCAGGATCGCATTTCGCCCAACCACCGAAACCCGTCCTCGGGAGGGCAACGCCTCCTTCGCCATTTTCCCGTTCATATCGGCGCTGAAGAGGATCGTGGTCGGCGCGGTCTCCAGCAGGAACGGCTGCAAGCGCGGCTCCCAGGCGACCTCAAGTTGGATCGCGCAGGTGTGGCTGCCGCTCTCCAGGTCGAGGCGGTTGGCGACCTCCCGGACTGTGGTGCGGAACAGTCCGTGATCGCTGCGGGGCAACTCGCCTGCTTTTCGGGGTGGCCCAGCGATGAGGGCGATGTTGCCGTCCGCCTGGTAAAGCGACACGCGCCCATGAGCCGCTGCGGCGATGGCATCCAGGGCCTTCCAGAAGGGCAAGCCGTGGCACTTCAGCGCGAACGTCGGGTCGATCTTCATGCGATTGACGACGGTGTTGCCGGTCTGCTTACTCAACTCCTGGAGGGCTTCGCTCAGTGTGACCTTGTCGCTCTGCAAGGTGAACGTCTTCGGGAGTAATTCCTTCGGCTCCGCGCCGGCGGGCTGTGCCACGGCAGGGTCGGGGATGGCGCCCGGGATAAATCCCACGATACCAAGGAGGCCGGCCACGAGTAGAGTACGGCGGAACATGAGCAAATCTCCGGGAACAGGTCACCACCAGGATCTTATCCTCCCGCCCTCACGTCTGCAACGGAGTGGACGGATCGGCGTCTGCAGGTTACCATCGACGAATCGAACCAGGGGAGGACCATGACTCAGAGTGAATCGCACAAGGAGCAATTGGAACGCGACGGCGTTACCGTCTTGCCGGAGGTTTTTTCTCCACAAGAAGTCGAGACGATCCGACACGACCTGACGGCGACGCTGGCAGCTGGGGCGCAGGGCGAGGCGGCCATTCACGGCGAGACGGGGGGCCTGTATGCGGCCCGTAACGTGCTCGCGCTGTGGCCGGGCGCCGCCCACGTCTGGCGCCAGTCGCGCCTCCTGGCCATCCTGGCGGAGTTGCTCGGTCGGGCGTTCGGATTGGTCCGTGTGCTCTTCTTCGACAAGCCACCGGACCAGAGTTGGGCGCTGCCCTGGCACAAGGACACGACCATCGCCGTGAGCGACAATCGCAGGCCGAGCACACGTTTCGCCAAGCCGACGCGCAAGGCCGGAGTGCCGCACGTCGATGCCCCCGTCGAGGTGCTCCAGACGATGTTGACGGCCCGCATCCATCTCGACGACGTCACCGAGGAGAACGGCCCACTGAAGGTCATCCCCGGTTCGCACCATTCCGGCAAGGTGCTGGCGCTCGGCAACACTGCCCCTGTGAGCGTGCTGGCCCAATGCGGTGATGTGCTGTTGATGCGGCCGCTCGTGATTCACTGCAGCAATCGCTCGCGTCCAGGGAACAGCCGGCACCGCCGCATCTTGCACCTGGAATTCGCTGCGACGCCCGAGTTACCCGACGGGTATACCTGGCACACATTTCTCGCCGCCTTCCCCTTCGTGCAAGCCACTGCCGTTTCTCTGCAGCCCGCGGTAGAATGAATCGTGGGGATGGCACGTCCTCCCGGGCGGAGCGGTTGCGGCATGCAAGCCCCATCCTCACCTCGCTGCCGTTGATTTGGAGACCACACCATGACGAAGCCAACACTTCCTCTGGAGCGTCAAGTCGAGGCCCTGGAGGGGGCCCAACGCCACTGGCAAGCACAACCGCGCGCTGGGCAGAGGGCGACCGCTTTCACCATCGCCCTGAGCCGTGAGGCCGGCACGCCTGGAACCTCCGTGGCTCGTGCGCTGGGAGCCCGCTTGGGTTGGCCTGTTTATGACCACGAACTCCTGGAGCGCATCGCCCAGGAGACCGGCCTGCGCGTCAACCTGTTGCAGAGCGTGGACGAGCGCCAAAAAGGGTGGTTGACCGAAGCCACCGAGGCTTTCGCCTCCTTGCCCAAGGTGAGCGAGAGCGGCTTTGTCCGGCATGTGATTGAGACGGTCCTGTCGCTGGGGACTCATGGCCGCTGCGTGATTGTCGGCCGCGGTTCCTTCTACATCCTCCCGGCAGCCACGACGCTGCGTGTCCGCCTGGTAGGCGATTTGGAAGATCGTATTACGGTGGCGGCGGCGCGGCTGGGCGTATCGCGCAAAGAGGCGGCCCAGTGGGTCGAGCAGACCGAACGGGATCGACTCCGCTTCATCAAGGACCACTTCCTCAAAGATGCTGCCGACCCGCGGCATTATGACCTGGTGTTGAGTACCTCCCGCTGGTCGGTAGCTGAGTCTGCCGAGTTGATCGTGCAGGCGCTGCACCTTCTTGAGGCCCGCACGACGGGACAAGCACCCGCTGGCGTCTGATTTGGAGTTCCCTATCCGGTTCCCAGCGCCCGCTTGTTCTTGAGTTGATGATTCCTGCTATTCCTCCTAAGGGAATGGCCATTATGGCTGTTCCACCAACAGGTGTCGCGCGACCCGCTGCTGGCACTCGAACGGGCTCGCTCTGTCGGCTACTAGCCACGACTTCGAGGCCCGATCCGTTCCTTACCGAGCATCCACGGCCGCAGAATCTCGGGGATCACCACCGACCCGTCCGCCTGTTGATAATTCTCCAGAATCGCCAGCAGCGCACGCGTGATCGCAACCGCGGTGCCGTTCAGGGTATAGACGAAGCGCGTCCCTTTGAAGCCGGGGCCCTTGTAGCGGATGCCGAGCCGCCGCGCCTGGTAGTCGGTGCAGTTCGACGTGCTCGTCACCTCGCCGTATTCGCCGCCGGTGCCGCGGCCCGGCATCCACGCTTCCAGGTCGTATTTGCGATAAGCCGGACCGCCCAGATCGCCGGCCGCGGTGTCGATCACCTGGTACGGCAACCCGAGTCCCTGGAAAATTTGCTCCTCGATGCGTAGCAATTCCTGGTGAATGCCTTCGCTCTGATCCGGAGTGCAAAAGGCGAACATTTCGACCTTGGTGAACTGGTGGACGCGATAGAGCCCGCGCGTGTCGCGACCGGGGGCGCCGGCCTCGGTGCGGAAGCAGTGCGACAGGCCGACGTACTTCTGCGGGAGTTGCGTTTCGTCGAGAACCTTGTCGCGCAGCATGCCGCCGAGGGTGATCTCGGCCGTCGCGATCAGGCAGAGGTCGGTATTTTCCAGGCTATAGATCTGCGTCTCCGGCCCGCGTGGGATGAAGCCGATCCCCTCCAGCACATCAACACGTGCCACATCGGGCGTGATGACGGGCGTATAGCCCTCCTTGACTAACGTGCCCATCGCGTAGTTGACGAGGGCCAACTCCAGCAGCACCGCCTCGTTTTTCAGGTAGTAGAACTTCTGCCCCGCGACCGACGAACCGGCCTCGAAATCTACCAGGTCGAGCGCCTCGGCCAGGGCGATGTGATCTTTTGCGGGGAAGTCGAACTTGCGTGGCTCGCCCGACTTCCGAACCACCCCGCTGTCGTTTCCCGGAGGGGCGTCGGGGTGAGTCAGGTTCGGCACCGTCATCAGGGCGGCGCGCAGGTCGGCCTCGACCTGCTTGAGTTGCTTCTCCAGACCGCCGACCTTCTCCTTGAGCGTTTTGCCCTCCTGAATGAAGGGATCGCGCTCTTCCTTCGACTTCGCGCCCTTGACCGACCTGGCGACCTCATTTTGCCGCTGCTGGATTTGCTGGGTTTCCTGCACGAGCCGCTTGCGTTCGTCTTCGAGTTGAACGATGCGGTCGATGTCGGGCAGCGGCTTGGCGTTGCGGTTGCGGCAGTTGGCCTTCACCGCCTCGACGTGTTCGCGGATGTAATGTGCGTCCAGCATGAGTGGTGGCTCGGGAAGGCGAGCGGGGGGCGTAAGCCCCCTGATGCTTCGTAGCCATCAGGGGGCTTACGCCCCCCGCTCGCCAAGGGTGGTTCCAGCGATGACGTTACGGTCGTTTCTCCAGGGGGACATAGGGCACGTCGCGCTTGCCGACGTAGATTTGCTCGGGGCGGTAGATGCGATTGTTCTGCATCTGCTCCAGCCAGTGGGCCAGCCAACCGGCGACGCGGGCGATGGCGAAGATCGGCGTGAACAGGTCGCGCGGAATGCCCAGCGATTGGTAGACAATTCCCGAATAGAAATCCACGTTGGGGTAAATGCCTTTTGGCCCAAGAATCCCGGCGGCGACTCGCTCCAGCTCCACAGCCATGTCGTAGATCGGCGGCCGGCTGGTTTCGGAGAAGACGTGCTCCGCCAACTCCTGCAGCACCGTCGCCCGCGGATCCTTGACCTTGTAGACGCGATGACCAAAGCCCATGAGCTTGAACTTGGGATCGGCAGTACGCTTGGCCTCGATCCAGGGACGGACGTTCTCCAGCGTGCCGATCTCTTCGAGCATGTCGAGCGCTTCCTCGTTGGCGCCGCCGTGCAGCGGGCCGGTGAGGGTGCCAATGGCGGCGCTAATGACGCAGTAGGGACTCGCCAGCGTCGAGCCGGTGACGCGACCGCTAAACGTCGAGGCGTTCATCGTGTGCTCGGCGTGCAGAATCAGGCAGGCGTCGATGATCTTGCGCACCGCCGGCGAGGGGAGCTTCTCGAACAGCATGTAGTAGAAGTTCTGGGCGTGGTCGAGGTCGTCGCGCGGGTCGATGGCCTCGTCACCGTAGCGCAGGCGGTGGAAGGCGGCGACGACGGTCGGCATCTTGGCGATCAGGCGGACGCACGAATCCCAGCGAACCTGCTCGTCGGCGACGTTGCGGGCCGGGTAGAACATGCCCAGGGCCGCCACGGTCGCCTGCAGCGCGTCCATGGGGTGGCCGTACTCCGGCAGGCACTTGATCAGATCCTTGAGCTTGTACTTGAGACGGCGGCGGTGGCGCAGCTGATCCTCAAAGTCAGCGAGTTGACGCTGCGTCGGCAGTTCGCCCTTGAGCAGCAGCCAGGCCGTTTCCTCGTAACAGCTCTCGCGCGCCAGGGTTTCGACGGCGACGCCGCGATACTCCAGGCGTGCCCGTTTGCCGTCGATGAAGCTGACCGCGGACTCCGCGACCGGCACGTCGGCGAGGCCCGGCCGTAACTCCAGCTGACTCATGGTGCCCTCGACCACAGATTGCCCCACCCACAGGCGGCCGCCCGCAGGTTTCGTTTTGCCCCTACGCCGTCCCGGGCTTGTGAATACGTTGTGAGCCTATGTAGGCACGTCGCGCGCGGCCAGTGTTCCGCGGCCCACGGCTGTCCGTTCGCTATGGTCATTATCTCAAGTTCAGGAAGAAGGAGAAGCCCACGGGCCGCGGGCCGTGGGCCTGGAGCCTCCCACCGCGTCAGGAGCCGACGAACACGACATGCACCTCGCCCGGTCCGTGAACACCCGTCACGAGGCGCAGCTCGATGTCGCCCGTCTTGCTCGGCCCGGTGATCAGCGCCAGGCACGACGGCAGAGTGGCAGTCCCGTAGCGCTCGAACAGATCGAACAGATCCGGGATCAGGTGCGTGTGGTCGGCGAGGACGATATGGACCGGCGGCAACAGGCTCAGCGAGCGCGGCTCGCCCTGGCGGGCCGCGATTGCCAGGCTACCCGTCTCAGCAATCAGATAATCCGCCTCGGAAATGGAGATATCTGCGGCGAAGAGCGGCTCGCGGCAGGTTTCGGGGGCCAGTTCGCTGACGACCTGCACGTCCAGTCCGCGCTCGCGCAACGGCTCCGCCAGTCGGAGCGGATCGAGCAGGCGGCCGTGGCCGAGGAGGACGCGGCGGGCGCTTCGGGCCTGGATCAGTTCAAGGACACGGGCGACGGCGGCGGTGCCGTCGGCGACGGGATGGGCGATGCCGCCCGCGGCTGCGAACTGCTGCAGGAAATGGACGGCAGCGTCGGGGCCGGCGCCCTGATAGCCCAGGTTACCGCGGCGCGGGCTGTCGGCAGTGCCCCCGACGCGATTCCCCGTAGCGACCGCCTCGCGAATGCGCTGCAACATGGCCTCACGACCGCTCGTCATGTCGTCTGCTCCCCACGCAATTGCTCGCGAACGCTCATCAGGATCTTGCCGAGCTTGTTCTTGCCGTGGCCGTCACCGCCGTCGCCCCAGTAGTCGTCGGCGCGCGTGTGCTCGACGAGGACTGCGTCGCCGGTGCCGAGCAGGACGGCGCGGATGTCTTCGTGCTGCGTGAACTTGGCGAGCACACCTTCCCGCATGATCGCATCCTTGACCTGCTCCCAGTCGCGGCGCAGGCGGTACTTGCGCGTGCGGCCCATGCCCTTCGCCTTCGCCGCCGATTTGCTCTTGCGAATCGCTTCTTCATACTCCGTACCGGCGAACTTCTGCGCCTGGAAAAAGTGTTCGACACTCGGCCACGAGCGGCCCTTGAACTTGATGGGAAAGTGAGCGAAATTGGAAAAGCAGCCGTACTCATCGCTCGTGCCGTAGAATTGAATAACCGTCTTTTGCCCACTCATAACTCCCTCCAGCGATCGCGGAACGAACGTGCCGCGGGGGCAGGGAAATCGCGAACCATCGTCCAGGCCGCCCCCGGCCCCGCCAGGCGCCGCAGCCAGCCGCCGCGCGCCAGCGGCCGCAATACCAGTCGCGCCGCGGCTGTCGCCAGCCGGTACAGCCACGGCCGCCGCAGGAGTGCCGACCACAGCCGGTACGCCAGCGCCTCCCAGCGATTCGGTTTGGTATGGTGCTGCAGTTCGCGCAACCCGATCAACATTTGGGGGATGTTAATGTTGACCGGGCACGCCGCCTGACACGCCCCACAGAGGGAAGAGGCGTGCGGCAAGTGCGGGTTCGCGCTGACGCTGTCGTACAGCGGCGTCAGGATGCTGCCGATCGGCCCCGAGTAGACGCCGCCGTACGCATGGCCGCCGATGCGCCGGTAGACGGGGCAGGCATTCAAACAGGCGCCGCAGCGAATGCACTGCAGACTTTCGCGGAATGGCGTCGCCAGCACCCGCGACCGGCCATTGTCGAGCAGAACCAGGTGGAACTCCTCCGGCCCGTCCAGTTCGCCACTGCGGCGCGGGCCGGTGATCAGGGTCGTGTAGACCGAGAGCGTCTGGCCGGTGGCGGCGCGTGCCAGGAGTTTCAGGAACACCGGCAGGTCGGCCAGGCGCGGGATGACTTTCTCGATCCCCATGAGGGCGACATGGACTCGCGGCCAGGTCGTGGTGAGGCGGCCGTTGCCCTCGTTGGTCACCAGGACAATCGTGCCTGTCTCGGCGACGGCGAAGTTCGCTCCACTGATGCCCAGGTCGGCGGCACGGAACTTCTCGCGCAGGACGGTGCGGCCGACCATCGCCAGCGCGGCGGGATCGTCCGGCAGTTGGCGGCCGAGGTGTTGTCCCAGCACCCGGGCGACGCTTTCGCGCGTGTGGTGGACCGCCGGGGCGACGAGGTGCGAAGGCCGCTCGCCGGCAACCTGAATAATGAACTCGCCAAAGTCGGTTTCTGTCACCTCGATGCCGGCGGCTTCGAGGGCCGGGTTGAGGTGGATCTCTTCCGAGGTCATTGACTTCGATTTCACCGCGCGCTTGCAGCCCGCCTTCGCTGCGATCTCCACGACGAGGCGGCGCGCGTCCTCCGCGGTTTCCGCCCAGTGGACACGGCCGCCCAGTGCCACGACCGACGCTTCGAGCTGTTCGAGGTAGCGGTCGAGGTGGGCGAGGGTGTGCTCCTTGATGCGCTTGGCGTGGTCGCGGAGCGCGTCGCTATCGACGAGGGCAGCATAGCCGCGGCGATTGCCGGCCATCAGCGTACTGGTCAGCCGCGCCAGCGCTGCCTGCAATGGCTGATCGACCAGCGCCTGCGCCGAGGCGCCGAGGAAATCATGGTGCTCGTGGCGGGCGTATTCGGTCATGGTGCTGCCGCTCCGTGGTGAGGCATCGAGTTTTCATCCTACCTGCCCGTGCCCGCCGAGGCCATCCGGGAAACCGCGGCGGCCCCTTGACACAGGAAGGGCCAGCCCACATACTCGCATCCACCTTCAGAGAGGCAGGCGGTCACTATCCTTCTCCGATCACGGATATCGCTATTATCTCAACGAGTAGACCCCCATGATCGTCCTCCCCTGCCCCGGTTGTGCGAGCCTGCGGCAAGTCCCCGATACCGCCAGCGGCCAGGAGGTACATTGCCCTCACTGCGGACAACTCCAGCTGGTCCCCGACATCGGCGCCCAGTCCGTACCACTCGCAACCACCCGGTCGTTCGCCGATGGCAACGTGCCCCCGCGACCCGGGATCGACTCGCGGATGGCTGCTTCGCCCGGTGACGCACGGGCGGCCGCAACCCCTCACGTTGCCGTCCCCGGCTACGAGATTCTGGGAGAACTGGGCCGCGGCGGCATGGGCGTTGTCTACAAGGCCCGGCAAACGAAACTCAACCGCGTGGTAGCGCTGAAGATGATCCGCGCGGGCGGTTATGCCGACGAGTCCGATCTGGCACGGTTCCGCACGGAGGCGGAGGCCATCGCCCGCTTGCAACACCCCAACATTGTGCAAATCCACGAGGTCGGCGAGCACAACGGCATGCCCTTCTTCTCGCTGGAGTTCTGCCCCGGCAGCTCGCTCAACCGCAAACTGGACGGCACGCCCCTGCCTCCGCAGCAGGCGGCTCAGCTGGTGGAGACGCTGGCGCGAGCGATGCAGGCGGCTCACGAGGCCAACGTCATTCACCGCGACCTGAAGCCGGCGAACGTGCTGCTGGCGGCCGACGGTTCGCCGAAGATCACCGACTTCGGCCTGGCAAAGAAGCTGGACGACGAGGGCGAGACGCAGTCGGGGGCGATCATGGGCACCCCCTCTTACATGGCGCCCGAGCAGGCGCGCGGCAAGGTCCGCGAACTGGGGCCGGCGGCCGACATCTATGCGTTGGGGGCCGTGCTGTACGAGTTGCTGACGGGACGGGCGCCGTTCAAGGCGGCGACACCGTTGGAGACAGTGATGCAGGTGTTGCGGGACGAACCGGTGCCGCCAGCGCAGTTGCAGTCGCGAACGCCGCGCGACCTGGAGACCATCTGCCTGAAGTGCCTCCAGAAGGAGCCGCACAAGCGGTACGCCAGTGCCGCGGCGTTGGCGGAAGACCTGCGCTGTTATCAGGCGGGGGAGCCGATCCAGGCGCGGCCGGTGGGGTGGGTGGAGCGCGCGGGGAAGTGGGTGCGTCGACATAAGGGGTTGAGCGCCGGGCTGACAGCGGCGGTGCTGGCGTTGCTGCTGGGGGCCGGGGTGGCGACGTGGTTCGCGATCGAGGCCAGCGCCAACGCCGAGCGGGCGGAACGGAAAGCGGAGGCCGAGGCGAAGGCGACACGCGCGGCCGAGAACGCACGCCAGGGGGAGGCCGCGGCGCGCAAGGCGGAGTCGGCACGGGCCGATGGCGAGGCGCGGGAGCGCGCGGAGGTGGCACGGCAACTGGACCGGGCGCGGCGGTTCCTGTGTGCGGCCCAGCTGCTGCGTGTGGCGGCAGTGATGGAGCGCGATCCCGGTTGGGGGCTGGAACTACTGCACGATTACAACGCCTGTCCGCTGGATCTGCGCGATTTCGCCTGGGGCTGGTATGAGGGCCGCTGCCGCCGCGAACGTCATCACCTGGTCGGTCACACCTCCCCTGTAATGTCCGTGGCGTTCAGCGGCGACGGGAAGTTGCTCGCCTCGGGCAGCCAGGACAAGACCATCAAGTTGTGGGAGGTGGCGACAGGCCAGGAGGCGGCCCCCCTCAAGGGCCACACCGGCCCTGTCACGTCCGTGGCGTTCAGCGGCGACGGCAAACTGCTCGCCTCGGGGAGCCAGGACAGGACCATCAAGCTATGGGACGTGGCTGTCGCTCTCAAGCAAGCGAACGCGGCGAAGCGCTGAGGAGGCAACAAGAAGACGAAGCCTTCGACTCCCATGCCGCTTCTTGGGCCGGAACCTGGTTTCCGGCCCTCCCCGTTTTCGACTGCAAACACTGTATCGCATCAGCGACCTCCGCGAAGGGTGTCCCCCAATGGTTTGCTGGGGTGATTCACCTCGGCAATCCGATTGACCTATCTTGTTCCACCCGGATGCACGATGAACCAGGATGGTCGCGCTGGCGTGGCCCCTGTAAGTAGGCGGCGCCAGCCGGCTTCGGTCAGCGGGTCCGCGCTGGGCCGCTTGAACTCGTAGTAACTGAGAACTGGCCCAGCCGCCAGTGCCTGACGACCATCCGGGCGCTGATAAAGGAAGAGTCCGACGTCGAGGCTCCCCGTTGCCTCCTGCAGAACCTGGTTGCTGTTCGCGTCGGTGTGGATGGTCGCGACAGCAACCGTTGTCAGAGCCTTCTGCAGCTGGACGCCCTCGGGATCCTCGACGAAGCGCCGCAGGAAAGCCTGATCGTCCGCGGTGAGTGCCTGGCCCGCCAGTTCCTTCTCCGCGATGCCCTTCAGCCCCCGCAGCAACTTCTCCAGATGTTCCAGCCGCGCCTTGCCTGGCGCGTCGAGAACGCCCATTGTGGTCAGACCGTCGCGGGTCATGCGCGCCAGGGCCAGGAGCCGGGCGTAGAGGTCGGGCAACGGTTCGACATACGGGACATCCGTCGCGCCACGAGCAATGTCAGGTGGGAAGCGCGGCACCTTGAGGGCCTTCGCTTCCTGGGCCTTCGCCTCCAGGGTCTTCATCTCGGCCGTCTTGCTCTCGCGGGCGTAGAGGGCGACATCCTGGCGACGGTGCGCCCAGAAGGCCAGGGCCGTGTTGAGCGCCTTCGTGCGGTAGGCCATGCTCGTGCGGAACGCCGGCGAGGCGGCATCGCCTTCGGCCAGCAGGGGTTGCAGGGCGTACAGCCAGGACCAGTGCAGGTTTCGGTTCCAGTCCACGGCATCGAACGACGCGAACCGGCGCCGCAGGTCCGCCACGCCGTCGTCGTAGCCGCGGTAAGCGTCGTCGCCCAGGTCGCGGAGCAGCTCGCGGGCACGACTGCTTCCCAGGACGGCCATGACATCCAGCCCGCGCGGCAGGCCGCGAATCGCCCGGCCGTCGAGCGTTCGCGTCAGGGTAAACTGGCCCTCGCGCGTCGGCGGTCCGACGCGGGGCGCGACGAGCCGACCCAGCATATAGGCGTCCGGCGTGAAGCGCCGCCCGAAGAGGCGAAACCCTTCGTCGGGTGCGAGCCGGTCGAGCAGAGCCGCCGGGGTCGTCACAGTAGCCTTTCCGCCATCGTCGGCGATGGGCACCTGCTTCCCTAATTCCACCTTGAAAGACCCAAAGTCGGCCTGATCGAGCTTGCCGCCCACCCGCGCCAGCGCTTCGCCGTACTGCTGCGGCCCGATGCCCTCCGTCAAGCCGACGTGAAAACTCATCACCGCATCGATGCGTTCCCAGGCGGTGCGCGCCAGCCGACCATCGGGCAGGCGCGTCTGGGCGAGCGCTTGCGTGATGAGGGTCGCCGCCAGCGTCTGCCGCCGCGCTTCCTCCGGTGTGACCAGTCCGGCCCGAACCACAAGCCCCATCCGACCCAGCCACGTCATGGCAGCGTGATAGCGCTGCAAGCGCTCGCTCTGCCGATAGTGGCCCTCCGGCCGGTAAGCGCCAAAGTCCTCGTTCCGGCCGAGCAAACGCACGCGCACCGGCCCGCGCTCATGCCGGCGTATCGCAGCGACCACCTCGCCGACAGCCGCCGCATCCACGGCTTGCGGCAACGGCGCGTCTGGCTCCAGCACTCGCAGCGCGACGGCCAGGTAACCCATCGCCAGGGTGCGTGCCTCCTCACTCCCGCCAGGCGGCAGACGGTCGAGCGCATCGACGAGAGCACGCAGCAGACCCGTCAACTCCGGGACGAAGATGCGCTCCTCAAGGTCACGCAGGGTCTCGGCGAACTGCGCCCGGCAAAGGTGCAGGACCGCGTCGGCGGTGACGACGACGGGCACGTCGTGCGCTCGCAGCGCCTGATACGCCGCGCCGAGCGTGTCCTGGCCCGACCCCGGCAGCACCACGAAGCCATCACGCTCCAGCGCCGCCATCACTTTTTCGAGGGGAAAGGCTGCGGCGACGCGCTTGTAATCGACTGCTTTCGAGAGGTTGAAAGGCGGTTTTTGAGCAAGGAGACGCGGGCTCGCCTTGACCGGCTCGGGGCGATATTGGCGGCCGAAGCGCAGGCTGAGCGCCTCGACCTCCCGCCGTGGCGCTTCCGCCGGCCCGCCCTGCAGCACTTCTCCCGGGCGAGCTTCCGCGTCGCCGCGGGGGTTCGTCAGCTTCACCCGGCCGTCCCGCACCGTGACGAGGACGCGGTTCTTGTCAGCGGCGATGAAGAACTCCGTCCCCTGGACCGTTGCGACCCCGCCCGGCGTTTGCACCGTCACGTTCCCCGGGCGCGACGATTGCTTCGCGCCCGGGTGGACACGCACCCACAATTCGCCCTGCGCCAGCTCGAACGTGCCCGGGCTGCGTGAGGCATATTGCGATTCAGGAGATGCCCAAAGGACAGTTGCGACGGGACGACCGTTGGTTTGATCGAGGGGCCCTAACAGGGCCGGCAGGCTGATGGCAATGAGCAGCATCGCGGCGACCGCCAGGGCCCGTCGCAGAAATGGCAAGGTGCGCACTCCGCGCAAAGTGCGGCGGGGCGCGGTTTGGACGCGGGATCGGATCCGCTCAATCCCTTCACTCTCGCGGAAGCGGATGTCAAGCAGGGCCTGGAGGTGTTGCGCCTCGCGGTGCGCGCGGCCGCATTCGCGGCAAGTGGCGAGGTGGCGGGCCAGGGCGGCGGCGGTCGGTGGGTCGCAGGCGCCGGCGGCGTACAGGTCGAGCTGCGTTTGCACCTCGGCACAGGTCAGCGGGTTCATCGCGGGTCGTCTCCAGGGCGGCTCAGGCGGGCGCGCAGGGCCTTGTAAGTCCGGGACAGCTGGCTCTTGATGGTGCCGACCGGCTGGCCCAGTTCGGCGGCAATCTGCTCGCAGGTCTTGCTTTGGTGGTGTTTCATGTGCAGCAAGGTGCGAATCTCCTCGGGCAGGCTGGCCAGACCGGCTTCCAGTCCGGCGAAGAGTTTGCGCTGCTCCTCCAGTTCTTCCTGCGGGGAGACGAACGGCACCGAGGCGGTATCGGGCGGTTCGGTGGCGTCGAACAGGGCAGGCCGCTTGCGCCGCAGCCACTTGCCGCAGCGGTTGACGGCGATGCCGAACAACCAGCTTGAAAAATGGTGCGGCTCTGAGCCGTCCTTCAGACCACGGTACGCTTCCAGAAAGGTCTCCTGGGCCAGATCCTCGACCAGATCCGGTCGTTGGAGTTTCTTGTAGAGGAAGCCGCAGACGGCGCGATAATAGCGCACGGTGAGGGTGTGGAACGCGTCCGGGTTGCCGTGAGTACAGAGGGCCACCAGTTCCGCGTCCGTCCGTTGTACTTCCTGCCCGCTGGGCATCACGGTCACCATGACTGCAGTTTCGTCACTAGAGGATGCCCGATCGCCCGGCCGACGCCAAGCGGGGTTCAGTATAGGAAGTGTGTCTGCACAGCGGACCTCGCCGGGCAGACAGCACGAGCAGAAGCAGACAAACGACAGGCCGATGCTCATGACGTGTCACCGAGAGTACCAATTGTTTAGCCGCGGTTCGGAGAACCGCGCTCTGGTGATGTTGCCAGAGCGCGAGTTCTCCGAACCGCGACTAAACGGGATGTCAGTTATTGGTCACGGCGTAGCTCACGGTCACGCTCGCGGTCAACTCCTGCTGGCCGGCGGCGAGCATCAGGGCGTCAGCGGCCCCCGGAGTCGCCGCTTCGAGGCGGACGAACCGCGGCATCGGCGCTTGCCCCTCGTCAATCCGGAGGACGTGCCCCACCTTCGTCCCTGCGCCCTTTGCGTACAGTTCGGCCCGCTTACGCGCGTCGGCCACGGCGCGCAGCCGCGCCTGCTCCAGCAACTCCTCCGGGTTGGCGATGCTGAAGCCGATGCCCATGCCGCGATTCGCACCGTTGGCGACGAGCTGGTCGAGTAGCGCGCCGAGGCGGTCGAGTTGCCGTACTGTCACGGTCAGGTCGTAAGCGACCGTGTAGCCGACCAGCTGCGGCTCCTGGTCCTTGCGGTGGACGTAGCGCGGGTTGACGTGTAGCCCGGTCGTCTTGAAGTCCTTCTCGTCAACGTGGAAGTCCTTGAGGACGCTGAACAGTTTTCGGACGATCTCGGCGTTTTTCTGCCAGGCTTCCGCCGCGGTCTTGGCGTCGCTGCTGACGCTGACGTTGACGTGGGCCATGTTCGGAACGTAGGTCACCTTGCCGGTGCCCGTAACAGTGATCTGGGCCGACGCCGTGCCGGCGAAAGCGAACGCGACGAGGGTAGCCAGGGTGTGTTTCATGGACTCATGCTCCTTTCCGCGGCCGGCCGGGCCGCGGTGCAAGTGGGTGGAAGAATGGGCGATGACGCGTTTGCAGACCGTTTTTATGGTAATCTCCTGCGGGCCACGGGCGAGGCCGTTGGAGCGAGCATTTCAAGCACCGGTTACGATCCGAGAAGTCCCAGGCTGGATCGTCAACCGGCGGCGTTACGTTAGGTGAGTACCACGAAGTAACCGACGGTTGCAAAAAAGTGGGTTGGCGATGGTGGAAACGCAACGACCCGAGTTCGGCAGGTGCCGAACTCGGGTCGTTGGGGAGGTTGCGAACGCTGTCACGAACTGGAGACGGAAGGCACTCCGAGCGGCAGTTATCGTTCCTGCACCCGCAAGGTGAAGTTCCCTTGCCCCAAGTGGAGAACTGTAGCATAGATGCGGTAAGTGCCGCTGCGCGGACAGGTGTAAATGATGCGTGAATCTAGGGTGGTGCCGGGCACAGCGTCGTCATTGAACGCGACCTGAGTGCCCTCGGGGCTCTCTAACCTGAGATAGGCGTCAAAGGCAGGGCTCATGTGGTCGATCTGATAGGTGCGGCCGGCGGTCATGTTCACCAGATACAACTTTGCCGGAGTGTTCCTGCGCGGATCCCGGCCTTCGTTTGGGTTGAGCGCCCCGGCCACCTGGGCATTGCCGCCCACCAACTGGAGCGTGCCACTCGGTACGGCCGGTGGGCCGAGGTTCGGAGCGCCCTTGAAGGCGTCGGGCGGGAGTTTCCCGTCGAAGCCCTTCTTGAGTTGTTCCTCAAACACCCGCTTCATCTGGTCTTCAAATTCCCGAGCCATTTTCTCGACATCTTGCTGACCCTGCGGAGGATTGAACGGCATCCCGACATCCCGTGGCATCTTCTGCTGCACCTGCCGCGCCATCTCGCCCAGCGCGCGCTCGAGTTCCGCTTCCGGCGATCTCCGCCAGGCCGTCAGCGAGAGCAGCAGCATGAGCAAGAGGAGACCGGCGCTCGTCGATGAGCCGGCAATCGGCAGCGGCAGGCCCGCCTGGTACTGGACCGCGAAGACGAGGCCGACCAGGCCCACCACCAGGCCCGCGCCGACCAGCGACCAGCCCGTGATGACACAGAACGAGGAAGAGCGGATAAAGACCAGACCAAAGCCGAGGGCTGCCAGCGACAGAGCGACAATCCCCAGGATCAGCGGGAGGACCGCGTCGCCGCGGCGGATCGGTTGCCGGCTCGACCGCCGGTCGCGCGACGGGCGCTCGTAGTCTTCATCGTCGTCCACCGGCAGCGGGGCGAGGCGTCTGGATGGGGCCGGCGGGGCAGCCTGGACCGCCTCCAAGGGCTCCTCATCGGCAGCGGGGACGAACATCGGCTGGCTGCACTTGGGGCACTTGACCTTGCGGCCGGCGGCGCTCTCGGGCGCCTTGAGGGTCGCGTGGCAATGTGGGCAAGTTACGGGAATCGGCATGGCTCTCACCTCGCTTCGCGGGGCTGATCGCCTGAACTCGCTGGATGGACCGTGTCCACCCACGACGGCTCAGGAAGATGG
>WNGB01006883.1_pt1 | contig 16588 bp, 22 predicted proteins | sample 5400681 | NCBI WGS metagenome assembly WNGB01 (sample SAMN13153367, study PRJNA577476) | soil metagenome | isolation source: 115 cm soil or saprolite under grassland replicate 2 | place: USA:California | collected 2016-06-15 | reverse complement strand
CGTTCGACGATTGAGCAGAGGAGATTACTCGGCGGCGAGCGCGCGCTTGAGCGGCAGGCCGAGCCGCTCCCACACCTCGACCAGGGCAGCCGCGAGCGCGTCGATCAGCACATCGTCGTGGTAAGGCGAGGGGGTGATGCGCAGGCGCTCCATGCCGCGCGGCACGGTCGGATAATTGATCGGCTGGATATAGATGCCGTGCTCGGCGAGCAGGAGATCGCTCGCCGCCTTGCATTTTTCCGGATCGCCCACCAGCACCGGCACGATATGCGTGTCGCTCGGCATCACCGGCAACCCCGCCGCCACCAGCACGGCCTTGGTCCGCGCGGCGCGATCCTGGTGCCGCTCGCGCTCCCAGTCCGACGTCTTGAGATGACGGATCGCGGCAGCGGCGGCGTTGCACACGGCGGGCGGCAGCGCGGTCGTGAAAATGAACCCCGGCGCATAGGAGCGTACCGCGTCGATCAGCACCGCGCTCGCCGCGATGTAGCCGCCCAGGCAGCCGAACGCCTTGGCGAGCGTGCCCTCGATCACGTCGACGCGGTCCATCGCGCCGTCGCGCTCGCAAACGCCGGCGCCGCGGGCGCCGTACATGCCGACCGCGTGCACCTCGTCGCAATAGGTCAGGGCGCCGTAGCGCTCGGCCAGATCGCAGATTTTCGCGACCGGCGCGACGTCGCCGTCCATCGAATAGAGGCTCTCGAAGGCGATCAGCTTCGGCCGATCCCCCGCCTCCTGCAACAGCTGCTCGAGGTGGTCGAGGTCGTTGTGACGCCAGATGCGCTTGTCCGCACCGGATTGGCGCACGCCCTCGATCATCGAATTGTGATTGAGCGCATCGGAAATGATCACGCAGTCGGGCAGCAGCTTGGCGAGGGTCGCAATGCCGGTCTCGTTCGAGACGTAGCCGGAGGTGAACACCAGCGCCGCCTGCTTGCGGTGGAGGTCCGCGAGCTCGCGTTCGAGCTCGACCAGCGGGTGATTGGTCCCGGCGATGTTGCGGGTGCCGCCGGCGCCGGTCCCCATGCGGGTGGCGCTCTCGACCATGGCGCCGATCACCTTGGGATGCTGGCCCATGCCGAGATAGTCGTTGGAGCACCAGATGACGACGTCGCGGCGTCCTGCGGGCGCGTGCCAGATCGCGTGCGGAAACCGCCCGGCGATGCGCTCGAGGTCGACAAAAACCCGGTAGCGCCGCTCGTCCCGCAGCCGGGCGAGCGCGTCCGCGAAATAGCCCTGGTAATCCATCCGTCGAGCCCCGCGCAGTTTTGGGGAATTTAGAAGCGTTCCACACTGTTTGTCGAGATGATATTTTTGCGCATATCGGGGCGCTTTGATGCGGATCAAATCACCAGGGATACCGGTCCGACCTGTGAGACCGGTTGAGAACATTTCAAAATCGATCGAATTGGAACATTGCCGCACGAACCGATCACCGGTCCGTGCGGGAGATATTGAAACGGCGTGGTCAGACCAAGGTCGGCAGGATCAGAAGGCCAAAAGCGATGATGACCAGGGCAAGGCTGACGACGAGCACGACCAGCACCGGCCGGTCAAGGAAGCCTTGCCGGGCTTCGACCGGGTTGAGAACGGGGCGGTTGGTCCGACGTCTCCACATGAAATGGGCTTTCAGCGACGAATCGTCCCCAATTCAACGCGAAAAGGGTGCGCCATGTTCCCGGGGCTGAGATCCCAATTAACGGAATATATTCTGTACTATATCACGTAGTTTTCACAAGGCGTTGCTCGATTCAGGTGGTCGAGAGACAGCGGGGCGCGGGTGAGCAAAATCGAAGCCCATAGGAGGCGCTCGGTCCACGCCTGCGGGTAGACGAACGTTTGGATGACGGTGACCATGCCGAGCAGCGGATTTGGCGAGGTATGATCGCCCGACCGAAAGTTGGTGGCGGCAGTTCACCGGGCGAAGCAATCATCGGGACATCCTCCACAACAGATAAGTTGTGAAGACGCGCGCGGTGTCGATTGAACTGTTTTCTTCCACTGCTACGGCCTCGCCTCGCGTCGACCAGGATTCCCCGGCTCGATATGTTTTTTGCTCTGGGCCCGTCTTGTCGGTAACTTCGCCGTCGATCACGAGGTTCGCTGCAAAGCCGTCATGCTTGCGCTCCAGGCGCCAGCCGGACGGCAGGTCCACGACTTGCTGCACGATCTCGGTTTCTGCCGGGAGCGGCGGCAAGGGAAATCTCGCTTCATGCAGGACCGTTGGTTCGAGCTGAGATGGATGCTGCGCGGTGGTTTGCGGCGCCCCTTCGGGCAGCAGAAAATTGGTCAGCAGGCTGGCCTGGCCGGTCCCGGTATTGCCCGCCGCGTGAAGAATGCCCGTGCTGTCGGTCCACGCCTGTCCAGCCTTGTGCACCCGATCCACGCCGGCTTGCCGCAACGTGATCTCCCCCTCGAGCACGAGATTGATCGCTTGACCGCCGTGCGTATGAAAGGACGTCCACGCACCGGGTGCGAAGTCCACCACCAGCTGCACCAGTTCGGCCTGGGCGGACGCATTGGTCACTGCAAACCGCGACTCGACAATGACCGTCTGTTCCGGTCGGGAGGCGGCACTGCGATCGGACTGGCCGTGCACCGCCGTTGTGCAGATCAGCATCATGGCGGCGCTCAAAAACGGCGCGATCAAGGCACTGCATCCGCTCGACAACAAGGATTTCCTTATTCCATTGGCCGTGCGCCGTCCTACCGCCCCATCACGATCGTCGTGCAGGCGCTTTCGAGCTTGGGCAGTTCGCGGCTCGTTGCCATGCGAATCTGAATCTTGAGCTTGCGATCGTCATCGCGCATGACCGGGCAATAGGGATCGGGATCATTCAGCGCATCACGCAGGCGGCGGCGGCCGGCGCAGCCCCCGCCGCAGGTCGCGAGATAGTTGCAAGTCGTGCACGCAGACGGCACGGATCGCGCATCCGCGAACGTGTCGGTGCCGATGATGTCCGAACCGAGGCCGAGCAGGAGGTCGAGCGGCGCGCCGGCTCCCGGCCAATACACGCACGGCTGCACCGTCGCGCGCGGTGTCACTCGCACGGTCGCCACGCCGCACCCGCCGCGCCGCGGCGGCAGGCCCGCCATCGCTCGCACCAGCGGCTCGCCGATCGCGACCACGTCGGTGTGCGCGAACAACGCTTCGAAGCCTTCCCAATATTCGTCATAGGTCAACGCATAGACGTCGGAGCGCACCGCCTGGTAGACGTTGACCCGCAATGGCGCGTCATAGGTCCTGGCGATTCCGGCGACCGCAGCCAGGCGATCGAAGTTCGATCGCATCATCACGGCGATGAAGGTGACGGGCACGCCGAGCCGCCGGCAGCGCGCGGCCTGGTCGTGAAGGAGGCGCCAGTTGCCGGGCCCGCGCTGGCGGTCCTGTTCGGCTTCGGTCGGATAATCGAGGGAAAACTCCACGTCTTTGAACGCCGCCACCTGAGCATCGTCGAGCGATGCGATCGAATAGCCGTTCGAGGTTATGGTGAGCTTGATCGGCTGCCGGCGCAGATAGTCCAGCATCGCCGCAAATTCCGGATGCAAGCCGTTCTCACCGGTACCGAGATTGACGGAGCGGACCGGCAATCTACCGAGCACCCCACGGACTTGGTCCAACGAGAGCCGGTCGACCCGCGTCGGATCGCGATAGCAGAACGAGCACGCAAGATTGCATTCATTCGTAAGCCCGAGACCGAGTGCGAAGCTAGGCTCAGCCAGCGCAATAGTCTCGCCAGACTGTGAAGTGGCGACACTCATTTCTGTCACGCCGTCCCATGCTAGGTTTGCGATCGCGGCACTTTCTCGCATCGGTCACTCTGATGAGCCTAACCCCCGACCTTCAGCCGGACCAGCAGCCCGCGCGCTGGGACGATCACGTTGCCGTGTATGAGACCGTCTTCGAGCCTCTGACCAATGCGTTCGCCCGCCGCACCCTCGACCGCCTTGGCCTGCGCCCCGGCGACCGGCTGATCGATGTCGGCGCGGGCAGCGGCGGGGCGGCGCTGATTGCCGCCGGCCGCGGCGCGGAGGTGCTGGCGCTCGATGCCTCGGCCGGGATGGTGGCGCGGATCCGCGCACGGGCAACCGCCGCCCACGGCCCCGCCGTGCGCCTTCGGGCGGAAGCCATGAACGGCATGGCGCTCGACCTGCCGGACGCGAGCTTCGATGCGGCGCTCTCGGTGTTCGGGGTCATCCTGTTTCCGGATGCGGGCCTGGGCATGCGTGAGATCGCCCGGATTCTTAAGCCGAGCGGGCGTGCCGCCATCGTGACTTGGACCGAGACCGAGCGGTATGAGCTCGCCGCGCGCCTCATCGCGGCAATCGCCGAAGTGCGCGGGCCGCAGCCCCCGCCCGCCGTACTGCCTGCGCAATTGCGCTTCCGTGAGGAGGGGACGTTCCGAACGCTGTTCGCCGAGGCCGGCTTCGCGGTCGAGGACATCATCCGCTTGGAGGAGCACTGGCATCTGCCTTCCGCGCGCTGGATCGCCGAGCACGTGGCGTTCGCGCCGGGCATGGCCGCGATGATGGATGGCCTCGGGGCTGATCGTGCCCGCATGCTCGATGCCTTCGTCGCCGGACTCGAGCGCGACCAGGGGCGCGGCGAGATCGTCTTGGGCGCGGTTGCCCACGCCGGGATCGCGGCAAAGCCCAGGGGCTGGACAAAAAGGTCGTTGGCTAGGGAAGCCGAACGAGAATAAGTGATCGGTGGTGGCGCGGTTGTGAACAGCTGGGATGGCCAAAATCGCCTATCGATGTGAGCACCCAACGGACTGTTGCATGAGGCAAATGCCAGATTGCTCCGGGGGCGACGGCGAAGTTGAACCTGGTGGCGTCAACAGGGTAGTCAAGCCGGCCATGACCGCACGGAGGGGGCACCATGCGCACGAATCCGTTCCTTGATGCCTGGATGTTCTTGATCGGCGCGACCGACGACCACGATGCACTGGGTTTGTTCAAATACGCGCTCGTCCTGCTGTTCATCGCGCTGCTCGTGGCGAGCGCATGGATTGCCATGACGAATTGGCGGGAAGACCCGGTGCAGCGCGCGGGAGTGCACGTGGCGACTTTCGCGTGCCGCGTCCTGATCGGCAGCATGTGGTTTCAGGGCTGCCTGTGGAAGCTGCCGCTGCCCGTCTCGGGGGGATTTCAGTACTGGACCGGACAGATGGTGGACAATGCGGCGTTCGAGTTCCACCGCGCGCTGGTGAAGAACGTCTACTTGCCCTATCTCCATTTCATCGACCCAATCGTCTTTCTGGCTGAAATCTCATTCGCGACGTCGCTGCTCCTCGGGCTCGGGGTGCGCTTCTTTGCCTTCCTCGCGATCTTCTTCTCGCTGCACCTTTGGCTGGGATTGTACTTGCATCCAGCCGAATGGCCGTGGAATTACATGTTCCTCGCCATCATTCACGTGCTGTTCGTCGGTTATGCGGCAGGTCGCAGCCTGGGTCTCGACGCCTGGCTCCGCCGCAACGTTCCCGCGGTGCGCGACCGCACCACGTGGTGGGGCAGCTTGCTCGGCGCCGTGGGCTAAATTGCCGCAACAAATCCAAAAACTCTCCGGGACCATTTGCTGCAGCGCGAAGCGGCCGAACCCGAAGGCCGGCCGCTCGTCGAACGGGGAGCCTAACAGCACAGCAATTATCATCACCCCATCCTCAGTTATCTTGCTCAAGGGTTACGCACATGCGCTCAAAGGACCTCGCGCGACCGAGGAAGAGGGGTGTGATATGACGTGTATGTCCGTTGCGCCGAAATTATCCACGAATCTGGCGGCACGTACGGCGCGGGCTTTGATTGTCGAAGGGAAGAGTGGGTCCCCTCAAAATACATTTATCACATTATTAGTTGGACAATCGCGTGCGGCTCCCGAACTGTTGCTCGATCAGGTGGTCGAGCGACCAGGCACCGGGGCCGCGCGTCAGAAGGAAAACGATAATCGACGCCCAGAGCAGGTGCTCGGTCCAGGCCTGCGGGTAAACGAAAATCTGGATCACCGCAATCATTCCGAGCAGCGGTAACGTGGCAATTCGCGTGGCCAACCCGAGAAACAACAAGACGGAAAACGTGAGCTCGTTGAAAGTGGCAAGACGAGCCGCCCAGACCGGATCGAGCAGCGGGACTTTATATTCGTCCTCGAACAGCTTGACGGCAAATTCCCACGAATTGATCTTGAGCAGCCCCGAATTGAAGAACACGGATCCGACTGCAACGCGCATCGCGAGCTGAATGAGCGCCAGCGGGAACTGCTCAAGCTGCGCTCGCACCACAACAAATTGCTGTCGAATAGCCGACCACGATATTTCGCTTTGGCGACCCACACTGGTCATAGCGTTACGCCGAAGGTTCGATGACGGATGTAACGAGGCCCTCGGCAAACAAGCTTGCAAACGCCGCGCTTATGTCGAAATCGGAGCTTGCTTCCAGTGCGCTTTCAGCCGCCGCCCCGACGGTGCGACCCGTAGCGATCGCATGCCGAAAAGCGAACGCGCCGCGATCCAAGCGGTTCAGACGAAATTCGCCACGCGCGCCACGAATTTCGATAAGCACATCGGCCGGGCAAAAGACAAGTTGGTCAGGCGCAGAGTCGGCCAAATAGAGCTTCAAAAGATCGTCGACAGGCCAGGACGTTTCAAGATAGCGAACACCGGGTTGGAGCATGAGTACTACATCCGGAATTGCACCAGCATCCGTCGCCGAAAGCGACGCAATGGGTATGGAAGGCAAGTCGATGGCGACCGACACATGTCCGACATGCCATTCCAACTCGCTGAATGAACGCAGATAAGGAACGCCCTCCGCGGGCGGATATTCCGCCAGAAAGGCTGGAAAGCTCTCGCCATACTCGGCAATACACGGAGCCTTCGGCGGGTGAGACCGAACGAATTGCTGGGCGACTTCCGTCAGGAAGGCCGATCCGACGAGCCACCCAGTCGCGGGAAATTTGTCCAAGAGCGCGCTCGTGAGACTGGCCTCGTAATGACGCTGATGAACTTTCAGTCGCATTGATGGCGCACGGCCCCCGACAAGTATAGGCGCAATGCCGGACCCGTCGCCCGAGAGGAGAGCGTCGCGGAAGCGCACCTGGATGTCAGCCAGCACGGCGTACCTCCAGTGCGAAGGTGTCCGCTACGATTCTGTTCGCGCGATCCGCTTCTTCAAGCAATGTCGCGAAAGGTGGAATGTCGTTATCCCACTCGATCAGGGTCGGCTTCTGTCCGAACCGCTGAATCGCGTAACGGTAGAGCTTCCAAACCGGCTCGGCGACGATCGTTGCGTGCGTGTCGACCAGCAAGATTGCGCCCGGTCCTCCGTCATCCTCTTCGGGAGCGAAGCCTCCGAGATGCAATTCTCCGATGGCCGCGGCCGGCAGACCGTCGATGTAGCGGTAGGCGTCATAGCCCATGTTGTGTGCGCTGATACACATTGCTGACATCGCACAGCAAACGGCATCCAGTTCTCATCACAAGCTCGTTCAAGAATTCTATCTCGGTCATAATCGACGAGCCGAATCCCACGTAGCTGGACGGGTTTTCGACGAGATACGGTCGTCCTAAGCCGTTCTGAACCTCATCGAGGTGGTCGGCGAGTAGCCGCAACGTTTCTTCGTCGTAGGGTAGAGGCAAGAGGTCATTGAGGTATTCGCTCCCGTGAGTGGACCACGCGAGGTGCCCTGACACGAGAACAGGGTCGACTCTGTCAATAAGCGCACGAACTCGCTTCAAATGAGCACGGTCGATCCCGCTGGCGCTGCCGATCGATAGTCCGACGGTGTGTACCGAAATCGGATAATGGCGGCGCACCTCGAGCAGGAGCTCGGCTGCGTGTGGATTGGCGAGAAAATTCTCCGGATGAATTTCAAGCCAGAGTGCAGGGGGCAGGGTGGCTGCGATCTCCGCGATATGCGGAAGCCTAAGACCCACGCCTGCCCCACTTGGGGCGCGGCGATTCGATGATGTCGTCACGGCCCACCTGCGCTGTTGTTACGATCACAGCTTCGCCGTCTTGCTGCCGCCTTGGATGCGTTCACAGTAGCCTTCGGGGACATAGATCCATGCCCGCAAGTCCATGCTGACCTTCGAGGTGCCTGCGCAGGAATTGTTTCCGGTTGAGGCGCAGTCGTTCTGGCCCGCCTTGGCAATGCCGTAGCACTTTTCGGCTTTGAACGGGGGAGTTGGGGCAGGTGTTTGCGCCGAAACGAGACTGGGAGCGGCCACTGCGGCCGCGAGCGCCGAAGCGATAAGAGGACGTTTGTTCATTCAATCCTCCGCTGGTGGTTGGTTAAGGCGACGCCGGCGAGCGGCGCCCCCTGCAGGTCAAAGGGGCTCGCTCCAACTCCGACCAAATTCGAGCTCCGTCGCGTGCGGCCCGGCAAGAAGGTTTTCGGAAATGGATTTCGAACCAGGCGGTTGCTGATGGTGGGGTGGCCGGCCGCTCTGCGAGGTGCGGAAGCCTGAGTCCGACACCCGCCGCGATTGGCGTGCGGCGATTCGATATCATGGCCATACCACCCGACGCTTCGATCACGCCTTAGGCGTCTTGCTCGCGTTGACGATTCGCTCGCAATAGCCTTCGGGAACATAGATCCACGCCTTCGGATCGGCGTTGACCTTCGACGTGCCGGCGCAGGAATTGTTGCCGGTCGAAGCGCAGTCGTTCTTGCCAGCCTTGGCAAGGCCGTAACATTTCTCAGCCTTGAAGGTTGGCGTCGGGGCCGGCCCCCCCTGAGCCAGGACAAGGCTGGGCGCGGCTACCGCGGCAACAAGGGCCGAGGCGATTACAACACGTTTGTTCATCGAATCCTCCGCTTGTGTTTGGAAACAGGGCGCCAGCAAAGGCCTCCCCTGCAAGCCGACGGGGCTCGCTAACAGTACATTCGGCGGAAGAGGCAAAAAGGTTACATCGCGGAATCGGCCCGCAAATCGGCGCAAATCGAGCTATCGTCTTCTCCTCAATCGTAACGACCGGCATAGGTCGGGACGCCCTGTTTCCGATACCGTGGCCCGCACCGTCATTTTGAGATCATATCTATGAGTGGAAGACACCCATTACGGGCCAGTACGGGCCAGCCGCTCGGAAGCCGGTCCGCACGGGTTCTTTCCGGCACAGGGATTTGCCGCCTTCGCGCCGCAGGGATTGGCAGCCTTCTTGCCTTTTGCTCCGCAGGGATTGGTGGCCTTCTTGGCCTTGGGCGCACACGGATTGGCTCCTTGGGCCGCAGACGGGACCGGCGTTGCAGCGACCAAGCCCCGAATTGCGGCGATCGTCCCAGGATTTACAGCGACTTCTTCAGCGCAGACATTCTCCTCTGCTGTGGAACATCGACGTGGCTTCAGAACCGCGTCGTCACGGTAACCAGCCAGTCCGGCATGGCACGCGTCAGGGCGGCTTCGACGATCTTGTCGAGGCCGGTCAGAATGAAGGCGCCGACGCCGAGCAGTGCTGCGCCCATGAGCGGTTTTCCGATTCGAGAAAGTTGCGCAAGCCGCTCACGACGCGCCGCCACCGCCTGTCGCGATCCATAGGCGAGCGCCAGTATCGGGGCGGAGGCGCCGAGTCCGAACGCGGTCATGACTGCGGCGGCCTTACCGATCGTTTCGCTCTGCGCAGCAAGTCCCACAGCCGCACCGAGCGTCGGGCCAGAGCAGGGCGACCAGACGGCTCCCAGCGCAAGGCCGAGCAGTGCCTGGCCACCGATACCCGATGGCTTCATCCGACCGAGCAACGACTGGCCACCGGTCGAAAGCGGGGCGGCAATCACCGCCAATCTGTCCTGAAAAGCGGGAACCAGCAGAACCACTCCCAGACCGGCCATGAGGGTCGCGACGCCGAGGCGCAGCATCGCCGGATCGAGCCCAATGCTGAACCCAACCGACGCGATGAAAATGCCGACGACGGCAAATGAAACGGACAGGCCGGCGGCTAACGCGACGGGTCCCCATACATGTTGTTCGAGCACACCTATGAGCACGATCGGCAGCAGAGGCAGAACGCAAGGAGACAGGGTGGACAGTGCTCCCGCAACGAAACCAAGCGCCAGGCTGCCAAGCTCGACCATCATCAAAAGCCTTTGGCGACGAGATCGCGGATGCGGGTGGGATCCGTGTCGCCTGTCGACCGGCCAACCTCCTTTTCACCCTTGAAGACGATCAGGGTGCTCTGCGCCTGAACACGGAAGCGTCTGAGCACATCCTTGGCCGCATCAAAATCGACCTCGTATACGACGAGGCTCGGCATTTCCTTCTCGACAGCTTGGATGATTGGCTTCTGTTGTCGGCAGGTGGGGCACCAGGACGCTGTCACGTCGATGAGAATGGTCTTTCCCGCCGTCTGGGCCGCCTGAAAAGCCTGAGCATTGAAAGGTTGGGCGGCTTCAGCACCAAATGAAACAGCAAAAATCACAAACGAGACTACGATCGTCCTGAGCAGGAAATTTGGCATGATTTGATTTCCCTCGCGTTTGTCCCGCGAGCCAAGATCGGCCCGCAAAAATGTTGATTCGCTCGGGGCGGCGAAAAGGTTACGTCCAACCGATCGAACGCGATGACTGCAACGAGCTCTCAGCCTCTTGCGGAATCGGTGAAAATGGCCCCGTGTTTAGTCGATCGCGGTCAGCGGACGACGGCAATCAGAGCGGGTAACGATTTGTTGATTGGCCCGGCAACGTTGTTCCATCGGCTCACGACCGGCTCAACCGACGAATAGTGCCGTCAGGAAGAAAACAGCCGGCCCTTAGGCCGGGCTACTCTCAGTTGGGCTTTCTCCTCATCGCGGCTTTCCACGGCGTTGCCGCGAGCTGTCGTCTTACCAGCCTCATACACAAACGGCGCGACCCGCCCGGGAGTGAACCCGGGCGGGTCGGTTGGACCGGCGCTGGGGGACGGGGGGCGCGCCGATCAAGCTTGGGTCCGGGGAGCAGCCACGGTCGACATCCACTATGCGAGAACCTGCGGCGGCTGTCCGATGTCAGTAGCCGGGCCGGGCCGCGCGATCGAACCACGACTTTTCCGCGGTCGTGCGCGATCTTACGGGTTGCCTCACCTGGGCGTAAGCACCGAACGCCGCCGAGCCAGTGTGGCGGTGCGTTACCGCCTGCCCGGGCGGCGGAACGATGTTGCCCGAGCCGAAATGAGGATCATACGACTGGGCGAAGGCCGGGGAGGCAATGAAAGTGGCAAGAGCCACGGCCGTGACGAGCTTGTTCATGTCACATCTCCTTTTCGTGATGAGCGCTGCTGCTCAGCTGCGATTAAATTCGCCTCGTCGTGGATCGAGGTTACGATTGCTCCATTCACAACGACGTGTCCGACGCGTGAACGTTTGCGCAGACGTTTTTGCCTATGAACCAGGACCGGACGGATGATCGTGATCTCGCGTCGTTGATGCGCTCCGCGCAATCCGGCGATGCGAAGGCGTACATGAAGCTATTGAAGGAGATCACGCCGCGCGTGCGTCAGGTCGTGCGCAGTCAGCGAAGATTTCTCGGGGCGGAAGACATCGAGGATCTCGTGCAAGACGTCCTTTTGTCCCTTCACGCCGTTCGCGGAACTTATGATACGCAACGGCCGTTCATGCCATGGCTCCTGGCGATAACCAGAAATCGTCTAGCCGACGGTGCGCGGCAGTATGCGCGCCATGCGGCCCGCGAAGTGCAAATCGAGAATTTTCCTGTAACCTTTTCCGGCGAACGAACGAATATGGAAGACGAGCCTTACCGTGACCCGGAGGCCCTGAGACAGGCCATACAAGGCCTGCCGCGTGGCCAACGCGAAGCGATCGATATGCTGAAGTTGCGCGAGATGTCGTTGAAGGAAGCCGCGGCAGCCAGCGGAATAAGCGTTGGTGCGCTCAAGGTTTCGGTGCATCGAGCCGTGATCGCCCTCCGCAAGGCATTGGCGAAAAAATGACCCGCTTGGAGACCGAGAAGCTTATTCAGCGCCTGGCCGATAGCTCGGGGCCGGTTCGCCCGCTTGCGCGTCCATGGGTCAGAGCGGCGGCCTGGCTCGCCTTGGCTATCCCTTATGTTGGGCTCGTCGTGTACGTTGTGTCGCCGCGAGACGATTTGATCGCTAAACTGTGGCACCTTCGCTTTTTCATCGAGCAGATTGCTGCGCTTGCGACCGGCATTGCCGCAGCCGTCGCGGCTTTCGCATCGACGATCCCCGACTACGACCGCAAGCTTCTTCTGCTTCCCCTGTTGCCGCTTGCGGTTTGGCTGGGAACTCTGGGCCAGGGATGCATTCAGGCTTGGATTCAGTTCGGAACGGATGGTTTGTCGCTGCAGCCTGACTGGTTTTGCTTCCCGGCCATCGTTCTCGTTGGTGCGATCCCGGCGATTGCGATGGCGGGCATGCTCCGCCGGGGCGCACCTCTGACGCCGCACATGACAACTGCGCTCGGCGGTCTGGCCGCCGCCGGGTTGGGAAATTTCGGGCTTCGCCTCTTTCACGCGCAGGATGCGAGCCTGATGGTGCTGGTCTGGCAGGTCGGCACCGTAATCGTCCTCACGGCGATGGCCGCGTGGGCCGGGCGCTATCTGCTGAATTGGCGCTCGATCATCGGCATGGCTCGCAGAGTGGCGATGGGTCCCCGAACCCGAAGCAACGCATAAGCAGGAGCGCCATCATGATCAGGTGGCCGACGCTAATGACCGCCCTTGTCATGGTCCCTTCCGTTGCATGGACCGCCGACGACCGCGTGGTTGAGAAAAGAAGCCCGCACTCGGTCGCGGCAACGCTGGATCGGCTCACCGAGATGCTCACGGCACGCAGTATTGAGATCGCCGCGCGCATCGACCATGCGGCTGGCGCCCAAAAAATTGGCCAATCCTTGAAGCCCACCCAGGTCCTGATCTTCGGAAATCCAAAACTGGGCACCCCGTTGATGCAGTCGAACCGAAGAATCGGTCTCGACCTGCCGATGAAAGTCCTGGCGTGGGAGGACGATGGCGGTCAGGTGTGGGTGGCGTACGTCAACCCCGAGGCCCTGAAGTCGGACCATGCGATCAGCGGCCGGGACGAGGCGTTTCGCGAGATGTCACAGGCGTTGGATAAGCTGACGGACGAAGCGATCAAGGAGAAGTAGCAACCTCTTGCCTCCGTCGGCTGAAACTTGTGAGACGATGATGCCATCATTCCTCGGCCAGCGATTGCGTCCTCTCGTGCTTTCGTTGCTACTCTTTGCGGCGATCGATGTCGGTATCGATGCCGCGGCAGCTGATCCGCAGGCTTGGCGATCGGAGTGGCCGAGGACGGATTTTTCGAAGCATGGTGTTCCGCTGTCGGAAATCCGATCCGGGGGGCCGCGAAGGGATGGAATTCCCTCTCTCGACGTTCCGCGATTCGAGCGATTGGAGCTTGGCAAGGCGCGAGACTGGACGGCCCGGCTCGACGAAAAGGAGCCGGTGATCGTGCTCTCGGTTGGAAGCGATGCGCGTGCGTATCCTTTGCGCGTGTTGATTTGGCACGAGATCGTCAACGATGTGGTCGGCGGGACGCCGGTTGCGGTGACCTATTGCCCATTGTGCAACGCGGCGCTCGTGTTCGATCGCTTCGTCGACGGCCGCGTTCTTGATTTCGGCACCACCGGCAAGCTCAGAAATTCGGATCTCGTCATGTATGATCGCCAGACGGAAAGCTGGTGGCAGCAATTTGCGGGCGACGCCATCGTCGGCGTGATGACCGGACGGCAGCTTCGCCTCATTCCTTCCCGCTTGGAGTCGTTCGGTCGCTTTCGGCAGCGTTTCCCCGATGGGCAGGTTCTGGTGCCGAACAATCCCGGTTCGCGCAATTACGGCGCCAACCCGTACGTCGGCTACGATGCAACCGCGCAGAGGCCGTTTCTCTACGATGGGACCCTGCCCGAGGGCATCGACCCGATGGAACGTGTGGTAGCCGTCGAAACGGCGCCGGGGCGCCACGAAGCCTGGTCGCTTTCCCTGTTGCGGCGCTGCGGCACGGTTCGGAGCGGCGATGTCATTCTCGAGTGGGAAGCAGGACAAACGTCTGCCCTGGACAAGGCGTCGATCGTCGACGGGCGCGACGTCGGCAATGTCATCGTGCAGCGACAAGAGGGACAAGCCAGGGTCGATATCCCTTACGACGTCACATTTGCATTCGTGTTTTACGCTTTCCGGAGAAATAGCCCGATTCACGGGGCGGAACCTGCCGAGCGGACGAATTAGTTGCGCTCGGCGTTCTTGAACAATCGATCAAAGATTGGCAAGCAACCTGTAACGATCAGCTTCTTATCGCTGGTTCTTTTTTTGTTGGCCACTTGCTCATCGCAATCTTGACGATGTCGCGCAACGCCGAAACGTCGCCGAACGCCTTGTGCAGGACAGTGATGCCCTTGGCAACGCCGAGATAAAAGCGGGCCAGGGCACGAGCATCGGCGGCAGGGTCGAGAATGCCCTGCGCTTGGGCGTGTCGCAGCACGACGTAGATGGCGCTTTCGATGCCGGCGGTCCGCTCGGCGATGATGCGAAGGATCTCGTCCGGCGCGTTCGGGAATTCCAGCGACGTATTGGTGTGAAGACAACCGCGCGGCCGGCTCGGCTCGCTCATTTGCGTTATCAGCGTGTCAAGAAATCCTTCGATCGCCCGATAGGGATCCGGATTCGACAACGGTTTGATTCGCTCGTGGCCAACGGTGGTCTCGTAGCGTTTGAGGGCGGCGACGAAGAGCCCCTGCTTGTCGCCGAACGCGTTGTAAAGGCTTCCGCGGCGAAGCTGCGTCGCCTTTTCCAAGTCCTGGATCGACGTGCCCCCGTAGCCCGTCCGCCAGAACAGCATCATGGCGCGGTCGACCACGGTGTCGTGATCGAACTGTTTGGTGCCGACCATCTTTTCCTTCCCGGCGGGACAAGCGAGCTGCCGTCAGGTAACACGATTGTGTTTGCCGCAGCCAGCGGCTCCGGTCGATCCCGACAAAATATCTTTGACTGATCGTACCATGATCGGCCTATAATGTTCAACGTGAAGCTTCGCCACCAGGTCTGATCCGGGCTGCGGCTTGTGCTGCGATCGTGATCGACCGTCACAGTAACGCACATCGGCGAGCGAAAAATCATGACAAAGCACGGCTTCAAGCTCCACACGATCGAAACGGCGCCCGAGGCCTCGCGCAAGGACATGATGGACGTCAAGCAGAAGTTCGGTCGCGTTCCAAACTTCTTCGCTATCACCGCCGAATCGCCAGCCGCGACCCATGCCTATGTGTCGCTGTCCAATATTTTCCGAACGACCGCGCTCACGCCAGGCGAGCAGCAAATCGTCATCCTGACCGCAAGCGTCGAGAACAAGTGCGATTACTGCGTCGCCGCGCACAGCAGAGGCGCCAAAATGGCGGGAGTGCCCGAGGACGTGATCAGTGCGATCAGAAACCGGGTGCCGTTGAAGGATGCCAAGACCGAGGCGCTGCGTCGGCTCGTGAGCCAGATCGTCGACAAGCGCGGATGGATTTCGGATGCCGACGTTCGGGCATTTCTCGGTCAAGGCTATACAAAATCGCAGTTGCTGGACGTGATGGTAGGCGTGTCGATGAAAACGCTGAGCAACTACATCAACCACCTGACCGATCCTCCGATGGAGTAGCTCGATGGGTTGATCCGAGCCATGAAGACTCTGCGGGCGCCGGTGTCCGAAATCAGTAACGCAAAATAGCACCCGTAAACCACGCCAACGGCGGCTTCGAAGTGCCATTGATCATGGAGATAATTCGAGCATCGGCGGGTAGCGTGGCTCCGGGCGGCGGCATGTTGCAACCATCCGGCTCGTATTTGACACCGCACGAAGTGCATGTCGCCCAGCCCGCGCCGCAGCCTTCCGATCACCATGATGCGCTCCGTGAGGCGCGTCGCCGCGTGATCGCGAGCGGCCAATGGACCGCAAATCAGCTGATGGGCCGTCGCTGGCCGATCGGATGCGTTGCGCTTGAGATCACGCAGCGCTGCAATCTCGACTGCACCGCCTGCTATTTGTCGGAACATTCCGAAACCGTGAAGGACGTTCCGCTCGAGGAATTGTTCAGACGGATCGATCTGATCCTCAAGCACTATGGTCCCGATACCAATGTGCAAGTGACGGGCGGCGACCCCACCCTTCGCAAACGTGAAGAGCTGGTGGCCGTCGTGCGCCGGTTGGCTGACAGAGGTCTGCGGCCGGCGCTGTTTACCAATGGAATCCGAGCCAAGCGCGGGTTGCTTGTCGACCTTGTGGCAGCGGGGCTGGTCGATGTCGCGTTTCACGTCGATCTGACGCAGAGCCGTAAAGGGTACGAAAGCGAAGTCGCGCTCAATGCGGTACGCCAGGAATACATCGAACGGGCGCGCGGACTGCCGCTTTCGGTGATGTTCAACACGACCGTCTACGACCGCAACTTCGGAGAGATACCGGAGATCGTGCGATTCTTCGTTCGCAATTGCGATGTCGTGCGCCTCGCCTCCTTTCAGCTCCAGGCCGAGGTCGTGTGAAAACGTTTCGGCGGGGGCGTAGAGCGGCGAAGACCAGCTCACGAACGCCGAGGCAGGCTCAACTTAGCATGTTTTTGCGAATGCGAGCTGAAATCGACCCTAATCGCTTGG
>WNGB01006881.1_pt1 | contig 16592 bp, 15 predicted proteins | sample 5400681 | NCBI WGS metagenome assembly WNGB01 (sample SAMN13153367, study PRJNA577476) | soil metagenome | isolation source: 115 cm soil or saprolite under grassland replicate 2 | place: USA:California | collected 2016-06-15 | reverse complement strand
CGCTCACGACGCGGTGGTCCCGGTAGAAGCCGTGGAACGCACCAGCGAGCTCGAGCGCGTAGCCGGTCAGCAGGTGCACGCCGCGGTGGCCGCCGATGTCGGCGAGGAGCTCCGGGAAGCGCAGGCAGAGCTTGATGAGCGCGAGCTCGCCCGGCGTCGTGAGCACGGATAGGTCCGCGCCCTCGGGCGTGATGCCGCGCTCGGCGGCGGTGCGGAAGATGCTCGCGATCCGCGCGTGCGCGTACTGCACGTAGTAGACGGGATTGTCGTTCGACTGTTGCACCGCGAGCTCGAAGTCGAAGTCGAGCTGGCTGTCTGCCCCGCGCTGCAGCAACAGGAAGCGCGCGGCATCCGTACCGACTGCATCGAGCACGTCCTCGAGGAGCAGGTAGAGACCGGTCCGCTTTCCCATCTTCTGGAGCACTCCCTCGTGGAGGAAGCGGACGTACTGATAGAGGAGGACGCTCCACCGGTCCTCACCGATCCCGAGCGCGGGCAGCGCGATCTTCATCTGCAGCAGGTGGTAATGCGTGTTCGCGCCCCACACATTGAGCTTGAGGTCGCACCCGCGCTCCTCGAGGCACAGGCGGTGATAGGCGATGTCGGTCCCGAGGTACGTCGGGTCGCCGTTCGAGCGGATGACGACCCAGCCTTCCTCGCCTTCGCGGTCGAGCGCGCGCGCCTCGGGCGTTTCGAACCAGACCGCACCGTCGCGGTCGACGAGGCAACCACGACGCCGCAGCTCTTCCATCGTCTTCGTGAAGTAGCCCGATTCGAGGAACGACGACTGCTTGAACCACGTGTCGAACGTGATGCCGAACTTCTTCGTGACCCGCTGCGCGTCCGCGACGACCCAGTCGATCGCGATCGGCGCGAAGACCCGTCCCTGCTCCTCGAGGCTCAGCGTGCGGTAGACGTCGCCGTGCGTGTCCTTGATCTGCGCGGCGATGTCCTTCACGTAGTCGCCCGGATACGCGTCCTGCGGGACCTCGACCTCTTCGCCGAAGAGCTGCCGGTAGCGGATGGCGACCGATTCGCCGAAGCGCTTCACCTGCGTGCCGCCGTCCTCGACGTAGTACTCGCGCTGCACGTCCGCGCCGGCGAACTGCAGCACCGACGAGAGCACGTCGCCGAGCGGACCGCCGCGCGCGTTCGCGAGCGTGAGCGGACCGGTGGGGTTCGCGGAAACGAACTCGACCTGGATGCGCTTGCCGCGAAGCGCCTCGGAGCGGCCGTAGTCGGCACCCTCGGCGATGATCGCGTCGATCTGCCCGCGCAGCCATGCCGAGTCGAGGCGCACGTTCACGAAGCCGCCGCCAGCGACTTCGGCTGCGGCGAGCGGCGGGCGCAGATCCAATTGCTCCTTGATCGCGTTCGCGATCTCATTCGGCGGCTTCCGCAGCATCTTGGCCAGGCGCTTCGGAATGCTGGTCGCGTAGTCGCCATGCCCGACATTCGCCGGCACTTCGACGTCGATCGGAACGTCCTCGGTCCCCTGCCAGCCATGCTGACGCGCTGCACGTCCGAGCGCTTCCGAAAATGCGGCGGCCACGAGGTCGCGGGCGGGTGTGGTCACGCGCGTGAGTCTGGGGCCATGACGGGGACCGCGCCAACATCGCCGCTCGGGACATGCTCGCGGAAGAACAGGACGATGAGGGCGGCGGCGACCGCGTAGAAGACGACCAGGGTCACCAGATTCACGGTGTACCCGGTGGGTCCGACGGCGCCACGCAGCGCGCCCGAGATCACCGCGCCCGAACCGGAGCCGGCGTTCCATGCGAGCGCCGCGATCGCGTTCACACCAGCGCGCTCCCGCGGCGTGAAGGACGAGAAGATCACCGCGTTCCACGTCGCGCTCGATCCGTACATGAGCCAGGCGCGCAGCGCGAGTGCCGCGACCACGATGGAAAGATCCGTCGCGAACGCCGCGACGAGCGCGAACGGCAGCGATCCGACGATCACCCCAACGACGGAGGGAACGGCGCCGAAGCGACGCGCCAGGAAGCGACCGTGCGCGAGCGCGCCGAGGCTCCCCGCGACCGCGATGACGCCGAGGACGACACCGAGCGCCGCGAACGGCACACCGAAGCGCTCGGCGAAGAAGAGGTTCGAGAACGGCAGGAAGCTTCCGGCGCCGAGGCCGAACACGAACTCCACGCTGAGGAACCGCGCGAGCAGGCCGTAGCGGCGCGGCGCGTCGAGCGTCGCCCCCGCGACCGGAACGTTCCCGATGAGGAGCACGGGGATCGCCGAGAGCGCGGCGCAGATGCCACCGCCACCGACGAGCGTGCGCAGCACGATCGTGTCGTTGGGATCGGCGTTGAGGAACGCGGCGACGGGCGCGGCGAGCACGCCGGCGAGCGCGCTCGCGAAGAACGCGGCCATCGTGCCGAGCGCGATCTGCTGTCCGAAACGAGCGGAGCGCGCACGAGCCGCGGTCGCGTCGGCGAGGAGCGCCGCGCCTGACGACGACGCGAGGATCCCGCCGAGCCCGAACAGCATCGCGGCGAGGCACAGCGGAATGAACGCCTCGAACAGCACCAGGCCGACCAGGCCCGCGCCAGCGAGGACGCCGCCGCTCAGGATCACCGTGCGGCGCGAGCGGCCGCGCGCGATGGTCGCGGCGGGTATCGCTCCGATCACCACGCCGAGCGCCGACGCGCCGACGAGGGCGCCGAGCGCGACACCGTTGTATCCGAGAGAGCGGTAGAGGAAGTTCAGGTAGAACGCCGCGACGCCAAGACCAAAGCTGCCGAGCGTCGCGGCGGCGAGATAGAGGAAGGCATCGCGCCTTCCGAGCGTCACCCGGCGGTCGCTCGGCCCAGTGTCACTTCGAGGGTCTGCGTCGCGGTGTCGCGGATGATCGTGAGACGCACCCTGTCGCCCGGCCGGAACCTCACCATCAGGGACTGCAGCGGGTGCTCCTGGTCGATCTGCTGGTCGTTCAGCTTCGTGACGACGTCCCCGACGCGCAGACCGGCCTGCGCCGCGGGCGACCCGGCGACGACCGCCGAGATCTGGATGCCCGCGGCGGGCGGGAGCCCCAGCGCGACCGCGTTGCGTGGCGACAGCGGCGAGTACTGGATGCCGATGAACCCGCGCTCGATCTTGCCGTTCTTGATGAGCTCGTCGGCAACAGTGCGGATCGTGTTGGCGGAGATCGCGAAGCCGAGCCCCTGCGCCTGATTCGCATCGGCGACGAGTGTGTTCATGCCGACGACCTGGCGTGTCGCCGCCCAAATGAGCGGTCCGCCCGAGTTCCCCGGATTGATAGCCGCGTCGGTCTGGATCAGATCATCGAGGAACACGTTCTGCGTTTCCTGCACGCGCCGACCCTTGCCGGAGACGACGCCGGTGGTAACGGTGTTCTGGAACTCACCGAGCGGACTGCCGATCGCGACGACGGTCGCGCCGACCGGCACGTCGTCGCTGTTCGCGAGCTTCGCTACCTTCAGGCCGTCGCTCGACGGGACCTGCAGCACCGCGATGTCGGTGTCGGGATCGCGGCCGACGAGTGTCGCCTTCTGTGTTCGGTTGTCGCTGAAGATCACGTCGAATGACGCACCCGCGCCACCGCCACGCACGTTCTCGACGACATGATTGTTGGTCACCACGTAGCCGCGCGCGTCGATGACGAAACCTGAACCGCTCGACTGCTGCTGGCCCGAGGCCAGGCGATTCACGACCGTCACGACCGAGGGCAGCATCTCCTTGGCGACATCGACGATCGGGTCGACGCCCGCCGGCACTGTGACCGGTGCGGTCGTCGCGAGCGCGGTGGGGACAGGCGTCGGCACTAACTCGGCTGGCGTGCGGCCGTCCAACAGCGTCGCGGTCGCGCCGCCCGCGACGCCGCCGAGGATCACGCCGACGAGCAGCAGAGCAGCGGCGCTCGGGCCGGATTGTCGCGGTGGAGGGCTGACCGGAACGATGGGCGGAGCGGGCTCGTACATCGGCGGAGGGTCTACCTCCGGGGACGGGCCGGAGTTTCGCCCGCAGGCGTGGTCGCCTTGCGCCGGCGCGCGGTCGGGCGCATGACCTCCGGCTCGACCATCTGGCCGAGCGCGGTGCCGCGGATCTCGAGGTCGACATGGCTGTCAGGCTCGATCTCGACGCTCCAGGTCATCGTGATCTCGAGCTGTTGATAGATTCGCTCGAAGCCCGATTCAGAGTTGGTCACGGCATAGATCGGCTTCGTGATCACCAGCGCAGCTGGATCGATCGCAAGCGTGAGGTCGAAGCGCTTGGACTCCGAGTGCACCTGCACCTCGGTCACGTTGCGCACCTCGACCGGCTTGCCCGCCGTCGTCTTGCGCGTGCCGACCGTGATGATGTCGGCCGCCTCGGTCTCGCCGAGGAGCCCGAGGTTCGATGCGCTGGTGAACGACAGCGCGATCGTCTCATCGCCGTCGTTGCGCAGCCGATATCGCACGCCGGCGGCGAGGCCTTCGTCCGCGATACGGATGTCCTTGCGGATGCCGAGACCGGGAGTCGCGGCGAGCGTACGCGCCGGCGGCTCGAGCGTGAGACTGACCGTGCGTGCCTCGCGCTGCGGCGTCAGCGCGTAGTAGACGGCGTGAAGATTCACTTCCTCGCCCTTGCGGACGGTGAAGCTGTCCTGGAAGAGACCGCGGCGCGCGGGATCGTATTCGAGCAGCTTCGAGAGACCACGCTCTTTCGCGCGCACCGCCTCGTGGATCGACTTGGTCTCCTTCTCGGCCGCCTTGCCGACGAGGACCTTCCCCGCCTTCTCGGCCCGGCGCAGCTCGTCGTGCTCGCCCTCGGGACGGCGCGCGAGCGTGTCGACGAGATTCGTCGCGGATGCGTAGATGTCCCACTCGATGATCGCGCCGCCCTGCACGTGAACGAAGACCGCACCGGCGTTGCCGCGGAAGATGTATTCGTCGTAGCCGTCCACGTCGTAGTCGCGCGACTCGCCCGCCGCAACGCGCCGCTCCGACAGGATCCGCTCCGCCTTGAGCAGCGACGCGTACGCGTCGGAGCGGAGGTGCGGGAAGTAGATGCCGCCGAAGACGCCGTGCCAGTACACGTCGTTGCCCTGCGCGCGCCAGAGATTCTGTTGGGCCTGACGCACTTCCATCGACGAATCGAGGATGCTGCGACGCGCGAGCTCTTCGGACACGATGAGCATCCGTTTGTGGAGCGCGTTCGACTCGGGGTACTTCGCGAAGAAATTGCGCCAGAGCGGCGCGGTCACGAGCGACTCGAGGTCCTCGCCGAGCTTGTGGCGCGCCTGCTGAAGGCGACGCGCCGCGGCCGCGTCGAGCGCCCACGCGCTCATCTCCGGATACGCGCCACCGGGGATGTAGATACGACGCGCCGGCTTTTGGAAGATCCACGCATCCTCGAGCGTCGCGGTCTGGATGAAGTCCGCCTGCGCCAGGGCGGTGAAGAATTGCTCGAGCCATCCGTCCTTATGAACGCGCTGGTATGTGCCTGGCCACGCGCCGAACTTCTCGCCGTCGTCCGCGTACACGACGAGACGCGCGCCGGCGGCGTGCCGCTCACGCAGCTCCTTCATCGTCGCGCTCACATCGCGGAAGGGAATGAGGTACCGCAGCTTCATGCTCCCGGGGAACACGATCACCGGAAGGCCCTGGTCCTCGGTGATGTACGACTCGCCGGTCTCGTCCTTCTTCAGGCCGGCGCGGAGGAAGTGCTCGTCATCGAGCACCGTGTAGGCGATGCCGGCCTCGGCGAGGAGCGACGGAAGGTGCGGCTCCCACACCCGCTCGGTGAGCCACGCTCCGAGCGGCCGCTGTCCGAAGATCGCGTGGACCCGGTCGGTGAGCGCGCGGATCTGGCCGACGCCGTCCCGCCGCGGCACGCCTACGAGAACGGGCTCGTAATAGCCGCCGGAGAGGAGCTCGATCTGCCCGCGCCGAACGAGGTCGGAGAGATCGCCGATGACGTCGGGGCGATTGGCCTCGAGCCAGTCCAGGAGGGGTCCGGAGAAGTGGAGGCTCGCCTTCACTTCGGGATGGCGATATAAGGCGGCCACGAGCGGCGCATACGCGCGCTCGGTCACCTCTGAGAAGACTGACGGGAAGTTCCCCGCGGGTTGGTGCTGGTGGAAAACCAGCGCCACGCGCAGCCGGTCGGCCAATTAGGGACATTTTAGCGTAGAACCCTTGTTGACGCCCGTTTCGTACGCTCTGCGTACGAAGGGCTCGGCCCTTTGTCAGCGAACTCGACAGAGCACTGTGGATGCGTCACGATCGAGGCGTTGATCGGCCGTCTCCTTCTATTCGGCGCGCTCTTGGTGGCCATCGCGGTCGTCATGGTGAGCGCTTGTGGTCCAGAAAGGGTCGTCCTGCCGCGGACCAGCCCAAGCGCCAGCGTCCTGACGGCCGCGCCGACGACGGCCGCACCCACCGCCGCCCGCACCGCTTCGCCGACCGTCGCCCCGACCGCGGCGCCAACGACCGCGGCGCCAAGTCCGACCGCCCCCGCCAGCCCGGGGAGCACGCCGGCGACGGCCTGCCCGGAGCGCACCGGCGGAGCGTCGACGAACCAGGCCCAGCTCACTGCGATCCGGATCGCCCATAACCCGGGCTTCGACCGGGTCGTCTTCGAGTTCGGTCCGAGCACGGCGCCCGGCGTGTACGGCATGCCGCCGTACCGGGTCGCCGTCGCGACCTCACTGTCTGGGCCGAGCGGCCAACCCGTGCCGATCGAGGGCAGCGCGCTGTTCGGCGTCCGGTTCCAGAACGCGTCGACCGTGGATCCGAACGGGACGCGCACCTACACCGGAGCGACCTCGCTGAAGCCGACGACGACGCCGCTGGTCAAAGAGGTGCGTCTGGTCGAGGACTTCGAGCGCGTGATGGTCTGGGGCATCGGCCTCGCGCGGCTCCAATGCCCCACCCTGCTGACGCTCAGCGCACCGGTCCGCCTGGTCTTGGATTTCCCGACGCCGCCCTGAGATACTTAGGACCTCGCACGCTTTCGTTAGGGGAGTTCCGTCTTGGCTGAAGCCCAAAAGCTCGCCGTCCGACCCCGCCAGGTGGTGGGTAAGAAGGTCGCCCAGCTCCGCCGCGACGGCGTGCTGCCGGGCGTCGTCTTCGGCGGGCGCAAGGATTCGGCCTCGGTCCAGACCGACCTCCGCTCCTTCGAACGCTCGTACCGCCGCTGGGGCAACACCACCCTGCTGTCGCTCGAGGGCCTCGACGGCGATGCCATCCCGGCGCTGATCCACGGCGTTGCGCGCGACACGATGACCGGCCGCCTGCTCCATGTCGACTTCCAACGAGTGAGCCTCACTGAAAAGACGCACGCCGAGGTCCCGCTGCACTTCGTGCACGAGTCGCCGGCGGTGAAGACGCTCGGCGCGGTGCTCGTCCACGCCCGCGACCACGTCACCGTGGAAGCGTTCCCCCAGGACATGCCGCACGCCATCGACGTCGACCTCTCCCCGCTCATCGAGATCGACGACGCGCTCTACGTTCGCGACCTCGTCGTCGACAAGACGACCGTCAGCATCGTGGACGATCCGGACGAGCTCGTCGTGAAGGCCGTGCCGGTCCGCATCGAAGTCGAGCCGACCCCGGCCGTGGCCGCTCCCGTCGAGGGCGAGGTCGTTGCCGAGGGCGAAGAGGCGCCGGCGGTCGAAGGTGCCGCACCCGCCGCCGCTGGTGCCGCGGCGCCAGGTGCGGCTGCCGCGAAGCCCGGCGCGCCGGCTGCCGCGAAGCCCGGTGCTGCCGCGAAGCCCGGCGCGCCCGCCGGAAAGCCCGGCGCGCCCGCGCCGAAGGGCGAGGCTCCGAAGAAGGGTTAGGCCCGGGCGGCCAGCGCCCCGCGCACCGGCGAAAAATCGTCGGGGCTCGCGTCGGGGAACGGATTGTCGGCGCGCTCAAGGCTGCGCAGCTCGATGTCGTCCGCGTCGGTACCGCCGCGCGCGAGCTCCATCGACCGTCGGAACCGAAGCGAGTGACTCCGGAACCGTTCCACCGCGTAGTCCGCCGCCTGTCCCGTCGTCACGAGGAACGGCCAGTCGCTGGACTGCGCGAGCAGCAGCTCGCGTGCGGCCTGCCGCGCGGCGCGCGCGCGGAGCGGATCGGACGGCCGTGACGCGCGCAGCTCGTGGATCTCTCGCGCCATGCGCGCGAGCTCGCTCCACATCCACGCGGTGCGCTCGTTCGACCACGTGGAGTGGTCGTTGTACTTGCCCCATGAGCCTTCGACGAGCTCGATGCGCTCGGTCGCCGGGCTGCGCCGCAGATATTCCGCGACGCTGAGCGGCGGCGGCCCGCCCGCGGCAAGCTCGCGCAGGACGTGGCCGAGCCAATCGACCCCTTCGAACCACCAGTGCCCGAAGAGCTCACTGTCGAACGTGACCGTCAGCAGCGCATCGGCGCCGCGCTCCTCGCGGTGGCTTGCGAGCGTGTCGCGCACGAGACCGACGAAGTGGACCGCGTGGCCGCGCACCCGCTCGGCCGCGGTGCCCGGCGAATACGGCTCCTTCGCTCCGAGGCCCGTGCTCTGGTCCGTGACGCGCCAGTAGCGGAGCCCGCTTCGATCGTCCTTGCGATGGAACTCGCGATAGGCGGGCTCGCCCGGGTAGCCCATCATCGCCGACCACACCTGCCCCGAAACTTTGTCGTGCCGCGCGATCGCGACGACGTCTGACTCGCGGACGAGGTACGGGCGCAGTGTGTCGTCGGCCGCGGCGATGAGCGGTGTGTCCAGCGCGCTGCCGCTGCGCTCGCGCCGGAACGCGTGACCTTCGGCGACCAGGCGCTTTCCGCCGAGCAGCGCCGCGTCGGTGAAGAAGTGCGTGAGGCCATGCGACTCGAGGATGTCCTCGAGGCCCGGCGCGTACGCGCACTCGGGAAGCCAGATCCCGCGCGGCTCGACGCCGAGCAGTCGTCGCGTAGTGCGGGCGCCGACGGCGAGCTGCGCGTGCACCGATGCCTGTTCGAGCAGCGGCAGATATCCGTGAGTCGCGCCTGACGTGAGGATCTCGACGTGCCCGGATCGCGCGAGGGATGCGAACGCGCCGACGAGATCGCGACCGAAGCGACGCACATACGCGTCGCGATGCGCGCGAAAGAGCGATGCGTAGAAGCGCGCGATCGAACCGCGCTCGGTGTTGCCGTCACTGACGAAGCGGCGAACGTCGGTGTCGGCACGGTGGATCTGATCGTCGCAGTACTCGAGGAAGCGCGCGTCGATATCGCGATCCGCGAGCTGCTCGATGAGCGTCGGCGTCAGCCCGAGCGTGATCTGATACGGAACGCCGTCGTCCCGCAGGTCGTGCAAGAGGCCGAGCAGCGGCAGGTACGTGCCGAGGATCGCTTCGTGTACCCACTCCTCGCCGTGCGGCCAGCGGCCGGCGCCACGGGCGTACGGCAGATGCGAGTGGAGGACGAGGGCGAACGCTTCGGTCATATGTCAATTGTGGCTTCCGCTGGTGCCTTTAGTCTCGCGGGGGGTACGGGGAGGACACGTCTTAGGCGGATTTCATGCACAGAGCGCTCCGACATGGTCCTGTTGCGTCATCCCACTGACGGAGATCGCTGATATGAGACGTGTGCTGACCGCCCTCATCGCCGCCGCCGTCACGCTCGCTGCGTGCGGTGGTGCGGCGGGCACTCCCGCAGCCACCGCGACGGCCACTGCGACGATCGCGACAACCACGCCCGCGTCGACCAGCACGGCCGTAGCGACCGCCGCCTCGATCACCACGAAGGCCTCCGCAAACAACGCGACCGCGGCGCAGCTTCAGACCGCGTTCGAAGCCGCCGGCGTGCCGAACGCGTCGCGCTGGGTCACCGAGGTCCAGGAGTACCGGCCGTATCCCACCGACGACCCGACGTTCGCGAAGCTGAAGAGCAACCTCGCGAAATACAACCCGTCGGCCGACACACTCAGCCGGATCCTGGCGGCGCTCAGCCTGCCGTGACGCAGGGCGATCCGCTCGCGGCGACGGACGACGCCTCGGTCCTGCGGCGAAGCCTCATCGGCCTCGTGGTCATCGCGATCTGTGGACTCACCGCGGAGCTCCTCGTCGAGCGTCACTGGGGCACGCCCGTCCGTCTCGTTCCCTGGTTCGCTCTCGTCGCACTCGCGTATGCGGCGCTGCTCCTGATGCGACGCCCGTCGGCCGCCGGGGTACGTCGTGCTCGGCTGCTCGCTGGCGCGGTGATGATCGCGGCGGCCGTCGGTGTTGCGCTGCACATCAACGAGAACTACGTCGCGGGTCCGCTCGATCAGCGCTACGAGCAGCTCTGGGCCGGGATGTCGGAGCTCGAGCGCTGGTGGGCCGCGTTCAGCAAAGCGGTCGGGCCCGCGCCGACATTCGCGCCCGCGGCACTCGCGCTGGTGGCCCTGGTGTTGCTGGTCGCGACCCAGCGTCATCCCGCGGTGCGCAGGTAGGGCGATTAGTCTTCTCGACCATGGCACGCGGCTCCGCTGCGATCCCCGTGAGCGAGTACGCGAAGGGCTTCCCACCATCAGTGCGCTCGATCATGTCGGCGGCGCGCGCGACGGTGAAGTCGCTCGCACCGAAGGCGAAGGAGACTGCGTACCGCGGGTGGCCGACGCGCTACTTCGACACCGACGGCGCGCCGGTCGTCGCGGTCGGCGGCTACACGCGATACGCGGCGATCTTCTTCATGCGCGCGCGGGAGCTCGATGATCCCAATGGACTACTCGAGGGAACTGGCGCGAATCTCCGGCACGTGAAGCTGCGCTCGGTGGCCGACGCGCGGCGGCCTGCGCTGAGGCGGTTGATCCGAGGGGCGTTCAAGCTCGGCGGCTTCGCGACGCCGATCCGTCGCCGGCGCTTGACGTAGCCGCGCGGACCGGACGCACTGTCCGGTCCGCGCGAAGGTCGCGGAAAGTGCTGAGGAGCTAGTCCGCCTGCCCGCGATTGCTGAGCTGGCCGCGGATGGCGCCGGCCGGGAATTCCGCGTTGTGCACGTTCGCGTAGTAGTCCTCTGGGAAGTCGATGATCGCCTGGATCAGCGCGGGGTCGGCGGCCCTGCATCCGCTCGTGGGCCACGAGCCGTCGGCCGCTCGGAATGGCACGACGACGCCGCCGGCGACGCCCGCCGGGGCCCTGTGGATGTGCGCACCGGTCACAGGTAGCGCGATGTCGGCCACGGTGTAGTCCCAGCACACAGTTCCCTGTCCGACGTTCAACGTCACCGTGATGGAGCCGGTGCCATCGGGATCACCGGGTCCGGGCACCTCGTTCGCCCCGATCATCGTCGCGACGCGTGGAGCGCCGCCGGTCGCGAGCGCCGAGGTCGCCAGCATGAACGCGAGCCCAAGTGAGACCACGCCTGAAATGAGGGCACGTCGATGCATCATCTGCCTCCCCTGAAGTAGATCCAGTGACAGTACGTGCGAACGGCGCCTGTGGATCGGCGACCGACCCTGAACCTGACGGCTCGACGGCCAATCGGCCGTTGACTGCCGCTTCGATAGCATCCCGGCGATGAGCGAGATCGATTTCGACATCGATCCAGACATCCGTGTCGCGAAGACCCTGCCGGCGCGCGTGTATTCGGATCCCGCGCTCTTCCGTGCGCAGCGTGAGCGTGTGTTCGCGCGGACCTGGCAGTACGCCGCGCACGACGATGTCGTGAAGGTCGCGGGACAGGTCTATCCGTTCACGCTGTTGCCAGGTGCGCTCGACGAGCCGCTGCTCCTCACGCGCGACGCGCAGGACAAGGTGCATGCGCTCTCGAACGTGTGCACGCATCGCGGCACGCTCGTCGTTGATGGAGCGGGGCATGAGCAGCAGCTGCGCTGCCGATATCACGGCCGGCGATTCACGCTCGACGGCCGGTTCCACTCCATGCCCGAGTTCGAAGGGACCGCGAACTTTCCCTCAGCGGCCGACGACCTGCCGCACGTCGCGCTCGGAACGTGGGCGCGTTTCCTGATGGTCGCCCTGGCGCCGGCGATGACATTCGACGACGTCGTGGCTCCGATGGAGGCCCGCCTCGACCATCTTCCCTTCGATCAGCTCGCATTCGACGCGACCGGCGCGCGCGACTACGTCGTGAACGCGAACTGGGCGCTGTACATCGACAACTACCTCGAGGGCTTTCACATCCCCTACGTCCACAACAGCCTCGCCGCGGTGATCGACTACGGCGCGTACGCGGTCGAGCTCGAGCGTCATGCCGTCCTGCAGGTCGCGATCGCGAAATCGGGAGAGTCCGCGTTCAGCGCGCCGCGGTCACATCCCGACGCCGGCAAGCTCGTCGGCGCGTATTACTACTGGCTGTTCCCGACGACGATGTTCAACGTGTATCCCTGGGGCATCTCGGTGAACGTCGTGGTCCCGCTCGCCGTCGATCGGACGCGCGTGTCCTTTCTTCCGTTCGTCTGGGACGCGAGCAAGCGCGAGCAGGGCGCGGGAGGCGGGCTGGATCGCGTGGAGCGCGAGGACGAGGCGATCGTCGAGGCCGTCCAGCGCGGCGTGCGGTCGCGACTGTACGACCGGGGCCGGTACTCACCGACGCGCGAAGGCGGAGTGCACCACTTCCACCGCCTGCTCGCCGAGTTCTTAGCGAATCCTTAGCGCGAAGCCTCCATCCGGCGTGTAAGGTCGGAGGAACACACCGCGGAGGAACCGATGATCTCCCGATACCTCTCTCGCATCGCCGTGCCGCTCGCGACCGCGAGCCTGCTGTTCGCTTCATGCGGCGGGGCGGCGCCGGCGACCGCGACCACCGCGCCGACCGTGGTCACGACCGCATCGTCGCCCACGCTAACGGCGAGCGCGGCGACGACGACCATGAGCCCGGTCGCGACCGGAACATGGACCGTAAGCGACACGTCAAAGGCCACGGTGCGCGTGCGCGAGCAGCTGGTGGGCGTGAACCTGCCATCGGACGCTGTGCTCGTCGCGACCGGAGCGACCGGGACCTTCGTCCTGAAGGACGACGGCACGTTCTCGTCCGACTCGAAGATCACGTTCGATCTCACCACGCTCGCAAGCGATCAGCGCGACCGCGACAACTTCGTGAAGATGGACACGCTCCAGACCCGTCAGTTCCCAAAGGCGGACTTCGTTCCGACGAAGACGAGCGGGCTCACGCTTCCGATGCCGGCGAGCGGTGAGTTCACGTTCAAGCTCATCGGCCAGATGACCATCCACGGCACGACGAAGGAAGTGACCTTCGACGTCACGGCCAAGCGCAGCGGTAACGAGCTCACCGCGACGGCCACCGCCGACCCCACCTGGAAATTCGCGGACTTCGGGATGTCCGCACCCTCCGTGCCCTTCCGCGTCGTGAGCGTTGTCGACGAGATCCGCGTCGTCGTCGACCTCGTCGCGACGTTGAAGGCGTAGAACTGAAGAAGGCTTAGAGAGATGAAAAAGAAGAACACGCTCGACACCGACGACGCGCAGATCGGCCGCATCCTGAGCCGCAGGGAGGTCCTCGCACTCCTCGGTGGATCGAGTGTCGCGCTCCTCGCAGCCTGCGCTCCGGCAGCGCTCGCCTCGCCATCGCCGACGACCGCGGCGCAGCAAACGAGCGCCGCGGCGACGACGGCAGCTGCATCGTCGGCCGCTTCCGCGTTGCCGTCATGCATCGTGCGTCCTGCCCTTACTGAAGGACCGTACTTCGTCGACGAGAAGCTCGACCGCTCGGACATCCGCTCGGATCCCGCCACCGGGACCGTGAGGCCTGGGACCCTCCTGACACTGAACTTCCTCGTCTCACGCGTCAGCGGCAGCGCGTGTACCGCACTCAGCGGCGCCGTCGTCGACGTCTGGCATTGCGACGCGCTCGGCGCGTACTCCGATGTGGACAGCACGCGCGGACAGAAATTCCTGCGTGGCTTCCAGGCCACCGACGCCTCGGGCACCGCGAAGTTCACGACGATCTACCCCGGCTGGTACCAGGGCCGGGCTGTACACATCCACTTCAAGATCCGGCCGACGGCGTCGAGCGAGTTCACCTCGCAGCTCTTCTTCGACGACGCTCTGAGCACGCAGGTATTCGCGCAGACGCCGTACTCGCAGAAGGGAACGCAGGGCATCACGCGCAACTCCGCCGACGGCATCTTCCAGCAGAGCGGCGGCAAGCTGACTCTGAGCGTGACAAAGAACGGCGACGCGTACGCCGCGACGTTCGACATCGGACTGGCGAGCTGAGACCGACTTGCAAGGGGGGTTGCAGGGGGTTCTCCCCCTGCGATAAGAAGGTACTGGCCCGTTAGACCGAAACGCAGCGCGCGGCGCGTTCGCCCGTTAATCGCTGCGATGAAGCCTTCCGATGTCACCGAGATCCTGTCTCCCGCGGGTCGCGGCGTCGGCACGGTCGTCGCTGGACGCTACCGGCTCGCCGCGCACATCGGCGCTGGTGGCACGGCCGATGTCTGGCGCGCCTACGACGAATCGCGCGACCGACCCGTCACCGTGAAGATCCTCCGCGACCGGGAGGACTCGGAGGCGCGACGCCACTTCCTGGCGGAGGCGCGACGCCTGGAGACACTGGACCATCCGTACATCGTCCCGGTGATCGGCATCCACGAGGCGCTCGGCGACACGCTCATCGCGTTCGAGCACGTGGAGGGCGAGCCGCTCGACCGAGTCGCGCGAACCGGCCCCGCGCTCGCGCCGCGAAAGATCGCGCTCCTCCTCATCCAGATCGCCGACGCGGTCGAGGCGTTCCACTCGCACGGCTTCATGCACCTCGACCTCACGCCAGCGAACGTGCTCATCGCATCCGACGGACGCCCACGGCTGCTCGAGTTCGGCATCGCCGAGCCGGGCGGCGCCGCGTCTCGCGCGAGCGACATGCACGGGCTCGCGACGATCGCGAAGGAGCTGCTCGGCGCGCATCCGACACCGCGCGTCGCGAGCATCCTGCGGCGCGGTCTCGCGCTGGATGCCACAGGTCGCCACGACCGGCCGCGCTCGTTCGTGTACCTCTTGGCGCTCGCGGCGGTCCTCGACGAAGAGCTCGCGGTCGTCGAGCGTCTGATGCGGCGCGCGACCCTATTCGCCAAAGCGCGTCCGGAGCTTTCGTTCAGGGTCGCGGCGGCGACGCTCATCGTCGCCGGCGTGCTCCTCCAACAGACGCATCCGGGTGCCGAGGCGGCGAACGCGCAAGCGATGCCAGTTCTGGTGCGACCGGCATTCGACCTCCCGCCGCTCAGCGCCTACGGCGCGGCGTTCGATTCACAGGCGCCGTACCCGAGCGCGTCGCCGAATAGCACGGTCGAGTGGACGCTCGCGCTCCGCAACACGGGGTCGGCCGGTTGGTATCGCGGAGTGGACGGCGCGCAGGCGTCGCTCATCCTCGAGGACGGCACCGTGGTCGCCGTGCAATCGACGCAGTACGTCGGGCCCGGTCAGGTCGGCTGGTTCACCGCGCGCTTCCGCGCACCCGGTCAGCTCGGCGCGTACACCATCCGGCTGCGTCCGGCGATCAACGGTCGCGGCCCGCTCCCGGATCTCGGCATCCACGCGGTGGTGACCGTCAGATAGTCGGGCGGCGCCTTATCACGAATAGGACCAACACCACCCCGACCGCCGACGCGGCGAGAAGGCCTGCAACGAGAACAGGATCGACTGCGCCCGCGTCGAGAGGCCGCGAGAGATTAGTGAACGGCCCCGACCTTGGATCGACCCGGACGGCGATCGCTTCCGTGCCGAAGCGCGACGCGAGCGCAATGGCGGACGCGTCCGTGAGTCGTTGCACCTCGATGACGATGCGGTTGGATTCGTTGTCGGGACCGAAGCTGCTGACGCCTGCGTCGGCCAACAGACCCGCGCGGAAAGCGTCGATGATGTCGTCCTGCAGCTTCGCGAGCTGCGCGAAGCTGCGCGTCACGGTCCGGAAGCGGACGGGCACGACGGGCTGCGCAAGGAACGAGCTCTTCGTGCCGCCCAGTGGCGCGTACGTCGCGCCAGACGCTATCCATGCGCGTGCGAGCGCTTCGCCGGTCGGGCCGGTGACCGAGATGGTGAGCTCACGTTTGACGTGGTCTCCCCACGGATATCCAAAGTCGTTCGGATGGCTTTCGGCCAGGAGCCACGCGTCGCTCTGTGCTTTGTTGAGTGGCTCGTACACCGGAGCGCCATAACAGAACAGGCGCGGTGTCGGGAGCGCGAGGCCGCTGGCGTGGCGCGCTTCGGGCCGCGGCGGGAGCGGGCTCGGGCAGGTCGGCCCCGGTTCGGGCGTCGCCGCGACGAGCATCACGGCAGCGGCGAGGAGCAGCGCGCTCCTTAGCGCTCCGTCTCGAACTCCCACTCCTCCACCATATCGGCGCCCGCGACCGTCAGCTCAAGACGCACGCGGTAACGCGCTCCCGGCGCGAGCGGAGCCGCGGGGACGACCGCGACGTAGTCGCGTTCGTAGAGCTGCGGCACGACGTGGTACGCGAAATCCGGTCCGCCCACCTGCGTCAAGCGAGCACTCCGTAGATCGACGGCTCGCGCGCTCGAGTACACGATCATGATCGGGTAGCCGACCGGCCGCGATGCGCCCGGGGGCACAACGTCCGGTATCTCCTCGCCGGAATACGTACCCACGACGCGCTGGTCGGGCGCCGGCGCGCGCACCCGGTCGGGTGCCGGCGCGTTGAAGTCGTACACGATC
>WNGB01007234.1_pt1 | contig 16594 bp, 25 predicted proteins | sample 5400681 | NCBI WGS metagenome assembly WNGB01 (sample SAMN13153367, study PRJNA577476) | soil metagenome | isolation source: 115 cm soil or saprolite under grassland replicate 2 | place: USA:California | collected 2016-06-15 | reverse complement strand
CATCACGGAGGGGGGCTGACGAACGGGAGGGACCGGTCATGCCTGCCTGGCGGCGTAGCACTCCATCGACCGACGAGCGGCACGGGGTGAACCGGCGGCGGTTCCTGCGCGCGGCGGGCGTCGGCACCGCCGGTGCCGTCGTGGCCGCGGGTGTGGTCGGCGGCCAAGCGGGAGCCGCGCCGGAGGGGCTGGCCGTGCCGATCCCGCCCCGCCGCAAGGTGCTTCGGGCCACGCCGCAAGGTACGCAAGGGGCGGAGGCCATCCAGGTGGTCAGCGGGCCGCTCTCGCTCCATACGATCTCGCCGCAGCGCTACCTCGACACCCGGGAAGACACTGGGGGCGCGTTCCCGCCGCAAGGGTCGACGGGCCAGGCGTTCATCTTCGACTTCGGCCTCCCCGACTACTTCGGCGGCGGCGTCACCAACGAGGTGCCACCGAACGCCCTGGCGGTCACCTTCAACGTCACCGTCACCGGCGGCACCTCGGGCGGCAACCTGCGCGCCTTCCCCGCCACCTCGCCGGGCCAGCGACGCGAACAACTCCACCGCGGTGGCGTTCCACAACGCCTCGACCAGGGGCAGCGTCCACGTGATCGTGGACATCTTCGGCTACTTCATCTGACCGACCCCAGGAGGAGGCCGGCGCCGCTCAGCTTGCGCCGGCCTCGCCGGACCCGCCCTCGGCCGCGCCCTCCAGCCGGTAGGGCGCCAGCGCGTGGGCGAGCGGCGACGGGACGCGCAGCCGCACCTTGGTGCCCTCGGCCACGTGCTCGACACTGAGGACCTCGCCCTCGCGGTGCGCCCGGTCCACCAGGTCGCCGCGGTCGTAGGGGAGCAGCACGTCGAGGTCGACCGGCGGGCGGGGCAGCCGGGTGGCGATCGTGGCCAGCAGCCCGTCGACCCCCTCGCCGGTCGCCGCCGAGATGATCGCGGCGCCGGGGAGCTGCCTGGCCAGGCGCGCCCGGCTCATCTCGTCGAGCAGGTCCGCCTTGTTCAGCGCCAGCAGCTCCGGCACGTCGGCCGCGCCGACCTCCCCCAGCACCGCGCGCACGGCCGCGACCTGGCCGTCGGGGTCGGATTGGGCGGCGTCGACCAGGTGCACGACCAGGTCGGCCCTTGCCACCTCCTCCAGCGTCGACTTGAACGCCTCGACCAGGTCGTGGGGCAGCTTGGCGATGAAGCCGACGGTGTCGGTGAAGGTCGCCGCCCGTCCGCCGGGCAGGTCGAGGCGCCGGGTGGTCGGGTCGAGGGTCGAGAACAGCTTGTCCTCGACCAGCACGCCGGCGCCGGACAGCCGGTTGAGCAGCGTCGACTTGCCGGCGTTGGTGTAGCCGACCAGCGCCACCGCCGGTACTCCCGCCCGCTCCCGGCCGCGTCGCTTGACGTCGCGGGTGCGAGCCATGTCGACCAGGTCGCGGCGGAGCTTGGTGATGCGGCGGCGGATGCGACGCCGGTCGACCTCCATCTTGGTCTCCCCCGGCCCGCGGGTGCCGATGCCGGCGCCAAGGCGCGTGAGGCTCTCACCCCAGCCGCGGAGCCGTGGCAGCAGGTAGCTGAGCTGGGCGAGCTCCACCTGGGACTTGCCCTCCCGGCTGGTGGCGTGCTGGGCGAAGATGTCCAGGATCAGCGCGGTCCGGTCGATCACCTTGGCGTCGACCAGCTCCTCCAGGTGGCGGAGCTGGCCCGGGGAGAGCTCGTCGTCCATCACCACGGTGTCGGCCCCGAGCGCCTTGACGGCGGCGGCGAGCTCCCGGGCCTTGCCCTTGCCGATGAAGGTGCCGGCGTCCGGCCTGGCGCGGCGTTGGATCATCGTGTCGAGCACCTCGGCGCCGGCGGTCTCGGCGAGCCGGCGCAGCTCCTCGACGGACCGCTCGGCCGCGTCCAGCGAGCCGTCCACCGCCACCGCCACCAGCACGACCCGCTCGAGCCGGAGCTTGCGGAGCTCGACGAGCCTGAGCTCGTCGGCGGGAGCGGTGGGTCGGGGCCCGCCGCCGTCGCGGCGGGTGTCGGTCAGCACGTGTTCAGGCATGGGTCTCACGGTAGCGGGTGGCCGGCCGCCCGTCCCGCGATTTCCGGGCTCGTCAACCACCGACCAGCGCCTTGCGGACCCGCTCGCAGCCCTCTTCGAGCAGCGCGTCGGGGATGGTGAGCGACAGCCGGATGTAGCCTTCGCCGCTGGGGCCGTAGCCGGTGCCCGGCGCGACGACCACGCCCGCCTCGTCGAGCAGCCGGGCGGTGAAGGCGACGCTGGACTCCCCCGGCGGGGTCGGCAGCCACACGTACAGGGCGCCCTTGGGGGCGTCCACCTTCCAGCCCGCGTCCCAGAACACCTCCATGATGCGGTCGCGGCGGCGCTGGTAGGTGGCGACCAGCTCGGGCAGGTGGGGCATGCCGCTCTCCAGCGCGGCGACCCCGGCACGCTGCACGGCGTTGAAGATGCCGGAGTCGATGTTGGTCTTGACCCGGCCGAGCGCCTCGATGGCGACCGGGCTGCCGACCACCCAGCCGATCCGCCAGCCGGTCATGTTGAAGATCTTGGACAGCGAGCCGAACTCGACGGCGACGTCCATCGCGCCGGGCACCTGCAGCACCGAGGGGGCCACGAAGCCGTCGAAGGTGATCTCCGAGTAGGCGTTGTCGTTGGCGAGCAGCAGGTCGTGGGCGGCCGCGAACCGGACCGCCTCCTGGTACTGGTCGAGGGTGGCCACCGCGGCGGTCGGGTTGGACGGGTAGCAGAGCCACAGCAGCTTGGCCCGGTCGGCCACGGCGCCGTCGACCTTGCCGAAGTTCGGGAACCAGCCCTCCTCGGCGGTGAGCGGGACGTGCACCGGCCGGCCACCGGCCAGGATGGTGCCGACCTCGTAGACCGGGTAGCCCGGCTCGGTCACCAGCACCGGGTCGCCCGGGTCAACGAACGCCCATGCCAGGTGGGCGATCCCTTCCTTGGACCCGAGCAGCGGCAGGACCTGGCGGTCGGGGTCCAGCTCCACCCCGAAGCGCCGCCGGTAGAACCCGGCGACCGCGCGCCGGAACGCCGGCAGCCCGAAGTAGCTCGGGTACTGGTGGGTCGAGGGGTCGCGGGCGGCGACGGCCAGCTCCTCGACGATGAAGCTCGGGGTGGGCAGGTCCGGGTCGCCGATCCCGAACGAGATCACGTCGACGCCGGCCGCCTTGCGCTCGGCGACCTTCTTGTCGATCTCGGCGAACAGGTACGGGGGGATGGCCTGAATCCTGCGAGCTACCTGCATGAACGGGCTGTCTCCCGAGGTCTCGTGGCCGGACACGAACAGACGGGTAGTGCTCGGCGGAAGGGAGGGTTTGCCGTGGTCAAGGGCAGTTTAGTGGTGGTGGGCACAGATAGTCGGGTAGGTGGCACCGTTGCAGCCTACCCGAGTGCTCCGTACGGGTATGACGAAGCACCACCAGCGGCCACCTACCTCGGCCGTCTCGCGCCGAACACGCGAGGTCCGGCCCGGTATCGGCTCGAACGGTTGGCCGCCATGCTGAGCAGCGGCAAGCATTCCGCCCTGCTCATGCCCTGGCACCGCGTCAGCTACTCGCAAGCGATGAACCTGCGGATAGCGCTGGAGCGCGAGTATCCGGACTCGCCTGGCACCAGGAACAACTACCTCATCAGCTTGCGGGGTGTGCTCAAAGAATGCTGGGACGCCGGCTACATCGAGGACCGTGCCTACCGGCGACTGCTGGGCATCCCACTGTTCCCGGTCCCCAAGCACGGCCCACGGCCAGGCCGTCACGTCGAGCTGGATGAGGTTCGTCAGCTCGTCGCCAGCATCGCGCAAGACGAGCGGCCGGTAGGTCGGCGGGATGCTGCCATCGTGGCAACCCTGTTCGGTGCCGGACTGCGGCGCAGCGAGGTTGCCGCCCTGGTGGTCAAGGACTTCACGGGAAGCGCGTTCCAGGTGCGCCACGGCAAGGGCGGGAAGTCTCGCCTGGTGCCCGTGCCGACATGGGCGGCTCGCGCCATCGAGACGTGGCTAGACCTACGCGGCCGGGAGCCGGCTGATGGTGCCCTGTTCACCAGCTACCGGGGATGCACCTGGAATCACGGGGCACAGCACATGCGCCCCACATCCATCAGGGACATTCTGGACGCTCGCATCAGGGCGGCCGGTATCACTCGGTTCCGTGCCCACGATGCTCGCCGGACCTACATCGGCGAGAATCTTGACGCGGGCACCGACATTGCCACGGTGGCCGACCTAGTGGGCCATGCCGACATTCGCACTACTCGCCTGTATGACAAGCGCAACGGTCGGCGCATGGCCGAAGCCGTCGAGAAGCTACCCGACCCGTTCGCCTAGAACCGGCTCACCCTACGGCCCGTCGCCTACGGTGGCGGGCCTTTGTCGTTGCCGGCAAGCCACTTCTCAATGTCCGCTCGCCGGTAGCGGATGGTCCGGCCGAACCGCAACGGCTGCGGGACATAGCCCGCACGAGTCCATCGCCTCAGAGTCCGCTCGCTGATTCTCAGCATGCGGGCCGTCTCTTGCGCGGTGAGTAGCGGTTCGGGTGCCGACATGCCCGGACTCTACTTGGCGAGTCTTGTCGACTGGACAAGCCGGCCGGTGTTGTCCTGAGAGTTCTTATGTTGACCGGTCATGTCCGGTCAGGCGAGAATGCCTGAGGTCCGTGCCTCTGCGCTACGGGGCACGGGCCGCCTACATCTCGGGGGAGGGGTCATGCCGAACACGAACAGCGAGCCCGGTTGGTTCGAGACGGCCGATGACGAAGCGGCCCGGCTGGAGCGCGAGGCCGAGGCCGACCAGGAGTGGTCGGAAACCGACGACGGCGGCATCACCATCATCGCCCATCGTCCACCCGCGCTTGTTACCCGTCCTCACGACTGGCCGGCATGAGGCGGCCACGGCTGCCACGGGAGCGGCCAGTAGAGCTTCGCTGGTCGAGCGAGGGACGGCCAGGCGAGAGCGACCGGCACGCCAGGGTGGTCCGGCTCCTGGACCTACTAGCCGCCGTCCCTGAGCGGCGCAGGCTGGCCGCCCTGCGGTCCCTGAACCTCCAGGTGGACCGGCCCACAGAACGGCTCACCCTGGCGCTTGTGGCGCTATGGGTGGCCGCTCAGGCAACCGGCGAGGTTCCGGCGGATGGGCGAGACGCCGGCTGGTTCGAGTCGGAACGACGCGAGACGCGACCCGAGAGGGGTGAGCATGCTCAAGCGGATACTGACGGTGGTTGGCTGGACGGTCGGCAATCCCGCCGCAGTGGCGCTCCTGACGCCAAGGGAGGACGACTACCTGACAACCTTCCTGGTGGCCGCTGCCAGCGTCCTGGTGGTCGTTACGGCCGTCTCGATGGCACGGCGGCCACGGCACGCCAAGCGGTAACCTGAGCGAGCAGGGGGACCGAGCGCGGCGGCTCGGTCCCTTTCTGCTATGTGGCATCGGCCACGACGCGCCAAGCGCCGCTGAGCCGGCTTCCAGACCTACGGATTCCGGCGGGCTCTCAACCGTTTTTTGACGTATTTGCTTGGGCTCCCGCCCTGGTCAGGGGCGCAATGAGCGAGTTGAAAAGGTTTGGGGGCATTGCGCACCACGCCCGCGCCATGCTTATGTACCTGTAGCCACCGTTGCTAGCGCGAGTGGCGCCCGGCTGGTGGCGGCCCCCGGAACCCGTCTCGTAAGCGGGGGAGGGAACCGCCACCGGCCACCCAACAAGGTCTTCCCTGGGAAGACGGGCTACCTCCCTGGGTAGACGCTGCTATACATAGAGTGGAGTGATGCTGTCCCCCTGTCAAGATGCTGGTCGATGATGATGCTGTCCCCCGTCCGGCTAGTGCCGCCGCTTCTCTAGCGCGGCAGAGACTTCTGAGGCGAGCTGTAGCACGTCCTCAAGGTCTTCTCCTCCCCAGAGCTGACAAGCTTGAGCCTGATGACGGAGTATCCGCGCCTGGACATCGACGCTGCTGGATGACTTCGCCTCGGAGAGATGGGTCGTGAGCGACGTAGCACAGCCAAGCGACGGGCCGCCCGAGCTGCCCTCCGACTACCGGGCGTTCCGGCGTCCCTATCGCTGGCTACTGGTCTATGGACCATGGGCGCTTGCGGTCCTAGGCGTGGCCCTCATCGGCGTTGGACTGTTCGCTGACAGACCCGGCGAGGTTGCGCTGGCCGCCATCGGCTTCGGCGCCGCCATGTCCATCACAGGCGTACTTCTGCCGAGGATGCAAGGACCTCTCGAACTTGGGCCGAGTGGTGTGAAGGGCGCCGTCCACGGGCTTCCTGCGGCCTTCATGGTCGCTGCGGTCACCGCGCGGGAAGTAGCGGAAGACATGATTCCGGCCAACGAACCAGACAGAGACCGGAAGGTCGATAGAGCTGTTGAGCGTGCGGCCAATCATTGGGTGAATATGCAAAGTCTTCGCTTATTCCTTGACGAGCCCAGACCTGAGAAGTGGGGACCGGACTACGGACGTTGGGCTGGCGACGGGCTCAGAGAGATGTTGGCCTCCGACCGGCTGTGGACCGAAGAGGACTGGACCCGTTTCTTTCGGGCGAAGCGCCACGAAGAGGAACTGCGACGGAAGCCGCCGCATGACCAGGGCCACGACAGCTAGCCCAGCGCCTCGGACCCTGGAATCAGGCTAACGGGCCGCCTCTCTGAAAAGCCTGCATGACTCGGCGTGGTCTATTTCCTCTCCTACCGGGGACGGCGCATATTGCGCGGCTTCAGGAGGAATCCCACGCCGGCCCAGGTACGGGCAGCGCCGTCGCTGCTGTCCACAACCTGCGTACCAGTCGAGCCGGCAGGAACAATCTTGTGGTGGACCGAAAGGTTGGCGTTGGGGTTGGTGGCATGGGCCGAGCAAATATCGCTCGTCTCGCTGAAGCCTGACGGGGTGTTGATAGTCGTGGTGACACCACCAGCCGTATTCTTTGCGGTCACCAGGACCCACAGCCGGTCGGCGTCGAGCGCCGTTTGTGCGGTGTGCGTATGGCTGGTCACCCCACCGGCACCACCCACGCCTGGCGTTCCCTCAACGGCCAGTGCATTGCCGAACGACCTAACGGACAGAGCGGCGCGGAGCGAGCCGGTATGCGTAAAGGGGATGGGGAACGTGCCGATGATGGCACGCTTAGCCCACACGCTCAGGGCAAGGGTGGAGTTGATGTCGCCGGTGGAACCTATCAGCGACCAGCTCGTGTCGGGAGCTTGGTGGGCGGCACCTGTGCCGCCCACAGTGAGATACGAGGCCACCCAAAGGTCCCCCGGACGGCCCGATGGTTGCACAGAAAGTCCGGTCACCTGACCTGTACCGGAGTGGATATCTGCGTCTGATGGTGCCAGTTGAATCTCGGTTAGACGGGCCATGTTAGATTTCCTCATCCTCAAAGTCGGGGAGCGGTGGCGCGTAGCCCATCCCGCCCCGCTGCCTGGCGGCAATCTCTTGTTCCTTGGCGATGTTCTCCGGGGTGAACCGCCGTTCCATGTAGGCCATGAGGAGCTGGCGCTTGTAGTCCAGCCCCTCCATGTTGCGGAGCGTCTCGGCTATCTTCACCGTCTCCGCAGCGGTCGGCGGCTTGCCGTGCCGTGACGCACGGAGCCCACGAAGGAGCTGCTGGTAGACGATAGCCACGGTGACAGGCGCCATCGCTGCCTCGTGCTCCAGCTCACGGGCTAGCCTATCCAGCTCGTCAGTTAGCTCTGGCGCCTGGATGTGTGGGCGATGCCTTGAGATATTCGACGGGTCGTATCGCTCGCCCTTCTCGGCAAGCTCGGCAATCACCACCCTGGCCGTAGCGCCAGAGGACAGCAGCTCGTCTACACGCTGCCTGTTTGGGCTGTTACAAAGACGGCATGGCCTCGCCACGTGGGTTGCTCCTTGCGTAATGAGTGCGATTTAATCGCGGTTGAATCTCGCTAAGATTGCGGTTGAGCTGGACCGCGGATGGGTGATAGAAATCATCAGAAATAGTAATACTAAACGGGTATGGTGGGGCCCCGTCGTCCCACCGCTGGCCGCCATTCCACGATGGAATAGGACCTACCCCTACATCCCCTGCCCTGCCTGGCCTCTGGCCCCTGGCTCTGACCAGCGGGAACCTACCCATCTGTTTGGTCCGACTGAGAGGTAGGCTGGTCGAGGACCAGTGGAGATGTGGGCTCGCATCTCCTAATTCTCTGAGGATTAGTAAGACAAATGAGGAATTCAATTAGTTCGCGCATTGATTGGCAGTGCATGACACCCACTGCCCTTGCGCAGAGAGATGACTCAACCCACCTACTGCCGACGTCGTAGAGTTCGACGTAGGTTTTCCTCAGTGCTCTATAGGTGGGCCGGCTCTGCCGTCAGCTTGACAGACCAGACGGCCTCATACCTCTTGGCACCACCGCAACGAAGCGGCCCGCCCGGCAACCGCCGAGCGGAAGTGCCCCGGCATCTGTTGGCGCAGACCCGGGGCCGGCACCGGATGGAGGTCCGATGCCTGCTCAGACTACGCTCGCCCCAAGCGAGCAGACCACCGGCCAGGACGACCTGGCCGCAGTCCTTGAGCGTCTGTCCTTGACGCTCGAACTCGGCAAGGTCCTGGCCTACTTCAACGGCCGGGCCATCACCGAGGGCACCACGGCCTTCCTCAAGGCGGTTCGGTCCTGATGGACCCTGACGCCACCCTCGGCATGCTCATTGACGAGGCCGTCAAGGGCAATCCGTGGCAGCTACTCGAACACGCTGCCGACCTGGCCGAGTGGTTGGAGCGCGGCGGCTACGCGCCCAAGGACCCGAGGAAGGTGACCGCATGACGCCGGCTTGTGCATACCGCTTGGGCGTTCGCTCGGCGTTGGCCGAGCAGCGGGGAGACGACGCCGGCAAGCGTGCTCTGTTCGGTGACGTGGTGCGCGAGGCGACCAGGCTTCAGCGGGCAGGCAAGCGCGATGCTGCTGAAGCGTTGTGCTGGGCGTATGAAGACGGTGCCAGGGACACCGAGTACAAGGAGCTTCGCGCCGACCTGGCGGCAGACCTGAACCACTGAACCGAACCAGAACAGACGGCCGCCTACGGGCGGCCGTTCTGCTTTGGGGCACTGGTGGACTAGGCGCCGCGCCTCGTGCGGCCGGGAGAGCGGCTCAGAGAGCCGAGGAAGTACATCTTCTGCGGGCAGGGCCGAGCAGCTCCCCTCGGCCCGTAACCCGCATCCCCTACCCCGGGGAACTAGCCGGCCTGCTGGCGCATGGCCGCCTCTTGCTTCAAGGCGAGATACTTCGACCACGACGCTCCGGGCGTATCCCGCAGGTGCTTCACCTCGGCTGCAATCTGCCCGTCAAAGTCGTCGGCCGGAGCCGGACTCTGCGGCTGGTGGCCGCTGGCTTCGGGGGTAGCGGATTGCCTGCCAGCCCGTGCCTGCTGCCAACGCTGGGCGCCGTCATCCTCCTTGGCCGGCTCATCACCGTCCACGAGGAACGCTGCCAGGTCCTTACGCTGCTCTGGCGTCAGTGACTCTCGCGCTTCCCTGAGCTGCTTCGCAACATCCTCGGGGCTCTCGTCAGGGTCTTCCCACCAGAGTCCGGTGTCGGTCATTTCTTTACCTCCATGTTTTGTAGCTCCACCTCTAGGTGGGCGATGTGGGCGGCCATGACAAGGACGACGCGACGTAGCTTCTCAACCTCGACGCTCGGCGCATCGGCCGACCTCGCACCCAGTACGCCCTTGACGTACTTCACGAACCGTTCGGGTGGGAGGTTGCCGGGAGCGCTGGCGTCGTACGTCGGCTGGTCGGTGTAGATGTTCGCTGGCGCTGGCTCTGGTAGCGCGTCGTGGTCGTGCATCTTCCAGTTGTCAGGGTCGCCCGACCAGCTACCCCTCACCCCGGATGGTTGAATGGTCATAGCATGAACCTCCGTAACCTCCGTTGGAATGAACAGGCGGCCTTGGCCCGGTGGAGGTGACCGGGCCGCAGCCAGGAACGGCTGTAGGCGAGGGCCCTTTAGCTCTGGCCTGTTGCCGTTCATGCGCGAGCATGCTTCGCGCAGTTCTCACATCGTCTTTTCGCACTTGTGGCAGGGGTGGTCTTCTGGCGCCCAAGGGTTTTGGGCTCCGCAGGAGCGACACTTGTGGAAACCACGGACGGCGAGCCATTCGTCGCTGCCAGGCTCAGCACCTCCACTTGTATGTGCAGGTGGAGCTGGAGCCGGGGCGACTGGTACTTGTCGCCCCATATCTTCAAGGTCTGCCCGGTGGTACTCACTTCTCCACCGTTCCCGTTGCGAGTCATAGACTCGATGGGGACTCACGCCAAGTTCCTTGGACAGATGGAAGCCTGCCCGCTGCTTGGTGGTATAGGTCAGCAGATAGTTCGGGTCGAGCCGCCAGAGCAGCTCGCCGCTGCTCATCACCTCGCGGCTACCGAACGCTTCTAGTGCGGCCTTGACCGTGAACATCAGAACTCCCGTTTGTGATGGTGGTTCCCCAATTCTTGCGACCATCGAACACTCAAGGTAGTTCGTGTTCTCAAGGTCATCAGGCACCTTTCGGAAGTTCCTTACGTCACTTCCTCAAGGTCACTGAGCCCACCCTCCTCCTCGGCAGGAGGAGGTAGTGCGCTGCATCAGCCGTTGCTCAGGTCGCTACGCTCCCAGACGAACGACTGATGTACTGGTTTCAACCGGTCTTAGTGCCTCTCGGTATATGAGATGTCATCGACGAAACCGAACGTTCAAGGATTCCACAAAGTATATCCATTCGTCCGGATTGTTCTTGGCCAGGCTAGGCAACATCCCGCTGTTGGCGAACGTTATCGAGTAGGCGGCCAATGGCCGCGCCGTCTCCGGTCCATGAACGGCGGCCATCTCCAGCCCATATCCGGCCGTCCGGCCACTGGCCGAGAGCGTCGGCCGGTAGCCGAATCCCACCACTCAACCACTCGATGAGATTGAGCCGAGTTTCTGTCAGTACGCGGTTGAACTCACCCACCGACACATGACGGCCCAACCGTTGAGACAGCTCCTTGGCCGCTGCCCGCTGGCCGTACCCGTCGCTGTTGTTGAAGTAGGAATCCACCACTTCAAAGTCCTCCTGCTTGCAGGCCAGCAACATTTGTTGGACGGTCAGATTTTCGACCAGTCGGCGGATGTCTCTGGAGTCGAGCTGTTCTGTGGGTCGTGACCGCTCCCATCGGTCCCGGCTGTCTTGCGGCATCCAATCGGCACGCTTGCCGGTCACCTTGCCGCCCTGCCGCCGTCGCTGGATGGCAAGCGCCCAATCTGCAAACCGTAGCCGTGCCGCATGCACGAGCTGGTTCTCTGCATCCTTGGCCCATCTGTTCACCCGGCCATCGGCCAGGCAATTGGCCATGAACCAGAACGCTGGTTCGACCAGTGCATCGCGTGGAACATAGAACGCGGTCCATCGGTAGTAACGATAGGCGTTCTTCCCTGCAACGGCCCGTATCGCTAACCGCTGCATCTTCTCAGGGGACCATCGGCCGGTTAGTAGGTTGTCGCTGTTCATCTAGTTGTCTCCTACTGACGGGATATGGCCCCACCGACCGGACGGTAGGAACCCTGGCGCTGTTGCAACAACGCGAGGCGCCCGGTGGGTGGGGCTATGGGTGGAACTCTCTACTTACTAGCTTGGGTGGCGGGATACGCGGTATGCATCAGTCCAGTATTTGCCCGCCGAGTGACATCGGACCTATCCCGATGGACGCCGGATGACGAGCACACCATCGGCACACCAGGGACCCTTCTCCTGCCCGTTCTATTGCTTCCTTCCACTCGTTGCACTGCGGGCAATAGAAGGGTTTAGCCTCACGTCGTCGAGGTGCTGGTGTAGGTCTCGCTGGACCTGCCAGAGCGACTGGTACTTGTCGCCCCGTATCTTCACCTGGACGTGAAGATTGCGTGTCCTCGACCTTGAGCCCCTTCTGTCTGCGGAGGTCCCTCAGCGCGGCCTCGTGCTTCTCGCGCTGGCGCTCGCTCATTTGGCGGCGCCGTGGTTGTCTACGTCCCAACTCGATTACATCTCCCTGCTGATGTGGTAGTGCCCCACCCGAACCTCAGGGAAGGCTCAGATGGGGCACGTCTTGATTAGCTTTGCTGGTTGTGCCTAGGCGTGGTGCGCCCCGACCGCCCGTAGCTCTCGCAGGCTTCCCGGGCGAGTCTCGTCGAGGTAGTGCGTGACTGAGCCGGCAAGCGCGGCTAGCTCGAAGTACCCCAGCTTTTCCAGGGCACAAGCGGGACAGATAGCCTCGCCGTTCTCGTTAAGCATGGTGTCTTCGGGCAGGTCATCTAGAAGTGCGTCGATGGCGCATCGAATACCCTGCTCGTGTCCCTTGGCGTATGCGGCTCTTCCGTCACCGTGTCCCTTGCGAGTCTTGCTCTTTGGCATGTCTGCCTCCCTGCTGGCATGGTGATGTGGTCGCCTCCCTGTTGACGGCCTCTGCGGGTAATACCGCCCGCTGCCTGTATGGCAGTCCCCACGGTGTTGTGATTAAGCACCGCTCTGGCGTCGAGGTCAGATTGGCGCCAAATAGGAGGGTAATGCAGATACAACCCGTTGCAGCTAGCGGAACACCGTGGGCGCTCGGTGGGTGCCCGCCCACTCGGTCGACGGCAGGCCAGCACTTGCCCGCTGGTCACGCTGGCGCTGCTCACGCTGGCGCTGGAGGTGCTCCAGTAGCCTCGCTCGCTGGCCTGGTGGCAGGGTGCTGAGGAGGGCGCGGACGTGTGGGCTCATCGGCTGGTAGGGGTAGGCCGAGGCTCGGTGTGCGGCTTGTTGCCAGGCTTGAGCGGGGTCCGCTGGCCACCACTGGCGGGAGCCGGGCGCATGGGCGGCAGGGGTCCGACCGACTGGCGGCCAGTCTTGGGCGGGGTGCTGTGTGGGCCACGAACACGGGCCGGCTTGATGCTCCCACGGAGCGGGGTCTGAGACTGAAGAGGCATAGCTGTTCTCCTTGCTAGGGGAAGGGTTTAGACTCCGTTACTTGTGCCGACAAAGGGGTGTGTCTTGGCTGAGGTTAGGCAGCTTCTTGCCGATGGCGGATGGGCAATTGTTGGTGTAGCCGTGGGCGCTGGGCTTACCTACTGGCTTGGTGCCCTGAACCGTCGCCACCAGGAAGCGAGGGAGAACCGAACGCGCTGGTATGAACAGAGGCTCCGGGCTTATGTGGATTTCTACGTCGCTGAGGCAGAATTGTACTGGGCCACACATAACAAGGAAACTACAAGAGCTTTCCGTAGAGGGGAGACCCGAAAGCTCCATAGTCTGCTAAGTGTGATTGATTTTGTCGGGTCGCCAGAAGTCAGGAGGGCAGCGGGAAAGTCCTTCGACGTAACCCTAGAGGAAATGGAGAAAGACAGACCCTTTGAGAGCGGCAACTTGCCTGACTTCGACATGCTTATCAGTGCATGCCGCACAGACCTGGGCCACCCTGCGTTGCCTAGCGGAAAGCATGCCGCCACGAAGCCGTGAGCGCCGTAAAGCCCTTAACGTTAGCTCGGACCACGACCTCGGGACTGGAGCCAGGCAGCAATGACCGTGGCGAGGCCGTTTATTAGGGCGACGACGATGGCACCGAAGGTGGTGATAAGGGCGATAACAACGAGGGTCAAGGCGGCACTCCAAGCTAGGAGAAGCCGTGCCCTGGAGTTCTCCTTACTCGGTGCTAGCCGGCTGACCTATTGGTTACGACCTCACCGTACCACCGTTACCCTGCTAAATCAAATCGCCTATGTACTCGCCGATAGTGTGGAATAGTATTGATATGTTCTCTGCCGATAATGTGGAATAGTATTGACCGAGCAGGACCAAGCAGCCCTATGGGCTGGAACGCTGTGTGGCAAGGGATTGGCCGCTGTCTGCGCTTGACCGCTTGCGGCCGGACTTGACCTAGCCTAGTATCTCGGCGAACAGGTACGGGGGGATGGCGGCGATGCGACGAGCGGTACGCATTAGCTGGGCAGTCCTCCTGTCATCGGATCCGCAGCTCCCCGTTGCCGATGCGCGCCAGGGAGCCCTCGGTGCGCCGGCCCTCGGCCCGATAGACGAACTGGATGACCTCGCCGGCCTCGGCGTGCGCGATGGCTTCCGGCCCGGTCAGGTCGGCGAGGTCGACGTTGTCCTTGCCGGGACGCGCGACGAACCGGACCAGCTCGGGCTGGGCCGGGAATCGTTGACCGTTGCCGGTGGTGTAGCCGAACAGCAGACGGGCCAGCTCCGCCTTGGAGTCGAGCTGCCGGTGCTCGGCGAGACGGTGGTCGAAGACCATGATGTCGTACATGGAGCCCTGCTCCTCCTGCACGGTTTGTGGCCGTCTATGACCCTATCCCGGCGAGCAGGTCGGGGGCGAGGGTGCCGGAGGCGACCTCGCGGGCCGGACCGGTCATGCGCACGGTGCCGCCGGGCGTCCAGTCGAGCTCCAGGCGGCCGCCACGCAGCTCGACCGTGAGCGGGCTGCCGGCGAGCCCGCGCACCTTGGCGGCCACCGCGACCGCGCAGGCGCCGGTGCCGCAGGCCAGTGTCTCCCCCACCCCGCGCTCCCAGGTGCGCTGGCGGACGTCGCCGTCGTCGACGACCTGGGCGAACTCGACGTTGGTCCCCGCCGGGAAGGCCGCGTGCCGCTCCAGCAGCGGCCCCAGGGTGGTCACCGGGGCGGCGTCCACGTCGTCGACGAACACCACCGCGTGGGGGTTGCCCATCGACAGGCAGGTGGCGGTCACCACCCGGCCGTCGACGTCGAGCTTGCGGTCGTCCTCCTCCAGCTCCGGGCTGCCCATGTCGACCGTGACCCGGTCGACGCAGCCGCGGTCGTCGACGTGCAGCTCGAGGTGCTTGACCCCGGCCCTGGTCTCCAGGTCGAAGGCGCTGCCGACGTGGCCGCGGTCGCCGAGGTACTTGCCGACCACCCGGACGCCGTTGCCGCACATCTCGGCGAGGGAGCCGTCGGCGTTGCGGTAGTCCATGAAGAAGGGGGCGCCGCGGCCGGGGGCGATGCGGATGAGGCCGTCCGCGCCGACGCCGAAGTGCCGGTCGCAGACCGCCCGGACCAGCTCCGGGGTGATCCGGTAGCGGTCGGCGAGGTCCTCGACGACCACGAAGTCGTTGCCGGTCCCGTGCGCCTTGACGAACTCCACTCCGCTAGCCCTCTCGATCCACCGGGCCCCGTCCCACCGGGGCACCCCCTTGGGGTCCCCCGGACCCCCCCGGCCCTCTGGGTTCCCCGGCCACCTCCAGGAACGCTTCCAGGGCCCAGGCGAGGCGCCGCGGCCCGGGGGGAAGGGTACTCCATCGCACCCGCTGGTCCCTGCGGAACCAGGCGAGCTGGCGGCGGGCGTACGCGCGGGTGCGCTTGACCACCGCCTCGAGCGCCGCCTCCACCGGCGTGCCCCGCTCCATGGCGTCGAGCAGCTCCTTGTAGCCGAGGGCCTGCCTGGCGGTCCGGGACAGGGGCCCGCCGGCCAGCCGCCGGACCTCGGCGACCAGCCCCGCGGCGGCCATGTCGGCGACCCGCTCGGCCACCCTGGAGCGCAGCGCCTCGGTGCCGGGGTCCAGGCCGACCGCGGTCAGGCGGTAGCGGGACACCGGCGCGTCCATGGCCGCGCGGAACGACGAGAACGGCCGGCCCGTCAGCTCGATCACCTCCAGGGCTCGTACGACCCGGCGGAGGTTTCCCGGCTGGATGCGGGCGGCCGCGGCCGGGTCGGCGTCGGCCAGCCGCCGGTACATGGCGGGCAGGCCGGCGGCCGCTGTCTCGGCCTCCAGCCTTGCCCGCACGGTGTCGTCGGTGGGCGGGAACACGAACTCGTCGACCACCGCGTGGAAGTAGAGCCCGGAGCCGCCGACCAGCAGGGGCACCCGTCCCCGGCCCAGGATGTCGGCGACCGCCGACCGTGCGAGTGGCTGGAAGCGGGCCACCGAGAACTCCTCGGCGGGGTCGACCAGGTCGACCAGGTGGTGCGGAACTCGCGCCCGCTCCTGCGGGGTCGGCTTGGCGGTGCCGATGTCCATGCCGCGGTAGACGAGCATCGCGTCGGCGCTGACCACCTCGGCCCCGAGCCGCGGGGCGAGCTCGAGCGCCAGGGCGGTCTTGCCCGACGCGGTCGGCCCGACCAGCGCCAGCACGGGACCCGGCCGTGGGTCGCCCGGGGCCGTGCCCGGCAGTGGGGGGTCGCCCGGGGCCGTGCCTGGCGGCGCCGGGTCGCCCGGGGCCGTGCCCGGCAGCGCCGGGTCGCCCGGGGCCGTGCCCGGCAGCGCCGGGTCGCCCGGGGCCGTGCCCGGCGGCGCCGGGTCGCCGCCGGCGGCCGTCTGGCCCTCGGCGGGCGGGTCGCCTCGCGTTTCGCCGCGCTGGGCTTGGCCGGTCATGGGACCGTCAGTACCCCGACCAGGTAGCCGACCCCGTAGGGGGCGGCCTCGTAGAGCACCTGGCCGCGCACGCCGGCGGCGCCGGCGAACGCGCCCGCCAGCACCTGGAGCGGCACCCGACCGGCGGCGCGCAGCTCGGCGGCGAGGGCGGGCGCCAGGTCCAGCAGCCGGCCAGGGGCGCCGGCCCGGAACGCCTCCCCGACCGAGGCGTCGAAGGCGGCCGCGGCCGGATGGAACGCGCCCGGGGCCCGGTCGTTGC
>WNGB01006878.1_pt1 | contig 16594 bp, 18 predicted proteins | sample 5400681 | NCBI WGS metagenome assembly WNGB01 (sample SAMN13153367, study PRJNA577476) | soil metagenome | isolation source: 115 cm soil or saprolite under grassland replicate 2 | place: USA:California | collected 2016-06-15 | reverse complement strand
CACAAGAGCACCGTGCGCTCGTCAAGCTGCTCGACCGCGCCGCAGCGCGGCGCGCAATCCATCCGAACAAGGCCGCCCGCAAGAAGTCGCAAGCCGAGCGCCTGCTCGGCGCTGGCGGCTAGGCCCTGGCCGGCGCCGCCTCCGGCGCCTGCGTGATCTCGACCAGGGCGCGCTCGAGCTCGAGCTCGGCGGAGAGCCGACTCGCCCCTTTGAGAGCGGCGTCCAGCAGCGCGAGGCGAATCACGGCGGCGTCCAACTCCTCGCGCGAGTGGCGGTCCGCGTGTGTCATCGCCTTGCGCACGCGGAATTCGTGCTTTTTCAAACGGGAGGCGATCTCCTTGGCCCCGAGGCCTTCCTCGGCGAGGGCCTGAGCGGCGCGGACGAGGGCAACCTGCGAAGCGAGCCGGACTGCGATGAGGAACGGCTCGACCCCCTGGTCGAGCTCGGCCTCGCACGCTGTGAGCACCCCGGCCACGTCGCGACTTCCCCACGCGTCCGAGAGCAACCAGGCGGGAGTGTCGCCCGCGGCAGGCACCGCGAGGAGCTCGACTTCCCGGGCCCCGATGGCCTCCCCGGCGGCCCAGGTGGCAATCTTGTCGACCTCGAGGGCGAGCACGCTCACGTCGTCCCCCGCGATCTCGACGAGCCGCCGGGCTGCCTCGTCGCTCGCCTGCACTCCGAGGCGCTCGAGCTCCGCCCGCACCCACACGGACGGATCCTTCGGCTTGGGGACGTCGTAGCGAAGCACCACGCCGCGCTTGCCGACCGCTTCTGCGAGCGCCGAGTCGCGGGGCGCTTCATCGACCACCAGCGCCAGAACAGCGCCGGGAGCGGGCTCTGTCAGGTACGCGCGTACGGCGTCGAGGTCACCCTTCTTCCACCCCTCCACGCCGTGGACCACCACCAACCGGCCGGAGCCGAAGAGACCGAGCGAGTTGAGCGCTGCGACCGCGTCCTCCCCGGACGCGTCGGAAGCGGAAAGCGTGTCTACCCCTTCCGGACCGAAGCGCGCACGCAGCCGCGCCAGCGCCCGTGCGACCTTCGGCCGATCCGTACCCATCAGAAGATAGGCGGAGCGGAGCGCGTCCTCAGCCATCGCGGGCAGGATAGTCGGCGCGAACGGCCCGCAATGCTGATCAGCGCTCGGTCCGCACGGAGAAGCGCTCTCCGTCCGACTCGATCGTCACCCGGCCGTCCTCGTCGGTGCGGTAGAGGGACAGGCCAGGGAACCTCTCGAGGGCCGCCAGAGACGACGGCGCTGGGTGCCCGTAGTCGTTGTGCGCCCCAACTGAGATGACGGCGACCTTCGGGCGGAGAAGCTTCAGAAGGGACACCAGGCCCTCGTCCGCCGAGCCGTGGTGCGCGACTTTCAACAACTCGACGGGCGGGGGGCGCAGCGGAAGCGTGACATTCGATTCGGCATCCGCGGTCAGCAGCGCGTCGACGCTGCCGTACGAGACGAGGAGGACGATCGCGTGCTCGTTCGGGTCCTCCCCCGGCGGACCCGGGTTGTCGGGCCAGAGCACGCGGATCCGCAGGCGTCCCAGTCGAAAGGTCTCGCCGGCCCGGGCGAGCACCATTCGGACCCGGTGCCGGCGCGCCGCCGCCCGCGCTTCCCGCTCTTCGGTGCTGACAGCGGGGATGCCCGGGTCGAGGAGGAAGCCAACCGGCAGCTCGTCGAGCACCTGCGTCGCGCCACCGACGTGGTCCCGCTGCGGATGCGTAAGCACCATTGCGGCCAGCCGCCGCACACCGAGGCTCCGTAGTTGTGCGGCCACCTTGGCCTCCGGTGGGCCCTCGTCGACGAGTACCGCGCCTTGCGGTACCTGGATGAGAGCGCCGTCGCCCTGGCCGACATCGAGGAACGTGATGCGGAGGCCGGTCGGCGGCGGAAGCGTATGGCCCGGTCGCAGCTGCCAGCCGGCGAGAACGAGTGCGAGGACGCCGACCAGCACGACGCTGCGCCGCCCCCTCAAGGGAGGCAGCCGGACGAAGAGAGCGACAAGGGCTGTCACGGCGGCCAGGCCGCCGAGAGCCTTCCAGGAGGCCACCTGCGCATGCGGGAGCCCGCCGAAGAGGCGTGCGACCGCGGCGAGGTAGGCAGCGAACCAGCCGTTCACCCAGGCCAGGGCGGCGGCCGCGGTTGGCAAGATCGGATCGAGCGCTGCGCAGGCGAGCGCCAGCCCGAGAAGGGGCGCAACCACGGGAGCGGCCAGCGCATTGCTTGGGATCGAGTAGAGCGGCACCTGGCCGAAGTGCGTCATCAGGATCGGCGCGGTCACGGCTCCGCAGGCACCCGACACGGCGAGAACCGGCGCAAGCCGGCTCGGCACCGGGTAGCCCTCCAGCCAGGATTGCAGGCGGGGAACGACCACGAAGATCGCTCCCACGGCGGCGAACGACAACTGGAAGCCCGCCTCCAGGAGCGAGTACGGATTCCACGCCAGCAGTACGGCCGCGCCCACGAGGAGGAAGTACCAGCGATCGCGGGCGCGTCCACAGAGCCACGCGAGCGAGGCCAGCCCACCTGCCACTCCCGCCCGGACGACGGACGGCTGCCAGCCGACGGCCACGACGTAGCAAGCAACCGCCAACAGTGCCCCAACCTCCCCGGCGAGTCGGGGAACGCCCAGGAGCCATGCCAGGAGGAGCGCGCCGGCGACGACGTAGGCGACGTTTTGCCCGGACACCGCGAGGAGGTGGTAGAGACCCGAGGCCCGGAAGCGGTCTCGGAGCCCCTGCTCGATCCCCTCGTCCTCCCCCAGGATGATCCCCGCGATGACGGCACGCCGCTCCCCGTTCACGCCGGGCGCAAGCCCCCGGGCAACGAAGGCGCGAAGGGAGTCGGCGAGACCCCCGAGGCCCCCTCGGCGGCCGACCACGCGATAGCCGTCTCCTGAAAGGACGACATGTATGCCCTGCCTGCGCAGATAGGACGATTCGTCGAAAGCGTCGTCTTCGCGACCGCGCGGGCGCTTGATCTTGGCGACGACCTCGACTATCGCGCCCTGAGGCGGCGCCCGCCCCCGCGGGAGATCCAGGCGAGCCCGCTCGTCGGGAGCCAACTCGCCGAACCTCAGCACGCGGACGGGGACTCGTACGGCGAACGGGCCGAAGCGGGCAGGACCTGTCACCTCGACCCGCGCCCGCGCCATCCGGCCCACCTCTTCCGCGAGAACGCTGCGATCGAGGGCCGCCAGCCGCAGGCTCCCAGCCCACCAGCCTGCCAGGATGACGGCGGCCGCAAGCACGATGGCCCGGAACTCACGAACAACGAGCGCTGCCGCGGCGAGCACCGCCGCCAACAGCGCAATCCCGATTCCATAGACCTCCTGCGCAAGAGATGCGGTCAGCCCCATGCAGAGCGCGGCGGCTAACACGTGTGGCGCGGGGATCCGGCCTAGGAGCTTCAAAGATCGACCAGCTTCTTGAGCTCCGCCAGGCGAGCGGGACCGATACCGGGCACTGCGTCGAGCTCGTCGACGGACGAGAAGGCTCCGTGCTCGTCTCGATAGTCCAGAATCTTCTGCGCGGTGACGGGACCGATCCCCGGGAGCGTGTCGAGCTCCTCGAGCGTCGCCGTATTGAGGTGAACTGGACCTGCAGCCGTTCCCGACGAGGCCGCACCGGGCGGGGCAGTCCCTCTCTCCCGCACCGGGACGATGACTTGCTGTCCGTCGGCGACCGGGGCCGCCAGGTTGATTGCATCCAAGGCCGCCTTGGGCTTGGCTCCGCCCGCGGCCCGGATCGCATCGTCGACCCGGCTGCCGTCGTCGAGTCGGTAGAGACCGGGCGTACGCACGGCTCCGACGACGTGAACGAGCAGCTTCCGCACGGGCGCCGGCTCGGCGCGCAGGGCCGCAGGAGCTACCTGCGCCGCCCGTTGTTCCTTACGGAAGGCGAGTCGCCCTGCAAGCAGCAAGGCGACGATGAGCACCGCGATATACACCAGCGCGCGGGCGCGTGAGATCTGCGGCATCCCCACCGGTCAAGGCCGCGGCCCGGTGGGGCTCGTTGCGCCCGGCGCGGGCGGTGCGAGCGGCGCAGGCACGAGCAAGACCAGGAGGACGGAGGTGGCCGTGCGCATCCCGCGATGCTGCGGGAAGGGACCGCGCACGTGGCGCGCAGAACGCGCCGAGACTCATACGGGATGGCGCCGGCTATCCGACGCAGGGCCCCGAGGACACGGGGCGAAGCGGCGTGGAGACCCCGCGCAACACGAGTTCCACCGGAATCGCGAAGCCACTCGGCCCGCGCTTGGCGCCGGCGAAGACCATGGCGATTACCCTGCCCCGCGAGTCGACCACTGGGCCGCCGCTCTCGCCGGGCTGCACCTTTCCGCGCAGCGGCACGATCATCCGCGCGCTCACACGGCGGTCGTACGCGTCGGGAGCGATCACCGTCCTGGGGGAGCCTGCCGTCGCCGCCGTCCCGGTTAGCGAGCCGTCTCTCGGATAGCCGAGGATGACGACCTTCCTCGGAAACTCGCCGTCGCGGTCGACTGCAAGCGGATCGAGGACGAGGGACGGGACGCGAAGAAGGGCCACATCGTTCTGCGAATCCACATAGACCGGCTGCGCGTCGAGCGTCTGGCCGTTCGGCGCGAGAATCGTCGTCTCGTGCTCTCCTGCGATCACGTGCGCATTCGTCGCTACGAGCGCCTTGCGCACCACCCAGCCCGATCCCTGCGTGCCGAGCCCGCACGCGGTCCCGTGGAGCTTGACGACGCTTCCCGCCGCGGTCTTCGCGCCGGGGCTCTGGAGGACGCTCGCGTCCGGCGGAGGCAGTCGCCCGCCTCCGAGCGCAAGCTCCGGGAAGGGATCGAAGCGGTTGAGGGCTTGGAGCACGCGGTCGGGCGGCACCACGCGCATCAGCTTCGGGAGGATGGTCGAGTTGCGGACGTCGTTGCGGAAGCCGAGGTCCGGCTGGTGCAGCGCGACGACCGCGAGTAGCCAGGCGAGCGCCAGCCCAAGCGCACCGCCGAGCCCCGCTCCACCGACCGAATCGAACAGCCGTAGACCGGGCCGGAAGGCCAGGAAGCGCCTCGGCGACTCAGCGAGCGACACACTCGCCGCACCAAGCAACGAGGCGCCCACGACGGCCCCGACGAGGCTCGCGAAGGCGACCCAGGGAGAGTTGTCGGCGAGGAACTGAGGGGCTGCCCACGAGCCGGCCAACGCACCGACTCCAAACCCGATCAGAGACAACGCCTGCGCGAGCAGTCCCCGATACGCGCCTTGGAGGGCGAAGATCGCTATCCAGGCGATGAGGAGGAGGTCCGTGGCGCTCACGCGCCGGGAACGTTAGACCCAGGGCTAGACGACGAGATTCACGAGACGTCCGGGAACCACGACCGCCTTCTTCACATCTTTGCCGTCGAGATAAGTCCGGACGCGGGGCAGCTCCTTCGCCCGGGCTATCAACTCGTCCTCGCTGAGGCCGACGGGAACCTCGACGCGGTCGCGGACGCGCCCGTTCACCTGGACCACGAGCTCGAACGTCTCGCGCTCCAGGAGCGAGCGGTCGGCCTCGGGCCAGGGCGTCCTCCACAGGCGCTCGTGCCCCAGGCGCTCCCAGAGCTCCTCTGACAAGTGAGGCACATACGGCTGGATGAGGTTCACCGCCGTCTCGGTGGCGAAGCGGACCTCCCCCGCCCGGGCCGGATCGTCCTTTGCGTGGTAGACGTCGTTGACGAGCTCCATGACCGCGGCGATCGGCGTGTTGAACTGGAAGCGGCGTTCGATGTCGTCGGTCACCTTCGCGATCGTCTCGTGAGCCCTCCGCACCAGCGGCCCGCTGGCCGGGACGCCGTTCGGCTCCCCTCCGGCAACCTCGAGCCCCAGACGCCACAGGCGGCCCAGGAACCTGAACATCCCCTCGATCCCGGCGTCCTGCCATTCCTTGTCGGCCTCGGCCGGGCCCATGAAGAGGACGTAGAGCCGGACCGCCTCGGCGCCGAAGCGGTCGACGTACTGGTCGGGGACGATGACGTTCCCCTTCGACTTGGACATCTTCGCGCCGTGGTAGTACAGCATCCCCTGATTGAAGAGGCGCGCGAAGGGCTCCCGGAAGCCCACCAGGCCCAGGTCGTACATGACCTTGGTGAAGAAACGGGCGTAGAGCAGGTGGAGAATCGCGTGCTCGATCCCGCCGATGTACTGATTCACCGGCAGCCAGTAGTCGACCATGGGCCGGTCGAACGGCGCGTGGTCGTTCTGCGGATCGCAGTAGCGGAGGTAGTACCAGGACGAATCGACGAATGTGTCCATCGTGTCGGTCTCGCGCCGTGCCTCGCCGCCGCAGCTGGGGCAGGTCGTTGTCACCCAGTCCTCAGCAGCCGCCAGCGGTGAGCGCCCCTTCGGAACGTACTCCTTCACCTCCGGCAGGAGCACGGGCAAGTCTTCCTCCGGGACCGGCACCATCCCACACTCGTCGCAGTAGAGGATCGGGATCGGGCACCCCCAGTAGCGCTGGCGGGAGAGCAGCCAGTCGCGCAAGCGGTAGCTGACGGCCGGCCGGCCGCGCCCGCGCGACTCGAGCCATTCCACGATGGCCTCCTTCGCCTCGGTGCTCGACATGCCCGAGAACTGCGCCGAGTCGATCAGCTTCTCGTCACTCGAGTGACCGATGAACGCGGTGCCTTCCTCGACCTCGCCGTCGGCAGGCACGACGACCGGCTTGATCGGCAGCTCGAAGCGCTGCGCGAAAGCGAAGTCGCGCTCGTCGTGCGCGGGGACGCCCATGATCGCGCCCGTCCCGTACTCCATCAGGACGTAGTCCGAGACCCAGACAGGCAGCCGATTGTCGTTCACCGGATTCGTGACGAAGTGGCCCGTGAAGACCCCGGTCTTCTCCTTGTCCGGGTCCGCGCGCTCCACAGTTGTGTGGGCAGCCGCGTGGCGCGCGTATTCGAGCACCTCCTGCTCATGCGGCGTGCCTTGCGCGAGCTGCGCGACGAGCGGGTGTTCCGGCGCGACCACGAAGAAGGTCGCGCCGAAGAGCGTGTCGGGGCGCGTGGTGAAAACCGGCAGGTCGATGTCGAGCTCCTCGATGCGGAAGACGACCTCGGCGCCTTCGGAGCGGCCGATCCAGTTCCGCTGCATCGTGAGCACGCGCTCCGGCCAGGACTCGAGCAGGCTCATCTCCTCGAGCAGTTGGTCCGCGTAGGCCGTGATACGGAAGAACCACTGCTCCAGGCTGCGCGCCTCCACCTCGTAACCGCAGCGCTCGCAGCGCCCGTCGATGACCTGCTCGTTGGCGAGCACGGTCTGGTCGTTCGGGCACCAGTTGACGAAGGCCTCACGCCGGTATGCCAGGCCCGCCTCGAAGAACTTCAGGAAGAGCCACTGCGTCCAGCGGTAGTACTCGGGTTCGGCAGTGGAGAGCTCGCGGCTCCAGTCGATCGACCACCCCATCCGCTTCATCTGCTCGCGGATGGCGGCGATGTTCCGGTTCGTAACGTCCCGGGGATGGCGACCTTCCTTGATGGCTGCATTCTCGGCCGGAAGGCCGAACGCGTCGTACCCGATCGGCCGCAGAACGGTGTATCCGCGGCGGCGGCGGAGGTGCGCAACGACGTCCCCGAGCGTGTAGTTCAGGACGTGGCCCATGTGGAGCTCGCCGGAGGGGTAGGGGAGCATCTCCAGCACGTACGTCTTCTTGCCGGAATCCCCGCTCCGCGGCGACTCCGGATTGGGAACCGTAAAAGCGCCTTCGCGCTCCCAAACGCCTTGCCATTTACGTTCGATCGTTTTGGGGTCGTACCGCTCCACATCAGCTCCTCGGAGACGAAAAAGCCTCTCTTTCGAGAGGCCGCGGGAGAGTCGAGCAGCCGGCTCGGCGCCGCCCGCTAGCTCCCCTTGTCGCTCGGAAGGGCGAGCTCCATTCTCGTGGCAACTGTAGCGCTAAACTCGCCCGGGTGTTCCTCACGAAGCTCGGGATTCCGAAGCTCTGGCGCGAGGATCCTGAGATCCTCTGGCCGTACGCCCGACGCCTCGCGACTCCGGTGACGTTCTGGCTCGCCCCGTCGTACGGGTACGGCCTCGAGCGCGTGCCGCTGACGGGCGGAGGCGTCATCGCGGCCAACCATCTGTCCGCGATCGACCCTTCTCTCCTCGGCTCGCTCTGTCCTCGCACGATCTACTACATGGCCAAGGCCGAGCTTCTGGCCATGCCACTGGTGGGCGACGTCCTAACCTGGACCGGCGCCTTCCCCGTCCGCCGTGGCGAAGGCGATCGCGAGGCCCTTCGCGAGGCACGCGAGATCGCGCGCCAAGGGCACATGGTCGGCCTGTTCGTCGAGGGGACCCGCCAGCCATTTGGCCACCCCGGCGAGGTGCGCCCGGGAGCGACGATGATCGCTCTGCAGGAGGGGGTCCCGATCATCCCGTGCGGGATCTACTCGTTCGGGTGGACTCGCAACAATCGGATGCCCTGCGCGCTCGCGTGGGGGAACCCGATCGACCTCAGCGGTCTTCCGCGAGCCGGGCGTGGGTACAAGCAGGCGGCCGAGATCCTGGGAAAGGAGATCGTGCGACTCTGGCGCCAGGCCGGCGAGGCGATCGCCTCCGGGTTCCCCGAGGAGCTGCCGGACGGCGCCCTGCGGTCAGGGCCCTACTATCCGCCGCTGCGACGTGCCCCGATAATTCCGAGCCCCTCCACGAGTGTGAAGAAGGCGGCTGCGTAGGCCGAGTCGGCGGTTCGCGCGCGCACGTCCTCCCAGTTCACCTGCTCCCGCACCGGCCGCGCGATCTGGAGGAGGCTCCTATAGTCGAGCGTCTGCTCGTTGAGGGCGAGAAGCTTCGTCACGAGCACGTCCTCGAGGGACATCACCTGCATGCCGACGGCTTCGACCTCGATCTCCTCGGCGCGCTCGAACGTCTCGTCGGTAATCGGAAGGCCGACCGGCTCGAAGATGAGGTCGATCATGACGTCGTTGTCGTCCCACGCCTTGTAGAGCCACGCCTCTGGAGGGCGCTCCGGCCGCATGCCCACCGAGGCGAGAATGTCGAGCGCCTCGTCGGCGTCCTCCGGCCTGAGGATGAGATCGAGGTCGTGGTCGGATTCCGGACCGCCGCGAGCCCAGGCGGCCAGACCGCCGCCGAGCATGAAAGGGACGCCCGCGTCGCGTAGCGCTCCCGCCGCCTTCTTGAGCGTGACGAGCATGGCGTCGAGGTCGGCGTTCGGCATCCGGGCCCCCGGTACCCTGCCACGCCGACAGATGAAACGAGCCAAGGTCAGGATCGCGGCGGCGGGAGACATTCACTGCACTCCCGACCGCCGAGCCGAGATCGAAGCGTCGTTCGCGAGCCTCGCGGGCGAGGCCGACCTCGTGCTCCTGGCCGGCGATCTGACGACTTACGGTGAGCCCGAGGAGGCCGCGATCCTCGCCGCCGCCTGCCGAGGTCTGCACGTTCCCGTCGTCGCCGTGCTTGGGAACCACGACTGGCATGCGAACCGGGGCTCCGAGATCGTCAGCATCCTCGAGGCAGCAGGCGTCAAGGTTCTGGAGCGAGGCTGGAGCGTCTGCGATCTCGACGGGACGAAGGTGGGCATCGTCGGAACGAAAGGCTTCGTCGGGGGCTTTCCCGACTCGGCGCTCCCCGACTTCGGCGAGCCTCTCCTGCGGCAGGTCTACGCCGAGACGACGGCCGAGGTCGCAGCGCTCGAGGAAGGCCTCCGGGCGATTGCCGATTGCCCTCTACGTGTCGTCCTCCTCCACTATGCCCCGACGGCAACCACCCTGGAGGGGGAGCCGAAGGGAATTCTCGCCTTCCTCGGCAGCGACCGCCTCGCCCGGCCTGTCATCGAGCACGTCCCCGATCTCGTGCTCCACGGCCATGGGCACGCGGGGACTTTCGAAGGATTCATCGGGAAAGTGCCCGTTTACAACGTCTCCATCCCCGTGATCGGGCGCGATTTCTGGGTGTTCGAACTTGAAGTAGGGGTAACAAACAGGGCATGAGCATCCTCTGGATCATCCTCATCGTGGTGTTGGTCCTCGCACTGCTCGGGTTCTTCTCGCGCGGCTACTGGTAGGACCGACGAATCGCTGAAACGGGCCGGTCGGCTCTTGCCCGGCCGGCCCGGTTCAGGCACGGTTGACGTGTGCGCGCCTGTCCCCCCTTGCTCGCCGAAGCCGACTCGCGCCCGCAGCTCCCACGCCTGGGCGGAATGGCTCGCCCCGACGGCGTCGTGATCGTGAGCGAGCGCTTCTGGGCCTTCGCGGGCCACGACGGAACCCTGCGAGAAGGCGCGATGCCTCGGACACGCTTCGACCGGATTCCGCTGCTTCGAGGTGTCATGAAGCTGGCAGCCGCGTTCGCGCCGGTGTTCCGCCGTTCCGGAGTCGCGGGTAGACGAGAGCGGCGCATTCTCGGGGCGCTGATCGTGGCCCCGCTCGGATTCGTGTTCCTCCCCGCCGCAGTCGCCTGGGTCGCCTGGGGGCTCGTGACCGCGGCGCTTCTGGTCTGGATCTTCCGTGGACGGACGCTGCGCCTTCACGGCGCCGAGCACCGCGCAATCGCAGCCGTCGAGGAGCGGCGCCTGGCCGCCACCTGGGCGGGCGAAGCTCATCCGTCCCGGTTCTCATGGCGCTGCGGCACGAACTTCGCCGCCCTCGTCGTCCCTGTGACGGCGCTCGCCGACCGAGCCTGGCCGTTCGCGCCGGCGCTCTACACCCCTCTGCTCGTGACCGTCCTCTCGCTCGCCCTCACGATGGAGCTCTGGCGGGCAGTTCAGGCCTCACCCTGGAGAGTCGCGCGGATCTTGCTGCTTCCCGGTTTGGGTCTTCAGCGGCTGACGACGCGCGAGCCGGCTCTCGAGGAGACGCGCGTTGCACTGACGGCGGTCGAGGCCGTGCTCCGCCGCGAGCCGGGCTAGGAGAGGTCGACCCGATCGATCGTGACCGGCTCGCTCGGCCGGTCGGCAGAGTCGCGCGGAACGGCCGAGATCTCGTCGACGACGTCCATCCCGTCGGTGACGCGACCGAAGACGGTGTGCTTCCCGTCCAGCCATGGCGCCGCTTCGGTCGTGACGATGAAGAACTGGCTCCCGTTCGTGTCCGGCCCCCGGTTCGCCATGGCCAGCGCCCCGCGAACGATCCCGTGGTCGTTCGGCTCGTCCTCGAACTCGTAGCCGGGACCGCCGGTGCCGTCCCCGCGAGGGCACCCGCCCTGGATCATGAAGTCGGGAATGACGCGGTGAAACTTGATGCCGTCGTAGAAGCCGTCCTTGGACAGTTTCACGAAGTTGTCGACGGTCTTGGGCGCGTCCTCGTCGAAGAGTTCGAGCGCGATGGCGCCGTGGTTCGTGTGCAGAGTGGCTGTCGTCATGCGGTGCACCGTAGCGCGGCTCCTCCCCTGCTCGTCGAAGTGCGGGCGGCGCTCGGCATACTGGCCATGCATGGCCTTCGCGCCACCCCACCGCCACCTCTTGCGGGCCAAGGATCTCGCCGATGCCCGCTACTTCGAGCCGCTGCAGGTGGACGATCTCGCTCGCGCGGCGAGACTCTCGCGGGCGCACTTCAGCCGTGAGTTCCGCCGCGCCTTCGGGGAGTCTCCCCACGCGTACCTCCTGACGAGGCGCCTGGAACGCGCCGCGGCGCTGCTGCGGAACACGGACCGGTCGGTCGCGGACATCTGCTTCTCCGTGGGCTTGCGGAGCGTCGGCTCCTTCACGACGAGCTTCACGCGCACGTACGGGGTCTCTCCGACGGCGTACCGCGCCTCGTTCCCGCCGGCCTCCCGCGATGCGCTGATCCCAGCCTGCGTCCTGCGTGCTCATGCACGTCCGCAACGGCGCACGTTTCGAGAAGACAACGGCGCCGCGCGACGCGAGTATGGCGACAATTCCGTCGACTTAGGAGGACTCGATGTTCAGGATCGCCACAGCGCAGGTCTGGGTACATGACCAGGACGAGGCGCTCGATTTCTACACCAAGAAGCTCGGCATGGAGGTGCGCAGCGACGTAACGGTCGCCGAGATGGGCAACTTCCGCTGGCTAACCGTCGGCCCGGCCGGACAGCCCGATGTCGCGATCGTTCTCATGGCGATCCCGGGGCCCCCCGTGATGGACGCCGAGACCTCTGAGCAAGTGAAGAGCCTCATGGCGAAGGGCTTCGCCGGGACGGTCTTCCTCACGACCGACGACGTCCACGCAGACTACGAAGAGCTCAAGGGCCGCGGCGTCGAGTTCACCGAGGAGCCTGAGGAGCGGCCCTACGGCATCGATTCGGCGTTTCGCGACCCCTCGGGCAACTCCATCCGGCTGACCGAGGTTCGGGAGATGGCCAACGTCTGACCTGTCGACTGCTCGCTCGCCGAGCGACGGACGGACGTTTCAGGCTATGGAGCCAGCCGGGCTCGAACCGGCGACCTTCGCGATGCCATCGCGACGCTCTCCCAACTGAGCTATGGCCCCGTCTGCGGGAGTGTAGCGGAGGCGTTTCTACCCCCTCCGGGGCGGGCAACCGTCTTCGCATGGCAGACAAGACCGACTACAGCCCCGTCGTCGAGGAGGCCGGCGACGCCGAGAAGCGACGCGAGCGGCGCAAGTGGGGAGCGCTCCTCGCCGGCGCGCACGTCTTCTGGATCTACGCAGCGATCCTCGCCGGGATCATCCTGGTCGTCATCTATCTAACGGGCGGCTTCGGCGCCGGCTCGGATTAGGAGGGCTTGGCGAAACGCCCGCTGAGCCGACGGGCCACGCTGCATCGCCCCAACGCATCCGCGTTCAGAATGACGGGTCGTCCCCAACGCATCCGCGTTCAGAATGACACGGGGCTCCCTGCGTCCTGGCCTCGGAACGACCATTCGCGTCCCGACGACGAGCGACGTTCCACCAACCCCTCCTAGCGAGCGATCGCGGCGACCTCGACCGACGGCACGTCGCCCCAGAGCTCCTCGAGGCGGTAGTACGAGCGCGCCTCAGGCGTGAACACGTGCAGGACGACGTCGAGGTAGTCGGCAAGGATCCAGCTCGCGTCTCGCTCCCCGTGCACGTGGCGAGGCACCGAGCCTCCTTCGCGCTTCATCCCCTCGCGTACCTCGTCGTAAATCGCCTTCGCCTGCCGGGAATTGTTGCCCGTGCAGACGACGAAGTAGTCGGTGTAGCTGCACACCGGCCGCATGTCGAGGATCACTACGTCCCTGGCCAGCTTCTCCTGGGCGAGGTCGGCTATTCGGCGTGCTTGGTCGAGGGATGTCAGGGTGGTCGAAAGCTCCTTATTCGCTTGGAATCAGGGTATCACCGGTAAAGGCCGGCGACCTCGATTTCCCGGGCGACCGTGTTCGGAACCATCCCCTCGATCGGCTCGCCCGCGTTGAGGCGCCGGCGAAGGTCGCGCGAGGAGACGTCGACAGGCGGAATCTCGAAGAATTCCACCCGCTCGGGCCGCTCGAGCTCGCCGAGCACATGCTCGAGCCGTTCCGAGGGATAGCCGGGACGCGTGGCGACGCCGAGGCGCGCCAGTTCGAGCACGGCGTTCGGCTCCTTCCAGGACAGGAAGTCCGTGAACTGGTCGGCTCCGACAAGAAAGATCGGATCGTCGAAGCTCTCGGCCCGGAGCATGTCGATCGTGCGCGGGTGCTCGTCCCGCAACACCTCGGTCCGGGGGAGGCCGGCGAATGCCAGCCGTGCGAGCTCGAAGCGCGTCGCAAAGTCGAGATCGGCCGGCTTGTGGCCGGGAGCGACGGCGACGAGCACGAGCAGCCGCTCGAGCCGGAAGTGGTCCAAAGCGGCCCGTGCGAGCGCCACGTGACCGTTGTGGGGTGGGTCGAACAAGCCGCCGTAGAGCCCGGTCATTCGTATTCGACCTCGTCGTCGGGCTTCACTCCCGCGGCTCGCAGCGCCTCCTCGGGGGCCTCTCCGCGGACGCGGAAGCCACTGTCCGTCCGGAAGATGCGGAACGGGCGCCGCCTTGGCGCCGAGGGTCGGTAGACCAGGAAGTCCGCCAGCTTCTCGTCTCGTGGACGCGCCGGCGGGCTTTCGGGAACGAGTTGAAACAGCAAACGTTTCAGCTCGTCGATGCCGTCGCCGGTGACCGCGGAGGTCTCGACCACCGCGAGGATCCGTGGATCCTCGAAGGCGAATTCGGGGCGAGCAAGGTCGACCTTGTTGAGGACGACAATCTGGGGACGCTCGTCGAGCCCGGCCCCATAGGCGTGCAGCTCGGCGTCGATCGTCCGGAAGCGAGCTTCGACATCTTCCGCCTGCGCTTCGATCACGTGGATCAGCAGGCGCGCGCGCTCGAGGTGGGCGAGGAACTCATCCCCGAGGCCAACACCCTGATGGGCTCCCTCCAGGAGGCCCGGTACGTCCGCGACGGTGAGCTGGCGACCGTCCGGCGACTCCACCGTTCCCAGTACCGGAGCGATAGTGGTGAACGGGTACTCGGCCACCTTCGGCTGGGCGTTCGAGATCCGGCGCAGGAGCGACGACTTGCCCGCGTTCGGGAAGCCCAGGAGCGCCGCGTCGGCGAGCAGCTTGAGCCGGAGCTCGACGACCTCCTCCTCCCCTCCGGCTCCTACTTCTGCGAGCCGAGGCGTCTGGTGCGTCGGGGTGGCGAAGCGGCGGTTCCCCGCCCCACCCGCTCCTCCGTGGGCCAGAGTCACCCGGGCGTCCGAATGCGCGAGGTCGACGAGCAGACGTCCGTCCTCATCGAAGACCTGCGTGCCTACGGGAACGTGAAGCTCGACGGTCTCGCCGGTGCGCCCGTGCTTGTTCTTGCCCTCTCCATGCCGCCCGCGACCCGCTGTGAAGCTGCGCTTGCGCTGGAAGAAGGCGAGATCGCGCAGATCGGGGTCGCCCACGAGGACGACGTCGCCACCGTCGCCGCCGTCGCCGCCGTCCGGCCCTCCCTTGGGCACGTACTTCTCGCGCCGGAAGCTGAGCGAGCCGTCGCCGCCGCGGCCTCCCCGCACCTCAATGCGGGCCCGGTCGTGAAACAACTCGACGCCCTAGAGGATCGAGATGGTGCGGTCGCGGAACGCGACCTTGCCGTCGCGCTTGGCGAAGATCGTGTGGTCGCGCCCGACGCCCGTCCCCGGGCCCGCGCGAAAACGCGTACCGCGCTGCCGGACGACGATCGTTCCCGCCTTGATGTCCTGGCCATCGAAGATCTTGACGCCGAGCCGTTTCGACTCGGAATCGCGGCCGTTCTTCGAGGAGCCGAGGCCCTTCTTGTGCGCCATTGTCTAATCCGCCTTTTTCTTCTTGGTGGTCGTGCTCTTCTTCGCCGTGGTCGTGCTCTTCTTTGCCGCGGGTTCCCTCGTCGCCTTCTTTCCGATCGTCTGGATCTCGATCCGGGAGAGGCGGCTGCGGTGCCCGTTCCGCCGCCTGTAGCCCGTGCGCCGCTTGTGCTTACCAACGATCACTTTCTCGCCGAGGACGTGCTCCGTCACCTTGGCCGTCACCTGCTGGCCCCTGAGCTTGTCGCCGAGCTTCGGCTCTCCGTCGCCGCCGAGCAGAAGGACGTCCGGATGGAACGTCTTGCCTTCCTCCACGCCGAGGCGATCGACCAGCAGCCACTCGCCCTCACGCACGCGGTACTGCTTCCCGCCGACTGCGATCACTGCATATGCCCTTTTGTCAGCCATAAGCGTCAAGAGAGCGGGCTCTCCTGGCCCGCTTCTGAAGCGGATTCTACCGGCTTGCGCTTGCGTCCGCGCCCGCCCCGCGTGCCGCGGCGCGTCTTCTTCTTGGGCTTCGGCTCGGCCGTTTCCTCGCCCGACTCGGCCTCGGTTTTCGTCTCGGCCGGCGCTGCGGTCTCGGTGGCAGCGGTCTCGGTAGCAGCGGTCTCGGTGGAAGCCTCCTGCGTGGCTGCGGGCTTCTTCTTCCGGCCCCGCCCTCCGCGACTTCCTCGGCGCGTCTTCTTCTTGGGCTTCTCGCCATCCTGCTTCGGCGTCTCGGCGTCCGGAGTCGCCTTGTCGCCATCCTCGGAAACAAGCACCGCGTGGGCCGACGTCTTCCCGACGTCCTCGATCCGGATCTCGACCTTCTCGCCGACCTGCGCAGCCGCGCCCGCGACCGTGATCACATAGCCGTCCAGCCGCGCAATCGCGTCCGTCTCGGTGTGGAGATGCGCTTCCTCGAGTTCGACCTCGAGCTCCTGGCCCGGCTCGACGGGGAACGCCTGCGGCTCAACCTCCGCGGACTTCCCCTCGCTGAGGACGACGAAGTGATCGTGGGTAGCGCGCTGCCGGCCCTTGAGCGCGAAACGGCGTCCCGTCTCCTTCTCGAGCTCGGCGAGCCGCGAGCCGCCCGGGCCCACGAGGAGCGTCGCGACCTGCGAGTTGAGCTCGACGAGGAAGGACTCGCTCTTCGACTCGGCCACGAGCCGCCGGAGACGGCGCTCGGCGTCGACCGCGTGGGTCTCCATCGAGACGACGACGCCGTCGCCCTTACAGGTCGGACAGCGGTCGGTAAGGATCTCGCGCGGCCCGTCGGTGACGTTCTGGCGCGTCATCTCGACGAGGCCGAGCGGCGAGATCTCGACGACGTAGGTCTTCGTCCGGTCCCGGTGGAGTTCATGGTTGAGCGCTTCCTCGACGAGATGGCGATTCTTGGGGTTCGCCATGTCGATGAAGTCGATGA
>WNGB01008339.1_pt1 | contig 16596 bp, 6 predicted proteins | sample 5400681 | NCBI WGS metagenome assembly WNGB01 (sample SAMN13153367, study PRJNA577476) | soil metagenome | isolation source: 115 cm soil or saprolite under grassland replicate 2 | place: USA:California | collected 2016-06-15 | reverse complement strand
CATCGACAGTTCCTCCTCAAGCCATGTTGTTGTTTGACGGCTAATCTTGTCATAGGAGAAACGAGCCGAGCCAGTCAGGCGAAACAATCGATAGGCGCCCACAAGATATTGTGGACGCCACGGGAATTACGGGAGAGCCAAAAATGATGATCGGCAAGATTAAGTCTGGAATGTTGTGGCCAATACCGACTCTGACGGCCGAGGTTGAAAATGCCACTGAGCTCAATAAAGGATTAACCCGAATAATCCTTGAAAATGAGCGAAAAATAGTTTCCCAGGGGAAGCCCACGACAGTCGCGGGCATAAAGACAGGGCTGACGGCTTATTGGCTGGAATACAATGTTTTGAACTGGGCGTATCCGGAGATTGATAAGTTTCGTCAATTGATCTTAAGCGGCCTGCAGGAATATTTCAGATTGATAGGCGATCCTGAGGATCCGGGCATGAAGATTTGTGGAATATCATGTTGGGCTAATGTTTTGCGATATGGCGAGGCCCTTGATGTACATCATCACGATCCCGCTTTCGTCAGCGCACATTATACCGTACAAAGCGGCAGAGAGAATGAAAGTAAGGATCTTGAGACCCCGAATGGAAGTTACGGCGGAGAGACCGTATATTTCCGCCCCGGATTTATGGATCGAAGTCATGGCGGAGAAGCGGCCGGTTTTACCAGCCCCTGGGATTCGAATTGGCGAATCGTCACCGAACCGGTTGAGGGAAAGTTGTTTTTCTTTCCCAGTTATATTCGTCACGAGGTTCGACCGAATTTCGGGAGTAAAGAACGAATCTCTATAGCCCTGGATGTTTTTACGGCAAATCAGAATGCCTTGATATATTTCGGCCCGCCCAGATGGTACGTACCTTAAAAGCAGCAAAACCGTCGGCCTTTCCGGTTTTACCGGAAGTGTACAAGGGCGTCGCTCAAATTTCACGATTTCGAGTCGGGTCGGGAAATGCCATGACAGTCTTAGTGACGTTTGCTGGGCTTTCTGACCAACCTCAATTTGAGGCATTCCCAAACCTCTTTAAAACGAATGATTTGGAATTGTGGGACAGAATTGATTAGGGAAGACGAAATCAAAACTGTCATGCCATTTCCGAGAGCCAAAACCCGGAATTTGAGCGATGCCTGTACAAGAAAGATGTTGAGAAGGCTTTTCGAACTCTGCTGCGCACCTACATTATCTACTTTCGAATTGCTTCATTCATCGTGCTGCGCATCCCATTGCTTCCGAGCTCTTGGATCTCGAGTGTCGATATAGGAGATAAATATGGATATTGAATCCGCCGCCGAACACCCAAGCGGTTCGGAAATCGCAGTGATCGGGATGAGTTGTCGGTTTCCGGGGGCGGCTAATCTTGATCGATTCTGGAAGAATCTGCGGGATGGGGTCGAATCCGTTTCCTTTCTGCCGGATGAAGAATTGGCGCCGTCGATCGTCGATCCTGCCGATACGCGTGCGCCCGGTTACGTTAAAGCGGCTTCAATTTTGGACGGGGTTGATTTATTTGATGCGGCATTCTTCGGGTATAGTCCGAAAGAGGCGGAGGTAATGGATCCTCAACATCGCGTCTTCCTGGAATGTGCATGGGAAGCCCTCGAGGATGCAGGATATGATCCCACCTCGTACGGGGGATCCATCGGTGTCTTCGGCGGGTCCCGGTCGAATACATATCTTTTCAATATCTTTACCAATCGGGAGAAGGTGGGGGTACTAGGCGCGATTGATGTTGGGCTAGGAAATGACCCCGGGTTTCTGACCAGTCGAGTATCTTATAAGTTGGATCTCAAGGGGCCCAGCTATACAGTCCACACGGCATGCTCTACCTCACTAGTTGCCGTACATTTGGCCTGCCAAAGTTTGTTGATCGACGAGTGCCAAATCGCTCTTGCAGGAGGGGTCGCTATAAACATCCCACAGAAGACGGGATATCTCTATCAACCGGGAGGCATTCTCTCTCCGGACGGCCACTGTAGGGCTTTCGATGAGAAGGCGCAAGGAACCGTCTTCGGCAGCGGCGTCGGTATTGCTGTACTAAAACGGCTCACAGACGCGCTCGCCGATCGGGATACGATTTATGCCGTGATCAAGGGATCGGCAATAAATAATGACGGAGCCTATAAAGCGAGCTTTACCGCCCCTAGCGTTTTATGGCAAGCGGAGGTAATCGCTGAAGCCTTGGCTTGTGCGGATGTCGCGCCGGAAACAATCAGTTATGTTGAAGCTCACGGAACCGGTACGCTATTAGGAGATCCGATTGAAATTCGCGCCCTGACAAAAGCTTTCCGAATCGACAATCATAAAAAGTCATGTGCCCTCGGTTCGGTTAAAACCAACATCGGCCATTTGGACGCAGCAGCAGGCATTGCCGGTTTGATCAAAACGGTATTGGCCCTGGAACATAAACAATTACCTCCCAGTCTTCACTACGAGACGCCTAATCCGCACATCAAATTCAATGAAACCCCTTTTTATGTAAACACTGAGCTGACGGAATGGCATTCCGAATCATCGCCGCGAAGAGCAGGCGTCAGCTCATTCGGAGTCGGAGGTACGAATGCGCATGTAATTATTGAAGAACCGCCTGCGATAAAATTCGCCTCCGCTTCACGCCCGTATCAACTATTGGTACTGTCCGCCAGGACGAGCCAGGCTTTGGAGGCTGCAACCGACAAGCTGAGTTCATTTTTGGGTCAAAAGCCCTCATCCGACTTGGCCGATATCGCCTATACCTTGTCGATCGGAAGGAAGGTCTTCAACTATCGGCGGACATGTATCGTTCGAGATGCTGAAAGCGCCGCAAAAGCCCTGGCGCTCGATGAGCGGCAGTCATTGCAGACGGCTTATCAGGAAACCTGTGATCGATCGGTAGTATTTATGTTTCCGGGGCAAGGCAGTCAGTATATTAATATGGGGAAGGACCTCTATGCGACTGAAGACGTATTTCGCAAGGAAGTCGATGACTGTTCATCTCAGCTGATTTCCTTGATGGGGAGGGATCTCCGCATGCTTTTGTACCAGGCGCCGGGGACAGAAGGACAAGCGGATAAAGAGCTTATCAGTACTGCCATTGCTCAGCCGGCTTTATTCGCCATCGAATATGCGCTCGGCAAACTCTGGATGTCATGGGGTGTAAAACCGAAAGCCATGATCGGTCATAGCGTCGGCGAGTACACGGCCGCTTGCCTGGCAGGTGTCATGTCCTTAGAGGATGCGCTGAAATTGGTATGTTTGCGCGGAAGAATGATGCAGGCGCTGCCTCGGGGAGTCATGCTTGCTTTGGAGTTGGAGGAAAAAGAAACGGCAAGCCTCATCAAAGGACTCCCGGTCGATATCGCCGCCGTTAACGGGCCGCGAGCGTGTGTTGTGTCGGGTGAAAAATCGGTAATCGAAGATTTCAGAAAAATCCTGAAGGATCAAGGGATTGTCAATCGCCTCTTGCGGACGTCGCATGCTTTCCATTCTCGAACAATGAATGAGATCGTAGAAACGTTCGCCGAGGAAGTAAAAAGGGTGAATTTAAGCCGCCCTGAAATTCCATTCGTGTCCAATGTCTCCGGGAAAATTATTGAAGATACCGAGGCCGTAGATCCCTTCTATTGGGGAAGGCATCTTCGCGAAACCGTCAAATTCTGGGATGGCGTCAAGGAGTTGAATCGAGCCTATCTGCCTGTTTTTCTGGAAGTCGGACCTGGGAGAACCCTTACCACTCTCGCTCAAGAGAGATCGTCGGATGAAATGAAGCGAACGACGGTCGGCTCGATGAAGCACCCCTTGGATGCTCGTAATGATAATGAATGTCTCCTGGAAGCTCTCGGCAATTTATGGCTCGAAGGGGCCCGGATAAATTGGATGAATTTCTATGACGGTCAAAATAGGCGAAGGGTCAGAGTGCCGACATACCCGTTCGAGCGACAACGATTTTGGATAGACCCGGGATCACCTGCAGGAGAATCTCAAAAACGGCAAATCGTCGGTAAGAAGGCAGACTTATCCGAATGGTTCTATTTACCGTCATGGAAACGGACGTTGTCTTTGAGTCCAGCGGACCCGAGTGTTCAAAAGTTGAATCAATTGCTCTATCTGGTCTTTGATGATGGAGGTAATCTTGCCGACTCCATTGCGCAATCATTGGAATGTGGAGGCTCTAGAGTTATCAGAGTACGGAAAGGAGACTTATACCGACAGGTAGGCAATGATGTTTATCTGATCGAACCGCAGAGAAAAGAAGACTATGAGGAGTTGATCAGGCAGGTGAGCGAGTCAGGAAGAGGGCGGAGCGATCGAATTGTGGTTTTGCATTTTTGGAGTATTACCGCTCGCGAAGAGCAGACCGCCGGAGTGGATTATTTTAGAAAGATACAAAATTTGGGGTTTTACAGCCTGTTGTTTTTAGCCCAGACACTAGTAGAAAAAGATATTGCCGAAAGAATTGAGTTGAACATATGTTCGGATCGGATCTTCAGTGTCGAGGGGGCAGAAACCTGCATACCTGAGAAGGCCCCGATCACAGCCGTCTGTAAAGTTCTGCCCCAGGAGAATCCGAAGATCTTTTGTCGCTGTATAGATCTCGTTATTCCACTTCCGAGTAGCCCGGAAGAAGTCTGGATCAAAGCTCAAATACTCAGTGAAATATTTTCAGCAGGGAGCGACATGATGATCGCTTATCGCGGCGATCGACGCCTCCTGCAGAGTTATGAACCGGTATGCCTGGATCAGGCGATAAGACCGAGAAGGTTGTTACGTGAGAACGGTGTATATCTGATTACCGGCGGATTGGGTGGGGTCGGTCTGATTCTGGCAGAATATCTGGCCCTGACCGTGAAGGCTAAGGTTGTGCTGGTGGGGCGTTCTCCATTTCCTGAAAAATGCGATTGGGCAGAATGGCTGACTGCACATGATGAGTCTGATCCAACCAGTAAAAAGATCTTAAAATTACAGAATCTGGAACGCCAAGACGCGGAAGTCATGGTTGTTTCGGCAGATGTGGCCGATAAGGAGCGGATGAAGCTGGTAATCTCCGAGATCTATGAGCGGTTCAACTGCCTGAATGGAGTGCTTCATGCTGCAGGGACGACCAGCGGCCCTTCGGTTTTCACTTCCTTTACTGAGATCGGCATATTTGAATCCGAGTTGCAATTTCGCCCAAAGGTCTACGGAACCTACGTATTGAAAGAAATTTTGCGTGATAGAGATCTCGATTTCTGCATGCTGTTTTCCTCAAATGCTTCTGTTTTGGGCGGGTTGGGGTTGTCGGCTTATTCGGCGGCAAACAGTTTTATGGATGCATTTACCGACAGTCGAGCGAAAAGGTCGGGGATGACATGGATCAGCGCGAGTTGGGATGAATGGCCGGAAGAGACCAAGAGATATGTTGGATTCCGAACGAGCATCGATCAATATTCCATGGCGATCGAAGAAAGTTGTGAGGCATTCCGTCGGGTAGCGACCATGATGTCAGGCGGGCATATTATCGTCTCTACCGGCGACTTACATACGCGCATGAAATTATGGGTCGGTCGGGATTCGATGCAAGCAACATCATCGCTTACCGGTGATGATTCTGCTGTTGCTCATTCCCGGCCTGCTCTTAAGAGTGAATATCTTGCGCCGAGAAATGAACCCGAACAAATTATCGCTGAGATCTGCGGACGGCTGCTTGGTATCGAGTCGATCGGCGTGGATGATAACTTCTTCAGCTTGGGCGGGCATTCATTACTCGCCGTCAAAGTAGTCAGTCGTATAAATGACAGATTCTGTGTAGACCTGCCGTTGGCAAAGTTCTTTGCCTCACCGACAGTTGCGGAGCTCGCGCAGGTCGTGGCTGAGATACAAGGGCAACAGAATATTGACGAAGCTATCGACCTGCTTCATGAGGTAGCGCAGATGACCGATGATGAGGTCAATGTCAATCTGAGCAGAAGGAGCCAACTCGGATAGCGCAAAACAGGTCGGAATCCTCGGTACTGACATGGAAAATGGTTGGGGGACATGCAATGGGAGAAATAATTACCACAGAAGCTTGGGTCATTTATCGGGGAAGTAAAGATTCCCACAAAAGAAAAAACGAACCTGCCGAACTTAAGCTCGAGTCCTACTCTTTCCCTGGAATCGATGAAAACGAGGTCTTGGCGGAACCTCTTTACGGATGCTGGGAAGCGAATATGACCCACGCTCTGGAGAGAGTTCCCATCGATATCTGCACCGACAGAGGAGAGGAGAAGGTCGTCATCGGGAATGCAGGGGTCGTGCGAGTAATTCAAGCAGGGAAAGCGGTCAATACTATCGCTGAAGGAGATCTTTGTCTGGTATTTTGTAACGGTATTTGGGATCAATTCGGTTATCCGAAAAAAATATTTGCTTATGATGCCCCGAATACTATCGGAGTTTTATCGAAGAAGACCAAACTGCATGAAAAGCAACTCATCTTGATTCCAAAGAAAACCCCTTATTCGCTTCAACAATGGGCGGCATTTTCTCTACGCTACATAACGGCCTGGGCAAACTGGCAACAAGCCTATGGTTGTTGGAGCGTTCAATGGGACGGAGAGTGCTCGGCGACCCCGATTATTTGGGGATGGGGAGGAGGGGTTTCTTTAGCCGAATTGGCGCTCGCCAAGTTATCCGGTTATCCCGCCGCTATGATCTCATCCAATGAGGAACGACTCAACATTGTTAAAAAATTGGATATTCAACCGATCGATCGGCGACCGTTTATCAACCTCAATTATGATGAGGAGCGATATCGGAATGACCCCGGGTATAAGAAAGCTTATTTGGAGGCCGAAGAGGTTTTCATGCAGATCGTTAGAGAATATACCCGGGGGATTGGGGTGTCGATATTTATCGATTATATCGGCACTCCGGTTTTACGGGCGACTATCAAAGCCCTCGCTCAAGGTGGAGTCATAACGACCGCCGGTTGGAAGAAGGGAATGAAAACTTCTCTTCTCAGAGCGCTGGAATGCATGAACTGGCATACGCACGTCCACACGCACTATGCGAAATATTCTCAGGGGGTAGCTGCGGTCGATTTTGCCGAGAAGACCGGTTGGATGCCTCTACTCGATGGGAAGTTTTATGATTGGAGTGATATCCCGCAACTGGCCCATGATTACTCCGCTCAAAAAATTGATACCTACTTTCCTATATTTCAAGTTAACCCATCGTGATTGTTATCCCAAAGCCATAATAAAAATTGATTGAAACCCGAGGGATTGTTCGATCCCGAGAACGTAGGCTGCCGGTATGCCGAGGTTTAAGCCGACGTTTCCGATTACCCACTTACCAAAAGGCAGAGACATTTCATGCCGGAGGAGGCTGGTTTGAGAAAAAAAGTTTTGATTATCGGATGCTTGATTGGCGGCTCGATTGGCCCTTTGATCGGAGAGAAAATGCAGATGATTTCTCGGGTTCACTCGACGGAAGCATTTGCGGTAGGAACTTTTCCCGGGCTCCGGAAAGAGGCACTGATCATCAGAGATAAATACGGGGTCCCGCATATCAAAGCGAAGAGTGATGCTGATGCATATTTTGCGATGGGGTATATGCATGCTAAAGACCGGTTTTTTCAGATGGACTATAGCCGCCGAAGGGGAAGCGGTACTCTTGCCGAACTGATCGGCGCAGGTCCGGGGGATACGATACTGAGTGGCGATATCAACCAACGAAATCTGGGAATCAGACGGGCGGCGGAACGCTCGCGTGAAATTTGTCCTCCTGAATATCTCGGATTGCTGGAGGCCTATTCCGCCGGGGTAAACGAGTGGCTGAATAATAATGATCTGCCTCCGGAGTACAACTTATTGGAGTTGACGAAAGCGCAAGTGCCTCGATGGGAGGTTCTCGACAGTCTCGCTATCGCCAAAGCCGTCGTCTTCAATTTTGCCTACGAGACGTCCGATATGCTCAACACCGCGCTCCTGACCGTGTATGAAAAGGCGGGTAAGACGAATGGTTTTGACGGCGCCAAGCTTTTTTCCGAAGACTTGTTCGGATACAAGCCTTTTTGGCCGGCCTCTTCGATATCGCCTCCGCACGTCAAATCGGCAGATAACAATAGGGGAGCTGCCTCCAAGTTCGTTGAACAATCAGGGAGATCCACTGGGTTCATTAAGCCCGAAACCATCTCTGCGATAACCGCCTGGTTCCATGATTCAACCAGGCACTCGCCGATGGAAGGGGCAGAGAAAATAACCGGCAGTAATTGTTGGGTAATCGGCGGGTCGAAGACGATTAATAAAGCATCGTTAATCGCTAATGATCCGCATCTACCGCTGGCGGCCCCGGCGGTATTCTATGAGATCCACCTGATGGTCGAAAAGGCTTTACATCAACCCCCGATGAACGTTTACGGCGTAAGTTTTGCCGGTGTGCCGGGAGTAGTTCTGGGTTTCAACGAGAATATTGCCTGGGGAGCTACAACGGGGCGTTTCGACGTTACTGATATCTATCAGGAACAGGTTCGGATAGACCCGAACACACAGCTACCCACGGCAACCATCTACCGAAATGTTCCTGAGCCGGTCGTCGTTATCCCTGAAAAGTTTAGACTAAACCAGGTCGGAAATCGCACCGACGACGATATTATTGAAGTACCGGTGGGAAAGAGGTCGAGCGGTGTCGTAGTTCCACAGGCGACCATCATCGTCCCCAGAAGGAATAACGGACCGCTGATTACCATGCCGTCGGGTCCGGACGCCGAGTCTCTGACTGCTTTGAGTGTCCAGTTTACCGGGTTCAGCCCCACGTTCGAATTAGCTTCTTCTTTCATTTGGGCCAGAGCGACGAATGTGAATGAGTTCAAAGAGGGTGTGCAACGATTCAAGGTCGGGTCTTTAAATTGGTGTTATGCCGACGTTAAAGGCAATATAGCATACTTTACAAGTGGAGTAATTCCGCTTCGGGAAGATCTGCAATCCGGTAAAGTTGTTGGAGCCGCCCCTTACTTCGTCAGGGATGGGTCAGGAGTTCACCGGCATGAGTGGGTCAAATCAAACCCATCCTCCACAATCGGATCGCTGCCTTTCAAGATATTACCATTTGCGGAAATGCCTCAAATCGTCAATCCGCCGGAGGGGTTTATCGTTACGGCAAATAACGATCCGATGGGGGTAACATTCGACGGTGATCCGGTAAATCAGAATCGTGCTCATGGAACAGGTATTTATTATCTTGGCGCGAGATTTGATGCGGGGTTTCGCGCCGTCAGAATAACCAATTTACTCAGTCAGCGATTGGAACCCGCCAAAGGAGATCGAAAACTTGGGCTCCGTGATATGGCGGAAATTCAGAGTGATGTCGTGATGCTTGACGCTCAAGTTTTCACTCCCTACATTCTCCGGGCGTGGGAAGCCGCTCGGGCTTCTAACGCGCCGGCGGAATTGTCCGATTTCACCCAAGACCGGGAGATGACCGAAGCCGTGGAGCGTCTCTCGAAATGGGACTTTTCCGCGCCCACCGGAATCACCGAGGGATATGATGCGGCGGACAAAGATGGAAATCGGCTGCCGCCGATGGCCGAGGAGGTCGCCCATAGTATCGCCGCAACTCTCTATAGCGTATGGCGTGGGCAGATTATCAGAAATACTATCGACTCTGCACTCCAGCGCGTAGGGTTGAACAATGTTATGTTGGACTCGCGGGACTTACAGGTAGCTCGCGCTGCATTGAGTGCCGAAACGTCTCTCGTGGCTTTGCGAACATTACTGGATGATTTCGCGGCGCGTAAAGGATGTGGGATCTCGGGGATAGACTTCTTTGTCGTGCCCGGTTTAAATCGGCCTGCAGAGATCAGGCGCGATTTCCTCATCTTAAAAAGTCTGAAAGACGCGTTGAGTCTGCTCAGCAGTGACGCTTTTGCTCCGGCATTCAATCGCTCGACAAATCAATCCGATTATCAATTCGGAAAGCTTCATCGTGCAACGATCAGCCATTCTCTTACCGCTCTGGTACCGCAACTCAGAATTCAGGCCGGCGGTTCGGCGGGGTTACCCTCAATCTTATCCAATGTCAGTGTTGACGGTGGGTTCGAAGTGGTGGACTGGTCGAGTCACGGCCCGCGAGCATCGACTGCCCGGAGTTTCACCTTCATGGCTGGAGCGGCTCGGAGATTTCTTGCTGAATTGTTGCCGGGAAGAGTTAGAGCTATGGAAGTGATCCCGGGGGGCGAGAGTGGAGTGCCCGGTAACGAATTTTTCGGTAATATGATGGGACTCTGGCTGACCAACGATTTCCATGAAGCATACCTAGTCGAGAAAGACATATATCAAAATAAATCCTCAATAGAGATATTAAGACCCGCCAAATAGTTCGTCGGACGGTCGTTTCCGATCGATTCATCACAATTGCCTGGCGGTACCCAGGGAGTCGGTGTTGTCCGTGAGTGCCCGGTCGCCGCTAATCAACTACGATTGGTAGAATCTCGTCAAGCCGGGTGTACTGGAAATGGATAAGCCATCAATGGATTCGGAGAATCTTTCACCCAAGAGACGTGCTCTCTATGATCTGCTTCTTGCCGAGAGGCGAAAGACGGCGGCAGCAACTGGGGCAGGGACAAGCGGCGGGGATATAGGCCTGGCTGCGAAAGTCGGGCAACCTGTCCTTCGTCATCAAGATCCCGAGTATCATCCGCTGTCATTGGAGCAACGACGGCTCTGGATTATCGATCAAGTGGAGCCCGGCAATTCTTCGTATAATTTGCCTTTTGCTTCTCGCATCAAGGGCCCACTAAACATCAAAGCATTGCGGGAAGCCCTTAATGAAATCGTGCAACGTCACCATACTTTGAGGACTGTCTTTAAAGTCGTGGACGGGGAACCTGTACAAATCGTCACCCCCGATTTGAAATTTCCGTTCACGGTTGTAGACCTGAGAGATTTTCCTCCACTCGAACAAACCGCCTGCGCTGAGAGACTGGTGGAAGCCGCAGCCTTCCGTCCGTTTAACCTTGAGGAGTGTCCGGCCGCGCGCGCGCAGCTCGTCTGCTTAGAGGCAGACGAATACGTGCTCATGTTTACAATGCATCACATTATTTCCGATGGTTGGTCAATGGGGATTCTGGCGAATGAATTGAAGACGCTCTATCAGGCATTCTCTCAAGGAGAACGCTCGCCGCTTCCGCCGCTTCCGTTGCAGTATAAGGATTACGCATTTCAGCAGCGAGAATGGTTACAGGGCGAAGAACCGAAATTGCAACTGGCTTATTGGAAAGAGCAACTCAAAGATGCGCCTGCGGCTTTAAATTTACCCTTCGATTATCCGCGACCTGCCGTCCGCAGTTCCCGAGGGGCGAAACAATGGTTGAAATTCACTCCCAAACTGACCAAGGCGATTGAAGAATTGACCAGGAGTAGCGGTGCGACAACTTTCATCACATTGTCAACGGCATTTGTTTCTTTCCTCTATCGTTATACGGGGCAGGACGACATTCTGGTAGGCGTGCCGGTAGCTAATCGCAACCGGGTTGAGCTTGAAAGGCTGATCGGGTTTTTCACCAATACGCTGGTTTTGCGAACACGCCTCTCGGAGAGGATGAACTTTGCTGAGCTAATGGAACAAGTCCGAACCGTCTCAGTCCAAGCGCAAGCCCACCGAGATGTGCCGTTTGATGCGATTGTGCAGGCTTTACAGATCGAGAGTCGGCTCACGCACAATCCTTTATATCAGGTCATGATAAATTACCAAGATCGGACAACCCCGTCTTTTCAATTGCATGGATTACAACTTGAGACAATTAAATCCATCAGCGCGACGGCTCAAGTCGATTTAAACTTACATATTTGGCCGGTGCAAAATCAATTGGTCGGCTGTTTGGAATACAGTCCCGAGCTATGCGAAGAGACGACCGTCGAGAGAATGCTCGTCCACTTCCAAACACTCCTGGAAGGGGCAGTCTCAAAACCCGAGGCCGTCATTATGGAGTTGCCGTTAATGACGGAAGCAGAATGCCGGGAGATCGTTGCCGGCTGGAATAATTCTCGATCGGATTATGAGATCTATCCTACCTTGCATGGGTTAATAGAGAAACAGGTCCTACTTACTCCCGAGGCGATTGCCGTAGTGCATGAAGGTGAACTTCTTACCTATCGAGAATTGGGGCGCCGTGCCGACCAAATAGCGCATTATCTGGCGGCGCTCGGGATCAGATCAGAATCTCGAGTCGGTATCTGCATGGATCGTTCGTTGGAGATGGTGACGGCTCTGTTCGGTACGCTGAAGTCAGGGGGAGTATACGTGCCGTTGGATCCGTCTTCTCCTAAAGATCGTTTGGGAATGATACTGAGCGACGCCGACGTATCCGTCATTTTGACTCAAGATCATTTGTTGAAGCATCTTCCTCAAAATGCGGCTGAAACGGTTTGTCCGGATTCCAGTTGGGAATCGATTGTTCTGGAGAGCTGTGAGGGTCCTGTCAACGAATCAACGGGCGATAATTCGGCATATCTTATCTATACTTCCGGATCTACCGGCAAGCCGAAAGGAGTTCTCAATGCACACCGTGGTATTTGTAATCGTTTGCAATGGATGCAGCATACCTACGGATTAACGGCAGATGACGCGGTTCTGCAGAAGACCTCACTCTGTTTCGATGTTTCGGTGTGGGAGCTGTTTTGGCCCTTGACGGCCGGGGCGCGCTTGGTTATGGCTCCGCCGGAGGCACAACGTGACGCGGCCTGGCTCGTGAGGCTTATTGCCGACCACAACATCACCACGGTTCATTTTGTTCCTGCGATGCTACGCCCTTTCTTGGGTGAGGAAGGGCTCGAAAAATGCGTCGGGCTTAAACGGGTCATCTGTAGTGGTGAAGCGCTGCCGACAGACCTTCAGGATAAATACTTCTCGACCCTATCCGCCGAACTGCACAACCTTTATGGGCCGACCGAAGCCGCCGTCGATGTAACCGCGTGGGCATGCCAAAGAACGAATTCGCGGCGCAGTGTCCCGATAGGAAGACCAATTTCCAAAACACAAATTTATCTCCTGGATCAGAACTACCAGGCAGTTCCTATCGGGGTCACCGGAGAATTATTCATCGGTGGCGTTGGTTTAGCGCGCGGATATGTTAATCGCGCTGATCTGACCGCAGCATCTTTCGTCCCCAACCCGTACGGCCCGATACCGGGTACACGTCTTTATCGGACGGGTGATTCGGCGCGATACTTAAAGGACGGCGTAATTGATTTTCTCGGTCGGATAGATTACCAGGCGAAGATCAGAGGGTTTCGTATCGAATTGGGCGAGATCGAAGAGATCTTACGGTCACATTCCGACGTGCGTGAAGCTGTAGTTATGGCAAACGAACGACGTCATGGCGACAAATATCTGGTCGCCTATTTTGTTGCCGCCGATCCGACTGTTTCCGTTGCCGAATTGCGAGATTATTTAATCGACAAATTGCCTGAATATATGGTTCCGTCAGCCTTCATCCGGTTGGACAGGTTGCCGCAGACAGTCAGCGGGAAAATTGATCGAAAAAGATTGCCGCCGGTTGACCGCATCGATCTCGAGGTGGAATCGGACGAAGCCCCGCCAAATACGCCTACGGAGAAAGCGTTGGTAAAGATCTGGAGAGAGGTGCTGGGGGGCGACCGGGTCGGAGTTCACGAAAAATTCTTTGAACTGGGTGGGGATTCAATCCTCGGTATTCAAGCGGTAGCCAAGGCCAAACAGGTTGGATTGCATTTCACCCCTCAACAACTGTTCCGGAATCAAACAATTGCCAAGTTGGCTGAAATAGTCGAGACCGCGAATCCGAGGCGGATTGAGCAAGGGATTATTTCGGGCCCTGTTGGCTTAACGCCGATACAACGCTGGTACTTCGAGACCGAGCTCATTGATCCTCACCATTTTAACCAATCGTTAATGCTCGAAGCGACGCAAAAAATCGATCCGGCTCTCCTTGATTCGTCAATCCGGCGATTGATTATCCATCATGACTCAATCAGACTGCGATTTGTTCGCGAATCGTCAGGATGGCGACAGTTTTATCGAGAGACGGATGATAACGTGATCTTTTCATGGATCGACCTGGCCGAGACATTTCATGACGATAGATCTGCCGTTGTGGAAAAAGCGGCGGCTGAATTACAGGCGAGCCTTAATCTTGAGACGGGGCCGCTGATGCGAGTCGCTTTATTTACCGGCGATGAAGATGAGCCGGACTGGATACTAATCATCATCCATCATCTTGTCATAGATACTTTCTCATGGAGGGTCTTACTGGAGGATTGGCAGGAACTTTACCGGCAACTAAGTCGTGGCGATACAGTCAGGCTCCCGCCGAAAACTTCATCATACAAAGATTGGGCGGTGTATCTTCGGGAATACTCAGAGTCATCCGCCGTCAAAGATGAGCTTACTTATTGGATCGATCTGCTCGGAGTTCAAAGCGGCGCTCTCCCACGCGATTTTCCGGAAGGAATAAATAACGAAGCGTCGATAGGAATTTCAACTGTTATTCTGGACCGGGAGCGAACTCAGGCGTTGCTGTCGACGATCCCCGGGATTTCGCGTGCGACGATTACTGACTTCTTGTTGACGGCTCTGATGCAAGCCCTTGTGCCTTGGATCGGAACAAATTCGATTGTTATCGATCTTGAAAGTCATGGCCGAAAAGAAGTGGATGAAAATAATATCGATATCTCACGTACCGTAGGGTGGTTTACGTCGCTTTTCCCGGTGCTACTCAGCTTGAATGACGGACATTCTCTCACCGGCATTTTGAGTAATATCAGAGAGCAGTTACATCGTATTCCCGGTTTGGGGATCAGTTACGGATTAGTGCGCTACCCGCCCGAGCGTGCGGAAATCGCAGATAAACTTAAGCATTTACCTCGATCCGAAGTATTGTTTAACTATGTGGGACAAATTGATCAAGCCTTACCCGAATCCGGTATGTTCAGGTTGAGTATGCAACGAGTCGGACCGACCCGCAGCCCCCGAAGAATTCGCAGTCATCTCGTGGAAATCAATGCCGTTATCACCGGGGTGCGGCTTCGCATAGATTGGGCCTTTAATCGAAACCTTTTTCGTGACGCCACTATCCAACAGCTGGCCGAGAGCCTTTTGAACGCCCTGAAGCGATTAATAGATCACTGCCGAGTATTAGGCGGCGCCGGATACATGCCCTCGGATTTTCCGGAAGCCGGATTAAGCCGGGGTGAGCTGGACGACATCATCGCGGAATTTGGAGGCGATACGTGAAAAAGCGGAATAATATCGAGGATATCTATCCTTTATCGCCGGTACAAAGAGGAATACTGTTCCACACTCTCTATGCTTCACGGTCCAGTGTTTATCTTGTACAACTCAGCTCGGTACTCTCGCAGGATCTCGACATTTCAGCCCTCAAGCAAGCATGGCAACAAGTGATGGCGCGTCATCCGGTGTTGCGCACGGCCTTTAAGTGGGAACATCGTGACGATCCTTTACAGATCGCGCTCAGGCAGGTTGATCTGCCTTGGCTAGAGGTCGATTTGTGCCATCTATCGCCTTCCGAACAGGAACGACGGACAGCCGACTTGCTTGCCGAGGATAGAAAACTCGGATTCAACGTACAGCCGTGGGAGCGAGGTAATATCGGATCGCCCGCGCCCATATAAGGATTACGTTGTTTGGTTGAGACGACAAGGCGGACCTGATGCCGAAGCTTTTTGGCGCCGACAACTCAAAGGGTTTACCACCCCAACAAATATCGATTCTAATCGACCGAGACCCGACAGCAACGCTAAAGACGAAAGTCATCAGATGCTGGAGGTGAGGTTGTCGCCACGGACGACAGCTGAATTGGAATCGTTTGCGCAGCGGAACCTGCTTACCATGAACACGGTAGTGCTGGGGGCTTGGATATTGTTACTAAGTCACTACAGCGGCCAGCGCGATGTGGTGTGCGGGATCAATACTTCGGGTCGTCCCGTGGACCTGACCGGCATCGAGTCGATGGTAGGTGTATGCGTCAATACCTTACCTCTACGGGTACGCATCAGTCCTAATTCCTCGCTGCTCACTTGGCTGAAAGCTCTTCAAGAGCACCAGTTGGAGATCGGCCAATATGAATATGCTGCATTGGCTGACGTGCAGGCATGGGGCGAAGTATTGGGAGGCCGGCCGCTGTTTGAAACCATTTTTGTTTTCGAAAACTACCCGATGCAACAGCAGAGCCGCAACAGGAGTGATGGGGAAACCTATATCAGGGAACATTCAAGCTACCCGCTGACGATAGTAGCTGTCCCCGGCCGAGAGCTGTTGCTGGGAATGGAATATGAAGAACGGCTTTATGATGCTGAGGTTATTTCAACGCTCTTGCATCAATGGAAGGAATTGCTTGGTAACATTCCATCTGCTCCGGATCAAATCCTCGCGAATCTCTCGTTGATGAATGAAAAAGACCGGAATCGGTTGTTGCTCGATTGGAACGACACGAAAACCGACTATCGAGCCGATGCTTGCATTCACAAACAAATAGAGGAGCAGGTAGAGATCAGACCGCATACCGTGGCCATGGTCATGGCTAGGGGACAAGCAAATGACGATGAGCAGTTGACCTACCAAGAGCTCAATCGCCGCGCCAATCAATTGGCCCACTACCTGC
>WNGB01007707.1_pt1 | contig 16596 bp, 9 predicted proteins | sample 5400681 | NCBI WGS metagenome assembly WNGB01 (sample SAMN13153367, study PRJNA577476) | soil metagenome | isolation source: 115 cm soil or saprolite under grassland replicate 2 | place: USA:California | collected 2016-06-15 | reverse complement strand
GCTCCGCCAGGCCGGCGTGGACCTGATCACCCGCATCTCGGGTCTGCTGCTGACCGCGATCGCGGTCGAGCTGATCGTCGACGCCGTCCGCGAGTTCGTCCGCCTCGGGGTCTAGCCGTCAGGGCCCGCGGCCTGGACCTGGCCTAGACCCCGCCCTGGACCCGCGAGAGCAGGATCTGCGCGGTGGAGCGCAGGCGACCGTCGAGGGCGTCCATCAGGGCAACCACCGTCTCGGCCGCCCACTCCGCCGCGGAGCGCTGCTCGTCGGGGTTGGCCAGGTCATGGACCTCGCGGTAGTCGACGATCCTCGACGCCCGCCGGTCGTCGAGCCGCTCCCAGGAGAGGATGCGGCCGACCCCGGTCTCGATGGCCATGCGCTCGGAGTACAGGTCGTCGAACAGCCGCTTGGTCGCGCTCCGCTCCTGCATGTCGAGGTACACGCCGGCACGGACGGCGCCGTTGGCGGTGAAGGCGACGTCGTAGAAGCCGAACGGCCCGGCGGCGAAGCCGACCCAGTTCTCGTAGCCGAACTTCGGCACCCGGAAGCCGGGCCGGCGCCGCGCCACCGACTCGAACATCATCTGGAAGAAGCTGTGGCGCACCTCGGCCGGCTGCAGCCCCCCGTCCTTCTCGGAGGCGAGCGGCGGCGGCACCACCGGGATGTGGCTGCCCTCCGCGCGAGGGGGCGGAGGCGGCGCCTCGGGTGCCTGTGGGGGCGGCTGCGGTGGCGGTGGCGGTGGTGACGGCGCGGTCGGCACGCTGGCCGGCGACATCGGCACGGGGCCCGGCGAGGTGGGCACGCTGCCGACCGGTCCCTGCCGCCTGCTGGGCTTGCGCCAGTTCCGCGGCTGCACCACCACGTCCAGCACCGGTGCCGGCAGTGACCTGCCGATCCGGACCAGCCCGAGCTCGACTCCGAAGAAGTCGACCTTCGAATCGGTGCGGTCGTTCAGCCACTCGACGGTCCGCCGCGACTCCTGGTCGAAGCGTGGCGACACCCACACGATGACCGCCGAATCCAGGGTCGAGGCGTGCATGATCAGTTGGCCGAGCTGATTGTGATCGGCCTCTTCGAGCCGGTTCTCGATGACGATCGGTCGCCCGAGCGCATCGGTGCCGAGCACGTTGAAGGAGCCTTGGTTCAAGTCCGGAAGCTGCTCACCCCAGAACGACCGCAGGTCGAGCCGCTCGAGGCGGCCGAGGCCCAGCCGCTCCATTTCCATTCGGGCCGCCATCCCACTCCTCTCCGTCGCCCCCTCGAGGGCAAGTTGTACCCCGTCTTGCTAGTGCGTCGTCAAACCCGTCGGGTCGCGCGGGCTACCCGGCGGCCTGGAACGGCTCAGGCTGGCGCGAGCCAGACCGTGGCGAGCGGGGGGAGCGTGACCCTCGCCGAGGCCGGTTGACCGTCCCAGGTGATCTCCTCGGCGGTGATCATCCCCAGGTTGCCGACGTTGGAGCCGCCGTAGAGCTCCGAGTCCGTGTTGAGCACCTCCGCCCACTGGCCGGCCCGGGGGAGGCCGACGCGGTACTCGTAGCGGGGCACGGGCGAGAAATTGCACACGCACACGACGGGCTCACGATCGCGCGACCAGCGGATGAACGAGAGCGCGTTGTCGTCGACGTCGTTGGCGGCGATCCAGGCGAAGCCGCTGTGCGAGCCGTCGACCTGCCAGAGCGCCGGGCGCTGGAGCGCGACGCCGTTCAGGTCGCGGACCAGGTGCTGGACGCCGGCGTGACCGGGATCGGCCAGCGCCTGCCAGTCGATCGACCGCTCGTGCGACCACTCGGACTCCTGGGCAAGCTCGCAGCCCATGAACAGCAGCTGCTTGCCGGGATGCGCCCACATGAAGCCGAGGTAGGCGCGCAAGTTGGCCAGGCGCCGCCAGGTGTCGCCAGGCATCTTGCCGTACAGCGAGCCCTTGCCGTGGACCACCTCATCGTGGCTGATGGGGAGGATGAAGTTCTCGCTGAATGCGTACATCAGCGCGAACGTGAGCTGGTGATGGTGGAAGCGGCGGTACACGGGGTCCTTGGAGATGTACTCGAGCGTGTCGTGCATCCACCCCATGTTCCATTTGAAGCCGAAGCCGAGCCCGCCGAGGTAGACCGGCTGCGAGACGCCCGGCCACGCCGTGGACTCCTCGGCGACGGTCGTGGCGGTCGGGTGCTTGGCGTAGACGATGGTGTTGAGCTCCTTGATGAACTCGATCGCCTCCAGGTCCTCGTTGCCGCCGAAGCGGTTCGGCACCCACTGGCCCGCCTTGCGCGAGTAGTCCAGGTAGAGCATGGAGGCCACGGCATCGACCCGCAGCCCGTCCAGGTGGAACTCCTCGAGCCAGTACAGCGCGCTGGCGACCAGGAAGTTGCGCACCTCGTTGCGGCCGTAGTTGAAGATGAGCGAGCCCCAGTCAGGGTGCTCGCCACGTTGGGGGTCGGCGTGCTCGTACAGCGCGGTGCCGTCGAACCGCGCCAGCGCCCAGGCGTCCTTGGGAAAGTGGGCCGGGACCCAGTCCATCAGCACGCCGATGCCGCGCTGGTGCAGCCGGTCGATCAGGAAGCGCAGGTCGTCCGGGCCGCCGAAGCGGGCGGTGGGCGCGAAGTACGAGGTGACCTGGTAACCCCAGGAGCCCTCGAAGGGGTGCTCGGCCAGCGGCATCAGCTCGACGTGGGTGAAGCCGAGATCGGCGACATAGTCGGGCAGCTCCTCGGCGAGCTGCCGGTAGGAGAGGCCCCTGCGCCAGGAGCCGAGGTGCAGCTCGTAGACGGACATGCGCGCGTCGGTCCGCTGGCGGTCGCCGCGGGAGGCCATCCACGCCTCGTCTCCCCAGCCGTAGCTGGAGGCGTCCACCACGCTGGCGGTGGCCGGCGGGCGCTCGGTCGCCCTCGCCAGCGGGTCGGCCTTGAGGACCAGCGCGCCGTCGGCTCCGAGCACCTCGTACTTGTACTTGTCGCCAACGGCGACGCCGGGGACGAACAGCTCCCAGATCCCTGACGAGCCGAGCAGCCGCATCGGGTTGAGGCGCCCGTCCCAGCGGTTGAAGTCGCCGACCACGCGCACCGCGCGGGCGTTGGGAGCCCACACCGCGAAGGCTGTGCCCGCCACACCCTCCAGCACGGTCGGATGGGCGCCGAGCCGCTCCCACAGCCGCTCGTGCCTGCCCTCGCCGATCAGGTGCTGGTCCAGCTCACCGAGTGTCGGCAGGAAGCGGTAGGGATCCTCGACCTCCACGACCCGCTCGCCGTCCGAGACCTCGAACCGGTAGGCGGGCAGCCGCTCCAGACCCGCTCGCGCCGCCGCGCCCGTCTGCCCTGGCAGGGTGCCCTCGAACAGGCCGGCGGGATGGATCCGCTCGAGGACCTCGCGCTGACCGTTGGCCAGGATGCTCACCTGGCGGGCGTCCGGGCGCCACGCCCGGACGCGCACCTTGCCAGCCTCCGGATGCGCGCCGAGCAGGCGGTGGGGCTCGTGATGCTCCCCACGCACCAGGCGCTCGATCTCCTCTTGGAACGGCATCGACATCGCTCTTTCGCTGGCTGGAGTGGCTGGCGAGGGTCAAGGTGGGTTATGAGGGGGCGTTGCGGGGGGCCTCCAGGGTAGCTTCCCTGACGCCGAGAAGGCGCTGGATGCCCCCGATCGGGATCGTGAGCCACGCGGGACGGTGCCGCGCCTCGTACATCACCTCGTACACGGCCTTGTCGAGCTCGTAGGCGCGCAGCAGCAGCTCTGGCCGGTCGGGCAGCCAGCCGCCACTGGACGCCCTCGAAAGATACGCGTCGAGGAACGCGGTCCGGTTCGCCTGGATCCAGCGCTGCGCCGCCTGCCCGAGCCGGTCCAGCTCGGCCCTGCTCGGGCCCGGCGTGTCCGGGTCCTCGCCGAGCACCAGCGGCGAGTGCGCGGCGTAGTCGAAGGAGCGCAGCATGCCGGCCACGTCCTGGAGCGGGCTGGTCATGCCGCGGCGCTCCTCCAGGCTGCGTGCCGGCTCGCCCTCGAAGTCGATGACCATCCACCGCTGCCCCACGCGCAGCACCTGCCCGAGGTGGTAGTCGCCGTGGATGCGCTGGAGGTGCACGCTGGCGCCGGCCGCGCGCACCGCCTCCGCGTAGACACCCTCGATCGCTCGGCGGTGCGGGGCCAGCTCGGGCACGAGCGCGGCGACCTGCGTGAGCTGGCCGAGCAGGCGGGCGCTCAGGCGGCCGAGGTCGGGCTGGCCCTCGCTGACCTTGGGAAGGGCGGCCGCCAGGGCGGCGTGCAGCTCTGCGGTGAGGCGGCCAAGCTCCCTGGCCTCGCCCGCGAAGTTGCCGGGGTCCTCGGACTCGTAATGGTCAGCGACCCGCTCGACCGCCAGCCTCCAGCCCTCGACGCTGCCGGCGTAGTAGCGCTGCAGCACGCCCAGCGTGGAGCCGAGGCCCTCGATCCACCCGAGCGGCGCCGGGCAGGAGTCGAACCCCTTGGCCGCGAGCGCCCTGGTGACCTCCAGCTCTGGGTTCTCGCCCGGTTGGAGCAGGCGGAACAGCTTGAGGATCAGGCGGTTGGAGAACACCAGCGACGAGTTGCTCTGCTCGGCCTCCAGCAGCTTGCCGGGCCCGCGCAGGGTCTCGTTCCAGTCAGCGACGTGGTGGAAGCGGAGCTGGTCCAGTGTCGCCCCCCGCGCGAGCATGTCGAGGAAGACCGCGCCGAGCCGCTCGTCGGCGACCGCGTCGTAGTAGACGCCCTCGCGCGGCGGCTTGGTCTCCAGGATGAGCGCGCCGGGCCGGCGGTTGAGCAGCGACCGCGCCTCGAAGCCGAAGTCGTGCCCGATGGGAAGGTGGTAGCGCTCGACGCCGCCGTCGGCGTAGGCGACCGCGGCGAGCACGGAGTGGAGCGTGGGCCGCGCGCTGCGCAGCGGCACGTTCGCTTCGATGCGGACCTCGCCGATCTGCCGTCCCTTGCCGGCGAACCAGCGCTGGTTGGGCAGGAAGGCGGCGAGAGCGGACTCCAGCTCGGTCATGGCGGCGCCTCGAGGGCCTATCGGGATCGGACGTGGAGCACGTGGGCCACCTCGAGCTCGGGATCGAGGCGGATGAAGTTGGACGGGCCCTGCCAGGTCCAGCTCTGGCCGGTCAGCTCGTCGTGGACCTCGAAGGAGCCGGTCTCCCAGTCCAGCCCGAGGGCAGGCAGCCAGAGATGCACCATGCTGTCGTGGGCCTGGTGCGGGTCGAGGTTGCACACCACCAGGACGGTGTCGTCCCGGTGGCGCTTGGAGAAGGCGATGATGTCGGGCGAGTCGACCAGGTGGAAGCGCAGGTTGCGGAGCCAGTGCAAGGCGGGATGGGCGCGCCTGATCTGGTTGAGCCGCGCGACGTAGGGCGCCAGCGAGGGCTTGGACCAGTCCCTCGGGCGGTACTGGTACTTCTCGGAGTCCGAGTAGTCCTCGGTGCCGGGCGCTCGGGCCTGCCGCTCGTACAGCTCGAACCCCGAGTACATCCCCCAGGACGGCGACATCGTGGCCGCCAGGGTCGCGCGCACCTTGAACGCCGGCGCCCCACCATGCTGGAGGTAGGACGTGAGGATGTCCGGAGTGTTCACGAAGAAGTTGGGCCGGTAGTAGTCGGCCGACTCCGAGATGGTCAGCTCGTTCAGGTACTGCTCCAGCTCGGCCTTGGTGTTGCGCCAGGTGAAGTAGGTGTACGACTGGCTGAAGCCGACCTTGGCGAGCACCTTCATCATCGGCGGGCTGCTGAACGCCTCCGCGAGGAACACGACCTCGGGGTGCTCGGTCTTGACAGCGTCCAGCAGCCATTCCCAGAACCGCACCGGCTTGGTGTGCGGGTTGTCGACGCGGAACACGCGCACGCCGTGAGCGATCCAGTGGTCGAGGATGCCCTTGCAGGCTCGGTACAGCGCCGGCGCCTCGGGGCCGTCGAAGTCGAAGGGGACGATGTCCTCGTAGACCTTCGGCGGGTTCTCCGCGTGGGCGATGGAGCCGTCGGGCCGGATACGGAACCACTCCGGGTGCTCCTTGACCCACGGGTGGTCGGGCGAGCACTGGAGGGCGTAGTCGAGCGCCACCTCCATGCCCAGCTCCCCGGCCGTGGACACGAAGGCGTCGAAGTCCGCGATGGTGCCGAGGTCGGGATGGACCGCGTCGTGGCCGCCCGCGTCGCCGCCGATCGCCCAGGGGCTGCCCGGGTCGTCCTGGCGCGGGTTGAGGGTGTTGTTGCGTCCCTTGCGGTTGGTGGCGCCGATCGGGTGGATCGGCGCCAGGTACACCACGTCGAAGCCCATGCCGGCGATCGCGGGCAGGCGCTCGGCCGCCTGCCGCAGCGTGCCGCTGGAGGTCTCGGTGGCGCCCTCGGAGCGCGGGAAGAACTCGTACCAGGCGCCGTAGAGCGCCCGCGGCCGGTCCACCCAGATCCGCAGGCGGCGGGAGCGGGTGCGGTTGCGCGGCGGGTAGGTCTCCAGCAGCTCGGCGATCGCGGGATCGGTGGCGGCGGCGAGCCGGGTGGCGGCGTCGCCCTCGCCGCGGAGGCCGGCGATCGCCTCCACGAGCGGGCCTCGGAAGGCCCCCGGCACCCGGGTCGCCTCGCTCTCCAGCAGCAGCGCGCCCTCCTCCAGCTCCAGGTCGATGTCGCGGCCGGCGTCCAGCTTGGCGCCGGTGCCGCGCAGCCAGGTGGCCAGCTCGTCGGTCCACGCCTCGACCGTGAAGGTCCACATGCCCATGCTGGGCAGCGTGGCCTCCGTCTCCCAACGGTGCAGGCCGGGGTTGGTCTCGGTCATGCGGATGCGCTGGTCCCGCCGCTCGCCGGGCCCGACGAGCCGGACGGCCGCGGCGACCTCAACGGTGTGACCATCCCGGAAGATGGTGGCCTGGACTGGCACGGACTCGCCCGCGACCGCGCGGGCAGGCCATTGCCCGCAGTCCACCTGCGGCCGGATCTCCTCGATGACCACGCGTCCGATCACATCCTGCACGCTACCACCTGGAGCGGGAGCTAGATGCCGGACATGTATCGGTGCCGCGCCCTATCACATGTCAGGACAAACGAAGCCGAGCTGGCGCACTGCGGACAGGTGACCGGCGTCTATCGGCCCGATGGGGAGGCTTCGCGGTGAGCACGCGCAGGCCAGCCGCGTCCATGCTGCTCAGAGGCTGTGGACAGCGCTGCGAGCGAACAGGGTGCTGCTTGTATAGTCGTCGATCATGAAACCGCTACATCGCTTCACGGTGCTGCCCACCGTGCCGAAGCCGCTGGAACCCCTCTCCGTCCTGGCTCGCAACCTGCGCTGGACCTGGCATCCGCCGGTGCAGGAGCTGTTCGCCGCGATGGACCCTGCTGGCTGGGAGGCCTCGGGCCACAACCCGCTGCGGATGCTGAACGAGGCGGACGCGGCCGTGCTCGAGCGCGCCGCGGCCGACCCGGCGTTCCTGGCCGCCCAGGCGGCCGCCGATGACGACCTGGCCAGCTACCTGCGCGAGCCTCGCTGGTACCAGACGCTGAGCGGGGCGCCGAGCCGGATCGCCTACTTCTCTCCCGAGTTCGGCGTCAGCGAGGTCCTGCCCCAGTACTCCGGCGGGCTCGGCGTGCTGGCTGGCGACCACCTCAAGGCCGCCAGCGACCTCGGCGTGCCGCTGGTCGGGGTGGGGCTGTTCTACCGGTCGGGGTACTTCCGGCAGACGCTGACCGCCGATGGCCGGCAGCTCGAGTCCTACCCCGCCTTCAACCCTCAGGAGCTGCCGCTGGAGCTGATCACCGACGCCGAGGGCCGGCCGCTGCGGATCAACGTGCGCCTGCCCGACGGCGTGCCGCTGTGGGCGCAGCTCTGGCGGGCGGACGTGGGCCGGGTGCCGCTGTTCCTGCTCGACTCGGACGTGGACGGCAACGCCCCGGCGGAGCGCGCGGTCACCGATCGCCTCTACGGCGGCGGCGGCGAGCACCGCCTGCGGCAGGAGATCCTCCTCGGCATCGGCGGGGTGCGGGCGCTGGACGCGCTCGGCCAGCGAGCCGAGGTGTTCCACACCAACGAGGGCCACGCCGGCTTCCTCGGGCTCGAGCGGATCCGCCGCCTGATCCAGGACGAGGGCCTGGACGCCGCCAGCGCCATCGAGGCGACCCGCGCCGGCACCGTCTTCACCACGCACACGCCGGTCGAGGCGGGCATCGACCGCTTCCCGCGGTCGTTCATCGAGCGCTATTTCGGCTCGAGCGGGGTCGAGACCGGGCTCGACGTCGACCGGATCATGGATCTCGGCGCCGAGCCGGACGGCGACGGCTCGATGTTCAACATGGCCGTGATGGGCCTGCGCCTGGCCCAGCGCGCCAACGGCGTCAGCCGGCTGCACGGGCAGGTCTCGCGCGAGCTGTTCCACGGGCTGTGGGCCGGCTTCAGCTCCACCGAGGCGCCCATCAGCCACGTCACCAACGGCGTCCACGCCGGCACCTGGGTGCAGCGGGACTGGGCCGAGCTGTTCGAGCGCCATCTCGGGCCCGACTTCCAGACCTCCGACCGGCCATGGACGCCTTTGCGGGGCGTCCCCGACGGCGAGATCCTGGAGTTGCGGCGGAGGGCCCGCCGGCGCCTGGTCGAGGACGTGCGACGCCGCCTGGCGGTCGCCTGGCGGGCCCGCGGCGCCAGCGAGGGCCAGCTCGGCTGGATCACCCGCGCCTTCGACCCGGACGTGCTGACCATCGGCTTCGCCCGGCGGGTGCCCTCGTACAAGCGCCTCACCCTGCTGCTCAAGGACCCCGAGCGCCTGACCCGGCTGCTGCTGGACCCCGAGCGGCCGATCCAGCTGGTCATCGCCGGCAAGGCTCACCCCGCCGACGAGGGCGGCAAGGAGCTGATCGCCGAGTTCGCGCGCTTTGCCTCGGACCCCCGCGTGCGCCACCGCATCGCCTTCCTGCCCGACTACGACATGGCCATGGCCAGGACGCTGGTCGCCGGCGCCGACGTGTGGCTGAACAACCCCCTGCGCCCCTATGAGGCCTGCGGCACCAGCGGCATGAAGGCCGCGCTGAACGGCAGCCTGAACCTGTCGATCAGGGACGGCTGGTGGGACGAGTGCTACGACGGCCGCAACGGCTGGGCGATCCCATCGGCGGACGACCCGACCATCCCGGCAGAGCGGCGCGACGAGCTGGAGGCGTCGGCCATCTTCGACCTGCTCGAGCACGAGATCGTCCCGCTGTTCTACGACCTGGCGGCGGGGCCGCCCGGGGGCTGGGCCGGGATGGTCAAGCACAACCTGGTCACCCTCGGGCCGGTGGTGCTGGCCTCCCGCATGGTCAGGCAGTACACCGAGGACTACTACCTGCCGGCCGCGGACAGGTCCTGGCGGCTCCAGGAGCGAGGCTTCGCCGGCGGGCGCGAGCTGGCGGCATGGAAGGAGCGGGTGACGGCGGCCTGGCCTGGCGTGATGATCCGCAGGGTCACCGGCGGCCAGCGGGAGCCGGCGCTGGGCTCCCGCCTCACCGTGCGGGCCGTGGTGGAACTGGGCAACCTCGAGCCGGAGGAGGTCGAGGTCCAGATCGCCTACGGGCGGGTCGACGACGCCGACGAGCTGCGCGGGGTGGACGTGCTTCCGCTCAAGCAGGACGGCCACCGCGAGGACGGCGGCTGGGTCTTCGAGGGCGAGATCCCCCTGGTGACACCCGGGGCCTTCGGCTACACCGTGCGCGTGGTCCCACGCCACCAGAGCCTGATCGGTCCCGCCGAGCTCGGCCTGGTCGCCTGGGCCTCGGGCTGACTTCCCCTCCCCTCCCCACCCCACGCGCTCCCCACCACACGGCCGGTTCTTGACCCGTGGTCGGCCGGGGGCGAGCATGGCGCCACCTCTGACCGTCGCAATCCCTGGCGAGCCCCGAGGAGGCGCCATGGCCGGCACCGCCACCGAGCCGCTCGTCGGCCGCACCGCGATCGAGCTCGCCGCGGCGGTCCGGGAGGGGCGCGCGAGCCCGCGGGACATCGTCGAGGCGCACCTGGAGTGGATCGACACGCTGGACGGCAGCGTCCACGCCTTCCAGGTCCTGCGGCCCGACGGGGTCCGCGAGGAGGCGCGGGCGCTGGCGTCCCGGGCCGACCTGCGCGAGCTCCCGCTGGCGGGTGTGCCCGTGGCCATCAAGGACAACCTCGAGATGGCGGGCTACGCGACCCGCAACGGCACGCTGGCCAGCTCCGAGGAGCCCGCCGCCACCGATGACGAGCTGGTCCGGCGGCTGCGGCAGGCCGGGGCGGTGCCGCTCGGCAAGACCACCGTGCCGGAGCTGTGCCTGTGGCCGTTCACCGAGACGGCGGCGTTCGGGGCCACCCGCAACCCGTGGAACCTGGACCACACGCCCGGAGGCTCCAGCGGCGGTGCAGCCGCCGCCGTGGCGGCCGCCATGGCGCCACTCGGGCTGGGCGCCGACGGCGGCGGCTCGATCCGCATCCCGGCGTCGTGCTGCGGGCTCGTCGGGGTCAAGCCGGGATCAGGCGTCGTGCCGGCGGCCGCCGGCCACTCGACCTGGGTGGGCATGTCGGAGTTCGGCCCGCTGGCCACCACCGTGGCGGACGCCGCACTGATGCTGGACGTGCTGGCGGGCACGCAGACCTACCGCACCGTCACCCAGCCGACGGGACCTCTGCGCATCGCAGCCTCGTCGGCGTCCCCCGCCGTGGGCGTCAAGGTTCATCCCGAGGTGCGGCGGGCCTTCCAGGCGACGGCCGAGAGGCTGCGCTCCAGCGGGCACGCGGTACTCCCGGCCGACCCACCCTACCGGCCGACCGACTCGCTGCCGTTCCTGCACCGCGCTTTCGTGGGCGGCGCGGAGGAGGCCGACCCGCTTCGCTTCGAGGCGCTGGAGCGCCGCACCCGCAGCTGGGTGCGCACCGGGCGCTGGCTGCGCAGCCGCCGCCCGCCGTCGCCCAGCACCGCCGAGGCGCTCCGCTCCCGGTTCCAGAGCTGGTTCGACAAGGGCGGTTTCGACCTGCTGCTCACGCCGACACTGGCGACCCCGCCGCTGCGCATCGGCGCCTACCAGGGCAAGGGCCTGTGGCCGACGATCCTCGGCCTCACCAGGTTCATGCCGTTCGTGCCGCTGATGAACTTGCTCGGCTTCCCGGCGCTGTCGCTGCCCGCCGGGCGCTTCGCCGATGGCCTGCCCATCGGCGTCCAGCTCGCGGCCCCCAAGGGCACCGAGGCGCTGCTCCTGTCGGTCGCGCTGCAACTGGAGACGCTTCAGCCGTGGCCGCGCCACGCGCCCCTCGACCGGGTTCAGCGCTCGTAGGCGGCGGTCGGCACGTACCAGACGTGGTGGCGCTCGGACAACAGTGTCAGGTCCTGACCACGGCCGGTGAAGGCCACGCCCTCTACCATGCTGAGCTGGGAGAGCGGGCAGACCAGGCAGCCCAGCTCGACGGTCCAGCGGGCCCGGTGGCTGATCAGGTCGGCGACCAGCGCCTCGCCGGTCAGCGACGGGTCGCTGGCCTGGTAGATCGCCAGGGTCGCATAGGTGGCGACCGCCAGGCGCCCGCGGCCGGCGTCGAGGTCGGCCCCGGTCGGGAAGACCACCGGCTCGCTCGCGCCGGAGTCGAGCGTGCCGACGCGCCGCAGCACGGTCGTGCGCCGCGGGTCCAGCGTCGTCGCCCGATAGATGGCCGGGAAACCCGACTTGGTGATGACGTAGGGCACGCCGCCGGCCAGGAACAGCGACTCGGCGTCCCAGCCACGGCAGCCGGCGGCGGGGTCGGGGTAGCGGAAGCGAAACGTGCCCTCGAGCTCGGCCCTCGGCGCGGCGGGGTCGGGCTCGCGCACCTTGTAGAGCGTGATCGAGCGGCGCCGGCAGGCGTTGTCGCCGATGTCGGCGATCCACAGGTTCCCCCGGTCGTCGCTGGCGATGTCCTCCCAGTCGACGTTGGTGGTGCCGGGCACGGGGATGACGCGGAGCCTCCGTCCTCCGGGCAGCTCGCCGAGGCGGTCGCCGGCCAGCCGGTAGGCGTACAGCGCCGCCCGCGGGCGCCCCGGCTGCGAGCTGCCGCCGTCGCGCATCGCCCAGATCACTCCGGGATGCGAGCGGCTGGCCACGACCCCGGAGCCCTCGCTCGGGGAGAACGCCCCCCTGCGCACCACCACGCGGCGGCCCACCGGCCCCTCGCCGGGCAGCGCCCCGGCGACCGTGCCGCCCGCCCCAGCCCCTCCACGAACGCCGGTCCCTCCACGAGTGCCGGCCGACCCGGCCTGGGCGGGCGCGTCCGCGGTGCGCCGCGCGCCCGCCGAGCAGCTCGCCAGCAAGAGCAGGCACGCCAGCACCGCCGAGACCAGCCGCGCCCGCCGCGCGCTCACGAGCGCTTGCGGAGCACGGCGTAGGAGCGGGGAGGGAGGAGGAGGCGCTCGCCGGCGGGAAGGGACCTGGGCTCGGCGCCGGCCGGGGCTGGATCGGTCGCGGTGTCGAGCAGCAGCTCGTACTCCTTGGCCCAGGGGGAGCCGGGGAGAGTGAACGGCACCGGTTCCGCGCCGCCGTGGATGAGCAGCAGGAACGTGTCGTCGGCGATGTGCTCGCCGCGCGGCCCCCGGTCGGGGATCTCGTCGCCGTTCAGGAACACGCCGAGGGTGGCGATGTCCGGGGCACGCCAGCCAGCCTCGTCCATCTCGACGCCGTCGCTGGTGAACCAGCCGATGTCCTTGACCCCCGAGCCACGGAGGGCCTGCCCCTGGAAGAACCTGCGCCGCCGGAACACCGGGTGCGCCGCGCGCAGCGCGATCAGCGCCCTGGTGTGCTCCAGCAGCGCCTGCCCGCCCTCGTCCAGGTGCCAGTCGAGCCACGAGATCTCGTTGTCCTGGCAGTAGGCGTTGTTGTTGCCGCGCTGGGTGCGCCCCATCTCGTCGCCCGCCAGCAACATCGGCACGCCGGACGACAGCAGCAGGGTCGCCAGCAGGTTGCGCTTCTGGCGCTCGCGCAGGGCGCGGACCTCCGGGTCGTCGGTGGGTCCCTCGACGCCGCAGTTCCACGAGCGGTTGTCGTCGGTCCCGTCCCGGTTGTCCTCGCCGTTGGCCTGGTTGTGCTTCTGGTTGTAGGAGACGAGGTCGTGCAGGGTGAAGCCGTCGTGGGCGGTGACGAAGTTGATGCTGGCGTACGGCCGCCGCCCGTCCGACTGGTACAGGTCGGACGAGCCGGTGAGCCGGTACGCGAGGTCGGCCACACCGGTGCGGGCGCCCCGCCAGAAGTCGCGGATGGTGTCCCGGTAGCGGCCGTTCCACTCGGTCCACAGGACCGGGAAGTTGCCGACCTGGTAGCCGCCCTCGCCCACGTCCCAGGGCTCGGCGATGAGCTTCACCTGGGAGATCACCGGGTCCTGGTGGATCACGTCGAAGAACGCCGACAGCCGGTCCACCTCGTAGAAGCCGCGGGCCAGCGCGCTGGCCAAGTCGAAGCGGAAGCCGTCGACGTGCATCTCCAGCACCCAGTACCGCAGGCTGTCCATGATCAGCGTGAGCACCTGTGGGTGGCGCACGTTGAGGGCATTGCCGCAGCCGCTGAAGTCCATGTAGGCATGCGGGTTGGCGTCGTGGAGCCGGTAGTAGGAGCGGTTGTCGAGCCCGCGGAAGGACAGCGTCGGCCCGAGGGCGCCGCCCTCGGCGGTGTGGTTGTAGACCACGTCGAGGATCACCTCGATGCCGGCCGCGTGCAGGCTGCGGACCATCGCCTTGAACTCCCGAACCTGCTCCCCCCTGCGACCGGAGGACGAATACCTGGCCTCTGGGGCGAAGTAGCCGATGGAGTTGTAGCCCCAGTAGTCCGTCTGCCCGCGCCGCACCGCTTCGCGCTCGGAGATGAAGTGGTGCACCGGCTGCAGCTCGACCGTGGTCACCCCGAGCCGGCGCAGGTGCTCGATCACGGGAGGGGAGCCCATTCCGGCATAGGTGCCGCGCTCGTGCTCGGGGACGCCGGGGTGACGCATCGTGAACCCGCGGACGTGGGCCTCGTAGATCACAGTGTCGGCCCAGGGCACCGCGGGGCGGTGGTCCTCGCCCCAGGGGAAGCCCTCGTGGACCACCACCGACCTCGGCACGTGTGGTGCCGAGTCACGGTCGTCGAGCGCCAGGTCGCCGGAGCCGACCGGGTAGCCGAACACGGACTCGTCCCAGTCGACGACCCCCTCGATGGCGCGGGCGTAGGGATCCAGGAGCAGCTTGGCGGGGTTGAACCGCAGGCCGCGCAGCGCGTCGAAGGGGCCGTGGACCCGGAACCCGTAGCGCTGGTCCGGTCCGACTCCCGGCACGTAGCCGTGCCAGGTGTGCGCCGTGACCTCCGGGAGCTCGAGCCGGCGCTCGGTCCCACGCTCGTCGAAGAGGCACAGCTCGACCGCTTCGGCCTCCTCGGCGAACACGGCGAAGTTGGTGCCCTGCCCGTCCCAGGTGGCGCCCAGCGGGCGCGGGCGGCCAGGCCACACCGGCTCGATCGTGGGAATCACTGTGGTTGCTCCTCATGCTCTGGTGAGTGTGCCGCACCCCCGCAAGGGCGGAAGGGACCGTATCAGACTGACTCGTACGCTTTAAGCTGATACAGTGAAGCGGCACGAATCATCCTAGGATGAACCTTAGATATGGCTCTGACCAGCGTGAACTCATAGCTCATTCTCATGTTTGGGGCCACCGCCAGGGGCTATGATCCGGCTCGACAAGCTGGTCGAAGCCCGGCTCCTGTTCGCGTGTGCAGGGACCGGCGCTCCGTATCTGGCCGCGGAGGGCGACGTGAGCCAACCAATCCTGACCGAGGAACAGATCGAGCCCCAACCATCGCCAGTCGGTGAGCGTGCGGTCGCGCGTTCCTCCTGGCAACTGTTCCGCCTCCGGTTCATGCAGGACCGCGCCGCCGTGGTGGGAGCGGTCATCATCGCCGTCCTGATCGTGCTGGCACTGGCCGCTCCCCTGTTCAAGGCGATCCTGCATCACGGGCCCAACGACCTGTTCGGCTCGACCATGCTGACCCCCGACCTGGGCCTGCCCAAGGGCCCGAATGGCAGCTTCTGGTTCGGTGCCGACCAGGTGGGGCGGGACGTTTTCCTCCGCACCATCTACGGCATCCGGACCTCGCTGGTGATCGCCTTCATTGCCACCGGCCTCGCCAGCCTCATCGGCGTGGTCCTCGGCCTCACGGCCGGCTTCGTGGGCGGCTTCTACGACACGATCGTCTCGCGGCTGGTCGACATCGTCCTGTCCATGCCGCTGCTGCTCTTCGCGATCGGCCTGTCCACGGTGTGCTCGGTTTCCTCCACCGGCTGCCTGGGAGGCCTGCTGCAACCGGGACTCAGCCTGGTGATCGGCATCATCGCCCTGTTCACCTGGCCGAACATCGCCCGTATCGTCCGCGGCCAGGTGCTGTCGCTGCGCGAGCGGGAATTCGTCGAGGCCGCGCGGTCGCTCGGCGCGCGCAACTACTCGATCATGTTCCGGGAGCTGCTGCCGAACCTCGTCGCGCCCATCGTCGTCTACACGTCGCTGATCATCCCCAGCAACATCCTGTTCGAAGCCGGCTTGTCGTTCCTCGGTGTTGGCGTCCCCCAGTCGACCCCGTCATGGGGCCGTATGCTCGCGGACGCCACCAACGGACAGTTGTTCACCTACGCCTGGTGGATGATGGTCTTCCCCGGCGCGTTCCTGGTCATCACGACGCTCTCGTTCAACCTCGTGGGCGACGGGCTGCGGGACGCCCTGGGGCCGGCCGAACGGAGCTGACGAGCTCGACGGGAAGGGAGGTCCGAACGGGAAGCAGGCTCGCCAACGATGGTGCATGTCCCCTCAGTTGAAAGGCGAGGAACAATGGGCAAGAGACGACGTTGGATCGGCATGGTGGGACTTGCCCTCACTATTGCTCTGATCGCCGCGGCCTGTGGCGGCGGGGGCGGTGGCGGTGGTGGTGGGACCCAGACGGGCGGTGTCCAGAAGGGCGGGGTGTTCCGCACCGCCCAGGACGACTTCGGGTTCACCAACGCCTTCGACCCGACCGGCGAGTATCTGGCCAGCGCGTTCACGATGTACAACGCGCTGCTGCGCACGCTGGTCGCTACCAACCACAAGGCTGGAGCGCAAGGCAACGAGCTGCACCCGGACCTGGCGACGGCGATGCCGACGATCTCCAGTGACGGGCTGACCTATACCTTCAAGCTCAAGTCCGGCCTCAAGTTCGGGCCGCCGGTCAACCGCGCGATCACCTCCAAGGACGTCGAGTACGCCTTCGAGCGGATCAACACCGCGCCGCTGGTCGCCCAGTACGGGCAGTACTACTTCGGCACGATCAAGGGCATGGACGGCAAGGCCAAGAGCCCGGCGCCGGTCTCCGGGATCGAGACGCCGGATGACTCCACGATCATCTTCCACCTCGACAAGACGCAGGGTGACTTCCTGTACCGCCTGTCGATGGCCGCGACGTCGCCGGTCCCGCAAGAGGTCGCCAAGTGCTTCACCAAGGCTGGCGACTACGGCCGCTACATCATTTCGTCCGGGCCGTACATGCTCAAGGGCTCCGACAAGCTCGACATCTCGTCGTGCTCGGCGATGAAGCCGATCTCGGGCTTCGACCCGAGCAAGAAGATCACCATGGTCCGCAACCCCAACTACGCCCAGTCCACCGACGACCTGC
>WNGB01015782.1_pt1 | contig 16597 bp, 18 predicted proteins | sample 5400681 | NCBI WGS metagenome assembly WNGB01 (sample SAMN13153367, study PRJNA577476) | soil metagenome | isolation source: 115 cm soil or saprolite under grassland replicate 2 | place: USA:California | collected 2016-06-15 | reverse complement strand
GATTTCGACATCCTGCCGAGAAGTTTCAGCGCCCCGCCCTTGTCGAGGTACTCGTTCAGGTTTCCGCACTTGGGGCTCTGGACGCAGGAGGGGCAGCCGCGCTCGCACGGGCAACCCTCGAGCAGGCGCACCGTGTCGGCGACCCAGCCCTCGAACTGCTCGAAGCCCCGTTCGGCGATTCCGACGCCGCCCGGGTGTCCGTCGTAGATGAAGACCGTCGGCACGCCCGTATCCTGGTGGACGTTCGTCGAGAGGCCGCCGATGTCCCAGCGGTCGCACATCGCCCAGAGGGGCAGCAGCGCGATCATCGAGTGCTCCGCCGCGTGGAGCGAGGAGAGGAGCACCGGCATCGCTTCGAGCCCCTCGAGCTGGCGCGGCGTCGGGAGGTACCAGACAGCCTCGGTCTCGAAGGCGGTGGGCGGCAGGTCGAGCTCGATCGTCGCGAGCGTCGCCTGGTCGCGAATCCCCTTCTTCTGGTAGGCGACGACACGCTCGGTGACCGAGACGAGTCCGAACGAGAGCTCGAGGCCGCAGCGGCGCTCGACGCGAAGCGGCCGCTCGATCGCGGTCTCGGTGTCCTTCTTCACCTGGGTGTACCAGTCGCCGGCGTGCGGTTCGACGACCGCGCGCCGTCCCTGGATGTCCAGCTCGCGCACGTGCCACTGCTCTCCCATGTGGAGGTACACCGCGCCCTCGTGCACGGTCGAGTACGCACGCTCGCGCTCGACGATCCCGAGCACCGTGCCCGAGGTGCCGTCGACGACCGTGAAGGAGTCTGCGCTTGCGGAGCGGAGCGGCGTTCGCGCCGCCGGGTAGTCCTTACCCGCCCAGACCCAGCCGTGCTTGGTCTGCTGCAGGTTCGGCACGTGTGGAGCGCGCTCGAGCGCCTCGTCGCCGAGGGTCTCGCGGTCGGCGCCGTCGACCGGGGCTTCGAACGCGGCCGCTGCGACGTGCCCGTCGAGGACACGCGGGTTCGCGTGGTCGAGGATCGCGGCCTCCACACGGCGGCCGAGCAACGTCTGGGGCTCGCGCATGAAGTACTGGTCGAGCGCGTCCTCCGATGCGACGAGGACCGCGAGGCCGTGGCCCCGCCGTCCGGCCCGACCCCATTGCTGCCGCAGGCTTGCGACCGTCCCCGGGAAGCCCACCGAGATGGCGCAGTCGAGGAGGCCGATGTCGATGCCGAGCTCGAGTGCGTCCGTCGCCGCGACGCCGAGAAGCTCGCCCTCGACGAGGCGCCGTTCGATGTCACGCCGTTGCTGCGGCGTATAGCCCGCGCGGTACGGCGCGAGCCGCTTGGCGGTCGCTGCGTCCACGCGGTCGGCCGTCATGCGATGGATGAGCTCCGCAGCCTTCCGGCTCTTCGCGAAGCAGATTGTCCTGAGGTCTCGCTGCACCAACTCGGCCATCAGGCGCGATGCGTCGCCGAGCGCGCTTGCGCGGATTCCGAGCTCGGCGTCGATCAGCTCGGGGTTCCAGAGCGCGATCGTCCGCTCGGCGCGCGGGGCCGCATCGTCTCCCACTACGGTCGCCTCGACCCCGAGGAGCGAGTGGGCGAGCTCTCCGGGGTTTGCGATCGTGGCCGATGCGAGCAGGAACTGCGGCTCCGATCCGTAGACGCGCGCCATGCGGCGCAAGCGCCGTAACACGTTCGCCACGTGCGAGCCGAACACGCCGCGGTACACGTGCGCTTCATCGACGACGACGTAGCGGAGGTTGTGGAGCACGTCGGCCCAGAGGTCGTGGCGCGGCAACACGCCGATGTGGAGCATGTCGGGATTCGTGAGCACGAGGTTCGCCCACTTGCGGATCTGCCATCGCCGTTCCTGCGGGGTGTCGCCGTCGTAGATCGCGGCGCGCACTCGGGGGACGGCGAGCTCGCCGAGCGCCCGCGCCTGGTCTTGAGCGAGCGCCTTCGTCGGGTAGAGGTAGAGCGCGCGATTCTTCGGCTCTGCTGCAAGCGCGTCGAGCACCGGCAGGTTGAACGCGAGCGTCTTGCCCGACGCGGTGCCCGTCGTGACGATCAGGTGCTCGCCGCGCCGCGCCGCCTCCCAGGCGTCGGCCTGGTGCGAGTAGAGCCGCTCGATCCCCTGCCGCGTGAGCGCCTCGCGCACCTTCGGGTGGACCTCGTCAGGAACGGCCGCGGTCCGCGGCTCGGTTGCCGGCGAGGTCGTCAGATAGGCGAGCTCTTCGCCCTGGAGAAGCTCAGTCCACAACGGTGAACAGCGTCAGCTGCATCCCGTCGGGCGCGCGGAGGCGGACATTGCGGTCGTTCCACGGTGTCGTCACCGGCTCGGCGAGCTGCTCGGCGCCGGCGGCGACCAGCCGCCCTGCGACGGCCTCGCTGTCGTCGACCTCGAAGGCGATGCGCACCGGTCCGGCCACGCGTCTTCCCACCTCGACCTCGTCGATGAACGCGGCTTGCCCCTCGTTCACGAGCTCGAGCGTCGCGTGGCCGCCGTCGAGGAGAACAACGCGCGCATCGCCCGGCGATTCCCAGACCGCGAGCTCGGGGAGCCCGAGTGTGTCGCGGTAGAACGCGAGGGCCTGCTCGAAGTCGTCGACGGTCAGGACGAGCCGGAGCTCCATACCGACCCATCCTGCCCGACGAGGATCACCCTGCGCGCCCGCACGGCCGAGAGGTCGGCGCCGTCCTGCGCGACGACCGCGTCGAACGGCTCGGCCGGGGTTCGCTCCAGGGTTTCGCCGGCTCGCTCCCGTGCCCGGGCAGCGTGGGCGGCATCCGGCTCCACGACGACCACCTCGAAGCCGGCGAGCCGAAGCGGCGTCGCATGGATGCCGGCGAACCCGAGCTCGAGCACGCGCGCCGGCGGCTCGCCGAGCAGCTCGAGGATCCGCGGCGTCGCGCTCGCCGCGAGCGCGGGCGGGAGCCTCACCCTTCGCGCAGGACGGCGATGGCCCAGGCGCCGACCGCGACGGCGCCGAGGGTGAATGCGGCGGTGACGGGGAGCGGCCCTCCCAGCGAGGCTGCCGCCTGCCAGATTCCGATCAGTCCCAGCGCCGCCAGGAGCCGCACGTGCTCAATGGTGCATTGCTAGCCTGACGACACCGGGGTGCCGCGGACGCGGCTGAGATCACACCCGTCGAACCTGATCCGGTTAGTACCGGCGAAGGGAGCAGATGCAAATCCCACGCGCACTGACGATTGCGGGCTCCGATTCCGGGGGCGGAGCCGGGATCCAGGCGGATCTGAAGGCGTTCGCGGCTGCGGGAGCCCACGGGATGTCGGCAATCGTCGCACTGACGGCGCAGAACACCGTCGGCGTCACGGCCGTCCACGAGGTGCCGACGGAGTTCGTCCGCGCACAGCTCGATGCCGTCTTCTCGGATATCGGCGTGGACGCTGTGAAGACCGGGATGCTCTTCTCCCGCGCGGTGATCGAGACGGTTGCGGGGTATCTCGAGGAGCATCGCGTTCCGCTCGTCGTCGATCCCGTGCTCGTCGCGAGCTCGGGAGCGAAGCTTCTCGCCGGCGATGCGGTCGGCGCGCTCGTCTCGGAGCTCTTTCCGCTTGCGACCGTCGTGACGCCGAATCTGATCGAGGCAAAGGCGTTGACCGGGCGGGACGCCTCGCGGCGTGAGCTTGCGGAACGCCTGCACGATCTCGGCGCCGCTGCGGTGATCGTCACCGGCGGGCACGGCGAGCCCGCGGTCGACCATCTCTTCGACGGCAGCGAGCATCTCGACATTCCGGTTGCTCGGCACGCGATCGCCGCGACGCACGGCGCGGGTTGCACGCACTCGGCGACACTCGCCGCGCTGCTCGCTCGCGGCGACGGTCTCCGCGACGCCGCACGCGGAGCTGCCGAAACCGCCTCGCGTGCGGTCGCGAACGGGCTCGAGGAGCTCGGCGCCGGCGAAGGCCCCGTCGACGTCCTGGAGGTGAGAACGCGATGATCGCCGCCGGAGAGACGCTGCGTGTCCTGCGCGAGCAGAAGCCCCTCGTTCACCAGATCACGAACTACGTCGTCATGAACGAGACGGCGAACGCCACGCTCGCACTCGGCGCGCTGCCCGTGATGGCACACGCAGTCGAAGAGGTCGAGGAGATGGCGGGCATCGCCTCGTCACTGGTGATCAACATCGGGACGCTGTCGCGGCACTGGGTGGAGGCGATGCTGCTCGCGGGGCGGGCGGCGGCTGCGCGGCGGATTCCGGTCGTCCTCGACCCGGTCGGCGTGGGCGCGACCGAGTATCGAACCGCAACTGCGCGCCGCATCCTCGACCAGGTCGAGGTGACGGTGCTTCGCGGCAACGCCGGCGAGGTGGCGACGCTCGTCGGAGCGCAGGCCGAGGTGCGCGGCGTCGAGTCGATCGGAGCGGGGATGGAGCCGGCGGAGCTCGCGCGCGCGGCTGCGCGCCGGCTCGGCGTGCTCGCCTCGGTGACGGGCCCGGTCGATCACGTCAGCGACGGCGAGCGTGTGCTCGCCGTATCGAACGGTCACGAGCTGCTCGCAACGGTCACGGGTACCGGCTGCATGTCGAGCGCGTTGACCGGGTGCTTCCTCGCGGCGAAGCCCGCCGAACCGCTCGAGGCGGCCGCGGAGGCGCTCGCCGCCTTCGGGGTCGCGGCCGAGGACGCCGCCGTAGGGGCGCAGGGGCCGGGCACGTTCCATGCCCGCCTCTACGACGCGCTCTACGCACTGGACCCCGCAACGCTCGGCGGACGGACGCGCATCGAGGAGTTGTGAGCCTCGACGAGCTGGGGGAGTTCGGCCTGCTCGCGGAGCTCGAACGGCGAGGGCTCGCGCACGGGATCGAGCACGACGCGGTGGAGATCGAGGGCCTCGTCGTCACGCAGGACGCGCTCGTCGAAGGCGTGCATTTTCGCTTCGACCTCGTCTCCTGGCGCGGACTCGGCTTTCGGGCAGCGGCCGCGAACATCAGCGACCTCGCCGCCTCCGGAGCGGTACCACTCGCGCTCATCGTCTCGCTTGGTTTACCGGGGCACACGCGCGCCGAGAACGTCTTCGAGCTGTACGAGGGGCTGAAGGAGGCGGGCGTTCCGGTTCGCGGTGGCGACACGACCCGCGCCGACACCGTGCTGCTCAGCGTGACGGCGCTCGGCCGGTCCGAGCGGGTCCCGGGTCGGGCAGGCGCCCGGCCGGGCGACCAGCTCGTCGTGACCGGGCCGCTCGGAGCCGCGGGTGCCGGGTTCCGCGCCGGACGGCTCGCGCGGCCGCCGCTGCGCGTCGAGGAGGGCCGCCAGCTCGCGCAGGTAGCGACGGCGATGCTCGACATCTCCGACGGGCTCGCGCCTGACGCGGCGCACATCGCGTACCGCTCGGGTTGCCGGCTCGCGATCGAGCTCGAGCGCGTGCCGCTCGCAGAAGGCGCGATGGTCGAGGACGTCGGCTTCGGCGAGGACTACGAGCTCCTCGCGGCGACGCCGGATCCGCTCGGCTTCACCGTGATCGGGCGCTGCAAGGAGGGCTCAGGCGTCGGGTTGACCCTGCACGGCGAGCCCGTCGAGCTCTCCGGCTGGGAGCACTTCCGCTAGCCAGCTCTCGAAATGGGCAAGCGGACGAAGGCCGACGACCGTTCCGCGCGGCTCCCCTTCGACGAAGAGCTTCACGGTCGGGATCGAGAGAATCTCGTAGCGAGCGGCGATCTCCGGGTATTCGTCGATGTTCAGGCGGACGACCGGCACCCGGCCCTGCAGCTGCGCGAGGATCGGCTCGAGCGCGCGGCAGGGGCGGCACCACGGGGCCCAGAAGTCGACGGCTACCGGCTCACCCCCGATGGCCTCGTCGAACGTCGTCGCGTCGAGCTCCCGCATGGCTCGAGCAGCGTAGCCGGGTTACAGGCGTCCAGCTAGGGCGGCGAGCCGCAGTCGCGGGACCCTCACGACCGCCTCGAGGAAGATCGCACGGCTCATCTTCGAATGGCCCGCGGTCCGGTCGATGAAGCGGATCGGCACCTCGACGACCCGGAAGCCCTTGCGAAGCGTGCGATACGTCCCCTCGATCTGGAACGCGTAGCCCTTCGAGTGGATCGCGTCGACATCGATCGTCTCGAGCACGCGGCGGCGATAGCACTTGAAGCCGCCCGTGAGGTCGCGGACGCCGACCCCGAGCATCGCGCGGGCGTAGAAGGAGCCGCCGAAGGAGACCAGGCGCCGCCCAGCTCCCCAGTTCTCAGTGCCGCCGCCCTCGACGTAACGCGATCCGAGCGCGAGATCTGCGCCCGCCTCGCAGGCGGCGATGAGCCGCGGCACGTCTTTCGGATCGTGGGAGAAGTCGCAGTCCATCTCGAGGACGTACTCGGCGCCGTCGGCGAGCGCGCGGTGGAAGCCGGCGAGGTATGCCGGGCCGAGCCCTTCCTTCCGCTCGCGGTGGAGGACCGACACGAAGTCGAGCTCCCCGGCGAGCCGGTCGGCGATCTCGCCCGTCCCGTCGGGTGAATTGTCGTCGATCACGAGCACACGAACGCCGAGGGGCGCGAGGGCCCGCAGCATTGCCTCGAGGTTCTCGCGCTCGTTGTACGTCGGCAGGCAGACGGTCGCGACCGGCACGAGACCGGAGGCTACATATGATCGATCACATGGCCGCTCTGCCTGGCAACACGGACGTGGCGGACCAGTTCGACCTGCTCGCCGACCTGCTCGAGCTCGAAGGGGCGGAGTCGTTCCGCGTCCTCGCCTACCGGCGGGCGGCCACGCGGATGCGCGAGACCTCCGGCTCGATCGCACAGCTTGCACTCGACGGCCGTGCGAAGGAGTTGCAGGGAATCGGCAAGACGATCGAGGAGAAGATCGTCCAGATCGTGGAGCAGGGCGAGATCGAGGCGCTCACGAAGCGCCGGTCGACGGTTCCGCCCGAGGTCGTGCAGTTCATGAGGCTCCCCGGCCTCGGTCCGAAGACGGCTGCGCGCATCTGGCGCGAGCTCGGGATCTCGACGCTCGACGAGCTGAAGGCCGCCGCCGAGGCCGAGCGGCTGCGCGCGCTGCCCGGGCTCGGCGCGAAGAGCGAGGAGAAGATCCTCAAGGCGCTCGCCTTCCGGGCGGACAACCCGGACGAGGGGCGCCGCCTGCTCGGTGAAGGCTTGCCTGCAGTGCAGGCGGTCGTTGCGGTCCTGCGCGAGCATCCGGCCGCAGTGCACGTCTCGGAGGCCGGTTCGGTGCGGCGTCGCAAGGAGACGTTCCGCGATCTCGACATCATCGCGACGGCGACGGACCCTGCCGAGCTGACGACGTACTTCACGCAGCTCCCGTGGGTGGTCGAGGTCGCGGCGCACGGCGACACGAAGGCGACCGTCCTCTCGAACGAGGGCCTGCGTTTCGACCTGCGGGTTGTGCCACCCGAGTCGTACGGCAATTTGCTGCAGCACTTCACCGGCTCGAAGGAGCACAACGTCGCGATGCGCGAGGACGCCGTCCGTCGCGGCCTCTCGATCTCCGAGTACGGCGTCACCACGGTCGAGACGGGCGAGGTCTTCAAGACCGAGGACGAGGACGCGCTCTACGACTTCCTCGGCTACCAGCCGATCCCGCCGGAGCTCCGGGAGAACTCGGGTGAGCTCGAGGCGGCACGGCGGGGCGAGCTGCCGGAGCTCGTGGAGCTGTCGCAGCTTCGCGGCGACTTGCACACGCACAGCCATTGGTCACAGGACGGCAAGAACACACTCGAGGAGATGGTCGCCGCGGCGCTCGCGCGCGGATACGAGTACTACGCGGTCACCGACCACTCCCACTACCTCCGCGACGGACGCCTTGCGCTTCAGCTTCAGGAGATCGAGGAGCTGCGGAAGAAGTATCCGAAGCTTCGAATCCTGGCGGGCGTCGAGGCAAACATCCGGTCGAACGGCGAGGTCGACGTGCCGGAGGAGGAGCTTGCCCGCCTCGACTGGGTCGTCGCGTCCGTGCACAACGCGCCCGAGAATCGTCCGACCGAGCGCGTGCTCGAGGCAATGGAGAACCCGTACGTCGATTGCATCGGGCATCTCACGGGCCGGCGGATTCGCACGCGTGGGCCACGGGACGTGGACGTCGAGCGGGTGGTCGAGAAGGCGCTCGAGGTGGGTTGCCTCCTCGAGATCAACGGCCAACCCGACCGGCTCGACCTTCGCGACGTGCACGCCCGAGCTGCGAAGGAGGCGGGCCTGAAGCTCGTCGTCAACTCCGACGCGCACCAGATCCGCGCGCAGGACTACGTCGAGCTGGGGATCGGCCAGGCGCGGCGGGGGTGGTTGACCAAGGACGACGTCGTGAACACGCGCACCTGGAGCCAGGTCGACAAGCTGCGCAGGAAACGACAATGAGCATCCGCGACGACGGCTACGCCGCCGTCGACTGGGTCGCCCGCTACCTCGATGGCGTCGGCGACCTACCGGTGCTCGCGCAGGTGGAGCCTGGCGACCTGTCGGCGAAGCTGCCGGACTCCCCGCCGGAGCAGGGCGAGCCGTTCAAGAACGTGCTCCGCGACCTCGACGAGCTGATCGTCCCCGCGTCGACGCACTGGCAGCACCCGCGGTTCTTCGCGTACTTCGCAGTCACCTCGTCGGAGCCGGCGATCCTGGCGGAGCTGCTGGCGGCTGCCCTGAACCCCGTTGCGCTCAACTGGCGCTCGGCTCCGGCGTCGACTGAGCTCGAGCTGCGCGTCCTCGACTGGGTGCGGCAGCTATTGGGCCTGCCGGACGGCTGGCACGGCCACATCGAGGACGCTGCATCCACCTCGACGCTCGCGGCGCTCATCGCGGCGCGCCAGGCGACTGGGCGGACGGTCGTCGTCTGCTCCGAGCATGCTCATTCCTCGGTCGAGAAGGACGCGCGCATGCTCGGGATGGAGCTCCGAAAGGCACCGGTCGACGACGAATTGCGCATGCGCACAGACCTCCGGCTCGACGACGTCGCTGCGGTCGTCGCAACAGTCGGCACCACGTCGTTTGCGTCCGTCGACCCGGTGCGCGAGCTTGCAGAGCGCGCGCATAGCGCCGGCGCGTGGCTTCACGTTGACGCCGCGTACGCCGGTTCGTCCTGGATCTGCGAGGAGGAGCGGTGGTCGCAGGACGGCGTCGAGCTCGCCGACTCGCTCGTCGTCAACGCGAGCAAGTGGCTGCTCGTCCCGATGGACTGCTCGCTCTTGTGGACGGCGAGACCCGACGCGTTCCGCGAGGCCTTCTCGCTCGTGCCGGAGTATCTGCGCACGTCGGAGGACGTGTACGCGCTCTCCGACTACGGCCCCGTTCTCGGGCGACGCTTCCGCTCGTTGAAGCTCTGGGCCGTACTTCGCTGCTTCGGCGCCCAAGGCCTGCGGGCGCTCCAGCGGGAGCACATCCGGCTTGCCGGACTCTTCGCCGACTGGGTCGACGCCGATCCCGCGTGGGAGCTCGCGGCTCCTCAGCGCTTCTCGCTCGTCGTCTTCCGCCGGAACGGCACCGACGAGGAGAACGAGGCGATCGTCGAGCGCGCGAATCGCAGCGGTGAGATCTTCCTTTCGCACACGAAGCTCAACGGCCGCTACGTCTTGCGGTTGGCAATCGGCAACGCGCGCACCACAGAAGCCGACGTGAGGCGCGCCTGGGAGGTGCTCCGCAGATGATCGTCACGACGATGAACGACATTCCCGGCTACGAGGTCGAGGAGGTTTACGGCGAAGTGATGGGCCTCACTGTCCGTTCGCGCAACATCGGCTCGCAGCTCGGAGCCGGCCTCAAGTCGATCTTCGGCGGGGAGCTGAAGGGCATGACGAAGGCGCTCGTCGACAGCCGCCACGAGGTGAGAACTGGACGGAGATCTGCGCGTACGGGACAGCTGTCCGCGTCAAGAAAGCCTTCGGCTAGCGTCACATTCACGCCCTAGTGACAAGTTGTTACTAGGAAGGAGAACGGCGCCGGTGTTAGGCGCTGTTCGACGACTGCAACCTGGCTGAAGCTGAAGCCAGGTCGCGGGGCCTGGTTTCAACCAGGTCGCAGTCGTTCGAGCTGCTCGAGCGCAGCATCGTGCAGCGCCACGCGATAGCGCCAGAACGCGCGGCCGGTCGCGAGCAGACGCTCGCGGAGCGGGCCGCGGAGCTCGTCCAGCGTGCCCCAGCGTGCGGCTGCGATCTCGGCGGAGTCCTCGGGTGCGAGCTCCTCGTCGTTCGTCTCCGCGAGGAAGACATGCGTCCGCCAGGCGAGCTCGCGGCTGCGGTTCCGGAAGACCGCCTGCGATGCGACGAGGTACCGGCGTAGCTCGACGTGCAGCCCGGTTTCCTCGAGCGCCTCACGCACGGCGCCGGCGACGAAGTCCTCGTCCCGCTTGATCCCGCCGCCGGGCGGGCGCCACACGTCCTCGGTGAAGTGCGGCTTGCGGATCAGCGCGATGCGCTGCGACGGGTCGAGGATGAAGAGCGTCACGTCGTGCGTTCGCGTCGGATTGTGGGTCGCGATCTCCCACTCGCGATCAGTGATCTCACCGTCCCACGGCAGCACGGCCGGGTCGCCGAACTGTGTGCGGAGCGGCTCGAGCACTGCCTCGCCGACGTGCACTACAAACGCTTCAGGAGCTCGAGGAACTCGGCCGTGCTCGAGAGCACGAGCTCCGCGTGCTCGCCGAGGATCGTCGGTGACTCCTCCGAGAGCACGGCGACGCGCAGCTTGTGCTCGAGCTCCTCCACGGCACGAAACGCGTCGAGATCCGTCGTATCGTCACCCGCGACGAGTGCGCGGGAGAGGTCGGCGCCCTCCATCAGGCTTCGCACAGCGGTGCCCTTGTTCGAGCCGACGGGCGGCAGCACCTCGAGCACCTTCCGCCCGAAGCGCGCGACGAGCCCATCGTCGCGCGCGCGTTCCGCCAGAGCCTCCAGCTCGAGTACCGCCGCACTCTCGTCTTCGCGGTGGCGGAAGTGGAATGCGACCGAGAGACCCTTCAATTCGATCTCGGCGGCCGGCCACGCCGCAGCCGACGAGAAGTCGACGATCTGCTGCCGCCAACGGTCGGCCTGGCGGTCGAGCTCGAGCCCGTGCGAGCCGACGTACACGACGCCGGGAACGCCGACGCGCTCCTTTACGTCGGAGCCGGCACGACCGCTCACGACGGCGACGAGACCGTAGCTTTCGACGAGCCGCGCGAGCTCGGCGCGCGTTGCCGGGGGCGCGTACGCATCCTCGGGCCGTTCGACGATCGGTGCGAGCACGCCGTCGAAGTCGAGGAAGAGCCCGGCCTCGCCCGGAGCTGCCGTCACGTGCTCGAGCAGCGCGTCGGAGGTCGCGGCCACGCCTCGTAGCATAGGCCGGTGCGTCTCGTCCTGATCGGGCTCGTCGCGGGCTTCTTCAGCGCGCTCTTCGGCGTCGGCGGCGGGACCGTGATCGTGCCGCTGCTGCTGCTCGTCGCGAAGTGGGACATCCGCATGGCGACGGCGACCTCGCTCGCCGCGATCGGGATCACCGCCACCGCTGGCGTGATCGCGTACGTTCCGCACGGCGAGGTCGAGCCGCTGTACGCGCTGCTCGTCGGCATCCCCGCTGCTGTCGGTGCTGCCGGCGGGGCCACTCTCCAGCAGCGGTTGCCGGTGCGCACGCTCTCGTTCCTCTTCGCGGCGGTGCTGGTCGCGATCGCGATCCGGATGCTGCTGCAGTGACCTACGCACTCGCGATCGTGCTCGGCGTCACCGCGGGGATCCTGGCCGGCATGTTCGGAGTCGGCGGCGGGATCCTGTTCGTCCCGACGCTCACCTGGCTCGGACTGACCCAGCTCCACGCGGAGGCGACGTCGCTCCTCGCGATCATTCCGACCGTGGCGATCGGCGTCTGGCGCCAGAGCCGCTACGGCAACGTGCGCTGGCGGCCGGCGCTCGTCGTCGGCCTCGCATCGGTCGGCGCTGCCTTCGGAGGGGTGCAGCTGGCGGAATCGTTGCCCGAGCACGTGCTTCGGAAGCTCTTCGCCGTCCTCTTGATCGCCACGGCCGCACAGATCGCGTGGCGGGCCCGGCGAAAGCAGCCATAATTCGAGCGTGAGCATCGACGACGAGCTCTGGATCCCGCTGGTCGACGAGCCGATCGGCACGATCGTCCAACAGCTTCAGAACGAGGATCCGGAGATCGGCAGGCTCGTCGACTCGCCGCATCGCATCCTCGCGTTCCGGACGTTCGCCTACATCCGGACGGGGCTCGTGCTCGGCCAGCTCCTCTTCGAGCACGAAGTCCCCGACTACGACGGCTCCGAAAGTTGGGTCGACGCCCTGCTGAAGAACCCGGGCTACCACGCGGCGCTCTTGCGCGAGGTGCGGGCCGTCTCCGAAGAGATCGCCGCCGACCCGAAATACGCGGACGACGAGCCGCTCGGGCCCGATGACGCCGCGCGCGACCGCTTCAAGGCGTTCGCCCGGGAACAACTCGGCGGTTAACGCCCGGCAGCAAGGCCATAATGAGGTGCCCGGTGCGTCGCCTCTCGCTGATACCGGCTCTGGCCTCCATGTGCGCGCTCCTGCTCGTGGCCGGAGCCTCGACCGGCTCGGCCGAACGCTCGGCCGGGGCGACTTCGCGTGCCTGGGCGATCAAGGTGATCGTCCCGGGCCAGCCCGGCGGGGGGACCCCGGCGCTCACCGCCCCGGACGACGCGGTCTCCTTCGACGGCGCGTTCGCGTACCCGACCGACGGCTCGATCGTGAGCGCGGGCTCCGTCACGACGAGCGTGTCGGCGTCCAGCGGCACGCAGGCGAGCGCCGGAGCGACGTCGCAGGTTACGTCGCTCTCGCTTTTCAACGGCGAGATCGTCGCCGAGACGGTGACGGGCGAGACGCACGCGACCGCCGGCGGCGCGAGTGCGTCGGGCGACACGGGCGTCACCACGATCACCGGGCTCGTCGTCCTCGGCCAGGCAGTGACCCCGACCGCTAATCAGCAGCTGGCGCTCGGCGACTGGGGCTACGTGATCGCACTCGAGCAGAAGGGTCAACGCGTGGACAAGCCGACACCCGGCCACCACGACTTCGTCACCGCGCTCGACGTCTTTCTCACCGCCGACCACGGCGGCCTTCCCGCACAGAGCGAGATCCAGATCGGCTACGCGGAGGCGAACGCGCAGGCGAGTGAAGTCGCCCCGATCCCGACGGCGCCGTCGCTGCCGACGACGACGAAGGCCACGCCGAAGGAGCCGCGCTCCAACGGCATCCCGCCCGTGCTCAGCAAGCCGCTCGACGTGAACCCGACGCTCGGAAAGGGCGGCTACGTCTTTCCGGTCTACGGCGTGTCGTCGTACTCCGACACGTACGGCGCACTGCGCGGCGACGTGTCAGGCGGCTGGCATCACGGGGACGACATCTTCGCGCCGCTCGGAGCACCACTGCTCGCGGTGGCGCACGGAACGGTGTTCTCGGTCGGCTGGAACGACGTCGGCGGCTGGCGGTTCTGGCTGCGCGACGACTACGGCAACGAGTTCTACTACGCGCATCTTTCCGCCTTCACACCGCTCGCGGTGAACGGTGCGATCGTGAGCGCGGGCGACGTGCTCGGCTTCGTCGGCAACACCGGCGACGCCGAGGGCACGCCGTATCACCTTCACTTCGAGGTGCATCCGGTCGGTCTGCTCGGGCTCGGCTACGACGGCGCGGTGAACCCGACCCCCTACCTCGACGCGTGGAGGCGTCTGCAGGACGTCCGGTTCGACGCGGTCGCCGGTTGGGCGCCTGCGAATTCGGCGAACGCGCCGAAGGCGGGTGCTGTCCTCCTGCAGAGCTCGGACATCTCGACCGCGAGCGGACTCAATCCGGCCTCGCTGCGGCGGGCCCTTCAACCGTCGCCGCAGGAAGGAGAAGGCGGGCTGCTGCTTCCGAGGACGCAGCCGCCCACCTCCAAGCCTGTGCGGAACGTCGGCGGTTAGCCCCTAGCTGCCCGACCCGTTCCCGCTGTCGCCGCCCCGGTACGTGAAGTCGTCGCCGCCGCCGAACAGGCGATCGGAGAGCCACTTCCGGGTGGCGGAGCCGGTGAACGGGTTGAAGAGGATCCCGATGACGATGCCGATCAGGAGCAGCCCTCCGTTGCGCCCCTTGTGCTCCTCTCTGCCCTGCACACGGTCGGCGGCCTTGCGCAACTCGCTGACCGTCTGCCGGAGCTCGTCCTGGAGGTCCTTGTCCGTCGCGACCCGCGTTGCGAGACCCGAGACACCGCGCTTGCCGATCAGCTCGTTGTAGACCGTGCGCGCCGACTCATATGCATTCCGGACGTTGTCACGCAGCTCCTCGTCGTGGAGCGCACGGTCGACGTACGGTTTGACATTGCTCGCCGCGTCCGAGACTTTCTCTTTCGTCTTGGCCATTCTCGGCGGTTCCTTTCGGTTGGTGGCGAAGGCACTTCTACCCGTCGCAGTTCTTTTCATTCTCTCAGCCTGCGGGGGGTCTGGAGAGTCAACGGGCGGGCCTACCCAGGGGGTCCGCGGCGAGGGCTTCACGCTCCAGGCGCCCGAGGGCTGGAAGGTCAGCGGAGCCGGTACGGGCAAGGTCACGGCGCGGAAGCGCGGCGAGGTCGTTTCGGTCACGTCGTTTCCCCTTTTGAAGCGGTATGACCCCGGCAAGTTCGACGCCGCGGCGAAGGAGCTCGACGGCATTGCGGCGAAGCTCGCCGCGCAGGCGGGAGGCGACCTGACCGAGAAGACGACGACGACCGTGGACGGACGGCGCATTCGGGCATACCGCTACGCCGCGGGGGCGAGCCAGATTCGTATCGGCTTCGTCCTCGTCGGGAAGCGCGAGTACCAGCTCCTCTGCCGACTCCCCGCCGGCGGCGCCGACCCGGACGGGGCCTGCGCGCTCCTCTTCGACAGCTTCACCTTGTCTTAGCGGCCTGCTTCTCGACCGCTGGTGCCGGCCTCGCGGCGCCGCTGCCGGAACCGTCGAACGCGACGTCGAAGACCTGCTCGATCGAGTCGACGAGGACGAAGTCGAGCTCCTTGCGTGTCTCGGACGGAAGATCCACGAGGTCGACCTCGTTCTCCGCCGGCAGGATCACCCGCTTGAGGCCGGCGCGCTGGGCGGCCAGGACCTTCTCCCGCACGCCGCCGATCGGCAGCACCTGACCCGTCAGGGTGATCTCGCCGGTCATCCCGACCTCGTCCGATACCGGCGTGCCGCGCGCTAGCGAGGCGATAGCCGTCGCCATCGTCACACCGGCCGAGGGCCCGTCCTTCGGCACCGCGCCGGCAGGAACGTGGATGTGCACGTCGTGAACGGCGAACCAGTCGTCGGGTAGACCGAGCTCGCTGGTGTGCGACCGCACCCAGGAGAGCGCCGCCTGCGCCGACTCCTGCATGACCTCGCCGAGCTGGCCCGTGATCGTCAGCTTCCCCATGCCGGGGTACGCCTGCGCCTCGATGAAGAGCACGTCGCCGCCGGCCGCCGTGTACGCCAGGCCGGTTGCGACGCCCGGCGCCGAGGTGCGCTTGCGAGCCTCACCCGAGAAGCGGCGGGGGCCGAGCCAGGAGCGCACGCGCCGTTCGTCGATGCGGATGCTCCGCTCGTCGCCGCGCGCGACCTTCAGCGCGGCCTTGCGGCAGAGATCCGCGATGCGGCGCTCGAGCCCACGCACACCGGCTTCGCGCGTGTACTCGCGGATCACGAGCCGCAGCGCCTTGTCCGAGATCGTGACCTGCTCCCGCTGCAGGCCGTGCGCCTCGATCTGCTTCGGCACGAGATACCGCTTGGCGATGCCGAGCTTCTCGTCCTCCGTGTAGCCGGAGAGGGAGATGACGTCCACACGATCGAGCAGCGGGCCGGGGATCGTGTCGACCGTGTTCGCGGTGCAGATGAACAGCACCTTGGACAGGTCGAACGGGAGATCGAGGTAGTGGTCGCGGAACGCCTTGTTCTGCTCGGGGTCGAGCACCTCGAGCATCGCCGAGGCGGGGTCGCCGCGCACGTCTGCGCCCATCTTGTCGATTTCGTCGACGAGCAGTACGGGATTCATCGACTCGGCATCGCGGAGAGCGCGAATGATCGAGCCGGGCATCGCGCCGATGTACGTCCGGCGGTGACCGCGGATCTCGGCCTCGTCTCGCACGCCGCCGACGGACAGACGCGCGAACTTGCGCTCGAGCGTGCGCGCGATCGACTGTCCGAGCGACGTCTTTCCGACGCCTGGCGGGCCGACGAAGCAGAGGATCTGCCCCGACGGGTCCTTGCGCAGCTTCGAGACGGCGAGGTGCTCGATGATCCGGTCCTTCACCTTCTCGAGGTCGTAGTGGTCCTCGTCGAGAATCTCCCGCGCGCGCTCGAGGTCGAGGTTGTCCGTCGTCGTGACGTTCCACGGCAGGGTGACGATCCAGTCGAGGTACGTGCGAATGACGCCGTACTCCGCGGCCACCGGCGGCAGGCGCTCGAGCCGTGCGAGCTCGCGGAACGCCGCCTTCGCAACGTCCTCGGGCAGAACGAGCGCCTCGAGCCGCCCCCGCAGCTCCTGGATCTCCGCTTGCTCCGGGTCGGCCTCCCCGAGCTCGTCCTGGATCGCCTTCAGCTGCTGACGAAGGAAGAATTCGCGCTGTCCCTTCTCGAGCTCGGAATGCACCTGCGCCTGGATCTTCGTGCCGAGCTCGAACACCTCGAGCTCCCGGTTCAGGATCAGGGAGACCTCGCGCAGCCGCTCCTCGACATCGACAAGCTCGAGCAGA
>WNGB01009094.1_pt1 | contig 16598 bp, 14 predicted proteins | sample 5400681 | NCBI WGS metagenome assembly WNGB01 (sample SAMN13153367, study PRJNA577476) | soil metagenome | isolation source: 115 cm soil or saprolite under grassland replicate 2 | place: USA:California | collected 2016-06-15 | reverse complement strand
TCGCGGATGGAGGCCTTGCCCAGGCCCAGCAGCGTCTCGCTGACCCCCTGGCGCAGGATCTCGATCACGTTGGTGACGCCGCGCTCGCCCGCCGCGGCCATGCCCCAGAGGTAGGCCCGGCCGATCATCACCGCGTCCGCGCCCAGGGCGAGGGCCTTGACCACGTCGCTGCCCCGCCGGATACCCCCGTCCAGCAGCACCTCGATCTGGTCGCCGACCGCGTCGGCCACGCCGGGCAGGCACCGGATGGTGGCGGGCGTCGAGTCGAGGTTGTTGCCGCCGTGGTTGGACACCGAGATCGCGGTGGCCCCGATGTCGACGGCGCGGCGGGCGTCGTCCGGCCGGGTGATGCCTTTGATCATGAACGGGCCGCCCCACTGCTCCCGCAGCCAGGCCAGGTCCGTCCAGGTCGGCGGGGCCGAGCCCATCCACTGGCCGTACGCGCCGAAGAACGTGGGGACCTGCGCGTCCCGGGCGCCCAGGTTGGGCACGCCCAGGTCGGGCAGGGAGCCGCTGCGGATCCAGCGCGCCAGGTAGGCCGGCCTGATCACCACCTGCGGGATATGCCGCACCATGGCCTCCAGGTTCAGGTGCTCGGGGATCCACGGGCTGCCCCAGTCCCGGCGGGAGTCGAACACCCAGTCCAGGGTGACGATCAGGCCCTTGGCGCCCGCCGCGCGGGCCCGCTCGGCCCGGGCCAGGATGTCCTCGCGGGTCCCCACCCAGTAGCTCTGGAACAGCAATGCATCGATGGCCTTCCCGACCTCTTCGACCGGCTTCGAGGCGAACGACGACAGGCCCATGGCCGTGCCCGCGGCGGCCGCCGCCCGGGCCACCGCGACCTCGCCGTCCGGGTGCACGGCCTGCACTCCGGTCGGCGAGAGCAGCACCGGCAGGCTGACCTCCTGGCCCATGACGGTGGTGGCCAGCTCACGGATGGCCGGCAGGTCGGCCACGTGCGGCCGGAGCCGCAGCTCGGAGAACGCGTTGACGTTGTCGTTCATCGTCACCCCGGCTTCCGCACCGGCGACCAGGGCCATGTACACCGACTTCGGCAGCCTGCGCTTGGCGCGGCGCTGGGCCTCGGCGACGGTCTCGAACCAGGTCCTCGTGCTGGCCATCTCAGAACTCCGTAACGCCGACGTCCGGCGCGATCTCGTGGGCCGTGATGAATTTCGGTTCGTCCGAGGCGAGGAACAGCGCGTCCGCCCGGCCCTGTCCCCGGGCCGCCCCGGTTATCAGCGCGACCTTGCCTGCCACCCGACCACTCATCATCCTCACCACTTCATCATCGCTGGCCCCGCAACCGCGGGAGGGGAATCCCGCCGTCCTGACTGAGTACTCAGTTTAGTACCAGCCCTCCCGGCACTAGATGGAGCGGACCGTCGAGGCGCTGGAGCGGATGGACGTGCGCCCGGCCGCCGCGGACCCCGCGATCACGGCGCGGTTCCTGGCGGGCGGGGTGCTCGGCGTGATCAGCGACTGGCTGTCCGGCCCGGCTGCCCGGCTCACCCCGGGCGAGCTGGTCGAGGCGCTGATCCAGTGCCTGCCGGGCTGGCTGCTCGACGGCAGACGCCCGGTGCGCTGACCGCGGCCGGCCGCACTGCTTATTCCTACAAAATTGTCTTTAATCATAGGTAATACGCGGCCAGCTGCGGTCCGGCCGCACGGGAGGGGGGCTCTTTCCTGCTGGCCGGGCATTGTCTATATTTGAATCTTTGTTAATAGGAATTCGGCCAGCCCCGGGAGAAAGATGAGCCAGCGATGACCCTCAATCCCTATATCGTCCTGGGCAGCGCGGTCGTGGGGCTGCTGGTCGGGCTGACCGGCGCGGGCGGCGGCGCCCTGATGACGCCGATGCTGATCCTGCTGTTCGGGGTGAAGCCGTCGGCAGCGATCTCCAGCGACCTGGTCGCCGCGGTGCTGATGCGGCCGGTCGGCGCCGCGGTGCACCTGCGCAAGGGCACCGTCAACCTGCGCCTGGTTGGCTGGATGGTGGTCGGCTCGGTGCCGATGGCGTTCGTCGGCGCTTACCTGCTGCATCTTCTCGGCGGGGGTTCCGCGCAGCAGAAGCACGTCGAGGTCGCGCTGGGTGCCGCGCTGCTCGTCGGGGCGGCCGCCATGGTGTTCCGCTACATCCTGGACCGCCGGTCCGGCAACCAGCGGATCGGCATCGTGCACAGGATCGACGTGCGCCCGGTGCCGACCATCTTGATCGGCATGATCGGTGGCGTGATCGTGGGCCTGACCTCGGTCGGCTCCGGGTCACTGATGATCGTGCTGCTGCTGTTCCTCTACCCGATGCTCAGCGCCGGGCAGCTGGTCGGCACCGACCTGAGCCAGGCGGTCCCGCTCACCGCGGCGGCCGCCCTGGGTGCCCTGATCTTCGGCACCGTCCAGTTCGGGGTGACCGCCTCCCTCGTGGTCGGCAGCGTGCCGGCCGTGCTCATCGGCTCCTACCTCTCATCGAGGGCACCGGACCGCTACATCCGGCCCATCATCACCTTCGTGATCTTCGCGTCGGGCCTGAAGTACGTGGGGGTCGGCACGACCGCGCTGGGCTGGATCCTCTGCGTGGTCGCGCTGGGCGGCGGGGGCTACTGGCTGGCCCGGGTCCGGCCGTGGGAGAACGGGCGCGCGGCCAGTCCCGGCGGCGGGGTGCCGTCCGCCGCCACGGCCAACGGGCGGGCATCCGTCCCGCCCAACGGCCACCGGCCGGCCCCGCCCGACGGGCCGCCTGCCGTGCCCCGCGCCGGCGAGCAGGGCCCTGGCCACGATTACGCGCCAGAAGGGTAACCATGAGCAAGAGCTCGTTCCCGGACATGTACCAGCTGGTGGGCGGCGGAAAATAAGGGGTATGCGTCAGCGGCGCGTAGCCAACCCAGATCCCGGCGTGCGGCCCGGTGGACGTGCCGCGCACCGGCCCCACCCAGGTGTTCGTCCACGCGTACAGCGCTACCGCACCGCTCAGCAGCAGCCCGCCTACCGCCAGCAGCAGCCAGTACGAACGCTGCCGGGCACCGAAAGGCCCGGCTGCGCCCTCTGCCTCGCTCATCGCCCGCTCCCGGCCGCGGCGAACGAGCCGCGGATCACGGGACTCTGGCTCAGAACCCGCCCGGGCAGGGATAGAACATCGACCCGTCCAGGTTCACATTCAACTTGAGCGCCGCGAACCCGTCCGGCGGCGCGTACACCGCCCGGCAGAAGGCAGCGAACGCCCGCTTCCCCTTACCGCACGCCTGCCCCGGGCTGCACACGTAGTGGTCGGCCGAGTACTCCGTCTCACCGACCCACTTGCCGGTGGGCTGCGCGGCGGTGCGGTCCGCGGTGAAGGCGTCCCAGCCGCACGGCGTCCGGCCGTGCAGCCGCGCCGCGAGCCCCGCGGGCCGCCCGGGCCGGTGAATCAGTCCGAGGCGCATGGCCCCTCCTGTGGGTCCAGCCCGGGGACGGCCCGGGGCCCGGTCAGCCTGCGAACACCGCGGGCAGCAGGTCGCGGTGCGCCGCGAACAGGTCGTCGCACATGGCCACGGTCTGCGCCGTGGTCAGCGTGGCCGCGGTGTTCGGGTCGAGCAGCGCGGCCTGGTACACGTGGTCGCGCGACTCCTCCAGCGCGGCCCGCACGGTCAGCTCGACCACGTTGAGGAAGGTCCGGTTCAGCGCGGCCAGCTGCGGCGGCAGCGCGCCGACGGGCACCGGCTTGGGGCCGCCCGCCCCGACCGCGCAGGGCACCTCGACACAGCACGCGTCCGGCAGGCTGGTGATCAGCCCGCCGTTGCGGATGTTCACGTGCAGCTCGCGCTCGGTGCCGGTCTCCAGCGAGTGGATGAACAGCGACGCGAGCTCGTGGCTGGGTTCGGTGTCGAGCGGGGCGCCCGAGGCCAGGGCCTGCTGGAGGGACTCCAGCTCGCGGAGGTTCTCCTCGGATCGGGCCAGGTAGTCGCCGACGAAGATGCGGAACCGCTCGATCTGGTCGTCGTGGCGCATGAACCACGGCACGTACTCGGCGGAGTGCTCGCTGGACTCGGTCGGGAAGTAGCCGAACCGGCGGTAGATCTCCACCCGGACCCGCCGCTGCAGCTCGGGCGAGCCGTCGATGACCTCGGCCAGCCGCGGGTACAGGGACTGGCCGTCCTGCTCGAACCGGAGCACGAACGCCTGGTGGTTGAAGCCCGCGGTCAGGAACCGGACCCGGCCGGTGTCCGCGCCAACGAGCCCGGTCAGGAAGGCCTGGGTGTCGCGGACCGAATGGCACAGCCCGAACACCCTGGTGAACGGCGTGCCCTCGTACACCGACCAGGGCAGCATGGCCATCGGGTTGCTGTAGCTGAGCAGGTAGGCGTCCGGGCAGACGTCGTGCATGTCGCGGGCCAGCGCGGTGGTCACCGGGATGGTCCGCAGGCCGCGGAAGATCCCGCCGATGCCCAGGGTGTCGCCGATCGTCTGGCGGACCCCGTACCGGGCCGGGATGTCGAAGTCGGCCCGGGTCGCGTCGTAGCCGCCGACCTGCACCTCGTTGATCACGTAGCGGGCGCCGTCCAGGGCCTCGCGCCGGTCCCGGGTCGCGCTGACCGTGGCGGTGGCGCCCGTCTGGGCGGCGATCCGCTGGGCCAGCCGCTCGGCGTGGGCCAGCCGTGCCGCGCTGATGTCGTACAGCGCGAGGTGCAGCCCGCCGCGGAACTCGGGGTAACTGCACAGGTCAGTCACCACGTTCCGGGTGAACTCGATGCTGCCCGCGCCGACAAAGGTCACCTTGATCACAGCTCGGTAGTGTTCCATTGCCCTGGTTTGCGCGCAAGAGCGCGCATAAAACCTCCGCAACGAAGACCTCAGCCGGCCCGGCCCCCGCGCGGGCCGGCCGGGATGCCGGGCCGGTGGCCCGTCCCGGCCCCGTAACGGCGCCGGAAATCGTCCGTTACCTCCGCACTTCCGGGGCCGGGACCCGCCGGGACGGGCTGCCCCGAAGGGCTTGACACCGTCAGGCTGGATTGCTCACTATTGCGGGAAACATCACGACTTCATGCATCTTCGGTCGCAGCCGGGCCCCGGCCCTCCACGGGCCTGCCGGTCACCGGACCCGGCCGTCACCGAACCTGAGCACCGGACTCGAGCACCGAACTGTGGCCGCCATCGGCGGGCCGGAAAGTTGAGGGCAGCATGGTGAGACACCGGCTGCATGTCACCCTGGCGGCCCCGCTCGCCGCGGCCGCGGCGCTCAGCCTCGGGCTGGCCGCCTGCGGCACCGACAGCGGCGGCGGAGGCGGCGGGGGGACCACGGTCCAGATCTGGGAGGGCTGGACCGGTCCCGAGGCCAAGGCGTTCGCGCACCTGGTGACCGAGTACCAGAACCAGCACCCGGGCCAGAAGGTCAGCAGCCTGTACGTCAACAACGACAACACGCTGCAGAAGGTGCTGACCGCGGTGCGCGGCGGCAGCCCGCCGGACATCGCCTACCTCTACGGGTCGTGGGCGCCGAACGTGGCCCAGATCCCGCAGGTGGTGAACCTGACCAACGTGGTCAAGCGGCCGGGCGTGAACTGGAACGACTTCTGGGTCGGCGAGCGGGACGTGGCCACGGTCAAGGGCAAGGTCATCGGCGTGCCGGCCCTGGTCGACAACCTGGCCGTGGTCTACAACAAGACGCTGTTCGCCAAGGCCCACCTCACCCCGCCCGGCCCGGGCTTTACCTGGACGCAGTTCGTGGCTGACGCCAAGAAGCTGACCGACCCGGCCGCCAAGCAGTTCGGCACCGCGTACGTGACCCCGGCGTCCGAGGACTCGGTGTGGCACTGGGAGGCGCTGCTGTGGGAGGCCGGCGGCCAGCTGCTGACGGCCGGCAACAAGAAGGCCGCGTTCGACTCGGCCGCCGGGCTGCAGGCGCTGAACACCCTGCACACGATGGCCGTCACGGACAAGTCCATGTACCTGGACCCGACCGACCAGGCGTACGCGAACCTGTTCAACTCGGGCAAGATCGGGATGCTGGTCACCGGGCCGTGGGACCTGGGCGTGTTCACGAACGTGCACTACGGCGTGCAGGTCATGCCGTCCTACCCGGGTTCGGCCGCCGGGCACCAGACCATCTCCGGCCCGGACAACTGGGTGCTGTTCAACAACAGCGCGCGGGTCGCGGCCGCGGAGAAGTTCATCCTCTGGCTCACCGCGCCCGCCCAGGTCAGGTACTTCTCGCTGCACACCGGGGACCTGCCGACCCGGGCGTCGGTGGGCAATGCGGCGGGCTTCAGCCAGCAGATGGACACCGCGCTGCCCGGGGTGAGCGCGTTCGTGGCCAACCTGGCCAACGTCAAGCAGGCCCGGCCGCAGATCCCGACGTACCCGAAGATCTCCCAGATCCTCGGCACCATGGTCGTGTCCGTGCTGCTGGGCAAGAGCCAGCCGCAGGCGGCGCTGAGCTCCGCGGCACAGCAGGTCAACCAGATCCTGTCCGCAGGCTGACGTGGTCTCGTCTGAGACTGTGCTCCGCCGGCGCCGGGGTGGTCGTAACCGCGGCGGCTTGCCGCCGCTCGGCGCGAAGCGGCGATCGGGGGGTCCGGGGGGGCGTCCCCCCGGGCCAGCACTGCGCCGCCGGATGACGGCCTCCGAGCAGTTCGCCGGCTGGGCGTTCGTCACCCCCGGGGCCGCGATCATCCTGCTGTTCGGCGCGGTGCCGATCGTCTGGTCGGCGATCATGTCCTTCCAGCGGTCCAACCTGCTCACGCCGAGTACCCCGTTCGTGGGGCTGAAGAACTACCGGCAGATGGTGCACGACCCGATCGTGGCGCAGGCCATCCAGCACACGCTGGTCTACACCCTGCTGTTCGTGCCCGGGACGATGATCGTCGGGCTGTTCCTGGCCGTGGCCATGAACCGGAAGATCCGCTTCATCTCCCTCTACCGGACCGCGGCCTACGCGACGATGGCCATCTCCACGATCAGTGAGGCGATCGTCTTCATCTGGCTGTTCGACCCCTCCTACGGCGTCGTCAACTACGCCTTCAGCCTGGTCGGCCTGCCGCAGCAGCAGTTCCTGAACTCACCGTCCGAGGCGCTCTTCGTGATCGTGATCATGACGATCTGGGGCTGGACCGGGTTCGCGGTCGTCATCTACCTGGCCGCGCTCCAGGGCGTCCCGCAGGCGCTGCTGGAGGCGGCCTCGATCGACGGGTGCACCCCGTGGCGGAGGTTCCGCCGGGTCACGCTGCCGCTGCTCAGCCCGGCATCGCTGTTCCTGGCCGTGTGGCTGACGATCAACGCGCTGCAGCTGTTCGACGAGGTCTACCTGAGCACCCAGGGCGGCCCGCTCAATGCGACCACGGTGCTCGTCTACTACCTCTACGACCAGGCGTTCGTGAACTTCAACTTCGGCTACGCCTCGGCCATCGCCTACTTCCTGTTCCTCATCATCCTCGTGGTCACCGCGATCCAGTTCCGGGTCGGCCGACGATTCACCCACTACCGATCTTGACATCCTCCCCCGCCGGCGGCGGGAGATTTCAGCCACTCACATCCGGGTTAGGAGGCAAGCAGTTGAGGTTCACGGTTCACCGGCTCCAACTGGGAGCCTCCCCGTGCAGTCACGGCGCGCTCCGCCGCGATGTTCCGGGCCGCGTTCACATCGACAATCCCGCGGAGGTGAAGCGGCGTCCCCTTCCTGGCCTGCGGGCAGGAGTATCCATGCCGCGATCCCGATGACCGCGACCTCGGCTCCCGCCCGCGGCGGGCTCTCGTCCTCCGCCGGCGGCGGCGTCCCCCCCGCCCGCCGCCGGCGGAGGCTGCCGTTCAGCCCGTGGCACCTGGTCCTGATCCCCGCCACGCTGATCCTGATCTTCCCGTTCTACTGGCTGCTGGTCACCTCGGTGGAGACCCCGTCCGAGGCGCTGCGCTTCCCGCCCATCCTGGTCCCGCACAAGCTCCGGTTCGCGAACTACCCGGACGCGCTGAACAGTGCCCCGTTCGGGCACTTCTTCATCAACAGCGCCGTGGTCGCCGTGCTCACCGTGCTGTGCAACCTGGTCCTGTGCTCGATGGCCGGGTACGCGTTCGCCCGCTTCCGCTTCCTCGGCCGCGGGGCCCTGTTCGTGGTGATCATGGCCACGCTCATGGTGCCGTTCCAGGTCACGATGATCCCGCAGTTCATCATCACCAAGTGGCTGGGCGTGCACGTGCTGGCCGCGGTGGGGATCAACCACATCGGCGCGCTCATCCTGCCCAACGCGGCCACTGCGTTCGGCATCTTCTTCCTGCGCCAGTTTTTCCGGACCCTGCCCCTGGAGTACGAGGAGTCCGCCCGGGTGGACGGGGCCAGCCGGCTCACCGTGCTGATCAGGATCGTGCTGCCGCTGGCCACCCCGGCGCTGGCCACGCTGGCCGCGCTGACGTTCCTGGACTCCTGGAACAACTTCCTGTGGCCGCTGATCGCGATCACGTCCACGAACCAGATGACGCTGCCGCTGGGCCTGGCCACCTTCCAGGGGGCGCACGCCACGGAGTGGACCCTGCTGATGGCGGCCAACGTGATGAGCCTGGTCCCGATGCTGGCCATCTTCTTCCTGGCCCAGCGGTACTTCATCCGGTCGGTCGCCTCGACCGGCCTGGCCGGGACCTGAGCCGTAACCCCGGGCAGAACCCCCAGAGAAAAGAGGAAGGAAGCATGGGCGAGGAGGCCCCCGTGGTTGATGAGCCCGCGATGACGGAAGACGTGGCCGCCGGAGGCCGCACGGAGCAGGAGGTGGCCTCCCAGCCCGCCTGCTGGCGCCGGGCGGACCAGCTGGCCGCGGACGTCGCGGGCATCCTGCCGGCCCGCGGGGAACGGGTCGCGGTCGCGGGTTGCGGCACCTCCTGGTTCATGGCCCAGTCCTACGCGGCGGCCCGCGAGGCCTCCGGCCACGGGGAGACTGACGCGTTCGCCGCGTCCGAGATGCCGCCCGGCCGGGCCTATGACCGGGTGCTGGTGCTGTCCCGCTCGGGGACCACCACGGAGATCGTGCAGCTGCTGGACCGGCTGCGCGGCACCGCGCCCACGGTCGCGATCACCGCGGTCCCCGCGACCCCGGTGGCGCTGGCCGCCGGTGCGGTCATCGACCTGGGATTCGCCGACGAGGAATCCGTGATACAGACCCGGTTCGCCACCACCGAGCTGGTCCTGCTGCGCGCGAGCCTGGGGGCGGACCCCGGCCCGGCCGCGGAAGCGGCGGAGCGGGTGCTCGCCGAGCCCCTCCCGGCGGACATGCTGGCCGCCCGCCAGTTCACGTTCCTCGGCACCGGATGGACCTACGGCCTGGCCAACGAGGCCGCGCTCAAGCTGCGTGAGGCGGCCGGCATGTGGACGGAGGCATACCCGGCCATGGAGTACCGGCACGGCCCGGTCGCGGCAACCGGCGAGGGCAGCATCGTGTGGGCGTTCGGCGTCCCGCCGGATGGGCTCGGCGAAGAGATCGCCGCGGCCGGCGGCACGGCCTGGTTCAGCGGCGAGGACCCGCTGGCCGAGCTGGTCCGGGTGCAGCGGGTGGCCGTGGCGCTGGCCCGGGCCCGCGGGCTCGACCCGGACCGGCCGCGCAACCTCGCCCGCTCGGTCATCCTCACCTGAGCAGGCGGTTCATGTGATCGGAGTCGTCTGCCTCAACCCCGCCCTGGACGTGACCCATCACGTCCCGGCCGTCGACTGGTCCGGGGTGAACCGGCCTGCGGCGGTGCACGCGCGGCCTGGCGGCAAGGGGCTGAACGTGGCCCGCACGCTGCACACGCTCGGCGCCGAGGTCCTGGTCATGGGCCTGATCGGCGGCACCACGGGCGAGTCGGTGACGGCGGAGCTCGCCGCCCTGGCCGTGCCCGCGGCCTTCACCTGGGTGCGGGGCGAGACGCGGCGGACGTTCACGGTCGTGGACGGGCGGACCGGGGACGCGGCCTTGTTCAGCGAGCCGGGCCCGCGGATCACGCAGGACGGGTACGAGGAGTTCCGGATCCGGTATGCGTCCGCGCTCGCCGGGTGCGCGGCCGTGGTGCTGTCCGGCAGCCTGCCGCCGGGGCTGCCGCCCGGCAGCTACGCGGAGCTCATCACGACGGCGTCCGCCGCCGGGGTGCCGGTGCTGCTGGACGCGCACGGGGAGGCGCTGCGCCTGAGCGCGGCGGCCGGCCCCGCCATCGTCAAGCCGAACCTGGCCGAACTGGAGACGTTCGCCGGCCGGCCCCTGGCTGTGCCGGCCGACCGCGGTTCGCCCGGGGCCGGCGTGGACCGGGCGGCCATGGCGGCGGCCGCCCGGGAACTCCGGGTGGCCGGCCCGGCCGCGGTGGTGGTCTCGCTCGGCGCGGACGGGCTGCACGCCGACACCGGCGGCGGCTGCTGGCGGGCGGTCCCCCCGGCCGTGGTGGCCGGCAACGCGACCGGGGCCGGGGACGCGGCGGCCGCGGGCCTGGCCCGCGGGCTGGCCCTGGGGTACCCGTGGGAGGAGCGGCTGCGGGACGCGGTCGCGCTCGGCACCGCGGTGGCCCTGGCCCCGGTGGCCGGGGAGTTCAGCCCGGGGGACTACGCCACGGTGCGGGCCGGGGTCACGGTGACGCGCGCGGAGCCCGGACAGGCCGGCGCCGGGTGCCGGGAGGCCTGCTGATGCCTGCCGCCGGGATGGGTGAGATCCTCGGGCCGGCGCAGGCGGCGGGCCGGGGCGTCGGCGCGTTCAACGTGATCGGCATCGAGCACGCCGAAGCCATCGTGGCCGGGGCCGAGGCGGCCGGGTCGCCCGTGGTCCTGCAGATCAGCGAGAACTGCGTCGCCTACCACGGGGCGCTGGAGCCGCTCGCGCGGGCCTGCCTGTCGGTCGCGTCCTCGGCGGCCGTGCCGGTCGCGGTGCACCTGGACCACGCCACCCGCGAGGACCTGGTGCAGGCCGCGGCCGGGCTGGGACTGGGGTCGGTCATGTACGACGTGTCGGCCCTGTCCTACGGGCGGAACGTCGGGGCCACCGCGGCCATGGCCCGGTGGTGCCACGACCGCGGCCTCTGGGTCGAGGCCGAGCTCGGTGAGATCGGTGGCAAGAACGGCGTGCATTCGCCGCTGGCCCGCACCCGGCCCGGCGAGGCGGCCGCCTATGTCGCGGCGACCGGAGTGGACGCGCTGGCGGTCGCGGTCGGCAGCTCGCACGCGATGCTGACCCGCGACGCGGCCCTGGACCTGGGGCTTATCGCGGAGATCCATGACGCGGTCAGCGTGCCGCTGGTGCTGCACGGCTCGTCCGGGGTTCCCGACGCCAGCCTGGCCGCGGCGGTCCGTGCGGGAATGACGAAGATCAACGTGGCGACCCAGCTGAACAAGGCCTTCACCGCGGCGGTCCGTTCGTGCCTGACTGGTGACCCGGGGATGGTCGATCCCAGGCGGTACGGTTCGGTAGGGCGCGACGCGGTCGCGGCAGAGGTCGGCCGCCTGCTCCACGTGATCGGAGGCGCCGATGACCCGGTATCGGCGGTGGAATGAGCTGCTGGAGCTGCTCGCGGCGGCGGGGCAGCTGCAGGTCGAGGAGGCCGCGAAGGCGCTCGGGGTGTCCGAGGCCACGGTCCGCCGGGATCTCGACGAACTCGCCAGCCAGCAGATGCTCACCCGGATCCGCGGCGGCGCGGTGGCCCAGGGCGTGACCTACGACCTGCCGCTGCGGTACAAGAGCGAACGGCATCCGTCCGAGAAGCAGCGCATCGCGGCGGTCGCGGCCGCGCTGGTACGGCCGGGCCAGATCGCCGGCCTGAACGGCGGCACCACCACCACCGAGGTGGCCCGGGCCCTGGCCACCCGCTCGGACCTGAACTCGCAGGTGCCGTCGCCTGCCGTCACCGTCGTGACCAACGCGCTGAACATCGCGACCGAGCTGGCGGTCCGCCAGCACATCAAGATCGTGACCACCGGCGGGGTGGCCCGGCCGCAGTCCTACGAGCTGACCGGGCCGCTGGCCACCGGCGTGCTGGAGCAGGTCACCCTGGACGTGGCCATCCTGGGCGTGGACGGGATCGACGCGGTGGCCGGCGCGACCGCGCACCACGAGGGCGAGGCCAGCACCAACCGGCTGATGGCCCGGCAGGCGGCCCTGGTGGTGATCGCCGCGGACAGCTCCAAGGTAGGCCGGCGCGCGTTCGCCCGGATCTGCACCGCCGGGGAGATCGACGTACTGGTCACCGACACCGGGATCGCCGCCGAGGACGCGGCCCGCCTCGAGGACGCGGGAGTCGACGTTGTCACGGCCTGAGGCTGCCGCGCCCGGGGGCGGCCCTATCGACCTCGTGGTCGTGGGCGACTGCAACCCGGACGTGCTCGTCCTCGGCGACGACGTGACCCCCGCGTTCGGCCAGGAGGAGAAACTGGTGCCGTCCATGTCCCTGGTCGTCGGCGGGTCCGCGTCGATCACGGCCGTGGCCGCGGCCCGGCTCGGCCTCAGCGTCGCGCTGGTCGCCGCGGTGGGCGCGGACGCCGCGGGCCAGTTCATGCTGGACCAGCTGGCCGGGGAGGGCGTCACCACGGACACCGTGGCCGTCCGCGGGGACAGCCCCACCGGGATGACCGTCGCCCTGTCGAACGGCAGGGACCGGGCCATCCTGACCGCCCTCGGGGCCGTGGGCTCGCTGACCGCCGCCGACGTCCCGGCGGCGCTGCTCGGCCGGGCCCGGCACGTGCACATCAGCTCCTACTTCCTGCTCGAGGAGTCGCTCGGGCCCGGCCTGGCCGCGGTCATGGCCACCGCGCAGGCAGCCGGGGCGACCGTGTCCCTGGACACCAACTGGGATCCGTCCGGGCGGTAGGGCGACGACCGGCTCGCCGCCGCGCTGGCCCGGGCGGACCTGCTGCTGCCCAACGAGGCTGAAGCGGTCCGGCTGAGCGGCGAGCCGGACCTGGCCGCGGCGGTGCCCGTGCTCACCGCGGCCGGCTCCCGCCTGGTGGTCAAGCTGGGAGCCCGGGGCGCGCTGTGTGCCGACGGCACCCGGCGGTACCGGGTCAGCGTGCCGCCCGTGGTGCCGGTCGACGCGACCGGCGCCGGGGACTGCTTCAACGCCGGGCTGATCGCGGGCCTGCTGCAGGGCCTGGCCCTGCCCGAGGCCGCCGTGCTCGGCTGCGCCGCCGGCGCCCTGTCCACCCGCGCTGCGGGCGGCACCGGGAGCTCTCCCGGCCTGCCCGCCGCGCTGGCCCTGGCCGGCGCCGCGGCGGTGACGACCCCCAGCGCCAGCGCCCCGGCGTGAGCCTGTCAGGCTGACCGCCGCCGCCCCGGGGCCCGCCGGGCGCGCGGTCCCAGGACCGGCTGGCCCCCGCGCACGCCCCGGTACCCGCGGTCCCACGGCCATTGGCCCGCGTCGTCGGCGTGCACCACCTGCAGAGCCCTGACCTGCGGGCCGTACAGCCCCACCGCGGTCAGCAGGTGAGCCGTGGGCTCAGCCACCTTCACGATCTCGATGAGCGGACCTCCGGTCAGCCGGACCTGCTCGCCGGGCCGGGGCGGCTCCGCGTGGAGGACGTGCGCGGCGATGTCGTTGAGCAGCCGGCCCGCCCGCCGCACCGGCATCCCCGTGACTACCAACTCCGGGCGGCCGAAGGCGGTAAGCCCGGCGGTGTATGCCCACGGCGGGTGGATACGGTCCCGCTCGACCCCCTGCACGGCCCAGCCGTGAGCGTCGATGAGGCCCCGTAAGTGGCTGAGGTAATCCTCGTGCGTGGCTTCCGGGTGGTCGCAGATCCAGCACATGCCTCCTCCTTCGGGTCGGATCCCACCAGGATCCCGCCGCCCGCCGACAGAACGCCGGCGGCGATGAGGGGTGGCCGCGGCCGCGGGACCGGGAAGCCGTCCGCACGGAAAACGCCGGGCGTGCCGGTCCTGGAACCGGCCCTCGAAGCCTGGGCACCGGTGCTCTCCCGGCCCGAGCCCGGAACCGCGGTGGCTCCCCGGGCCGCCGGCGAGCAGGCTGCGCAGCGGGCCGGCGGGCAGCGCGTAGGAGGTGTGGCCGTCCCGGCCGGTCACCGTCTCCGCTTGCAGCAGGCTGTTCAGCACGGCCTCCTCGGTGGCCTCGACCACGGCAGCGAAGTAGTCGTCCAGCGCGCTGCCGGTCACCGGGGACCGGGCCGGCGCGGTCCCGCGCGGGGCGCGCAGCCCGGTGGCCAGGGCCAGGAAGATCTCCCCGCTGGCGTGGTGCGCCGTGCTGCCCACCCGGGCCAGGCCCAGCCCGGCCCGGCGGGCCACGCGCTGGCAGGCCGCCGCGTCCAGCGGCCCGTCGGTGAGCACCACCACGATGCATGACCCCGCGGGCCCCGGCCGGGCAGCGCCGGCCGTGCTGCCTTCCCCGGCCTTCCCGTCCGTGGCGCCCGCGGCCGGATCCGGCAGTAGCCGCCCGGCCGGCACCCCCGCCACCGTGAGCCGCTCCCGGTCACCGAAGTTGGTCATCGTGACCACCCCGACGGTCGCCCCGCCCGGCACCACCCGGGACGCGGTGCCGATGCCGCCCTTGTAACCCAGGCAGCTCATCCCGGTTCCCGCTCCCACCGCACCCTCCCGCGCCACCGTGGTCCCGGCGGACGCCCGGGCCGCCGCCAGCGCCTCCCGCACGTCGCCGCGGCGCACCTGCATCCGGCGGGATTCGCTGAGGAAACTGTCGTCGCACTCGGCCACGACCGGGATGATCACATCCTCGGCGCCGATCGCGGGCTGCTCACCGGTGAGCAGCCCGCAGGCCGCGTCGTAGACGCGGCCCAGTTGCATGGTCGAGGTGAGGAACACGGGCGTCTCGGCCAGTCCCCATTCCTGCGCGGCCAGCATCCCGGTGCATTCGCCCGCCCCGTTGAGCACCGCGCCGCCGGCCGGCACGGGGAAGCGGAACAGGTCACCGCCCGGGTCGATCACCGTCACCCCGGTCCGCGCCGTGCCCCGGCCGGCCGGCGGCGGCGGCTCGTCCCGCCACACGGTGGCGTGCCCCAGGCCGGCCCCGGGCACGTCGAGCACCGAGCCGGTCGGGCCCGGTGGCAGCAGCCCGACGGTGATGCCAAGATCAGGAACGCGCGGCATCCCGCGATGGTAACCGCCACCGCGCCGCCTGGGGAGGGTGCGGGTGAGCAGCAGGTCCGGGCCGAGCACCAGGGCCGCGGCTATCGTGACCGGGATCCGCCCCGCAGGACCGACCGGGAAACCATCTGAATAGCCGTTTAGGGTTGCTTATCTGGACAGATGCGTCAACCCCCGGGGCCCAACCGCCGCCGCGACGTGATCTGACGACGGGCGTTCAGTGCCGTTCCGTGACGAGTGATCATCACGTGTGCGGGTAGCTCCCCTAGTGTGGGGATGCCTGGGCTTGTGCTTCGGGGGCGCTACCGGCTGGACGTGCTCATCGCGACCGGGGGGATGGGGGAGGTCTGGCGTGGTACAGACCTGGCCATCGACCGCCGGGTGGCGATCAAGGTGGTGCGGCCGGAGCGCGCCGGTGACGAGGAGGGCCTGGCCCGGTTCCGGGCCGAGGCGCATCATGCGGGCTCGCTGTCGCACCCGAACATCGCCCAGGTCTTCGACTACGGGGAGGCGGTAGACCCCGAGCCGGGATACCTGGTCATGGAGCTGGTGGAAGGCCTGTCCCTGACCCGGATCCTGGATGACGGGCCGCTGCCCCCCGAGGACGTGATGGACATCGTGGCCCAGACGGCCCGGGGGCTGGCCGCCGCCCACCGGGCCGGCCTGGTCCACCGCGACGTCAAGCCCGGCAACCTGCTCGTCAGGTCCGATGGCCTGGTCAAGATCACGGACTTCGGGATCGCCCGTGCGGTGGGGGACACCACCGTCACCCAGCCCGGGATGCTGATCGGGACCCCCGCCTACCTGGCGCCTGAACGCGTGTCCGGCGCGCCCGCGTCGCCCCCGACCGACCTGTACTCACTGGGTGTGGTCGCGTACCAGTGCCTGACCGGGCATCCGCCGTTCGCCGGCGAGCCCCTGGTCGTGGCCTTGGCGCACCTCGACCAGGGCATGCCCGCGCTGCCGGCGTCCGTGCCCCCCGGGGTCGCGGCGCTGGTCGCCGAGCTGACCCGGCAGGATCCCGCGGCCCGGCCGCCGTCCGCCTGGGATGTGGCGCTGCGGGCCGGGCATCTGCGGGTGCTGCTGTCCAGCCCGGAGTCGCTCGGCCGGCGCGGCACGGCCGCCCGCTGCCGGGGCCGGCGCCGCGCCGCCTCCGGCCTGGTCCCCGCCGCCGCGCGGCGGCCCACGGCGGCGGCGGCAGGCGTGGAGAGTCACGAGCCTGCCCGCCCGCGGGGCCCTGGCCGCGACCGGGGTGGCGGCGATCGGGTTCATCGCCTGGACGCTGGCCACGCTGCCCGCGCCGGTCCGGGATCAGCTCCCGGACGTGGCCCCGCCCTCGGCCACGACGAGCGCCGCGCCGAGCGGCCTGTCCCGGCCGAGCCCGGTCGCGGCCACGCACATCGACGGGCCCAACGGCGGCAACGCCGCCGTGGCGCGGGCGACCGCGACCCCCCAGCCGTCCCGGCCGTCGCGATCCTCGTCCGCGTCGCCCTCGTCCACGGCCGGCACGCCCAGCGATTCCCCGTCGCCGCCGGGCAGCCCGACCCCCACCCCCACGCCCAGCACGCCGACGCCGAGCTCGCC
>WNGB01006876.1_pt1 | contig 16599 bp, 15 predicted proteins | sample 5400681 | NCBI WGS metagenome assembly WNGB01 (sample SAMN13153367, study PRJNA577476) | soil metagenome | isolation source: 115 cm soil or saprolite under grassland replicate 2 | place: USA:California | collected 2016-06-15 | reverse complement strand
GCCAGCGCGCTGGCGCCGAAGCTCGCCGGCGTCAGCGCATCACGCACCAGGCCGAGCAGGAAGCCCGCGGCCGCGCTCTTCCCCGGCTCCGCGCGGATCGTGTAGATGAGCAGCGCGAGCAGCAGGAAATCGGGCGCGACGCGGTCGCCCCCCAGGTGACTCCGCACGGTGAACTGCAGCAGCACCAGCAGCGTCAGGATGATGGGATAGCGATACCGATCGCTCTTTCTCATCGCGGCGGTGCCTCGCTGGGAGGAGCGCTATCCTGGGGTACGGTAAAGGCGTTTCGGAGATCCGACCCGGCAGGACGCGCAGACGTCAGAATCATCACGTGCGACAGCTCGGCGGGGTGGATCGCCGGGCGGACGAGATAGGTACGCCCCCACCCTTTTTCTTCGCCCGCCGGACCGATCACCGTTCCGATCGGGATACCGCGCGGAAACACCCCACCCAGTCCCGACGTGACGATCACCGTCCCCTCCGGCACCTGCTGGCGGTACAGCACGCCTTGCAGCTCGAGCAGCCACACCCCCGGCCCCTCCGCCCCGTGCGGGGCCGCGATGCCGACCACACTGCCGTCGGTCGCGATGGCACTGGCCCGAAACTCGGGATGCGCCCAGCTGAGCACGACGCTCGTATGCTCGTCCACGCTGGCCACCAATCCCACCAATCCTTCGGGACTGACGACGGCGGACAGGAGACGCACGCCTTCACGCTTGCCGGCGGACACGACGAAGCTGAGCGGATTGGTCGGTTCGGGCTGATGCAGGATCTCGGCCGAGACATAGCCATTCCCCAGGCGCGCGCTCAGCCCCAGCAGGCTGCGGAGGCGGGCGTTCTCGCTGCGGAGCTCGGGCAGGAATGTGGCCGCGAGGGCCACGGAATCGCGCTGCGCCACGACCGCGTCGTAGCGATAGCGCGCCGCGGTCAGGAGCTCGGTCTGGCGTTGGAGAAACAGGAACGGCGCGAGCACGCTCTGCCGCAGCACCTGGGCCAGCGGATTGCGCCATTCATCGGGGAGGCTGAGCGCGGCAATCGACAGCCCCACGCAGACGATGAACAGCAGCGTGTCGCCCCGGGACGCATAGCGATCCGTTCCGATCGCCATGCGGCTACGTGGTCAAGACGTTGCGGTACTTCTCCGGAGCGTCGAGGATCCGCCCCGCCCCCCGCACCACGCAGGTCATGGGGTCCTCGTCCAGGTGAATCGGCAACCCGGTCTCCTGCTGCAACAGCACGTCGAGGCCGCGAATCAAGGCGCCGCCGCCCGTCATCACGATGCCGCGGTCCACGATGTCCGACGCGAGCTCGGGCGGCGTGATTTCGAGGGCGCGGCGCACCGCGTCGACGATCTGCTGAATCGGCTCCTGCACTGCCTCGCGAATCTCGCTCGAGTGCACGCGCACGATCTTGGGAATGCCCGAGACGAGGTCGCGACCCTTCACCTCCATCTCGCGCTCTTCCCCGATCGGCGCCGCCGAGCCGATCTGAATCTTGATTTGCTCCGCGGTCGGCTCGCCGATCAGCAGGTTGTAATTCTTGCGCATGAACTGCACGATCGCCTGATCGAGCTCGTCGCCGCCGGTGCGGATCGACGTATCGGACACGATGCCCGACAGCGCGATCACCGCGATCTCCGTCGTGCCACCGCCGATGTCGATCACCATGTTGCCGGTCGGCGTCTCGACGGGCAGGCCGACGCCGATCGCCGCGGCCATCGGCTCGGCGACCATGTACACTTCTTTCGCGCCCGCCGATTGTGCGGAATCGCGCACCGCGCGTTTCTCCACTTCGGTGATGCCGCTCGGCACGCACACGATCACCTTGGGGCGCACGCGGAAGAGATGGCGGTCGATGATGGTCTTGAGGAAAAAGCGCAGCATCTTCTCGGTCACGTCGAAGTCGGCGATGACGCCGTCCTTGAGTGGCCGAACGGCGAGGACCCCGTCGGGCGTGCGGCCGAGCATGCGCTTCGCCTCGAGGCCGATGCCCTTGACTTTGCCGGTGGCTTTTTCGATCGCGACGACGGAGGGTTCGTTCAACACGATCCCTTCGCCGCGAACGTAGACGAGAGTGTTAGCGGTACCAAGATCAACGGCGATTTCGTTCGCCGGGCTCCAGGCACCCATTTTGAAGTTCAGCCAGCGTGGTGGCACGTGATCGTCGGTAAAAGAGTTGGCGGGCTCGTAGCGAACGGGCACAAGGTAATGAAATGCGTAACCCCAAGCAAGGATGAAGCTTGACGGCCCTTTCTCGCCCGGCTAGCCTTTCGCCCATGCGGCGCGTGACGCCCGACACAATTGCCGTCGTCGACCTCGCGGTGTGTGACCGTTGTGGCCTCTGTTTGCCGCTGTGCCCCCCCGAAGCGATCCACCTCGGGCTGAATATCCTGACGGTTGACGACGCAGTCTGCACCGGCTGCGAGAAATGCGTCGCTCCCTGCCCCGTTGGGGCCCTCGCCATGGCCGCCTATGCCTGACGTCGACCTCCTGGTCGTCGGCGCCGGGCCGGCCGGCGCCGTCGCGGCCTGGCACGCCAAGCAGGCGGCGCCCGAGCTGGACGTCGTGTTGCTGGAACGCGACCGCGCGATCGGCGCTCCCGTCCGCTGTGCCGAGGGCGTTGGCGACGCCGGCCTGCGAGAATTCGTCAATCCCGACGGCGCCGACTGGGTCTCGCGGCGGATCACCGACGTCATCTTCGAGGCGCCCGATGATACGCAGGTGCTGCTCGCCGATTGCGGCCTCGGCTGGATTCTCGAACGCACGCGGTTCGACGCGCATTTAGCGGCGCAGGCGGCCGCGGCGGGTGCGGAGGTGCTCGTCGGCGCCGAAGCCACCGGCATGTCGCGCGACGGTGACGAGCGCTGGCACGTCCGGGTGAAAGAGCGCGGCCGGGACGAAACCTATCGCGCGCGCGTGGTCATCGGCGCCGACGGCGTCGAGACGATGGTGGGCCGTTGGGCGGGGCTCGACACCCGCGTGCCCGCGCGGGACATGGAGTCGTGCGCGCAATACGTCCTGCAAGGCATCGATGTCAACCCCGACGCCATCTACCTGCAGTTCAGCAACGCGATCGCACCGGGCGGCTATGCCTGGATTTTCCCCAAAGGGGTCGGCGTCGCCAACGTGGGACTGGGCCTCGTCGCGCTGAGAACCGACGGCCGCAACGCGCGCCAATACCTCGACGCGTGGGTCGCGCGCCGGTTCCCCCATGCCGCCCGCACCGGCTACACCGTCGGCGGCGTCATCGTGCACACGACGATCAAGAAAACGGTTGCCGACGGCGTGATGGTGGCGGGGGACGCGGCGCACATGATCAATCCCCTGTCGGGGGGCGGGATCACGAATGCGATGAAGGCGGGACGCCTCGCGGGCCGCACAGCCGCAGCGGCGATCTGCGCCGGCGACACCAGCGAGCGGCGGTTGGCAACGTATCACGATGCCTGGATGCACCTGCTCGGCGAGGACCATCTCAAGTACTACCGCATCAAACAGGCGCTCGAGAATGTCGATGACGCGTCCTTCAACCAGTTGGCGCGCACGGTGAACAGGATTTCCCCGGAAAAGCGCACCATCGGCCGGGTGTTCACACACGCGCTGATCAAGCATCCGCAACTGATTCCGGTAGCGGCCCGGTTCTTTGTGTAATCGGTCATCGGTTGTCGGTCGTCAGAGTGCTGACAACCGATGACCGACGACCGATGACCTGCATCAACGACGTCCCCACAGCGCAGCGATTGGCTGCGTGAGCAACGATTCTCCCCACTGATCCGAGCGCATCAGTTCGCAGTCCAAACGGCACAGCGGCAACATCCCAGAAGTAGACGGGCACGCGCGACAACTGCAGCGACTCGCCGTTCCCCTTCACTCCCGCAAACCCGAGCTCGTAGCCGGCGCTTCGGGCATGTCCCAGTACGCGCTTGTCGACGGCACCAAAGGGATACGCGATCGCTCGACCGGCGTTCGTGCCCAGCCGGGCGGTCAGAACCTCACGCGAGCCCTGGAGCTCAGCCTCGACCGCCGCATTATCCAGCCACGTGAGGCGTCGATGGGTCGCGCCGTGGGAGGAGAACTCGAGACCGCGTCCCTGCCACCGCTCGATCTCCGGCCAGCTCAGGTGCTGGAGGCGATTCCAGGTGTAGCGCACGTCCCACGTGTTCGCCTTTCCCACGTAGTCGGTGATCAGGAATGTCGTCGCCGTGAAGCCGAGGTCGGCAAGGACGGGATAGGCGTAGTCGGCCAGAGACGCGTAGCCGTCGTCGAAGGTCAATAAAAACGTACGCTGTGCGCCGTGCGCCGTACGCCGGTGAACAAATTCGTCAAGCGACAGCGTGCGCCAGCCCGCGCGGGCGAGCGCCGTCATCTGCCGCGCAAACACCGACCGGCCGACCCGAGTCACGCCGAGCTCGAGCGGGCCGCCGATGCGGTGATAGCACAGGACGGGCGGGTACGTCACTAACGGGGCCACAGCCACGTAAACGCGCCGCACGTGACGATCGCAAAGATGAGCCCGTCGAACGTCGACTTGAGCGTCATCGCCCACGACCGCCGGTACCAGATCGACATCTGCCACAGGGCCACGGTGTAGCCGAGGAACGCCGTGGTCCCCGCGAAGCGACACAGCGCGGCGAATGGCGGCGAGCCCGGCGGCACCGCGGAGCCCGCGATGAAAGCGGCGAACACGCTGACCACGAGGCAGTATACAAACCACTGTGACAGATTCGACGCCAGCGAGCCGGTCCATGGCGGCATGACCGTCAGCAGCACCGCCGGGCCGCGTTTCATCTTCTCCTGGAACTCCGGCGAGCGCATTTCCGCGGGACTGGCCGGACGCGGCATCAGGTAATCGCCGGGCGGGATGCCGATGGGACGCAGCGCATCGAGGACGCGGTCCTCGTTGGGATAGCGCGGATAATCGTTCTTATGCCACAGCGGCGTCATGTGGATGATTGAGCTGACGACAAACACCGCCACCGCCGACACGAGCATCGGCAGCCACAAGGCGGTCAACGCGGTCATTTCGCCTCCCGAGTTCAGTGGGGCGTCAATCGTAGCCTCCGTCACGGTGTCGAGCAAACGGCGCTATCCGCTACACGGATTGGCCCGTAGCTTGGGACCATGACGGGCCCCCTCCTCGCCGTTCTCATGGCAGTCCAGTTCGACAGCGCGCAAAAGCCTCGCACGGTCATGGCCATCGGCCAGGTCGCCCTCATCAACACGTTCGTGAATCGCGTCGACGCATGGGTCTTCCAGCAAGATTGGGCGCGCTCGGGAACGCGGGTCTGGGGTGAGCATCTGCGACTCGGCTGGGAGTGGGATGAAGATGCCTTTACCACCAACATGTTCGCCCATCCCTATCACGGCGGCCTCTACTTCAACGCGGCACGCGCCAACGGCATTGGATTCTTTCAGGCGGTGCCGTACGCCATTATGGGCTCCTGGACCTGGGAGTACTTCGGCGAGAAGTACCGCCCGTCGCTGAACGACTGGTACATGACGAGCTTCGGGGGCATCACGCTCGGCGAAGTGTTTCACCGCATCACCGCCACGATCCGCGACAACCAGGCCACGGGGCGAGGACGCACCCTGCGAGAGCTTGCCGCCTTACCCCTGGATCCCATCGGCAGCCTGAATCGTCTGGTGCGGGGTCAATGGCGGGCGCGCGGCGTGAATCCCCCCGAGCATGACCCGGGTTCATACGTGCTCCGCATCGGAGGAGGGGCGCGCTTCGCGAAGGGATTGATCGCTGATAGCGGCGCCGCCAAGATGGGCGCGATGCTGGTCGATCTGCTGTACGGTGACCCCTTTGCCACCGAGTATCGGAGTCCATTCGACGTGTTCGGCGTGCGCTTGATGCTGAGCTCCAACGGGGGATTCAGCTCACTCCGTGCTTCCGGCCGAATCTATGGCACCAATCTCAACAACCCGGCGCGTCGCGCCCGGCATGCGCTGGCCGTGAACACGCGGTACGACTACTTCAAGAATCGCGCGCAGAGTGTCGGCGGGCAGAGCGTCGAGATTGGCATCAACTCGCGCTGGCCCATCGGCTCGCATGGGTACGCGTTCCGGACGTCGGTATTCGTCGACGGAGTGCTCCTCGGCGCGATCGATGCTTCCGGAACCGGCCTCGGGACCCGCACCTATGACTTCGGACCGGGCGGGGGTGCCCGTTGGGAGTTCGGGTTCGACCGTCATGGCGCGCGGTTCGTCCGGGTGTTCGGGCAGTGGGAGTACATCCATGCGGTGAGCGGCGCGAGCGCCGACCACATCGTGGACTTCAGCGGCATCGAGGCGAATATCCCCATAAGCCGCGGATTCGGCATCGCCGCGCACAGTACGATCTTTCACCGTATCAGCCGCTACTCCACCGCCCCAAAAGACGAGCGGAATTATCCCGAGGCGCGCCTGCTGGTCACGTGGACCAAAGCCGGGTTCAAGCCCTGAGACACACGATCTGTGGGATCGCCCTGAGCGTGTTGCTTACCGCTCCCGCGTGGGCGCAACGGACGGACCGGCCGCATCGGAGCGGATTGTGGGGGGAGTTCGGCGCTGGACCGGGACGCGTCCGCATCGCGTGCTCCGGCTGTGCCGACGTCGTCGCCGCCGGCGCGCCGACCAGTTACTTCAGAATTGGTGGCACGGTATCGGACCGCGTCGTCATCGGGCTCGAGGTGTTCTCGCTGCTCGATCGTGCATTTGGCTTCTCACCGGGCGACACGTCCACGACGGCCGAGACCGCGACCGCAACGGTCGTCGTGCTCTGGTTCCCCAGCCGGCGTGGTTTCTTCTTCAAAGGCGGCGTCGGCCTGGCGGCGGGGCAATTCACCGTCCCCGGAACCGCCGGCGCCGATACCAGCAACGGCGGAGGAATTGGCCTGACGTTCGGCTTCGGCTGGGATTTCGCGATCTCTCGAAAGTTTGCCGTCACCACGAACCTCGCAGCCTACGTGACCGCCGTGGGTGACGTGGTGCTGCCGGGCCAGAGGGTCGATGACGTGATCGCGACGATGTATCAGGGGTCCATCGGCTTCACGTTCCGCTAGTCGGTCGCCCCCGCGGCTCGCAGCAGCCGAGCCGGCTCCGGCGTAGCGCGCTCCGTCCAATACGAGTCCGTGCACGCTTTGTTCGCGAGGACCAGCGGCGTCCGCCCCTTGCCATCCCGCGCCTTCACGTCGGCCCCACGCTCGATCAAGAGCCGCACGAGATCGGGACGGCTCTGCCACGCCGCCACGTGCAGCGCGGTGCTTTCGTTCGCGACATCGAAATAGCCGTCCCCGCCATACGGCGCATTGACCGGCACACCGAGGTCGAGCAGATGGCCGACGCCGGCGGTGTTCCAGGTGCTCGCGAACTCGGACAGCAGCGTCGCTCCCTGGGCCAGTAGCTCCCGGACGAGCTGCGGCTCGCGTTGCTGGATCTCGCCGATGGTGGACGCGTCATCGGTGGCACACGCGGCGATCAATCGGTCGACCCCCTGCAGCTCGATCGGAAAGCCGCGCTTCGCGAACAGCGCCAACAGGTCGCCGCGTCCTCTGCGCGCCGCCCGCTCGATCGCCGTGGCGCCATCCTTGCGCACTCTGGGGTCCGCGCCGTGATCGAGCAGCAGCTCGATCATCTCCAGCCCATTGTTGCGGGCGATCGCGTGATGAATCGGGATCCACCCCCGCTCCCGCCGGTAGTTCGGATCAGCCCCGCGTTCCAGCAGGTATTTCGCCCCTTCGTAGTCGTGCCAGTCGTGTTTGCGAACCAGCATGAGCGCGAGGTTCTCGCGGGTCAGTTTACCGGTCTCAACCAGCAGCCGCATCGCGGCATTGTCGCGCGTTTCCGGCGAATGGTAGACCGCTTCGATATCGTTGGGATCGGCCCCACGCTCCAGCAACAGCCGGGTCAGCTCGGCATGATGCGCCACACCCGCCGCGCCGTAGAGGGCCGTCTCGCGCTCCGGATGCTGGCCGGTCGTCCAGAACCCGGTGTTCGGATCTGCGCCGGCGTCCAACAGCGCCGCCGCAGCCCGCAGGAAGCCGGGTGTGCGTGCGGGATCGAGCCGCAAGTATTTGGACAGGCCCAGGTAATTCAACGCATCGCCGCCGTACGGCGGGCTCTGCGCCGTGGCGTTACTGCGGCCTTCGGCGAGAAACCGCTGCACAGCCCGATCATCGCCGAGGATGGCAGCGGTGTGGATGTCGCCCGCTCGAAGCTCGGGATGCTGCGCCAGCATCGCTTCCGGTTCGTCGAGCGTGCCGTGCCACGTCGCCGCTCTGATGAACTCGGCGCGCACGTCGTTCATAGCGATATTACCTCCACCAACCTCCACCAACCCCTCCGTCCTTCACGCTCCTGCCTTATCTCAGCACCTCGTCGCCGTCGCGGGCGTGCGATTCCATCTGCCGCTTCACCATTTCGTAATAGATTCCGCGTGCCCGCATCAGCTCCTCGTGCGCCCCGCGCTCGATGACGGCGCCGTCTTCCATCAGCAGAATGAGGTCGGCCAGCCGGATCGTCGACAGCCGATGGGCAATCACGAACGTGGTGCGGTCAGCGAGCAGATCCGCCATCGACGCCTGAATCAGTTGCTCGCTCTCGGTGTCGAGGTTGCTGGTCGCCTCGTCCAGGATCAGAATCTGCGGCGACGCGAGAATCGCCCGCGCGATGGCGAGCCGCTGCTGCTGGCCGCCCGACAGCTTCACGCCGCGTTCCCCGATCCACGTCTCGAACCCCTGTGGTAAGCGCACGATGAACTCGTGCGCATTGGCGCGTCGAGCCGCATCCTCGATTTCGGCATCGGTCGCGTCGTGGCGCCCATACGCGATGTTGTCGCGGACCGACCCATCGAACAGGAACACGTCCTGCTGCACGATCGCGAGCAGGTCGCGGTAGCTGCGCAGCTTGAGGTCGCGAATGTCGGTGCCGTTCAGCAGCAGGCGGCCGCGCGTGGGATCGTGGAACCGCGCGACCAGGTCGGTGACCGTCGTCTTCCCCGCCCCGCTCCGCCCCACCAGCGCCACCACAGACCCGCCCGGTACCGCGACGTTGAAGTCCCGTACGACCGGCTGTCCTGCACGGTACTCGAATGTCACGTCGTCGAACCGCAGCTCCTGCACCAATGCCGGGGCCTCGCGCGCATCGGCGCGATCCGGCTTGTCGTCCTCCATCGCCAGTACCTCGAAGACGCGCTCCATCGCGGCGAGGGAGCGCTGCATCTCGGAGAAGGAGTTGACGATGTTCCAGACGGGGTTCAGGAGCAGGAACATGTACCATTGAAAGGCCATGATGTCGCCGACCGACGCGCGCCCAGCGATGTTCAGGTACCCGCCGAACCACACGATCACGACGCTGATGCCGGCTTCGAGCAGCCCCCACGAGGTCCACAGCAGCAGCTCGCGCCGGTGCGCGAACAGCTCCTTCCGCAGCACCGTGTGACGGCCCAGCATGTAGCTGATGAGCTCCTGGATTTCCTGCCGGAAGGCGCGCACCACGCGGATTCCCGAAAACGCCTCACCGACGCGCCCGTCCACGATCTCGACGTCCTTGCGCACCGAACGATAGATCGGCCGGATGCGCCGCACGAAGATCAGGCTCAACGCCATGACGCCGGGAATAATCGCCATTGCCGTCAAGGCAAGCTGCCAATTGAGCGCGATCAGGATCACGATCGCGATGATGAGACGGATGACGGAAATCGCCGGCGAGACGATGGCCATCTGCAGCAGCCCGGTCGTCGTCTCGACGTCGCCGGTGAGACGGGACAGGATCCCACCGGTCTTCATCTCCCACAGTCGCGGCAGCGGCAAATGCAGCAGCCGCTCGTAGAGGGAGCGCCGCAGCGACAACATCACCCGCACATTCAGCAGCCGCTGGCGGTAGTCCTGGAACCCGCCGCCCACGTGCGACAGGATGATCACCGTGAGAAAGACGAGCCCCGTCAGGTTCAGACGGGTCAAGCGGGCGGCGTTATCGAGTCCCTTGTTCAGGATGATATGGTCGACGATGAACCGGATGAACAGCGGCTCGATCATCTGCAACCCGCCGACCGCAAGCGCGAGTACAAAGACTGCGCCGAGCGCGAAGCGGTGCGGCCGGAGCCAGTGCAGGTACTCGCGGAGGTACGCGCGCCGCGCACCCGGAGGTGCCGCCGGCGACTGAGCCCGATCATCGGCCGCGACGGCGTCGAGGCGCCGGTGCTTATAGTCCTCGACGAACTCCTGGTAGCGTTTCCGGGAAGAACGAGCGGGGCTCACGAGACAACGCGAACCCCGCTCAACCGCCTAGTCAACGGTCTACTTGGTGAGATCGGTGATTGCGCCGATCAGCATCCGCACCTTCGCCTGATCGCTCGACGTTTGGGCGTCGGTATTCAGCCTCGTCGCAAGCTGGCTCAACGCATCGTGCCGCGCCTGGCCCGACGCCCGCTCGGCGCGACTCAGGGCGTCGCGGGTGGCGTTGATCCGGACGGCGGGGAGACCGTTGGACCGCGCCAGCTGATCGAGATACGCGCGCGCGACGGCAAAGCTCGCCGGCCAGACCAGCTGCTGCTGGTCCTGCGCGTTCAGATAGTCGAAATGAATCAGCTTCGCGGCATCGATCTCATTCTGCGTCAGCAGCGCGTTGGGCGTGAGCTCGAAAATGTCGAGGCCGCGCGCGATCTCGGAGCTGATGATGTAGCCGTTGTACCAGTAGGCCGACCACGAACCTGCGCCGACCAGCTTGGTCGAATCCATCGGGCCGCGGTCGAAGAACGCGATCTCCTTGGGGTGCGCGGGATCGGTCCAGTCGAAGACCGATACGCCGCCCTGATACCACCCCTGCGCCATGACGTCCCGGCCGGGCACGGGAATCAGCGTGCCGTTGTGGGCGACGCAGTTCTCGTTCGGCGTCTGCGCGACCGGCAGCTTGTAGTAGTTCTTGAACGTCAACGTGCTGCCGGAGAGGGTGAAGATCGCGTCCGCACCCCATTCAGGCTTGTCGGTCACCCGGCAGCGGGGCTGGAGACCGCCGCCCCACTCGTCCGTGAACAGCATCTTCGACCCGTCGTTGTTGAACGTGGCCGAGTGCCAGAACGAGAAGTTCGAATCCGAGACCGCGCCGATGCGCGTTGGGTTCGCCGCGTCGCGAATGTCGAGCAGCAAGCCGTAGCCGCCGCAGGCGCCACCCGCCAGGCCGATCGCCGGATAGACCGTGATATCGTGGCACTGGGTTGGCCCGGCATTGGGATTGAAGCCCTGCCGCCGACGGTTCGCTTCGATGCGTTGCGTGACGATGTCTTGGGCGTTGGCTCGCAGCGTGGCGGTGTCGGCGGCGGTCGGTGCCCCGGTTCCCCCGCGCGCCTTGACGATGCTGTCGAGCGCTGACGTGACGAACTGGGGGCCGAGGATGAGGTCACGACCTTCGAACGTCACCACATAACCGCCGGCGGCGCGCGTGGAATCGACCTCGCGCTTTTGCTCGGCGATGTCCTCGGGTGCCTCACCATGGCGGGGCGGCGCGACCAGACCCTGAAAGATGCGGGGCGAGCTGACGATATGCGCCTGCTCGGGATGCGCGAGCGGAACCTGAATCACCTCGATGCGGAACATCGCCGTGTTCGGCGTCGAGTCTACGGCGCCGACCGCGCATCCCGCCAGCTCGTTGGGCGAGCGGACGGGAGCCGAGCCGGACACGTAAATGTAGACGTTGTCGGTATCGCCCGGCTGCGTCACGACCGTATGCGTGTGCGATCCGCGGCACGTCTGGACATCGGTGATGCGGCGCGGGTTGGCGAGATCGGTCGCGTCGAAGATGCGGATGCCGCGCAGCCGGTCATGGCTGACCGTATCCGAGACGCCTTGCGTGCCGCAGTCGGTCCTGCCGTTCAGCGCTTCGCCCGACACGAACAGGAAGTTGCGATAGACCGAGACGTCGCTCTGTGATCCTGGACAGACGAACGCCTTGAACAGCCGCGGAATCTTGGGGTTGGAGATGTCCCAGACCTGGACGCCGTTGAAATTGCCTTGGATGACGTAGTTGCCGCGAATCGATAAGTCGGAGTTGATGAAGCGGAAATCGCCCGCCGAATCGCGGTTGATGAAGTCGGGTGACGGCGGCGTCGTCGAAACCAGCCGCATGTTCCAGTTCGCTTCGGCGGCATTGAACCACCCCGCGCGCAGCCCGATCCGTGGATCCTGGCGCGGTGCCCTCGCCGCAGTGGTCTGCGCCGCGGCGCCTCCCCATATGCCGACAGCAAGAGCGAGTAACAGTCTCGATTTCACTGAGAGCTCCGTTTGAGGTCGTCCAGCATGAGGGTCATGCGATTGATTTCGGTGGTCTGGTCGGCGTTTACGTCGGACGCAAAGCGGAAGATCGGTCCGTCCTGTGCCGCCCCAGGCACCGCGAGCAGCTGCTGCACCATCGTGATCGCGCCCTGGTGGTGCTGGATCATGAATGTCAGAAACAGACGGTCGAACTCGGGACCACGCGCGGCATCCAGCTGCGCCATCTGCTCGGGCGTGAGCATGCCCGGCATCAACATCGGCTGATCCATTCCCTGCATGATGTGACCGCGCGGATCGGCCGGTGGGACGAATTCGCCATGCTCGCGCAGCCAGCGCTGGGCGAACGCGATCTCGTCAGTCTGGGCGACCACGATGCGCTCGCACAGGACGCGCACCGACGGATTGGCGCCGTGCGACGGCGCCCACCCCGCCATCTGAATGGCTTGCGCATGATGGCCGATCATCCCGGCCACGAAATGCACGTCCGCCGGCGTGTAGTTCTTGGCGGGCTTGGCGGTCTGTGCGGTGGACGCGCCGGCTACTGGAGCCGCGAGCGCCAGGAGGAAGGCAATGCGTCTGGCCATTTCGCATAAAGCTACCCCGAATACCGCTGTTGACGAGCGCCCATTTGTCCGGGTTAAGAAATGAAACATGAGCGCCGCTACCTTACAGCATGGCCGTTTCGCCTCCCATCGAACCCATGCTGGCCAAAGTCGCCGACGAGGTGCCGCAGGACGGCGATTATCTGTTCGAGCCCAAGTGGGATGGATTCCGCGCCATCGTGTTCCGCGGCCCGGACGATGTGTACATCCAGAGCCGCGATCTGCGGCCGCTCGACCGCTACTTCCCCGACCTGCATATCGTGTTCCTCAAGCAACTGCCGAGCGGCGTCGTCGTGGACGGCGAGATCGTGATGCCGACCGCGCGCGGGCTCGATTTCGGCGGGCTGCAAATGCGACTGCATCCCGCGGCCTCGCGGGTCGAGAAACTGGCGAAGGCCGCTCCTGCAGCGTTCGTGGCGTTCGACCTCCTCGCCGTGAACGGCAAGAGCCTGATGCGCGCGCCGCAGCGCGAACGGCGCCTGCAGCTCGAAAAGCTGTTCAAGAAGATGCGCCGTCCCCTGTATCTCACGCCGATGACGCGCGATCCCACCCTGGCCGCCGACTGGCTCCAGCGCTTCGAGGGCGCCGGGCTGGATGGCGTGATCGCGAAACCCGCCGGGGCGTCGTATGAGCCGGGCAAGCGGGCGATGTTCAAGATCAAGCACGTGCGCAGCGCCGACTGCGTGGTGGCGGGTTTTCGCTGGCACAAGAGCGGCAAGGATGCGGTGGGGTCGCTGCTCCTCGGTCTGTACGACGACGACCGGACGCTGCAGCATGTCGGCGTCACCTCCGCATTCACGATGGTGATGCGCAAGCAGCTCGTGAAAGAGCTCGCATCGCTCCGGAAGAATGCGCTCGAGCGTCATCCGTGGGCCGAATGGGCGGGGCCGCCGGCCGAATCGAGCAGGATGCCGGGTGGGCAGAGCCGCTGGAGCGCCGGCAAGGATCTCTCGTGGGAGCCGCTTCGCATCGAGCGGGTCTGCGAAGTGAAGTACGATCACATGGAGGGGGACCGCTTCCGCCACCCGCCCGTCTTTCTGCGCTGGCGGCCCGACAAACAACCCAAAGCCTGCCGCTATGACCAGCTCGACGTCACACCCGCTTACGAGCTGGAGAAGGTATTCGGGGCCTGAGCTGCTCCGGAACATGCTGCAGGTTGATGCGAATCCGGTACCAGGCCGACGACCGTCCGCGCATTTGATCCACCAGCACATCGGCCGGCTCCAGGTGTCTGGCAACACGGGGATGTTGCTTCTTCCACTGCGACAGCCCCGCCAGCGCTTCCTTCTTATCCTTGCCGCGGCTGACTTCGAGCAGCGGATACTTCTCCGCACGCGCGCGCGACTTGGACGGCTGCACGCGCGGGGGCTCGCCGGGCTGCTTGCGATAGTGCGGCGGCCAGGGCGCATCACCCTGCCCTTCCTTCTCCTGGCGCGCTGAAAGCGCCAGCAGACCTTCCAGCGATCCGGCACTCTCGTCCATCCCGGCATGGCGGTCGCCGATCTTGGCGAACCGCTGCGGCATCGTCCCGAGTGTGAAGTCTTCCGGGTCCGCGTCGTCCACTTCATCCCAGGAGAGCGGCGCGGACACCCGGGCGTCAGGCACAGGCCGCACCGAGTACGCCGAGGCGACGGTCCGGTCCTTGGCGTTCTGGTTGTAATCCACAAAGACGCCCTGGCGCTCCTCCTTCCACCATTTGCTCGTCGCGAGTCCCTGGCCGCGCCGTTCTACCTCGCGCGCCAGGGCGAGCGCCGACCGCCGCACTTCGTCGAACCCCCAGCGCGGCGCGATGCGGACGAAGAGATGCATCCCGCGGGAACCGGAGGTCTTGGGCCACCCGAGCAGTCCAAAATCGGCGAGGACCGCGCGCGCGAGCTGCGCGACTTGGCGCACCTGCGGCCACTTGATACCGGGCACCGGATCGAGATCGACCCGCAGCTCGTCGGGATGGTCGAGGTCCTCGGCGCGCACTGGATGCGGGTGCAGCTCGAGACAGGCCAGATTGGCCATCCACGCGAGCGACGCGGGCGTGCGCGGCACCAGTTCGTCTGCCGTCCGGCCGGACGGAAACCGCAGCGTTATGACGTCGATCCAGGGAGGGCGCGCTTCCGGCGCGCGTTTCTGGTAGAACGACGGCGCAGCGATCCCATTGGGAAAGCGCACCAGCATGTTCGGCCGGCCGCCGGCCCCGCGCAGGGCACCATCTGCCACTGCGAGGTAGTAGTTCACCAGATCGAGCTTGGTGTACTTCGGCTTGGGAAACAGCACCTTGGCGGGGTTCGAGATCGTGACCTCGTGCCCGTCTATGGTACGCGTGGTCGATTCGCCTGAAGAAGGCACCTAGCGCTTTGCGGGATGAAGGCAGCGCTCGATCTCGTCCATGTAGCCGCCCGTTGCCATCTTCTGGTAATCGCGCACGATCCACCCTTCCTGACCGGTGGGATTGCGTACGCGAACCCACCGTACGGCCGTGGGGCGACGAACGAGCACTGCGGTATCGGCAGGATACTTCGCGACCTCGTCCGCATCGATATCCCGCCAGAACTGATAACCTTCGGCCGCCTGCCCTCGGAACCACCATATCAAATAACCTTCGCCGATCGAGTTCAGCAGGTAGAGCGTGTCAGCAGGCGTGAACGCGATGCTGTCCACTTGGTCACCTTCTGGTCGCGGTCGGTTGCTCATCGGGTGACGAAAGACCACCATGCCCGGAACCTCGACGTGCAGGTCGGTCGTCAGCGCGGTAAATCGGTCACCGGCGTGAATCGTGAAGACCACGGGCGCGCTCGGCCGCTTTTGCCGCAGCGCGACCAACTCGCTGCACGCCGCCCAGGTGCCCGACCGGATGCATCCTTCACCATCGCACTCGTCTTCGACGATGTACGGCATTCGCGGTGGCGTGTTGTTGACGGGTCCCCAGTCGCGATGATGCCGAGGTGCGCGGAGAGGCTCGGCCGGCGACGCAGGTCCAGGCGCAGGCGCTGGCGTCGGATTGATCGGGACTGGCGCGTTCGCGAGCGCCGTGGACTCCGCGGACCACCCCACGCACACCGGCTTCCCGACCTGATAGCGCCAGGTGATCGAATCGAACGTCGTTGGATCGACCATCGCCGTGAGTGTACAGCTCATCGTCGCATTCTGATGGCTGACCGTGGCAACCCAGCGATCGCGCTGTATCGTGACTGATGGCCCGAGCAGGTACCGGTCCTTGGAGACGTACCGTCCAAACAACGAGACCGTCGGGCGGCCCGAATCGGCTACGAATGTCGACTCAATAGCTCCGACCTGCAGCAGCGCGGCCCGCATTGACGCGACCGCTTCGCGTCGTCTCGCAAATCGCTGATACGTCGCGCTCGCCATCACGTCGCCAGTGTCGGCGTTGATGAGCTTGAGATCGGCAGCAGTTTCGCTCACGCGTTGACGGAGCGACCTGGTGGCCGCAGCAAGTCCGACAAGGACGACCGCGGCCACGACGAAGATAATTGCCCGTTTCATGGCGCCAATATTGAAAATGATTTCTGATTGTCAATCAGTCGTCGAAGAACTCCACCGTCGCCGCCGGCGTGCCCAACAGCGGCTCGATCGTGGGCCGGATGCGATCGACAATGGCCCGGAGGTTCGGCGACTCATGGCCCTGCGGTTGGCGCAGCTCATCCAACGTCGCCGCGATGGCCCCGCTCGCGACAAAACGCCGGTTCCCCTCCCGCAGGCGAGCCAGCGCTTCCTGAGCCGGGATCATGTTGAAGGATA
>WNGB01016415.1_pt1 | contig 16603 bp, 16 predicted proteins | sample 5400681 | NCBI WGS metagenome assembly WNGB01 (sample SAMN13153367, study PRJNA577476) | soil metagenome | isolation source: 115 cm soil or saprolite under grassland replicate 2 | place: USA:California | collected 2016-06-15 | reverse complement strand
TGCGCCCACACCTCGTCCGGGATCCGCCAGCCATCGTCTGCGACCACGAGACCCATCGTCTACCTCCCTCGTCGGATGACAAGGGAGGCCTTCGTCGTCAGGCCTCGGGTCCCTTCCTAGCGGAATAGGCTCTTAGGCGACTGCGACCGAGCTGAGCTCGCGCAGCGCGGCGAGGCGCGAGAGCGCCTGGGCCTCGAGCTGCCGGACGCGCTCGCGCGTCAGGTCGAGCTCGTGGCCGATCGCTTCAAGCGTCCAGGGCTCGCCCGCGAAGCCGAAGCGCAGCTCGAGGATGCGCCGCTCCCGCTCGGGGAGCGCGTCGAGCGCCTTGCGCACACCCTGGCGGCGGAGCGACTCCTCCGCCTCGTCGAACGGGTCGGCCGCCTCGCGGTCGGCGAAGAGGTCGCCGAGCTCGCCCTCGTCGTCTGCGCCCACGGTCTGGTTCAGCGAGACCGACGCCTGCGCCGCACCCAGGGCCTCGTCGACGTGCTGCATCGGCAGTCCGGTCGCCTCGGCGAGCTCGTCCTTCGTCGCCTCGCGGCCGAGCTCGACCTCGAGCCGGCGGGCGGCGCGCGAGAGCTTCTGCTGGCGCTCGACCACGTGCACGGGCACGCGGATCGTGCGCGCGTGGTTGGCCACTGCGCGCTGCACCGACTGGCGGATCCACCAGGTCGCGTACGTCGAGAACTTGTAGCCGCGGCGCCAGTCGAACTTCTCGACCGCGCGGTTGAGGCCGAGCGTGCCCTCCTGGATCAGGTCGAGGAACGGCACGCCGAGGCCGCGATAGCCCTTGGCGATCGAGACGACGAGGCGCAGGTTGGACTCGATCATCCGCCGCTTCGCCATCAGATCGCCGCGCTCGATCGCCTTCGCGAGCGTGACCTCCTCGGACGCGGTCAGCAGCTTGTGGCGGCCAACGTCGGCGAGGAAGAGCTGCAGGCTGTCGGCGGAGGCGGCGAACGCGTCGGGGTCGACTGCAGGCCGCTCGGGAGCCGGCGGTGCGGCCTCCTCGGCCCGCGGCTCGCCGACCTCGAGGCCGATCGCCTCGAGCTCGCGCGTCAGCTGCTCGACGTCGCCCTCGTCGAGCTCGTGCTCGAGCGCAAGCGCCTCGAGCTCGGTCGGCTCGACGAAGCCGCGCTCCTCGGCGGCCTCGACGAGGGAGCGTGCTCCCTCGGATTCAAGTAGCTCGTGAATCTGGTGCTGCGTCAACTGTTCTTCCTGGTCCTTTCCCACTTTGGCGGAGCTCTGCACTGTAAGACGTCCCTCGGTCGTCAGACTTTCGCAGTGCGAGTCGGGTTTCCTGGTGTTTCCAGGCAAAACACGCCCCAAACTGCGGCCTCAGTTGTTGAAACGACGACCCTTCCCTGGTTATTCCGTGGCGGCGGGCTCTTTGGATCGCGCTCGGGCCGGAAACTCGAACTCGACCTTGCCCTCATTATTCAAGACGAGGCGCGCCCGAAAAGGTTTGCCGGCCTTGGAGCGGAAGCCGGAGAGCACCTCCTTCGTCTTCCCTTCCTCGATCAGCTGGCGCGCGACCTCGGGCGTCAGCGTGCGGCTCGCAACCCGCTTCCAGATGACGAAGCCACAGCCGGGCTCCTCGCGCGACTTCCAGCTCGTACAGCCGAACGCCTTCGAGTTCTCGCGGATGATCTCGCCGGTTTCGGCGCCGCAGCGCGGGCACGGCCCAAGCTCGACGCGCTCGGGGCGGAGCTTCTCCTTGTCGAGCGCGGCGATCTGCTCGACCGTCGAGCGCGTGAAGTCGGCGATGCCCTTGATGAAGTCGTCCTTCTCGCCTTCCCCGTGCTCCACGTCTGCGAGCCGCTTCTCCCAGTCGCCGGTAAGCTCGGGCGACGTGAGCGGGTGCTCCTCGAGCATCGTGATCACCTGGAGGCCCTTCGGCGTCGGCAACAGGTCCTTGCCTCCCCGCTCGATGTACTCGCGGCGGATGAGCGTCTCGATCGTCTCGGCGCGGGTCGCCGGGGTGCCGAGGCCGCGCTCCTTCATCGCCTCGCGGAGCTCCTCGTCGTCGATGAGCTTCCCCGCGGTCTCCATCGCCGAGAGAAGCGTCGCCTCGGTGTAGCGCGGCGGTGGACGTGTCTCCTTCGCCTCGCTCTCGGCCTTTACGCAGCGCACGGGCTGACCCTTCTCGAGCTTGGGCAGCTCCGCGCTCTCCTCGTCTTCCTTCGCTTCCGCGTCCGCCTCGACGCCGTAGACGCCGCGCCAGCCGGCCTCGAGCGTGACCTTGCCGCGGGTGCGGAATCGCTCCTCCTCGACGAGCGAGACGATCGTCGTTCGCGCATAGCGCGCCGGTGGATGGAAGACGGCCAGGAAGCGGCGCGCGACGAGGTCGAAGATGCGCCGCTCGTCGGGCGAGAAGGCGCTGAGGTCGTGCTCGACGTCGGTGGGGATGATCGCGTGGTGGTCGTCGATCCGGGCGTCGTTGACGACGCGGGCGAGCGGCAGCTGCTGGAGCTGCAGGACGAAGCGGGCGGCGGCCTCGTACTCGGGGACGGCGACCAGGGTCTCGGCGGTCGGCTTCAGCTGCGGAACGAGGTCGCCGGAGAGGTAGCGCGAGCTCGTCCGCGGATAGGTGATCGCCTTCTTGTCTTCGTAGAGCGACTGGGCCGCCTGCAGCGTGCGCCGCGCCGAGAAGCCGAAGCGGCGGTTCGCGTCGCGCTGGAGCGAGGTGAGGTCGTAGAGGAGCGGGGAGCGCTCGGACTGCTCCTTCCGCTCGACCGACTCGACCGTCCCGGTCTTGCCCGAGACCTTCGTGACGACCTCGTCGGCGCGGGCGGCGTCCTTGAGCCAGGTCTCCTGCCCGGTGGGCGTGTCCTTGTCGTCCGCGCGCACAGGGTCGAACCAGAGGCCCTCGTAGCGCGGGTCGAAGCTCGCGTGGACGAGCCAGAAGGGCTCGGGCACGAACGCCTGGATCTCCCGCTCCCGGCGGACGATGATCGCGAGCGTAGGCGTCTGCACTCGGCCGAGCGAGACGACGCCGCCCACCCAGGCCCGGCCGCGGATCGTGGCGGCGCGCGTGGCGTTCATGCCGACGAGCCAGTCCGCCTCGGAGCGCGCACGGGCTGCTGACTCCAGGGGCTGGAGCTGCTCGCCCGGGCGCAGCCGCTCGAAGCCTTCGCTGATCGCCTGCTTCGTCATCGAGTTGATCCAGAGGCGTTCGACCGGCTTCTCGACCCCGGCGGTCTGGAAGATGTGCGCGAAGATGAGCTCTCCCTCGCGCCCGGCGTCGCAGGCGTTGACGACGCGATCGACGTCGTCGCGCCGGAGGAGGTTGTGGATCGCCTTCAGCTGCTTCTCGGCCTTCTTGTCGCGCGGGCGGAGGCGGAACTCGTCGGGGACGATCGGCAGGTCGACCATGCGCCAGCGCTTGAAGCGCTCGTCGTAGTCCTCGGGGTCGATCAGCTCGAGCAGGTGGCCGACGGCGAAGGTGATCACGTAGTCGTCCGACTCGAAGTGCGAGTCCGCCTTCTGGAAGGGGCCGGGGAGCGCCTCGGCGAGGTCGCGGGCGACCGAGGGCTTCTCGGCGACGATGAGGGTCTTGTTCTTGCTCACTCGCCGCAGGGTAGCGAACGTCTCAAATGTCTCATCGGGCCGCGTCTTGCGCCGCCGGCCCTCGGATCCCTCTATCTGTTGGGTCCACTTCGACCCGCCACCCGCCGCGATCGTACCGCGGCAAACCGCACCGAATGCAGGCAAAAGTGTGGCGGAATCGCACGGCGCGCCCAGGCGAGATACTCCACGCGTGGTCTCGCCCTTCTACCTGCTCACGGGCATCGTCAGCTACCCGCTCGTCAAGTGGCCTCTCCGCCTCCGCGCCTACGGCAAGGAGAACCTGCCCCGCGAGGGCGGCTTCGTCCTCTCGGCGAACCACGTCTCGAACTTCGACCCGTGGCCGCTGGGCATGCCGCTCTGGCCGGGGCGCCAACTGCGGTTCATGGCGAAGGTCGAGCTCTTCCGCTCCCCGCTCTGGCCGATCCTGAAGGGGGCCGGTGCCTTCAGCGTCCGCCGCGGCGAGGGCGACGAGGAGGCGATGCGGACGGCGGTCGGGCTCGCCCGCGAGGGCGAGGTGGTCGTGATCTTCCCGGAGGGCACGCGCCGCGAGAAGGGGCTCGTCAAGAAGTTCGAGGCGAGGCCGCACACGGGCGCGGCCCGCGTCGCGCTCGAGGCGGGCGTGCCGCTCGTCCCGGCGGCGATCGCCGGCACCGACAGCCTGACGAGGCTCGGCCCCCTCCGCGTCGCCTACGGGGCGCCGATCGACCTCGACGACCTCCGCGACCGCGAGACGAGGGACGCGGCCCGCGCGGCGACCGACCGCCTGATGACTGCGATCCGCGAGCTCGGGAGCGACCTGTGAGACCGCTGCTCGTCGTCGACGGCGACTCGCTCGCCCACCGCGCGTATCACGCGCTCCCGAAGACGATCCGCCGCAAGGACGATCACCCGGCCGGCGCGATCGTCGGCTTCGGGAACATGCTGCTTCGGCTCTGGGACACGGAGCAGCCGCGCGCCGTGCTCGTCGGCTGGGACACGCTCAGCGTTCCCACGTACCGTCACGAGGCCTTCCCGACCTACCAGAGCGGCCGCGAGTTCGACCTCGAGCTGCTCGAGCAGCTCGACCTCCTGCCCGAGCTCGTCCGCGGGCTTGGCTTCGCGAGCGCGAAGGAGCCGGGCTACGAAGCGGACGACTTCCTCGCCGCCGGGGTCGCGGCGAAGAACAGCGGGCGCGGGCCGGTCCTCGTCGTCACCTCCGATCGCGACGCCTACCAGCTCGCCTCCGAGCGCTGCACGATCCTCGCCCCCGCCCGCGGGGCGAGCGAGCTCAACCGGATCGGCCCGGCCGAGGTGCGCGAGCGCTACGGCGTCGAGCCGGAGCAAGTGCCCGACTTCATCGCCCTTCGGGGCGACCCCTCGGACCGGCTGCCAGGCGCGCCTGGAGTAGGCCCGAAGCGCGCGGCCGATGTGATCCGCGAGCACGGCTCGCTCGAGGCCGCACTCGCCGCCGGCCGCTTCGCCGCCTGCGCGGAGGAACTTCGCCTCTATCGCCGAATAGCCACGCTGGACGCCTCCGCTCCTCTCCCTCCCCTCGAACACCAGTCCCCCACGTGGACGGAGGCGTCCGCCCTCCTTCGCCGCTGGGGCGTGAATCAGCTCGCCGACCGCCTCGCTGCCCGGGCTGAGCAGCCATCGACGTCCTGAGCAACCCCGACCTCGCCCTGCTGCACCCGACCGGGCACCATCCGGACTCGACAAGGCGCCTGCAGGTGCTCATCGACACGCTCGACTGGCAGCCGGCGCAGGCGGCCGCCTCCCGCGCCGACGTCGAGCGCTGTCACGCACCCGCGTACGTCGAGCGGATCCGGGAAGTGGACGAGCCGACGCTGCTCGATCTGGACACGATCTGCTCGGAGACGAGCTACGAAGCCGCGTTGCTCGCGGCGGGAGCGGCGAACGACGCGGCTGCGCGGTCGGCCTTCGCACTCGTCCGCCCGCCCGGGCATCACGCCCTCCCCGACCGGGCGATGGGCTTCTGCCTGTTCGACAACGTCGCGATCTCCGCCCGGTACGCGCAGGCGGAGCTGGGCGTGGAGCGGGTGGCGATCGTCGACTGGGACGTCCATCACGGGAACGGCACGCAGGCGATCTTCTGGGACGACCCGTCCGTGCTCTTCGTCTCGCTCCACCAGTGGCCCTTCTACCCGGGGACGGGCGGGCCCGGCGAGGGGAACGAGACGACGGTGAACGTGCCGCTCCCGGCGGGATCCGGCGACAAGGAGTATCTGGCCGCCTTCACCGGAGTCGTCGAGCCGGCCGTGCAGGGGTTCGAGCCCGACCTCGTTCTCGTCTCGGCCGGGTTCGACGCCCACGCCGCCGACCCGCTCGCGGAGATGGAGGTGAGCGAGGACGGCTTCCGCGAGCTGGCGCGGCGCAGCGCCGCGCTAGGCCCGCGCTGTGCCGCGGTCCTCGAGGGCGGTTACAACCTGAGCACGCTGCCGCGCCTGGTCGCGGCAGCCCTCGAAGGCTTCTCCGCCTAGAAACGAAGACCGGCCCCTGAAGGGCCGGTCTACCGAGAGGAGAGAAAGAGCCACCGGAGCCCACGCCTCGTCACGAGGGAGAGAGGAGCTTCGATAGTCGAAGTATCGGGCGTTCGGGCCGGGAGCGCATCGCCCGAGAACCCCCCCGCCGTGGGTGATTCGGCATCCCCCGCAGTGGGTGATTCAGCTCGCGCCGCGCGCGCGGGCGAGCGCCGCGAGCGCCTCGCTGCGGGAGGAGACCTCGAGCTTCCGCAGGAGGCTCTTGACGTGCGAGCGAACGGTGTGCTCGGAGATGAAGAGCCGCTTCGCGATCTCCTCCGTGCCCAGGTGCTCGTCGAGGAGGAGCAGCACCTCGAGCTCGCGCGCGGAGAGGGCCTGGGCGATCGCGTCCGGCACGCCCGCGTGGTCTGCGCCCTCGCGCACACGCTCGAGCAGGCGGCGGGCAACCGGGCCGGAGAGCGCTGCCTCGCCTTGCGCGACGGCGCGGAGGAACTCGACGATCCGCTCGGGGGGCTCCGTCTTCAGGAGGTAGCCGGCCGCCCCGCCGCGGATGGCCGCGAGCAGGTTCTCCTCGGTCCCCGACGCTGTGAGGACGACGACCTCGCAGCCGGGCGCGGCCTCTCGGAGCTGAGGCAGCGCCTGGAGGCCGTCGAGGTCGGGCATCGAGAGATCGAGCAGCACGAGATCGGGCTGGAGCTGCCGAGCCAGCTCGATCGCCTCGTTGCCGTCTCCCGCCTCGCCGACCACGCCGAAGCCGTGCTGGCCGAGCAGGGCCGCGAGAGCGTCCCGGGTCAGGGGGTGGTCGTCGACGATGAGGACTTGCACTGCCACGAGCGTCTGGACCCTATGCCTAAGAGGCTCCAACACAATGAGCCTTGTGCCGCCGGGGAAGCGTCATCATGTTGGAGCCTCTAAGCGGCTGAGCCGGTTCTGCCGATCAAGTGAGCGTGCGGCAAGACAGAGACGCCTACCAGACCTGGCTCTGGGGCGAGGTGCTCGTCCTCGGCCTCCTCTCGGCCGGGCTTTCCCTGTTCGTGGTCCATCCTGCGCTGTGGGAAACATACGAGCTGCCGCAGCTCCGGCTCGTGCTCGACACCGCCGTGACCCTCGCCGCGGCGATCGTGGCCGTCCTCGCCGGGATCCGCTTCTCGGTCGAAGGCCGGCGGCTCGACTTCCTCCTCTGCAGTGGGTTCTTCCTCGCGGCCCTGTCGACGTTCGCCTTCGGGATCGCCCCCGCCTTTGGGGGCGGGACGATCGGCAAGACCGAAGCGTGGGCCGGCATGGGCGGCAGGCTGATCGCCGCCGGCCTCATCGCGGCGGCGCCGTTCGCGCGCGGACGGATCGTCGGACGAGAGCGTGCCTTGCGCTGGTCGATCCTCTCGCTCGTCTGCCTCGGTGCCGCTGTCTGGCTCATCGTCCGATCTCTGTCGATCGGCCTGCCGGAGCTCCGGAGCGGAGAGGACCAGCCCCTCCTGCTCGTCTTCGTGCTTGCCCTCCAGGCATTCCTCAGCCTCGTCGCACTCGTCGGCTTCGGCCTGCGCTTCCGCTCGGAGCGTAACGACCTCTTCCGCTGGCTCGGCCTGGCGGCCACGCTCTCCCTATTCGCCGAGCTCAACTACGTCTTCACGCCGGTCGTCTCGAGCTCCTTCGTCTCGCAGGGCGACTTTCTGCGGCTCACCTCTTACGGCGTCCTCATGGCCGGCGTCTGGCGTGCGATCAGGTTCGCCGAGTTTGGGCGCGCGGTCGCCGAGGAGCGCGCACGGGTCGCCCGCGAGATCCACGACGGGCTCGCCCAGTACCTGTTCACCGTGTCGACGCATGCGAGCCTGCTCGAGGCGGGGTCGGCGCCCGAGGGGACGGCCACCCGGATCAGACAGGCCGCGGCCGCCGCGCAGCAGGAGGCGCGCTTCGCAATCCTCGCGCTCTCGTCGGCGAGCGGCAACGCGCCCTTCGATTCGGCCCTGCGGCGCTACGTCGACCTCCTGACGGCAGACGGCGAGCTCGAGGTCGAGCTCGATGTCGACCCGGAGCTGGCGCTCGCCCCCGACGAGCAGATCGAGGTCTTCCGGATCGTGCAGGAGGGGCTTGCGAACGTCCGCAAGCACGCACGTGCCGGGCAAGCCGAGGTCCTGATCGGGCGGCGCGGCGGCAAGCGCGTCGTCCTGGTGCGCGACGACGGCGCAGGCTTCGACGGCGAGACCGACGCAGCAGGACAGGGGCTCAAGAACCTGCGTCTGCGGGCATCGGCAATCGGGGGGGCCTTCGCGCTTCGCTCCGTGCCCGGCAAGGGCACGGCGCTGGAAGTCATCCTTCGCGCGTAGTACTCTGAATGGGTCCCGCGACGAAAGGAGGTCGGCAATGCATGAGTGCTCCGTCAGCCGAGCCTCCGGTCGCACGCCTTAACCCTGCTTCTGCGGTCCTGAGGCTCATGTTCGCGCCCGCACCGGGCGCTTCTCTGTTCCTACTGCCGAAGGAGTCCGCTTGAACCTCAACGACCTCGGCTGGGACGCGTTCTTCGCGGACGCGTTCGGCCAATACGAAGGAGACAACCTGATCCCGGCGCGCGTCTCCGCGCGTCACCACGGGCCGTGCGAGCTGCTGACGGAGCGTGGGCGGCTCGGTGGCATTCCCTCGGGGCGGCTCGCCGACGACGAGCTACCTGCCGTCGGCGACTGGGTCGCGGCGCGGCCGGTCGACGGCGAGCGCAAGGCCGTGATCGAGGCGGTGCTGCCGCGCCGAACCGGGTTCACGCGCAAGGAGGCGTGGCGGAGAGCCGTGGCGCAGGTCGTCGCGGCGAACGTCGACACCGTCTTGATCGTCACCGCATTCGGCCACGATCTCAACCCGCGCCGGCTCGAGCGCTACCTCACCGCTGCGTGGGACAGCGGCGCGAGCCCGGTGATCGTCGTAAACAAGAGCGACCTGGCCGACGATCCCGGCACCGAGCTCACGGAGGTCGAGCCCGTCACGGTCGGCGTCCCCGTCTTGGCGGTGAGCGCGGTGAACGGCGACGGCCTCGACGGCCTCGAGCCGTACCTCGGCCGCGGTCGCACGATCGCGCTGCTCGGCTCGTCCGGAGTCGGGAAGTCGACGCTCGTGAATCGCTTCGCCGGCCGTGAGCTGCTCGCGACCGCCGAGATGCGCGCGGACGGGCGCGGACGCCACACGACCTCGCATCGAGAGCTCGTCCCGCTCCCGTCGGGCGCGCTGCTGCTCGACACGCCCGGGATGCGCGAGCTGCAGCTGTGGGCCGACGAAGAGGTGCTCGACACGACATTCGCGGAGATCGCCGCGCTCGCCTCGCTCTGCCGCTTCAGCGACTGCTCGCACGAGGAAGAGCCGGACTGCGCGGTGCGCAGCGCGCTCGTCGACGGGACCCTGTCGGGCGAGCGTTATGCGAGCTACACCGAACGGCTGCTGCTCGTCGCGTGTGCACCCGAGCTCGCCGAGGCGCTGCAAGCGAACCGGAGGCGTGCGGAGGAGATCGTCGGCGCAGCGCTACCGGACGGCTGGCCGGACGAGGAGCTGTCGGCACTGCTCCCGACCGTAGGCGCCTGGGGCCTCGGATTCGGAGTCTGGATCGCCGTCGAGCGAGCCCAGGGCGTCGTCGTCGGCTCGGCCGGTTTCCAGGGCGGCCCGCAGGACGGCGCCGTCGAGCTCGGATTCGGGATCCACGAGTCGTACCGGAATGCCGGTTACGCGACCGAGGCCGCCGGCGCGCTCGTCGACTGGGCGCTGCAGCAAGCGAGCGTCGACGAGGTGACCGCCCAGTGCGAGCGGTCGAACGCCGCATCCATACGCGTGCTCGAGAAGGCGGGGATGGAGCGGAGCGACGGCCGGGGGCCGCGGCTCCTGTGGTCGGCCCGACCACCGGCGGATAGCCGCCCAGACCCCGCGGCCTAACCTTCCGGCCATGGGGCCGACCAACGATTCTCGGCTAAGCGTCCTGATCGCGAGCTGGGGCGGCGGTGGGAACCTTCCCCCGCTGTTGGCCTTCGACGTTCTCGCATACGGGCGCGGCGTCGATCCCGACGAGCGAGTCTCGTTCGAGGCGCAGGCCGAGGCCGTGCTCGCCACGGTCGCCGGTCGCGACATCGCCTTCGACGTTCGTGACGCCGTCATCGAGACCGATGCCAACCTCGTCGTCGCCGATTGCATGCTGCCGGCCGCGCTGGTCGCGGCGAGAGCCCTGCGGCGGCCGTCGGCCTCTCTCGTCCACTTCCTGTACGGAACCCTGCGTCTCGGGGTTCCTCCCTTCGCCGGTGAGCTTGCGGCGTGGGAGGCGCCCGAGCTGATGCTGGTGACCGCTCCCCGCTGGTTCGACCGCGATCTCGACTATCCGGCCCGCGTGATCCACGCCGGTCCCCTCGGCATCCGGAGGCGCGCGACAGCCCCTACCGCGGGTGGCGGCCAAGACGCGCCGCCGTGCGTGCTCCTGAGCTTCAGCACCACCGTCATGGACGGTCAGCCCGCGCTCATCCAGCGCGCGTGCGATGCGATCGGTGACCTCGGCGTCGATGCGATCCTCACTCTCGGCAACGTGGTGCCGCCCTCCACGGTCACCGTGCCGAGCAACGTCGAGATCCTGTCCTTTGCCGACCACGACGCTCTCTTGCCGCACTGTGCCGCCGTCGTCAGCCACGGTGGACTGGGGACGGTCCTCCGCGCACTCGCGCACGGCGTTCCGATGGTCCTCCTCCCCCTCGGGCGCGAGCAGCCGGTGAACGCCGACCGTGTCGCCGCGCTCGGGGCGGGAATACATCTGGATGCTGACTCGCCGCCGCGCGAGATCCGAGCGTCGCTGGAACGGCTGCTCGCCGACCCGGCGTTCAGCGACGCCGCAGCCGCAGCCGCCCGCCGAATCGCCGCGGACGAGCCCGACCGCGCCGCCGTCGAGGCCCTCGAGCAGGTCGCGGCCTCGACCCGCTGATCGCCGGCGTTCACTACTTCTTCACCCGCAGCCCGTCTCTCGATCGGTAGCCTCGGGCGTTCGTGGCTCGCCTCGCGCGGATCGTGATTCGGCACCGGCTCCTCGTCGTGGGGGCCTGGATCGTGCTCACCGGCGTCGGCGTTGTCTCGGCGATGCGACTCTCCGACCGGTGGTTCGAGTCCTTCTCGATCCCCGGATATTCGGCCTACGAGGCGAACCAGCGCACGCTGAAGCTCTTCGGCTCGGGGGAGCAGGTCCCGCTCGTCGTCGTGCTCTCGTCGCCGGGACGAGACATCACGCAGGTCGACGGCGCCGACAAGGCGGTCGACGCGGCGGCGGGCGTCGTCAAGGGGTCCCGCGTAGGCTCGTGGTTCGAGACGCACAGCGACATGTACGTCTCGCCCGACCGTCACACGATGGTGGCGACGATCTACCCGCGCGGGAACACGACCTTCTCGAGCTTCCCGCCGATCGCCGAGGCACGGGCGGCGCTCAAGGCGGCGACGCCGGACGGGGTGACGAGCCATCTCACCGGGCGCGACGCCATCTTCGAGTCACAGGGTGGAGAGAGCGGACCGAGCGTCCTCACCGAGGCGCTCATCGGCGGCCTGGGCGCACTCATCATCCTCCTCTTCGTCTTCGGCACGCTCCCGGCTGTGGCGATGCCGCTGGCGATGGCCGCGGCCTCGATCCTGACGACGTTCGCGTGCGTGCTCGCGCTGACGTACGTCACCAACGTCTCGATCATCGTCCAGTTCCTCGTAGCGCTCGTCGGACTCGGCGTCGCGATCGACTACGCGCTTCTGATGACGTTCCGCTTCCGCGAGGAGCTCGCGGCAGGTCGTTCGTCCGACGACGCGCTCGTGGAGACGATGGCGCACGCGGGGCGCTCCGTGATCATCTCCGGCTCGACGGTGGCGATCGGCCTCCTCAGCATGATCATCCTGCCGCTGCCGTTCATCCGCTCCATCGGCCTCGGCGGCATGCTCATTCCTGCGATCTCTGTGCTTGCCTCGATCACGCTGCTCCCCGCACTGTTCTCGCTGCTCGGCGCAAGGATCAACCGCCTGCGCCTGATGCCGCGGCGCTTCGTCAAGCCGCCCGACGCCGAGACGGGCTTCTGGGGCCGCTGGGCACGCCTGGTGACGAGGCGGCCTCTGCCCGTGTTCCTCGCCGGCGCGGTGATCGTGTCGCTTGTCGTGCTGCCTGCCTTCCACATCAATCCGAGCGACGCGCAGCTGAAGGACGAGCCGGCGGTCGGGGACGCAGACGCGGGTCGCGCCGCGATCACGGCGGCGGGAATTCCGGCAGGCGTGTATCTCCCTTACGTCATCCTCGTCGAGAACGGCGCGACTCCGGAGGCGCTCGCGAAGACCGCCACTGCTGTCGGCAGCGCGAAGGGGGTCGCCGGCGCGGCGGCGCCGCCGTCGTGGCGGAAGGGCACGACGGGCCTTGTCGAGGCATTTGGCACCGACGACGGCAGCTCGCGTCCTGCGAAGACGACGATCTCGAACCTGCGCGACGACGTGCTGCCCGCCGTTCGGTCCGAGCTCGGCGGGTCGACCCGGGTCACGCTCGGCGGCGCCGCGCCCGAGAGCCGCGACTTCATCAAGGCCGTGTACGGGAAGTTTCCCTACCTGCTCGCCTTCGTCCTCATCCTCACGTTCGTCCTGCTCATGCGCGCGTTCCGCTCGATCGTGCTGCCGGTCAAGGCCGTGATCCTCAACCTCCTCTCGCTCGGGGCCGCGTACGGGATCATCGTCTTCATCTTCCAGGACGGGCACGGCAGCGAGGCGATCTGGAACGTGCAGGCGACCGACGCGATCATCTCCTGGATCCCGCTGATGGTCTTCGCCTTCCTCTACGGGATCTCGATGGACTACGAGGTGTTCATGCTCACGCGCATGCGCGAGGCGTATGAAGAGACCGGGGACACGCGCAAGGCGATCGAGCTCGGGCTGGCGCGAACGGGCAAGCTCGTCACGAGCGCGGCCCTCGTGCTCATGTTCGCCTTCTTCACGCTCTCGACCGGCCCCGGGCCGGACATCAAGCAGTTCGCGATCGGGCTCTCCGCCGGGATCATCTTCGACGCGACGGTGATCCGGGCGCTGCTCGTGCCGTCGGTCATGCAGCTGCTCGGCCGTTGGAACTGGTGGCTACCGGCCTGGACGGCCAGAGTGCTGCGGACGCGGCCGAGCCCGCTCGAGCCTGCGAGAAGCGAGACCTAACGGCTCGTTATCAGCCGAGCGCCGCGGCCGCGTGTGACGAAGCTGAACGTCCAGCGGATGAAGACGAGGAGCCGATTCTGCAGCCCGATCAGGTAGAAGAGGTGGACGAAGAGCCAGGTGAGCCAGGCGAGCAGGCCGCTCAGCTGTAGGCCCTTGATGTCGGCAACCGCCTTCGCTCGGCCGATCGTCGCGAGGTTCCCCTTGTCGCGATAGCGAAAGGGGGGTGGCTGGCTCCCGCCCAGGCGGGCCCTCACAGCGCGGGCGGCATAGCGTCCCTGCTGCATCGCCACCGGGGCGAGGCCGGGGAGCGCGACCGGGTTTCCCTCCGCGTCGTGCACCTGCACCATGTCGCCGAGCGCCATCACCTCGGGGTGGCCGGGCAAGGCCAGGTCCGGGCCGACCGCCACCCTGCCCGCGCGGTCGAGCTCGGCTCCGGTTTCGGCGGCGAGCGCGGCGGCGAGCTGGGAGGCGACGACGCCGGCCGCCCAGACGACGGTCCGCGCCGGCACTCGCTCGCTCTCCCCCTCCTCCGCGGCGATCGTGACCGACTCCTCGTCGATGCCGACCACCTTCCGCCCGACGAGCGGTGTCACCCCGAGCCGCTCCAGCGCCCGCGCCGCCCGCTCCGACAGGCGGGGCGGGAACATCGGCAGGACGCGCTCGGCCATCTCGACGAGCTGGATGCGTGCCGCGCGCGTGTCGATCGTCCGGAAGTCGCGGCGCAGCGTGTCCCGCGCGATCTCGGCGATCTGCCCGGCCAGCTCGACGCCGGTCGGTCCGCCGCCGACGACGACGAACGTGAGCCAGGCGGATCGGGGCCCGGGATCCGGCTCGACCTCGGCCGCCTCGAACGCCGTCAAGATCCGGCGCCGGACCTCGAGCGCGCCCTCGAGCGACTTGATGTCGGGGGCGAACGGCCGCCACTCCTCGTGGCCGAAGTAGGAATAGCTCGACCCGGCGGCGACGATCAAGCTGTCGTACGGGATCGCGCGCTGCTCACCGCCGTTCGGGAGCCGGTCGAGAAAGACACGCCGGCCTGCGAGATCGAAGCCGGTGACTTCGCCGAGCAGTACGCGGACGTTCCGGTCGCGTTTGAAGACGCCGCGCAGCGGCGCGGCGACCTCCCCCGGTGAGAGCGCGCCCGTTGCGACCTGGTACACGAGCGGCTGGAACAGATGGAAGTTGCGGCGGTCCACCAGCGTGATGTCGACCGGGGCGCGGCGGAGCTTTCGGACGGCCTGCAGTCCCCCGAATCCGCCGCCGACGACAACGACGCGGTGGCGCTGTGAATCTGACGCGGCCGTGGGCGGCGACCTACGCGGCTGTCGCGACCCGTTCGGCCGCGCGCGCACATTCAGTCTCGTGGTCAGGGGATTCGTGGGTTACGAACCGTTCGGCAACGCGCACGACCTCGCCGCCGAGCGTTTTGAGCTGCAGCTCGACGGCTTGATCCTGAATCTGGCCCATACGATCGAAGACGCGCGCCGCGGCTGCGACCGGAACGACGTACGGCACGGCCCAGGCCCGGAGCGCTCGCGTGGCGAACTCCATCGTGTTGATGGCCTGCAGCCCCTGCGTTCCACCGGCGGCACTGATCAGGCCAACGACCTTGGTACATCGGACTGCTCCAAAGCATCCCGTCTGCCGCATAGCAGGCCTCGATCAGCCTGGCTGCCGTCTCGGTCGGCTCGTCGTCGTCGGGGTTGTACATGGGCAGGTTGAGCTGTCGGATATCGAGCAGCTGCGTCTCGGCGCCGGCCGTCGCCGCCCCTTCGAGCGCAAGCTGCAAGGCGGCCCGGCTCGTCGAGACGTTCGCCAGCGAGCCGCCAAGACCGACGATCGTCAGCGTCTTCGCCATCGCTCACTGCTCGTAGCGCTCCACGCCCTCAGGGTCGCGGACGCGGACGGAGGCGGGGCCGTAGCCGGCCTCGCGGAGCGCGCGACGCTGGCGGAGCAGATCCCAGCACTGGTCGAGACCGACCTTGATCATTCGAGTCGGCGGTGTTCGCTCTCGCTCAAGCCGCCTTCGGCACCGCGTTCGTAGAGCTCCTGCTCTTCGGCGACCAGTTGCTCGATGCGATTGTGGATCTGATCGTCTTCCATCTCGAACCTCCTCTCGATGCCCCGCGCGATGATTTCACCACGGGCGTCGGGTAGGCACCCCTTCGGTGAGCATCCAAACGGGAGTCTCATCTACACGCCGGGCGGTTGGATGATCGCCCAGCTCGCCGCCGAGGACCGCCCGCGGCTCGGAACCGAGGATCCCCTCGCCGCGCACGGCCCTCATGGACGTCGGCGGCAAGCAGGCCGTCCACGAGCCCCGCTGGATCCGTGAGGAAGGCCGGTTGGAACTGAGGAGCGCTCCAAGGCCCTTAGAGGCTCCAACACAATGAGCCTTGTGCCGCCGGGCCGCGCTGCTCGCCCCGAGGCTGTGTCCTCACTCGCGCCCAGGCTGAGTCAGCCTGGGCGCGACCCTGCGTCCTTGCCTCGGAACGCCCATCGCGCCCCGGCGACGAAGCGTCATCATGTTGGAGCCTCTTAGCGCCGGACCACCACCTCGTCCATTGTGCTGATTCCCAGAGGGCTGGCCCACAGCCCCTGGAGCCATGGCCGGTGGAGGAGGTAGTGCTTGTCGTAGATCGTCGGCACGACCCACGTTCGCTCGGCGACGAGCCGGCGGTCGGCATCGTGTTGTCCCCGTTGGCTTCCGACGCGAGCGCCGCTGCCGGCACCCATTCCTGCCTGACTTGCACGCCGAGCTCTCGCCACTGCGGTTCCCAGCGAGCGTCGACCTCACGGCGAAATGCCTCGCCGAACCCGAAATCGGGGTGGATGAGCCGGAGCTCGGGTAGCCCCCGGCCGTCCGCGTACCCGGCCTCCGCGAGCAGGCTCCGCGCACGCGCCAGATCGTGCTTCGGAGCCAGATCGTGCGAATGCCCGGGCATGGACGGTGGCAGGAAGCCTCCGTGCGCCGGCTGCTCGTCATGTCCCTCGACGAGGAGATCGCGGTCCAGCGCGTGTGCCAGCGCCTTTCGGATCCGCTCGTCGTCGAAGGGCGAACGGGCCGGAAAGGCGACGTATCGCGTGAACGGCAACGTGATCGGCAGGGCGACCGTGTCTCGCGCGCCGCGGACCACACTTTCCCAACTGTGGCTGCCGACGAAGAGTACGTCGTGACGATTCGCTCGCCATTCCTCGAAGACCTCCGGCGGCAGCCCTTGCTCGATCGCCACCTCGCCGACGTTGCCGCGTGACCGTTGCCAGTGCGGGTCTGCGGTGAGCACACTGCGCTCTTCGCGGAACTCGCGAAGCACGAAGGGTCCGTTGCTGACCAACGCGGCCGGGGTGTGCCATTCGTCTCCGAGCGACTCGACGCGGTGTCGTGGCCAGGGGAAGAA
>WNGB01006872.1_pt1 | contig 16603 bp, 13 predicted proteins | sample 5400681 | NCBI WGS metagenome assembly WNGB01 (sample SAMN13153367, study PRJNA577476) | soil metagenome | isolation source: 115 cm soil or saprolite under grassland replicate 2 | place: USA:California | collected 2016-06-15 | reverse complement strand
CGCTCTGGCTGCTGACCCGGCAGTGGCAGCTGGGAGAGTTCCGGGGCAGCGACGCAGGCTCGCCGGTGTTCGCCAGACTCCAAGCGGGAACGACCCGGCCCACGAAGTACCGGCCGGCAGCGCACCCGACCGAGGCGCTCGGTCCTGGCGTGCCGATCGAGGCCACAGTCGAGCGCCGGCCGATCCCGCTCGCATCCGGAGACCGCGCCCTGTCGCTCGACCTGCGTCTGGCGATGGGCCGCCAGTGGCTCGCCCTGACCGCCGAGATCGGCTACCGGCAGGCGTTCATCGCCGCCTACCCGATCGTCGCACCCAATCCCGCGGACAAGGAGGATGCGGACCGCTGCGCTCACCCCGAGGTGTGGCAGCTGTTCGCCGCGGTGGCCGGGCGCACCATGGACGGCGGGGCGCTCTACGAGCACCTCGTCGCCGCCGCGGGCAATCACGCCTACGACGGCGTCTCCGATGTCGTGCCGGCAGACCACGAAGCCCTGGACAAAGCGGCTGGGAGGTTCGTGGCCTGGTTCCGGCGACTCTTCCTCCAGCCGCCGCTGACCGGCGAGGAGGTGTCGGAGGCCTGGATCCCGCCCCGGCTCGAGTACGGCTTCGCCGTCTCCGCCCCCGAGGCAGGCGGCGAACAGGTCTACGCGGCGGACGAGCACCACCACGGCCGGCTCGACTGGTACGGCGTCGACGTCGCGCCCTCGGAGACGCTCGATCCCGTGCCGGGCTCAGCTGCGACCGGATTGCCCGAGGACGAGCCGCGCACGATGATCCCGGTGCCGATCTCTTTCACTGGCATGCCGAACACGCGATGGTGGGCCTTCGAGGACCGGGCGACGAACCTCGGCGACGTCGACGCGGGCACGACCGACCTGGCCAAGCTGCTCTTCCTGGAGTTTGCGCTCGTCTACGGCAACGACTGGTTCGTCATCCCGCAGACGCTTCCCGCCGGCGTGATCGCCACGATCCGAGGCCTCGCGGTGACGAACGTCTTCGGCGAGCGCTTCTGGATCGAGCCGGCCGGGACCGGATCGGACACGAGCTGGCAACGCTGGAGCATGTTCACGGTGGACGTGGACGAGCCCGGTGGAGGCGCCGAGGCAAGCCTGCCGCTCCTTTCGACGGCGGCGAAGATCCAGGAGGGCCCGGCGACCGAGGAGATTGTGCTCGTCCGGGACGAGGTGGCGAACATGGTCTGGGGCGTCGAGACGACGATCCAACTGCCGAGCGGAGAGAGCAGGCGGGGGCTCGAGGCGGCGCAGGAGACGCGCGCGTTCTTCGAGGCCCGGGTCGGACCGCCGGCCGATGAGGCGCCGGCGAATGCGCCGATCCGCTACCGCGTGATGAGCTCGGTGCCGGAGAACTGGATTCCGTTCATCCCGGCGCACGTGGAGGGCAGCACGCGTGAGGTGCAGCTGCAGCGCGCGGCGCTCCCTCGTGTCCTGGAGGGCGACCGGGAGAAGGCGGTCAAGGTGCAGCCGCGGGCGTCGTTGCTACGCGAGGGTCTCGACCGGACCCCGGCCGAGCCCTACTTCGTGCACGAGGAGGAGGTGCCGCGCGCCGGTACGTGCCTGGCGAACGTGTTTGCGAGAACCCGGGGGCTCGACGGCCGGGTCTACGTATGGCTGCGGACGCGGCGAACGACCGGGCGAGGCGAGGGCTCGAGCGGCCTCCGCTTCGACCAGGTGGTCGACGTCGCGCCCCGCGAGAATGCTCCGGACGGCTGAGCGCAGCCGGCGACCCTCGAGGTATGCCGTGGTAACCGCAGCGGCGGATCCTCGAGAGCCTTGACTGCTCGGTCCTCATGTAGGAGAGTGTCGGCACAAGCGGGGAGGTAGGGCGTGCTGGGACATCTCCGCTGCGGCAAGAGAAGACGTGTCCGCCAAGGCGGCGGTGCTCAGCGTTGCGGAAGGAGCAACCGGCTGCCGTCAATTGACTGCGGGGCGCACGCTCCGATCAAGCGTTGAGCGGATGGAACTGAGCGCGTTGCCACGAGGCGAAGGCGGGACGAAAGAGCTCCGTCTCGCGCTCGTCTGCTACGGCGGCTCGTCTCTCGCCGTCTACATGCACGGGGTGACAAAGGAGATCCACCGGCTCGTCAGGGGGTCGGCTCTCCTCGACTCGTCGAAGGATGTCGCCGACTCCGGTACTGCCAGCGAACGCGTTTATGCACGGCTCCTGAGCGAGATGGCCGATCGGCATCGCGAAGGCGTGCGAACGCGGGTCGTTGTCGATGTTGTCGCCGGCACGTCTGCGGGCGGAATCAACGGAATCTGTCTTGCGAAGGCGCTCGCTCACAATCTCTCGCTGGACGAGTTCCGCGACCTCTGGTTCAGGCGTGGGGACATCGACGGGCTGCTCGCGGCGCCGGGGTTCCTGCCGCGGTCTTTGAAGGTCGCTTGGGTTGCCGCAAGGGCGCTCAGGCACGCGCCGCTTAAGGGTGACCTGATGGCCAAGTGGATCTACGACGCGTTCCGCAGTATGGACGAGAAGGGACCGGAGCCCGCGTCGTTGCCGTCGCTCATGCCCGAGCGGCACGTCCTCGAGCTGTTCGTCACGGTCACGGACTTTTACGGCTATAGCCGGCAGGTGCCGTACGCCGATCCGAACCCGATCCACGACACCCGGCACCGCCATGTGCTGGCCTTCCGCTATGGCGGGGACGACCGTCGGGACGACTTCGATGCCGGCTCGAACGGGGGGCTCACCTTCGCAGCACGGACGACGTCCTCCATTCCCGGAGTCTTTCCGCCCGTCAGCTTCGATCAGCTCAGGAAGTGGCTCGGCGAGCGCCACCTCGACCTCGCCCAGCTGGAGAAGAGGTTCTTCCGTCTCTACGAGCTCTCGAAGTTTCCTCCTGGTTGGACCTGGTTCGTGGATGGAGGTGTTCTCGATAACAAGCCCTTCGGACCGGCGATCCACGCGATCAGACAGCGCCCCGCCGAGGTCCAGGTTGACCGGCGCCTCCTTTACCTCGAGCCCGACCCGGGTGAAAGCCGAAAGGTGTCCGGGCAGCCTGCGCCAGGGACGGTGGCCGCGGCGATAGGCGCACTTACTGGCCTCCCGCGGGCCGAGCCCATCCTCGATGATCTGGTCGAGGTTGGCGCGCTCAACGAACGTGTCAGGCGAATCGCCGACATCATCGAGACGAGCTGGGACACGGTCGAGCAGCGCGTCCGGGAGATTGCCGGCCCGCTAACCGCGATTCCGGAGGATCCAGCGAACCTGGAACTCGCCCAAATCCGGACGCACCTCAACGAGGAGGCGAGGAAGAACGCCGGCTTCAGCTACGCGACGTACGTCCGCCTGAAGATCAGCGGCGTGGTCGATCGCTACGCGGAGACGGCGTGCGCGGTCTGCGACCTGCCTCACGACTCCACGCATGCCCTGCTGGCTCGGAGTACGGTTCGCTGTTGGGCCGAGCGGGAGAAGCTGTTCGAGCAGCGCATCGAGCCTTCCCCGGGGCAGCTCGAGTTCCTCGTCGCCTTCGACCTTGGGTATAGCGCACGACGCCTCCGCTTCGTGATCGACGGCCTGAACCACTGGTATCGCTCCGCGGGTGCATCCGGCTATCCGCCACGCGAAGAGATTGATGCGGCCAAGTCCTCCCTGTGGGCGGCCGTCGACACTTTGCGCGACGCAATGTCGGGAGCCGGCTTTGATGAGACGCTGATCAATCACTACAGCACGTGCTTCGCCGTCGATGCCATGCGCGAGTTCATGGAAAGCAGAGGGTTTGACGCCGATGCCTATGTTGCTGAGCACAGCGAGCAGTTCGCCGCCCTCGAGGTCGCTCTCCGCGAGTATCTGCACGGAAAGCTGTCCAGATTCACCGGCGACCTCTACACCGAGCTTCTGCGGCTGACGCAGGGATGGGAGAGCCAATACAGGTGGGACCTCCTCGTCCGCTACCTCGGCTTCCCATTCTGGGACGTCCTTCTCTACCCGATTCAGGCGCTCAGCGACGTCGGCGAGCGCGATCACCTCGAAGTCGTCCGGATGAGCCCTCGCGACACGCACCGCATACCCGTCCCGACCGGGAATAGGCAACACAAGAAGCTGATCGGAGCGGAGAGCCACCACTTCGGAGCGTTCCTCAGTCGCACCGGGCGAGAGCAGGACTACCTTTGGGGACGCCTCGACGGTGCCGAGCGACTCATCGGCATCCTGCTGCAGGAGGCGACGGAGGCGGACAAGGACCGCTGGTGCAACGAAGCCTTTCAGGCGATCCTGGACGAGGACGAGGAAGCCCTTCCGAAAGCATCAGACCTTGTCCGCCATGTGCGGACGACGATCGGCTCTGGGCAAGGCTGAGGTGACCGCGGCTGCGCTTCCACTCGTGGCTCAAGCGGGATGACTGCGGAGACCGCGACTGACGGTGCGAGCCGGCGCCGAGACCCGGAAGGCCCTGGCGCGGACTTTGTCTCGCGCGGGCCGATCGTCCTCTTGGTTGTAGGGAGTACATTGCTTGCTGCCGTCGCCCTCTACAGCATCTGGGCCTTCTGGCCGGTCTCCCAACAGGCTGGGGGTTCGGGCTCGCAAGCCGGCGCCGGCGCAGTGCAGAAGCTGAACTACTTCGGCTGGAGACCCTCGCTCTCCCACGAGTTCCTGTTCTTCGTCGTTGTCGCGCTTGCCGGAGGGCTTGGCGGTCTCGTGCACACAATCAGGTCGCTCTCCTGGTACGTCGGCAATCGCGACCTTCGCTGGAGCTGGATTCCGTTCAATCTCATGCTCCCTGTCGTCGGGGCGCTCGGCGGGACGATCTTCTACCTCGTCCTCCGGGCGGGGCTCTTCTCTCCCTCTGCCTCGGCCGATGAGACCAGCCCATTTGGCTTCGCCGCGGTTTCGGTGCTCGTTGGGCTCTTCTCGGAGCAAGCGCTCGAGAAACTGAGGCAGATCGCATCGAACCTCTTTGCCGAGCGCCCGACAGGTGCCAACCATGTCGAACCAGGGGAACCCCGGCGTTCCGAGGTCAACGGGTCAGATCAGTGACGTGAGCCTGAGAGAAGAAGACTGGCAGCTCCTTCTGGCGCGGATCAAGAACGGGAAGTGCACGCCGTTCCTCGGCGCCGGCGCGTGTGCGGGGACGCTACCGACGGGTAGGGAAATCGCACAGGACTGGGCCGACGAGTACGGCTACCCGCTGGAGGACGCGCAGGACCTTGCTCGCGTCGCGCAGTTTCTGGGCGTCCACCAGGGTGACGCGATGTTTGCGAAGGAGCAGATCTGCATGGGCCTCCAGGGATGTGGACCGCCGGACTTCAAAATGGCGGGTGAGCCTCACTGGGTGCTCGCCGGGCTACCTCTACCTGTCTACATGACCACGAACTACGACGATTTCATGATTCAGGCGCTGCGGCAGAGGGGTAGAGAGCCCAAGCGAGAGATCTGCCGCTGGAACAGGAGCCCGGCTCTCGCGGCCGAGCCCGTAGTGCTCGACCCACTCATCGAGCCGACGCCGGCGCGCCCAGTTGTCTTTCACCTTCACGGCTATCTCGACCTGCCCGAGTCTCTCGTGCTCAGCGAGGATGACTATCTCGACTTCCTGGTCAGCGTGTCGCGAGACGACAGCCTGCTGCCGCACCAGATAAAGAGGGCGTTGGCGGGAACGTCTCTTCTCTTCGTCGGCTATGCGCTCGCGGATTGGGACTTCCGGGTGATCCATCGAGGCCTGGTGATGGCGGCCGAGCAGAGTCTTCGGCGGCTGAGCCTCACGGTCCAGCTACGGCCGAGCGAGGAGGCGCAGGACTACCTCGACAAGTACTTCAGCGCGATGAGCCTGAGGGTCTACTGGGGGACCGCGCAGGACTTCATGGCCGAGCTCTACGAGCGTTGGCTCGCGTATGAGCGGGACAGCTAGTACGACGGTCGCGACCGCCCAGGCGACCAGCCCCTACGTCGGGCCGCGGCCGTTTGAGCGTGCCGAAACGCCGTCATTCAAAGGGCGCGAACGCGAGACGCTCGAGTTGCTCTCGATGGTCGTCTCCTCCCGCGTCGTCCTTCTTTATGCGCCCTCGGGGGCAGGCAAGACATCTCTGCTCAACGCCGGGCTCATCCCAGCCCTTGAGCGGGAGGGGTTCGACCTCCTGCCTGTCGCGCGGATCCGCCCGCTCATGGTTGACGCCGCGCCCTCGCCGGATGCCGCCAACGTCTACGCGTTCGGCTTGCTCTCGAATTGGGCCAACGTCGCAGCCGAGACGACGATCAAGGACTTCCTTGCCTCGCGCGAGCGCACGCTCGACTCCCAGGGCTTCCTCGACCCGCGGGCGATCGTCCTGGACCAGTTCGAGGAGCTCTTCACGGCACATCCCGACCGCTGGCCGCAACGACAGCCCTTTCTGGCGCAGCTCACGGAGGCGCTCCGCGACGACCCGCTGCTGCGAGTTGTGCTGGCGATTCGGGAGGACTACCTCGCCCAGCTGGAGGGATACGCCGGCGTCCTTCCCGAACGCCTCAGACATCGCTACCGCCTCGACCGACTCGGCCGGGACGCCGCACTCAGCGCGATCACCGCTCCTCTCGAGCCGACGGCGCGCTCCTTTGCCCCGGGCGTCGCCGAGAAGCTCGTCGATGATCTGCTGACGTTCCGGGTCGATCGCGGCGATGGAACGAGCGTCAATGTGCCGGGCGAGTTCGTCGAGCCGGTTCAGCTGCAGGTCGTGTGCGAACGCCTGTGGGCGGGTCTCCCACAGGACGTGACGGAGATCACGCAGCAGCACCTTCGTGCCTCTGGCGACGTGGACGAAGTGCTCCGTCTGCTCTATGCCGACGCCCTGCGGAGTGCTGCGTCCCGTTCGGGCGTCCCCGAGGCGCGACTTCGACGGTGGATAGAGGAGATGCTCATCACACCCGGCGGCACGCGGGGCACCGTCTACCGCGCGGCCTCCTCCACCGCCCAGCTTTCGAACGACGCCGTCGACGAGCTGGAGCGCTGTCGTGTGATCCGGGCCGAGTGGCGCGCGGGAGCGCGCTGGTACGAGCTGACGCACGATCGCCTCATCGAGCCCATCCAGACGTCAAATGCCGCGTATTTCGCTGCGGCGGCGACTCGAAGACGGCGCCGCCTGATCGCGTCGGCGAGTGTTGCCCTTCCGCTGCTCGTGGCGGCTGTCGTAACCCCGCTCTTGATTTCGCGCAGTCCCGGCACGAAGACGAGGAACCTCGAGGAACAGCTGGCGCTCGTCCAGAAGATTCAGCGATACGGTCCCGACTCGAAGGGTCTCGGCGGCGCAGGGGACCAAGCGATGTTCGGCGTCACTTCCATGTCAAGCGGCGACGGCGCGGTCGCCGTTGGCCTCAGCGGACGGCACGGTGAGCGCTACGGGGCGATCTGGGAGTTTGGCGACGGCAGCTGGAGGCGCGACGACCGCGTCGCGCCTCCGGGCGTGTTCAATGCCGTCGCCGCCGCCGGCACGACAGTCGTCGTCGTCGGGACTGCCGGCCCGGTCGCGGACCCCCTGACCTCCCGCCAGGACGCGACGGTCTGGACTCTCGTCCGTGGGCGATGGACTCATGCCTGTGGGGCCGAGTGCGGCGACGGTGCCGGCGGGGGTGGGCATCACGGTCAGACGATGTATGATGTCGTCGCGCGCCGCGGCGGTGGCTTCGTCGCCGTCGGCTACGACCTCAGCGATGTGAGAGCGAACCCGCGCTTCGACGCCGCCGTCTGGACGTCGCCGGACGGCGTCCGCTGGTCGCGGCTGCCGAACCTCGGTGACGCTTTCGGCACCGGTCGGGATGCGAGCCAGGTTATGAAGGCGGTGACGGAGACGCCCTCTGGTCTTCTCGTCGGCGTCGGCCGTGATGGTCTGGAGGGTGCGGTGTGGATCTCCACCGACGGTAGGCAGTGGACGCGGGTGAGAAGCGCCGACTTGAAGGAATCAAACGCGACGGGTATCCCAACCGCGTCGCTCGAGTTGGACGACGTCGTCTCAGCAGGCTCGCGCGTGGTCGCGGTCGGGCGGCGCGGCGATACGCGCGGCAACCGTAACGAGGCGGCTGTCTGGCTCTCAGACGACGATGGCAACAGTTGGCGCCGCGTGCGCAGCCCCGTGTTCGAGACGCAGAGCGGAGGCCAGCGTCGAGTGAGAGGCCAGCTGACAGATCAGCAGAGAGGCCAGCAGATGCACGGGGTGGCCACCGTGCCCTTCGGTTTCGTTGCCGTCGGCGTCGACCATCCGAGCGGCCGGAAGGGGCCGGCAACCGCGGCAGTCTGGACGTCGCTGGACGGTGAGGTCTGGACCCCGCTCAGCAGTCCTTCACTCGCCGGACAGGGCAACTTCTCGATGCAGGCCGTCGCGTCGGCCTCCGACAACATCGTCGCTGTGGGAGCCGCCCCGGCACCCTCTGGCCGGGGGAGCGGAAGACAGGATGCAGAGGTGTGGTCGACATTTTCCGCCCCCGGAATGAAGACGCGACCGACAGCCACCCGCACGGCGGCGCCGCTGAGTCGAAGCCAGGTGCATCGCATTCTGTCGAGCTCCTACCACGGGGGGAAGCTCATTTTCGGCGGCGTCGAGTACGACGGGAAACATCAGGCCCTTGTCGAATCACCTGGGGCAGTGTCCAAGACGGGCGAAACCGAACCGTGCTCAAAGGCCGCGGCATGCCGTACTGAACAGCAACGTCCGCAAAGGCCGATCAACGGCGAACCCCGTCCAGACGCACACGGGGTTCGAGCGTAAGCACCTTGGCGGCGGGGGTGGGATTCGAACCCACGAGGCGCTTGCACGCCCAACGGTTTTCAAGACCGCCCCGTTCGACCGCTCCGGCACCCCGCCGCCGACGAGGCTACCGCGAGCCATGCTGTCTTGCGCGCTATCGCGCAACGCGGTCGGGCGCGCCGAAGGGCTTGAGCGCGACGGGCACCTCGCCGCGGAAATTCTCCAGGATAGCCAGCACCCAGCGGTCGGTCACCGCGGTGCCGTTCAGCGTGTGGACGACCTCCGCGCCCTTCTGGCCTTCGGGGCGGTAGCGGACGCCGAGGCGCCGCGCCTGGAAGTCGGTCGTGTTCGAGGTCGAGGTGATCTCGCGGTACCGCTGCTGGTGCGGGAACCACGCCTCGATGTCGTACTTCTTCGCCGCCGAGGCGCCCAGGTCGCCGGCGGCGACGTTGACGACCCGGTAGGGCAGGTCGAGCGCGCGGACGATCTCCTCCTCGATCGCGAGCAGCCGCTCGTGCTCGTCGCCGGACGCATCGGGCTCGCAGAAGACGAATAGCTCGACCTTGTTGAATTGATGGACCCGGAACATCCCGCGTGTGTCCTTGCCTGCGGCGCCCGCCTCGCGGCGAAAGCAGGTCGAGAAGGCCGAGTAGCGCAGGGGCAGCTCGTCGAGGATCTCGTCCATGTGGAAGCCGGCAAGAGCCACCTCGGAGGTGCCGGTGAGGTATAGCTCGTCCCCGGCCAGCGCGTAGATGTTCGACCGCTCGGTGGGGAAGAAACCCGTGCCGTACATCGCCTCCTCGCGGACGAGCACGGGGGGCACCATCGGCACGTGGCCGTGCGCGGCTCCGCGATCGACGGCAAAGCGGTAGAGCGCGAGCGCGAGCAGCGCGGTATCGCCGACGAGGTAACCGAAGCGGGACCCGGACAGCCGCGCCGCCCGCTCCATCTCGAAGCGGCCGATCTCCGTGTGCTCCGGCCCCTCCGGCGCCGGCTCGCCCCAGCGGCGAAGCTCTTCGGCGTCCTCCTCCGAGTCGCCGTCGGGCGCGGATGGGTCCGGCGGGTTGGGGACCTGCTCGAGCAGGCGGTCGCGCTCGGCCTCGGCCGCGGTCAGCCCCTCCTCGACCGCGCGCAGCTCCTCCTTCACGCGGTTCAGCTCCTCGAGCTGCTCCGGCGTCGGCTTGCCCTTCACCTTCAGGCGGCCGCGCAGCTCGTCCACACGCGGGACGAGCTCGCGCCAGCGTTCATCGGCCTGGAGCAGCGCATCGAACGTCGCCGCTGCGCCCTTGCGCGCGAGCGCGGCCCGCAACCCGTCGGGATCGTTGCGCGCCGCCCTGAGGTCGATCACGCGAGGGAGTCTAGGTACGCCTCGATCACCTGCGCCACGCCCTCCTCCTGCACAGGCGGGCAGACGAGATCGGCGACGGCCAGCACCCGCTCGTGCGCGTTCTCGACTGCGACCGCGTAGCCGGCCCACTCGAGCAGCTCGACGTCGTTCTCACCGTCCCCGAGCGCGACCGTACGCTCCCGTGCGAAGCCGAGGTGCTCCGCGACGAACGCGAGGCCCGCAGCCTTGGTCACCTCCGGGCTCGCGAGCTCGAGGAAGTAGGGGAGCGACTTCGAGATGTACAGGCGGCGGCCGAAATGCTTCTTGAGCCGCTGTTCCAGCCCATCGAGCTCGACGGGGTCGCCGACCGCGACGAGCTTCGTCGGCGGCTCGGCCAGCCAGGCCAGCAGGTCGCCGACGGCATGGACCTCGAGGTTCTGGAACGAGGCGTACGACTCCGACGCCGCCGTGTGCTCGGCGACATAGAGCTCGTCGTTCACATAGCAGTTGAGCGCGTAGCCCTCGGTCTGGACCGCAGCGATCGCCTCGCGGGCCGGCTCGATCGGGATCGGCTCGTGCCGCAGCCACCTGCCGCTGACCGGCTCGGCGACGACCGCGCCCTGGTAGCAGACGACCGGCTCCTCGATCCCGGCCGCGTCGGCGTACGGCCGCACCGACCGGAACATCCGGCCGGTGACGAGGATCACCGGGATCCCGGCCGCGCGCGCGGCGGCGATCGCACGCAGGGTGCGCGGACGCAGCTCGGCGTCCTCGGCGATCAGGGTGCGGTCGAGGTCGGTCGCGAACGCCTCGACTCCGGCCGGGAAGTCAGCCGGAAGGATCAGCCCTGCGTGGCCTGAACGACGTAGGCGGCGACATCCGCGATCTGTTGCTGGGAGAGCTGGCCGCTGAACGAGGGCATCACGCCCTTGCCGTTCGTGACCCGGTCGACGACGAGCTCGAGCGGCGGCTTCGCCTGGTCGAGGTTCGGCCCGACCGTGCCATTCGCGCCTGCGTCCTTGAGCGTGTGGCAGCTCCCACAGCCCGCCGTGGCGAAGACCTGCTTGCCCGCCGCCGGATCGCCCTTGGCCTCGGGCACCGTCGGCAGCGTTCCCTCGACCGTCTCGGGTCCGGGCGACACCGTCTTGCCGCCACAGCCGGCGAGGAGCAGACCGAACGCGACCAGGATCAGGGCTCGGCGGCGCACGGGCGCGAGTCTACTCAACTCGCGCAGGAGCGCGCCGCACGGCCGGCCAGCGCCGCGAGCGCCCTCCGCGGGTCGGGTGCGAAGGCGAGCCGGACGCGGCCGGGACGAGGAACGGAGAGGCTGATCATCCCGTCAGCGGTCCGGACAGCACACCCTGCCGACGGCCGCCAGTAGCGGGAGAACCGAACGGCAATGCGATACGTCCCGGGCTGCGCAACCGTGACGACGATCCGCGACTCGCTCATCGTCAAGACCAGGCTCGGGGCGGGACCGGTGACGATCGGCGTCGGCCGAGGGACTTCGTACACGGTCAGCTGCGGCGACCGGAAGACCGTGCGTAGCGGCGAACGCGGTCCGCCCACGATCGCGGCCTCGGCGCTTGCGCTGTAGTCGGGCGGGGCCTTCGTCAGCACGACGTACCGGACGCCGAGACCGCGCAGCCAGCGGAGGTAGGCCTGCGGGCCGAGGTCGTCGTAGAGCACCTTGTTCTGCGGGAAGTCGTCCTGGCGGAACCAGCCACGCGCGAGTGGGATGCCCGCGCGCGGCAGGTAGAGCGCGGCCCAGTGGCCGGCCGTGTCGACCGCCTCGACCCGGTAGGACGGCGTCAGATGCCCGCGCAGATACGTGACCGCGGGCGCCCAATAGGCGGCATGGGCCGCGGGATCGCCCTTGCTCCGGGCGTAGCTCACTGCCAGGGGTGTCACGTTCCACGCGATCGCGAGGCCGAGCACGACGAGGGCGGGCACGCGCGGCCGCCACTCGCGCAGGGAAAGCACGAGCACCGCCAGCGGAATGGCGGCGTACCGGAGCCTGGCGATGTTCTCCCCGACCGCCGAGGAGACGAAGAAGAAAGCCAGGCAGGCCATGCCGTAGACCGGGAAGACCCACCGCAGCGCGTGGGCGCGCTCGACGCGCCAGGAGAAGATCGTGGCAAGCGCGCAGAAGACGCACGCGGCGGTGAGCTCGAGAGGCGAGAACGGGTACGTGCCGCTGCCGGGAAAGACGCGCCAGAGGATCCCCTCGAGCACGGCGACGGTCAGTAGCCCGGCGCCGGCCGCGACCTGGAGCCAACGCTCGGCTCGGTGTCCGATCGCCAGGCCGACGACGACGATCACGAGCAGCAGGAACGCGACGGGACTGGCCGCCGCGGCCAGCGCCGCCAGTCCGGTGAACCGCCACGGGCGCCGGGCTTGAAGCGCCCAGAGCGCGAGCATCGCGAGCGCGGCTCCAAGCGCGAACGGGAAGGCTGCCGACAGGACGATGCCCGCCCAGACGACGGCGAAGGAGCGGCTCGACCAGCGGGCGCTGGGACCCCACTCCTTCCAGACGAGGACCGCGAACGCGAGCGTCGCCGTCGCTACCGTCGCAACCGCGAGCAGCCGGATGCCGAGGGCGGCCGCGAGCGGGTAATAGATCAGGCTGTAGGTGACGAAGCTGTAGCGGCCCGCGTACCAGAAGTTGTTCCAGAGCGTGAACCCGTGGTCGAGGAAGACGGCGCGCTGGTACACGTGGGCGGCGAGGTCGGTGCCGGGCGGGCCGGCCCAGGCGAGGAACGCCGCGAACCCGGCGGCCACACCCGCCGACAAGACCGCCTCACGCGCGAGGGGAGACGCTCGGTGCATCGAGGTGGACGCTATCGGCGCGGGCAGCTCCACGCATTGGTGCTAGTGCCCGCTCGTAGGCCCACAGGATCGCGTACGAGAGCGCCCCGGCAGAGGCGACGTCGCCGGGGCTGTCGTTGACGAGCAGCGACACCGCGATGCCGGCGAGGAGCGCGTCGCCCGCGGGGAAGCGCGGCCTGCGCGAGCCGAGCACGGCGAGGGCGACGATCGAGACCGAGAAGACGCTCGCCTCGCTCCAGCCGGTGGCGATGCTCGCCGCGGAGATGTGGACGCGGTGAGCAAGCTCTTGCGCCAGCGACACCGGGCCGGTCCGGAAGGCATGAGTCACATGGCTCGAGCCGCCGGTCGCGGCGTCGAGGCCGACCACGGCCGCGACCAGGGCGATTCCGGCGACGACCGCGAAGGCGACGCGCTTCGGCGTCACCCGCACCTGGTACATGCGCACCGCGAGGACTCCGAAGGCGGTGAGGAAGACGACGATTCCGCCGCCGTCGGCACCGGCCCGGCTCCAGCCGATCGTGACGAGGGCGAGGGCGAACACGGGCAGGATCGCCCGTCGCCCCAGCAGCGCTGCCGCCTCCAGGGAGATGGTCAGCAGCACCGTCTCGGTCAGGTTGCCCGCGCCGTAGAAGCGTCCGCCGCCGTCGGGGCGCGCGCCGATCGCGGCGAGGGAGTTCACCTCCGGCCACACGGCGAAGACGACGAGGTATACGGCGACGAGGGCGACCAGCGGATACGGCAGCACTCGAGGCGCCGCTGCAACGAGAAGACTCGTGCCGACGGTCAGTGCCGCGAGCAGCGCGACGACCGTCGACACGTTCGAGACCCCGAGCGCCGAGAGCGTCAGCGATGCGGCGAGCACGGCGGGCGCGGCGAGCATCCCTGCGCGGGCGAGGTAGGTCGAGCGGAAGCCGACCGCGAGGAGCGCCCCGCCGAGCACCGAGCAGACGAGGATAAGCGTCGCCCACAGCCGACCGTCGCGCGTGCGGGTCATGCGGCGGTCGAGCCGCTGGAGGTGGGCGACGGCGCGGTCGTCGGCACGCGAGCGGATCACCGGGCGCTTCCCGCGGTCGATCGCCGTCGCGGTCGGGGCGATGTCCGCGATCGAGACGAGCCCTCGGATGCGCGTCGAACCGGAGGTGAGGATCCCGCGGTAGGCGCCGCCGACGATCGCGATCGGGTAGCGCTTCGTGTTCGCGTGCTTGCCGGGCGGGGGGAGAGCGACGTAGATCGTGACCTCGGCGGGGCGGCGCGCGAGCGAGATCAGCGGGTGCCCCGATGGGACTTCGCCGAGCGACGAGGGCTCGACCTTGCCCCGCAGGAGCGAGGCGAGCGCGCCCTTCCGGCTCGCCGTCTGACCCGACCCCGGCACGAACAGCCCGACCGCGCCGCGGCCGGCGTAGGCCTCCGGGTCGAACGGCGGCACGACGATCACGCTCACGCGCGCCGCCTGTGCAGGTGCGGCGAGCGCGGCAAAGACAACGAGTGTGGCGAGGCCGATCAGGCGTCGATTCTGGCCGAATGCCCGTCCGGCCGCCGCTCTACCGTGGCCGCGTGCCCGTACGGCCCACTTTGCCGAACATCCGGCTGGCCGAGCGGCCGAGCTTCCTGACGGTCGGTTCGATCCGGCTCGTGCTGCTGTGCGGCGTGATCGTCGCGATCGGGATGATCCCCGGGCGGCTGTCGCCGTCGTCGGCCGGCTGGATTGCGCTCGTCGGCCTGCTCGGCATCCCACTCGCGATCGCCGTGCCCTTGCTCGCCTCCGTGCGGGCGCTCGCTCAGCGCTTGCCGCTGGCGACCGCCGCTCTGCGCGCGATCAACCACCTCGGGCTTGTCGGGCTCGGCGCCGCCTTCTTCCTGGTCTGGACGTTCGTCTACCTGGCGCTCTGGTGGCGGCACCCGCACGAGGCCTTCACCGGGCTCGGCGCCGAGCCCCGCTTCGCCGACTTCTTCTACTACGCAGTCTCGACCGCCTTCATTTCCCCGCCCGGCGACATCCTCGCCCACTCGCGGGGCGCACGCAGCGCAACGATGATCGAGATGATGACCGGCTTCGCCCTGCTCGCCGTTTACCTGTCGAGCTTCGTCGACTGGGGGCGCCGCGGGCAACCGTCAGAATGATCCCGTGCTGATCGAGCGGAGCATGCACCCGGGGTACCTGTCGAACGCGTACCTGGTCGCCGACCGGCCCGGTGGGACGGCCGTCTTCGTCGACAGCGGCGCGCCGCTCGCGCCCCTGCTCGAGGTCGTCGAGCGCGAAGGCCTGACCGTGACCCACGTGCTCACGACCCACGGCCACCACGATCACATCGAGGGCCACGACGAGCTGCAGCGTCGCTTCGGGGTGCCGGCCGTCGCGGAGGGCATCGAGACCGGGGGCCTGCGGGTCGAGTCGCTGCCGACCCCGGGCCACAGCCCCGACGGGGTTTCGTTCGTCGTCAACGGCGAGGCCTGCTTCAGCGGCGACACGCTGTTCAAGGACGCGGTCGGCGGCTCGCGCGACGACTTCGCCGGCGTCCGCGCCTCGGTGATGGACGTGCTGATGGCCCTGCCGCAGGAGACCCGCGTCCTGCCCGGCCATACCGATGAGACCACGATCGGCCGCGAGTGGGAGCACAACCCCTTCGTGCGGGTCTGGCGCGGCGTCGACCCCGAGGGCACAGAGCCCTGTCGCGTCGCGGGCGAGGAGGCGACGCTCGTCGTCTGGTCGCCCGACTACGACGGCAAGGGCAAGGCGTGGGTGCGCTTCGCCGACGGGCGACACGCAATCGTCGGCGGCTCGCGCGTCGAGCGGCTCTAGCCGGTCTGGCGGAGCTGCTCGGCGTAGCGCCGGTCGGCCGCGGACTCACGGACGGCGAGCGTGAACAGCGTCGCCCAGAAGACGAGGGCTGCCGCTCCGACCGCGAGCCAGAACCATCCGGCCGTGAGGCCGACCGGCGAGACCAACACGACGATCATCAGCGGCGGCCAGACGTAGAGGAGGGCCATCGCGACGCCGCCGACGAAGGTGAGCGCGAGCATCCGCAGCTTGCTCTGGCCCTTCGGGATCAGCAGGTCCTTGCGGCTGATATTCCGGCTGACCCTCGTGGGTCGAACGTTCAGGTCCAGCGAAGGCCGGTCCCAGAGCGCTCGCATCGCTTGATGTTAAGGGAGAACCGCGGCTTTCAGGTAGTCGCGGGCGGATCGGAAGGAGCGCGGGAACGACGGCGCGCGCCGGGGGGTATCGTTGGCAGCGACCCGGGAATCTCCTGGAGGAGGAACATGGTCGTCAAGCTCCATCGTTGCCCGAACGTGTGGGTGAAGGTGCCGGGACACCCGTGCTGGAAGGTGCAGAGCGCGCTTGACGAGCAGGGGATCGAGTACGAGATCGTCAAGGGGCCGATCCGCCGGGCCAAGCGGGGCGACGTCGAGCAGAAGTCGGGGCAGCACATGTACCCGGTGATCGAGTTCGAGGACGGGTCCGTCTACCGCGAGGAGTCGAAGCTGATGGCGGAGACGATCCGCGCGGGCAAGCTCGACGAGAAGCGTGGCGGCGCGGCCGCTTAGAGCACTGACACCGGAACCCTCTGCACCGCGTTGTTGACGTAACCGCCGACGTTCCAGGGCGCTTCGGCCGGCTGCTCGTTGCCGGCTTCGTCCCGGGCCCGGCAGCACAGCACGTGCTCGCCGGGGGTGGCGTCCCACGCGTAGCGCCAACCGCGCCAGGCCCAACGCGACACGGGCGCCTCGTCCAACTCCGCCTCAGTCCAGCTCGCGCCGCCGTCCGTCGAGACCTCGACCG
>WNGB01027184.1_pt1 | contig 16610 bp, 7 predicted proteins | sample 5400681 | NCBI WGS metagenome assembly WNGB01 (sample SAMN13153367, study PRJNA577476) | soil metagenome | isolation source: 115 cm soil or saprolite under grassland replicate 2 | place: USA:California | collected 2016-06-15 | reverse complement strand
GCCGCGTCGGCCGCATCCTCCTGTCGCGTTTGATTTCTGGGATCAGGTCAAGCTCGCCGACCAACTCGAGGAGATCCGCATGTACCGGCCGGCCGCATACCAGGCGCTGCCGAAAGATTGCGCCGAAGGCGACGAACTGACCGAAGACGCGGAAGGGGCCCATCGCCGATGATCGTCAACCAGTGGGTGCCAGCGGCGCACAAGGGCGACGCGATCGGAGACAGCGCGCGCCGTGTGAGAGACCTGACTCGCGAGCTCGGACACGAGTCGGAGATCTACGCGCTCACCATAGACGACGAGCTCGGCCACGAGATTCGGGAGTTCGGCGATCCAGCCGCCCGCCGCGGCGACATCACCATCTTTCATTTCGCGCTCCCGTCGCCGATGACGGACGCGTTCATGCGGCTTCCTCGCGGGCGTGTGCTGCAGTACCACAACATCACGCCGGCGCATTACTTCGCGCCCTACTCTCCGGAGATTTTCAGGCTGCTTGCGCTCGGCCGACGCGAGCTCGAGACGCTCGCCGGGCAGACCGACGCGGCCTTCGCTGACTCAGAGTTCAATCGACAGGAACTCGAGGCGCTGGGCTTCACCGAAACGGGCGTGTTCCCGATCGCGGTCGACTTCGATCGCATTCGGAACGCGCCGCGACGTCCCGCGCTCGAGCACATCCTGTCGGATGGCCTGCTCAACTTTCTCTACGTCGGCCGAATTGTTCCGAATAAGCGCATTGAAGATCACATCCGCCTGGCCGAGCACTACAAGCGATACGTCGATACGGAGTACCGATTCGTCTTCGTGGGCAGGACCGATGGCGTGCCGCGCTACTACGACACCATTCGCGCGCTCCTCACCGAGTTTCAGATGCCGGCAGATCGTTTCTGGTTTACGGGCGCCGTGCCTGACGAAGACCTCGCGACGTTTTATCGTCATTCGGCCGCCTACATCTCGCTATCGGAGCACGAGGGATTCTGTGTTCCATTACTCGAGGCCATGGCAGCAGACGTGCCCGTTCTCGCGTACGGCGCGACGGCGGTACCGGACACACTCGGCGGCGCCGGGATTTGCTTCAATCCCAAGGACCTGGAGCTGGCCGCGGAACTGCTCGGCGAGCTCGCCTATAACAGTGAGTTGAGAACGCGCGTCATTGCCGGCCAGCGGCGCCGCGTCAGCGACTTCGGCGATGTCCGGCTTCGCGGGGATATCGCCGCTCTACTCTCCTCGGTGCACTAGATGCGCATTGCCTTCATCGTGCAACGTTACGGTGCGGAGATTCTCGGTGGATCCGAGTATCACTGCCGGCTCGTCGCAGAACGGCTGGCGGCACGCCACGAAGTCGAAGTGCTCACCACCTGTGCACGCGACTACATCACGTGGAAGAACGATTATCCCCAAGGCACCGACCGCATCAAAGGCGTCACGGTTCGCCGATTTGCCAACACACGCACGCGCGACATCCACAGTTTCAATCGCTATTCAGACTGGATCTTCTCCAACTCACACACGCGCGAAGACGAGCTGAAGTGGCTGGAGATGCAGGGGCCGTCGTGCCCGGCACTGCTCGACTATCTTCGCCGCCACCACGCGTCATACGACGCGCTCATCTATTTCACGTATCTGTATGCGCCGACCGTGCTCGGACTGGAAATCGATCCGCCGCGCAGCATTCTGGTGCCGACCGCACACGACGAGCCGGCCATTCATCTCGAGATTTACAAGGAGCTGTTCCGGTTGCCGGCGGCCATCGCTTTCAACACTGAGACCGAGAAGAACTTTCTGAAGACAACGTTTCAAATTCGCACCATCGCCGAGGAAACGATTGGTTGCGGCGTCGACCTCATGCAGGGCGAACTCGCCGACGGCGATGCGCCCGCCGCGCGAGAAGGCGACGAGGACGTGGACGTGCTCGCGCAGATCCGCTCGCGGGGCATCGCGTTCAGACGCCGCCATCGATTGCACGACGATTTCCTCCTGTACGGAGGCCGAATCGACGCCGGCAAGGGATGTGAGGAACTGCTCGAATATTTCACGAGCTACAAGGAGCAGGGTGGCGAGGCGCTGCTCGTGCTGATGGGCGTGAAGCTGATGCAACTGCCGGAGGTGCCGTGGGTAAAATTCGCCGGACTCCTGTCCGAGCGCGAGCGCCTCCACGCCCTCGAGGCCGCCACCGTCGTTGTCGTGCCGTCTCCGTACGAAAGTCTCTCGTTGCTGGCGCTCGAGGCGATGGCGGTCGGCACGCCGGTGCTTTGCAACGGCCGCGCCGAAGTGCTCATGGAGCACTGCCTGAAGAGCAACGCCGGGTTGTTCTACACCAATCGAGACGAGTTCATCGAGTGCGCGAGGCTGCTGCTCGACGACGCGCGCCTCCGCCGCGCCATGGGGCGGAACGGCAAGGAGTACGTCAAACGAAACTACCGCTGGGACGTAATCCTGTCCAAGTACGATCGCTTGATCGCAGCTGTCAGAGGCCGATAGCGATTACGCGGATACATCCGCGGATTACGACAACCTTCTCTCAGCGCACCGTGATCGTCGTCTCGGCCGTGTGACCGCCTGAATCGCGGGCGACGATGCGATGGCGGCCCCTCACAAGAGACCATGAAAGCGACGAGGCTGACGGCGCGGAGGCGAACCGCGCGCCGTCAACGCTCCACTCAATCGGTACGTCATTTGCCGCGACGACTCGCAACGAGAGCGTCTGAAATTCGCGGCGCAGGGTGGGATCGATCAAATACGTCGCTCCATCAGGCGGATTCGAGATCCGCAAGGGGGCGACGTTTGGCGTAACCACACCAATCGTACGGATAATCCGGGGTGCTCGCGGAAGCTCGGTTACAAGTTCCTGCTTTGCTGCCCATTCGCGGTACTGCGCCGGCCAGACGAGCTGGAGTCCTTCATCGGTGAGCTGATGCCAGTTGCACGGAAGCGGCTCCGCGTCCGTCGCAATCCATTCGCGGTGCTTTGTCGGACACCACGCGTTCGCTCGGAGGCCTGACAAGGCACAAATCTCAGTGGGCTTCACGTCGGGTGGTGGCTGGACGATCGGCTCCGCAGCGGACGCGTCCATTCGCGCGCCTGCCCGGCGCGATGCGGCAAGCATTACCTGATGAAAGATTGGCGCAGCACCGGTGACACCGCTCGAGTTTCTGAGCGGCTTGCGATCGAAATTGCCGACCCATACCCCGACAGTCACGTGCCGCGAATAACCTACCGTCCAGTTATCGTGATAGGCCTGCGACGTGCCTGTCTTCACCGCGACCGGGAACGGAAATTCAAGCGACCCGCCGCGGCCGAATGCGTACTCTCTCGCATCGGGATCCGAAAGAATATCGGTAATCCAGAAGGCCGTTCGCGGAGAGACGACCGTGCGCACGCCGCTCACCGACCGCTGCCGGCCGCGCACGGCAACAGGCTCGAGCCACTCTCCGCCTCGCGCGAACGCCGCATAGGCCGCGACGAGCTCGTCGAGGCGCACTTCGGCATTGCCAAGCGTCACGCCGAGACCGTAATACGCCGCGTTCTTATCGAACGTCGTCAGTCCGGCGCGCGAAACAAAGCGCAACAACTTCGGAATTCCGAGCTCTGAGGCAAGCGCAACCGCCGGCACGTTCTCGGAGCCAGCTAGCGCGCGTCGCGCGAGTAGCGGTCCGCGATAGCGACCATCGTAATTGCGTGGACTGTAGACGACACCCGGTTCAGCGGTTGGAAAGCTCGATGGAACATCGGCGAGAACAGTCGCAGGGCTGAAGCCTTCCTCGAACGCCAGCGCATAGGTCAACGGCTTCAATGCCGAACCCGGCTGGCGCGGCATCAGGGGACCATTGATCGTCCCGCCATGCTCCGTATCGAAATAGTCGCCGGATCCTTCCCACGCAAGCCACTCGCCGCTGGCATTCTCGAGCACGACGACGGCGACGTTCGTGGCACCGTGCGCGCTCAGCTGCTCGCGATGGCTTTGAATGATTCCAGCAATATCGCCTTGCAGCCCGCTATCAAGCGTCGTCTCGATACGCGGCGGCCGGGAATCGCCTGCTTGCTCCAACACCATCTCGACGAAATGCGGCGCCGAAAATGGCGCAGAGTTTCGGGCGAACGTCAACCGCTCATCGAGGGCCTCCCGAAGCTGCTCGCTCGAGAGCGCGCCAGCAGAAGCCATGCGCCGCAGCACCGTACGCTGACGCGCGGTCGTGGCGGCACGGTTTCGGTATGGATTGAACGCGGACGGTCGTTGCGGAAGGCCGGCAAGAAGCGCAGCCTGCGCCGGTGTCAACATCGACGCGGGAACGCCAAAATAGACCTGACTCGCGCGTTCGATTCCAACGATTTGCCTGCCGTAGCTTGCCAGATTCAGATACGTCGCGAGGACTTGCCGCTTCGAACGGCGGTGTTCGAGCCGCAACGCGAGCGTCGCCTCCTCGATTTTCGCGACGAAGCCGCGTTCGCGATGGGGATTCTTCCGATTGAGCAGTAGCTTGGCGACCTGCTGCGAAATCGTTGACCCGCCCTCGATGATCCGGTGTTCTGCGAGATTGGTCTTGAGCGCGCGGCCAGTGGCGACCAGATCAACGCCGGGATGCCGGAAGAAACGCCGATCTTCCGCCGCAAGTATCGCCGCCTGCACGAGCGGCGGAATAGCATCGCCAGAAATCACAATCGAGCGTGTGCCGTCCCCCGAAAGCGCCTCGTAGAGCGGCACACCGGTACGATCGACGACGAGAGTCGATGCGCTCGAACGATCGTCGAGCAGTTCGGCCGGAACAGGTCCCAGGCGAAGCCAGAGCGCGAGTGCCAGACAGATGCCAAGAAGGACGGCCGCGGCCGCACGACCCTTCCGCAGCGTCCCTCCCGCAGGATCCTTCCGGTGAGGGTCGCTTGCATGAGACTCCTTCCCGTGAGGGTCCTTCCCGATAAGGTCCTTCCGGTGAGGGTCCCACCCGAAGGGTCCGGCCTTCCTTATCATCGCTTCACCTCGATCACAGCCGTCGCGGTGCGGCCGAACACCTCCGGGTCGTACATCTCTTCAGCTCGCGCCGGCGCCGTACGGAACGATCCCGCGGTTGTTGCACGCGCAACGTAACTGAAGACGTGAACACCTTCGCTCAGCCGCGTGGCAAAGAGCTCGACGCGGTCGTCGTGCCGCTCGACATGATCGAAGCCGCCTGCGCGCCAGAGGAACGTCCACGAATCCTGTGGCGTCGCGGCATCTTCCGCAGCGGACTGGCGATCCTGATCGGCGCTCAGTTGACGTGCAGTCGTCGCAAACCAGGACTCGACCGGCTCGAATCCCGCTGGCAACGGATCGGTCACGGCGACAAACCGTCGTTCCTTCGTGAGCCGAAGCGTCAGCGTGACCCGCACGAGATCACCAGCCTTGTAGGTGACGCTCGGTGGAAGAGTCGAACCGCTTTCGACGTAGGGCTCATAGCGCCGCTCGATTCTGAAGCCGGCATCCAGGCCGTCCTGGAAGAGCGCGTCAGCGGCGTACTGCAGGCGCGCGGTGTAGAACAACGTGCCGGTCCCTTCACGCGTAAAGGTCAACGGACGCTTCGTGTTGGCCGGGGTCGATTTCAGAAGCTGCGCGAGCGGCACGTCCGTCGCCCGCGAATCGGTGGGTCGGCCCTCAAAGCGTTCGCGCGCCAGCTCCTCCTCGCCAAGCCGCACGATGGCGCTGAAATTCGGCGCAACCGGTTCGTACTTCCTGTAATACGCGATGAGCGCTTCCATCGCGTGCGCGTTTTCCTGCGTGTTGCCCCAACGGCCGTTCTTCCGTGCGGCCATCATCCACCGGACAATTGGCCTGAACGGCGCATCCGGCACGCCGCCTTTGACGAGCGAGTTGAGCACGATTGCCGTGGAGCGGACATTCGAGTTCCAGAACCAGAGGAGGTACGGATCGTTGAGCTCCTCGACGTGCGCGCTCCCGGCCTCCGGCAGAATCGCATTTTGCATTCGACGGCGAAGATCTTCAACGCGCGGTCCGCTGGCTTCTCCTTTCGCGAGCAGCGCGTCATGCAGGTACGCCAGTCCAAAAACCGGCATGCGATCGCGATAGCCGTAGAGCCGCGTGATCACAGAGTCCTCATTGCGTCCCATCTCGGCCAGCACTTTCGCGGCAAACGCCTTCCACGCTGTGTACGCGGGCCACCAGCCTTCGTTCACCGGCGGCGCGCTCGCGAGCTCGCGATCGAGATAATCGGCCGCGCGGTCGCGCATGCCGCGATTGACGTCGTATTTCATATCTGCGGCGATCTGGAAGACATGCAACAGATAGGCAGTCAAATACGGCGAGGTCGACCGGCAATCGCCGGGCCAGTATGCGAATCCACCATCGGGGCACTGGAACTGCTCCAGCTCCTTCACTGTCTGCTGCACCGACGCGCGCATGCTCTGTATGTTCATCCCGGGAAGAGTGAACGCATCGCCCAGATCTGCCGCTAGCACCAGCGCCAGTGCGCGCGAGCCCTTCTGCTCTGCGCATCCGTACGGATACTCGACCAGATACCGCGCGCCGTCGCCGAGACCGACGAGCGCCGTCGACGCCACCTCCAGGTGAAGTCCGCCGAACCCCGGCACAACGCCCGCCGGCAGCGCCAACGTTTCCGTCGCCGTTGGCGCGGCGTCTATCGCTTCGCCATACGACGCGACAGTCTCGCCCGAGGCGAGCACCTCAATCGGAATCACGTCTTCGAACGCGTCCTTCTCGTCGCCAATGGCGGCGGTGATCTGCACGCGGGCGCGGCCGATGCCCTTCGCGGCGCCGTCGAATCGCACTTCCACTGAACCGCCCGCCGTTACGGGCACGCGCTGCTCGAGCACGCCCGTCATCTGCAGCAGCGAGGTGTCCGTCTGCGCACATCCGCATCGTCCGATCCAAACCGTGAAACGCGATCCGCCGCGACGGCCATGATGCGGTAGGTTGTGAGCGATTCGGGCAGCTTCACGTCGACGGCGGCGTTGCCATCTGCATCAGTCGCGACCGAGCCGATCCAAAAGGCGAGCACGCGGAAGTCTTTCCGTAGCGTGCCGGCGCCGGCGTCATCGCCGCCTCCGCCGCCGTCGGTCGATCCCTTGGGAGTCAGCACGCGCCGCGAAATGATCCGTTCCCGATTGTCGGCGTTGAAGACTTGCAGATCTTTTCGCACGTACACGGATGACACGACGTCCGGCGCGCGATAATTTGTGAGCGAAATCACGCCGTAATCGACGGCCCACAGAACAACATCCGCCCGCACACCGCGCCCCTGTTGATCCTTCACGTTCACGCGAACGTTCGCGTTTGTCGCCGGCCGATACTCCTCTCGATTTGCTGAGACGTTCACGGTCAGCCGTTTGGTCGCGTCTTCGACCTTGAGCTCCACGTATCCGAGCCGGAACGCGGGCTTGCCCGGATCGCTCGCATCCACATCGGGCGATGTCGCCGCTTCGTCGGTAAGCGGCGCCTGCGTCCGGCCCTTTACGAGGAGCACCGAGACGAAGACGTTTGGAATGTCTTCCTCTCCGATCGGGATATTTATCGACTGCTGAGTCGAGATCAGTTGGAATTCCCGATGCGTCCTGATGCCTTCGCGTTCGGTCGTGACAAGCGCAGTTGCCTGCTCCCAGGGCGACTGAATCATCACGCGCGCAGTGTCGCCGGGTTTATACGTACGGCGCTCAGGAACGAGATTGATACGGTTGTGGTCGTATCGCGCCCACGCCGTGTATCCGTCTCCCAACGCGTAGAACGATGTCTCCGTTATGGACGAGCGGCCGTCACCCGTTTCTGCTCGCGCAGTCAGAATGAAAAAGCCACCGGAGGGAATGGGAATCTCGAGCGGCACCGGACTGCTCGCCGTCGTGATCTTCCATTCCCCTGCAGGGACTTCGCGTCGCTCGGTTTCCCATGTGTAGAAACCGTTGCCTTCGGCTCGCCGCACGCTGTTCCACTGCACTTGCGCAAGCGAGACAACCACCGGCACGTCAGCGGTTGTCGTGCCGTTGATGCCGACGGCGACAATCTCCGTCTTGAGTCCGTCGCGCTGCGAGAGAAAGTACGGCGGGCGGCGGACGCCGATGTACCAAGGCGCCGGATGGACGACCACTGTGGCCCGGTTCGCGATGTGCTGTCTCGAAACGTCTTCGACATCGCCTTCAAGTGTGTAGAGATAAGGCCGACCGGCGTTGCGCCGCGTGTCGAGTTTCAGGCTCAACTCGCCGCCCTTCGACAAATTGGTTTCCGCCTTTCCAATCTCTTGTATCTGGAACGCCTCGTCGCGCGCCGGATATCCGACAAACTCCCATCGGTCCTCGCTGAAACGCTCCGTCACAGCGGTTGGTGCGCTGTACTGCGGCGACGCCGTGAAGCGCCACGAGACGGGGCGAGGGCCCATTGCCGCTCCAAACAAATAGCGGCCCGTGACCACACCCTTCAGCGGATCGCCCGCCATCGTGTTCGGCGCGCTCAAGGTCACGTCGACACGGAAGTCGGGACGTCGATACGCGGCGACGAGAAAATAAGAGTGAACTGTCTTTTCGTACGCGACGTAATCGTCGCGTTGCGGACTTGGTACTTCTCCAGGACGCAGCTTCTCAGCGGGTACGGGTTTCGGACGATCGCTCTCCAGGATCGCGCGTAATGAGTAGTTTCCGAGCTCGCCGTTCTGGGGCAGCGCCATGGCCCATTCAGCGCTGCTCCACTCGTTCAGCTTGATTGTTCGTTCATCAACCACGCGATATTGACCGTCGCGAATGGTGACGAGCACTGCCGTCCCGGGCGGAAGCAATCGAATGCCCGACGGCGTGTTGTGCCTGAGGATCGCTTTGAAGTGCACCTCTTCACCGAGACGGTAGACCCCTCGATCGGTAAAGACACTGCCGCGCAGCATAGGCGATGCTTGCCGGAGATTGACACCGGTGCCGAAGTCCCACGGTTGAATACCTTCGTTCCAATCACTTCCGACGTACGCGACATCGCCATCTTTTTCAGCCATCACGAGAAACGAGAAATCAAACATGTCCTCGGGATCGCGCAGCGGTGTTTCCGGAGCGATGGCGACGCCGTCGGCCCCGGTCGTGCCGCGCCAGAACACAGTGTTATCGAGGCGCACAATCGAAACGGCCGCGCCGGCCACGGGCGCGCCGGTATCGAGCCGCGTGACAAACACCAGCGTGTTCGCCGGACTGTCCTTCACCGAGATGCCGAGATTGGTCACCTGTACCAGCGACGCGCGTGTGAGTTGATCTTCCCGGTCGGCGAAACGCCTCGCGCGCGGAATAGGCTGTCCTTCGCCGACCGCAGCCCACACCAGACCGGTGCCGCCCGGCTGCAGTGCCTTCGACATCTCCAGGCCGTGTGACTGAATCCGGTCGGGCGTGACGCGGAGCTTTCGATCGACTCCCTCGCCCGATGTGCTACCGAAGTTGCTCTTCTGAAGCGCGAGCAGCGTCGGCATCAAGTCGCGCGGGCGCACTGCCGCTGCCCATTGCGTGACGTTCTGAAAGTTTCGCGAGTAGAACGGAAGCGTCGAGCCGCCGTCCTTCTCCCAGACGCCGTGGCCGTCCCCGAAGCTGTTGAACGCACGCATGTGCCAGTTGTCGACGATGCCGAGCCAGGTGTAGCCGAGCGTCTGGCCATCGGCAGATCGCAGGTTGGCGCTGGCGACAACCGAGTACTTGCGATCGGGAGGCTGCGCGTCGAACCCGGCGTCTTCGAGCGTCAACATCTCGCTCTCGTCTGGATCGAAATCGCGCCGTGGTCGCGCCATCGCTCGCTTCGGCACGGCCTGAGGCATCGATGTAATGTCGGTAGCGGTCAGTGCAGCCGCAAAATCACTCGCTTTGACGGGTACTCGCACAACAACCGGGTTCCAGGCATCCGCGTCGCATTGGCCCTTGCAGTGGAACCCGTTGATGAAGAATGCGTGTTCCATCTGAATGGTGTAAGTCTGCGGATGACCAGGCGCGGCAGTGCCGGCAGCGCCGCGAAGATTCGGGCTGAGCGTCAGCTCAATCCAGCTTTCAGGTTCAACTTTCGTGGTGGCTTCGAGGACAACCAGATCCGCTGACGGCGGAAACTGCTTCTTGTCCCAATCAGTCGCGAGGCGAATTGACACGGGCGCCGTGCTACTGGCAATAGCCTCGCTTGCGCGGACCTTCGCCGCAAACCGTTCGAGCGCCTGCGCATCGATCGCCTTCAGCCGCTCCTGTTCTTCGGCGCTGAAAACCGGCGATGTCCACTCGTGCGGTTTGAGAGCAGCGGTCGTTGCCGCGACCACATCCGCCGGCCGGACCGCTTGATTGAACCGTAACGCCACCACGAGCGATCCGGCGACGTTGCCCCCGCGTCGATACCAGTTGGTATTCAGCAGTCGCACGGTCGGTGTCGTAAATCGAAACGTGACAGGCTTCGCGAGCCGGCGTCCACTAACCGCCGTGGCCGTCGCGGCTATCGTGACTTCGTAGTTGGTGGCATGCAGCAACGGCCGTTTGATATCGGGTGTGAAGATCAGCAGCGTGGTTCCCGACCAGCGGAAAGTGCCCGGCAGCGCGGGTGTGATGCGGAAGAACGGAACCGTGACGGGATCGACGATTCGCCCAAGGGGAACCATCGGTTCCGAAAACGTCACGCGTACCTCGTTTGCCTGCGCAAGAGACGACAGCTCCCCTTCCGGCGAAACTTTGAGGACGGACAGCGCTGGTTGCTGCGCGTGCGCGACAGACGCACATACACAGACACTGAGACACAGCAAGCCCGTGGCAAGGCGATTCATAACAAGCTCACTTTTTAGCAAGGGACGCGCGAGGAGAGAGGTCCGACCATTGGGGCCGCTACAGTATTAGACACCGGTTTTGACTGCGTGGACTGGTGCGGATTACACGCAGCATCCGCGGATTGCGCGGATTAACGCGCGCTGGATCCAAATCGCAGCGAGCAGGTTGCCGTAATTCCGGCGCACGGGCGTAAAGTAGCGAACCGGCCCCGACGATAGGACAGCTTGAGAGATGGAAACGCGCGGGCTCCCGCTTCCGCCGAACATCGTCGACCCCACTCTCCAGCGTACGGTCGCCGTCAAAACCGTCCGTCGCGACATCACCAAACCGGAGAGTCTCGACCGCCTCTATCGCGAGGCGCAGGCCTGCGCTCGCCTTCGCCATCCCAACATCGTCACGGTGTTCGAGGCGGGTGAGCACGACGGCACCGTCTACATCGCGATGGAGTACCTGCACGGCGAGGATCTTGCCGCGGCTCTTCGACGCGGGGCGCTGTCGCTCGAGGAACGGATACGAGTCCTGCTTCAAGTGCTTGACGCGCTGCAGCACGCCCACACCGAAAACGTCATTCATCGAGACATCAAGCCGAGCAACGTTCACCTCCTGCCGGACGGCTCCATCAAGCTGGTGGATTTCGGTCTGGCTCATATGCTGCTCGCCGAAACGATGACGGCCACCGCCGCGATTGTAGGAACACCGCACTACGCCTCGCCGGAACAGCTCAAAGGCGAGCCGATCGACCTGCGCACGGACATCTATTCGGCTGGCGCGCTCGCGTACGAGCTGTTCTCGGGTCATCCGCCGTTCCAGGCCGAAAACGAGAGCTTCGCCACCCTCATTCTGAAAGTCATTTCCGAACCATTGCCTCCGATGGCGAGCGCGTGGAGCCGTCGCATTCCGGAGCTGGAGCGCATCGTCGGCCGCGCGATGTCGAAATCACCGGCACAACGCTTTCAGTCTGCGAACGAGATGCGCGACGCGCTTGCGGCAGTTTTGGAGTCATCGCTCGACGCAATTCAGTCGCCCGGCGAAACCTCGGGCAGGCGGAGCCGCAACAAGACATCTCAGCCGCTCTGGTGGGTGAGCGGGGTCGCCGCCGCTGTCGTCATAGCGGCGGCATTGATCTTCCCGCGACCGTCGGCATCGATCGCGGACGCCGCCGCAGGAGATGTGGCGAAGCCACTGGGAGCGACGTCAGACGCACCGCCGCTGCCAGCCGAAAGCGTGTCCATGCAGCAGGACCCGCAGGTCAAACCCCGCGACCTGCTTCCGCCAGGATCCCCGTCGCTGTCCGCCGCACCACGACCGGCCGACAGTGCCGGCGACGATGGCGTGAAGGAAGTGAGCGCGAAAGCTCTATTTGGGGGAGAAGGTGCGTCGACTCCGGCGAATGCGGGGCTGAGATACAGACTGGTGCAGCAGTCGCCCGACGGCGCGGAGATCGACGTCGATCCGGCGACCACCACTTTCAGATCCGGCGATCGTGTTCGCTTTGCCTTCGAGTCGAATATCGACGGCTATTTATATGTGGTCCAACAGGGCTCGAGTGGCCGGTGGACCGTCCTGTTCCCGCATCCCGATATCAACGGAGGGAAGAACGCCGTGCGGCGATTGTCGCGATATCAAGTGCCGCCTGAAGATTGGTTCCGGTTCGACGCGAATCCCGGAACCGAACAGGTTTTCGTGTTCCTCAGCAGAGAGCCTTACTCGCAGTTACCAGGCTTTGAACGGCCGGTCACGAAAACTGAAACTGTCACAGCGTCAATCGTGGAAGCCCTTCAAGAGACTGTCCGGTCGCGCGATCTTGTTCTCGAAAAGGATCGCCCCCAGGGACGCTCGCCCAGTCAAGCAACCTACGTCGTCAACCGCACCGAGGTTGGCAAATCCGTGGTCGCAAGCATTTCGCTGACGCACAAGCAATAAGCCTGAATTTTGACCCGCCTGCTCTTCGTCCTGCTGTCTTCCGCCGTCTTGAGCGCATCGTTTCTCTCGATGGCTTCTGGACAGCAAACGTCCGGCGGCCGCGACCTGCTGCTCGATAAAACGAAACCCAAGAGTGGCGAGGCAGGAGCGGTGCCGCGCGGATACGCGCTGATCGTGGGAATCGCCCGCTATCAGAATCTCGATGCGTCACGGCAGTTGCAATTTCCCGAAACTGACGCCGAGGCCATGTATCGCGTGCTCATCAACCACGAGGGCGGCGCGTTCCCACCTGAAAACGTCCATTTCCTGAAAGGCAATCAAGCAACGCTCGCCAATGTCCGGCGCGAGCTCGAAGAGTGGCTGCCAACGGTGGCACAGCCGGCCGATCGAGTGGTGGTCTACTTCGCCGGCCACGGCTTCGTCAAAGAGAGCCGGGGTTACCTCGCGCCGTGGGATGTCGATCCCGACAATCTCGAGCAGACGGCGTATCCCATGGCGGCCCTGGGCGAGGTGCTCGCCAATCGCGTGAAAGCCGGCTGGAAGGTGCTGCTCACCGACGCGTGTCACTCGGGAAAGATCAACGCCGAAACCACAAACGAGGCGCTTGAAGAGCAATTCAACGCGCTGCCGCAGAATTTTCTGACGCTGACTGCAACCACTGAACGTGAACAGAGCTTCGAGGACCCGAACCTTTCCACAGGATTTGGATTCTTCACCTACTTTGTCGTGCAGGCGTTCGGCGGATATGCCGATAACGATCCTTGTGACGGCCGCATCACGGCCGACGAGCTGATCGAGTACGTGCGATCGAACGTCCGCCGGTACGCGCGAGATCGTCAGCTCTCCCAAACGCCGACGGCGCGTGGCGACTACGAACCGGAGATGCTGCTCGGCGTTGGACGTGGGTGTCTCGACGGCGGCGCAAGAGCGCCATCGATGCTCGGCACCGCGATAGTCGAAACAAATCTCGAGGACGTCGAGCTGTATGTCGACGAAGCACTGATTGGAAAACTGTCAAAGAGCAAGCCGCTCGTCGTTCCGAGCCTCTCCAGCGGACTTCACGTGTTCAAAGGCGTGAAGGCGGGCTATGAACCGGACCGCAAGGAAGTGATGATTGCGCCAGGCCAACAAGCAACCGTCACGCTTCGCATCCGCTACGTACGCCAAGTAAAAAAACCGGCAATCGAACTGAACGAGCAGGGCGAGAAGCTCCTGTTTACGCGACGTTCACCGGCGAGCGTGACGAACGTCGTTCCTGTCACGCGACGGCAGTCGGATACCGATTTGAAAAAGGCCGCCACACTCTTCGAGCGGGCGCTCGCTGCGGATGCATCGTTTGCTTTAGCCGCCCATCACCTCGGACAGGTGCATCATCTGCTCCTCAATCACGAGGAGAGCCTCAGGTTCTATCGCCGCGCCGTGGAGCTCGATGCATCAGATGTGGATTCGAGAATCGCGTGCGCCGCGGTGCTCGTCGAGCAGGGCGATGCCGATCAGGCCATACGTGAACTGATGGAAGTGCTGCGACTGGATCCGTCGAACGACGAAGCCTACTCAATGGCTTCCCGCGCCTACTGGGATAAAGGGGCCTGGACGCAGGCGATCGAACAGGCCGACAACGCAATCGCAATCAATCCCGCAAACGCCCAGGCGCATTTATGGAAGGCCGACGCGCGGCGCCAGCTCGCGGCTGCCGAGCGTGACGCGGCGCGTCAGCGACAGCTCTACGCCGACGCGCGCGAGGATTACCGCGCGTTTTTGAATCTGACGAACTTCTCGACGCCTGTTCATGAGTGGCTGGCATTTCATTTCATCGGACTCGGTGTCGGAAGCCGGCGACATGCGGATCGTCAAGGAGCGTACGACAGCCTGCGCAGCTCTGGTTTCATGGGGCTATGCCTCTCGGAGCAGAAAGTAGGGAATCCCCTTCGCGCCCGAGAGTACTGCGAGCGCGCGCTACAGCACGCCCCGCGGGATCCGATTGCCTATTTCTTGTTGGGCAACGTCAATCGCGATTTGTACAACGGCCGGCAGTCGTGCGAGTACCTGACGGCGGCGCGTGCGAGCTACGCAAAAATGATTGCGATCAACGGCGAGCTCGACGAGTCGAAGAACGCGCGCAACTACCTGACGCAGATCGAAGCTGTCATGCCGAAGCTTGGATGCCGGGGCCGCTGAGCAGTGTCGATTCTCCGAAACGCCGCTTCGCTAGCCGCCATCGCGATCATCGTCGCCGTCTGGCCGCTTGATGGCTCGACAGCACGCGTCAGTGGCGCTGCACATGTCGCTCAAGCGGCCGGTCTGAGCATCATCGTCATCGCCGGCGAAGACGCGGTCAACATCATCCAGCAGAAAACAGCGGTCGCGCCGATCGTCGAGGTGCGCGACAGAAACGACCTGCCCGTCTCCGGAGTACCCGTGACGTTTGCAATCCGCGGCGTGCACAAGGCGGCGTTCACGGGCGGAGTGCAGCGGCTGACGATCACCACCAACGCGGCTGGGCGCGCGACGGTGAGCGGCATCACGCCTCTCGGCAGCGGGACGTATCAGATCGACGTGGCGGCGGCGTACCAAGGACAAACCACGACGGTGACGATCAGCCAGACCAACGTTCTCACTGGGGCGGTCGCTGCGGCTGGTGCGGCTGGCGCTGGTGCAGCCGCTGCCGCCGGCGGTGCTGGCGGACTCTCGGCCGCCGCCGTCGGCGGCATCGCTGCCGCCATCGGTGGGGGCACCCTGGTTGCCCTCAAAGCTGGCAGCGGCAAGTCCAATGATTCATCCAGTTCCCCGGCACCGACCAGTCCGAGTCCTCCAGCTCCAACAGGTCCAACGACCATCACGTACACAGGCCCGGTTGAAGGCCAGATCGTCATCACGACAACGACGACGACAAACTTCTCGACGACGTGCGTGGTGACATGGTCGATCACGGGCACGATGACCGTGGCTGTTCAACAGCAGACGGGAGGAACCCTCACTGGTAAGGCCTTCACGACCGGAACGCAGATTCCGATTGCGGCGACGGCGGCGCCATACTGCGACAGCCCCTCGGGCAGCATGCCGTTCAATAGAGGTGGAGTGCTAATGGGCACAGCGACGAATTTCGGCGTGAGTCAGGAGACCAGTTCGACGGGGCCAACGCCGACCGGCGGATACGTCACTGTAACTACTACTTTCACGTTTTCGGGTGCGTTGATGAATGGAATGGTCTCGGGAACGATCACATATGGCCACTCGGGCAGAGGCGAACAGAGTTCCCCCTTCAACGGGATTATCACTTCGAGTGGGTCGACCACGATGCAAGTGACGCTGCGCTAATGCCACACCTTTTTCGCCATCGAACCTGGTACGGTGGCCGCCCCATGCGCGCCACACTTTTCACAGCAATCGTGGTCCTGTGCTTCGCGGGAGCCTCGCCAAGCGCGTTTCAGGCGCGGCCTACTGCAGATTCAGGGCAGAGCGGCTCTGTTGAAGCGCGAGCACTGAAGATAATCGTGATCGCCGGCGAAGACGCCGTGAACATCATCCAGCAGAAGACCGCGGTCAGTCCGATTGTAGAAGTGCGCGATCGAAACGATCTTCCTGTGGCAGGTGCGTTGGTGAGCTTCGCAATCGGCGGTGGACACAACGCGGCATTCGGTGGCGGCCTCCAGACACTCACGGTCACGACGAACGCGGCGGGCCGCGCAGCAGCCATTGGGCTGACGCCGACGAGCAGCGGCGCCGTGCAGATCAACGTCACCGCGGCGTTTCAAGGTCAGACGGCCACGGCGACGATTACCCAGGCAAATTTCACGACCGCCGCACAGGCGGCTCAGGCAGCGAAGGTGCCGGGATCAGGTGGGACGAGTGGTGCAACCGGCACCGCCGGTGCGACGACGGGAACGGCTGCGGGTGCCGCAGCGGGCACAGCGGGCGGACTGTCAGGTGCCGGCGTT
>WNGB01026897.1_pt1 | contig 16612 bp, 15 predicted proteins | sample 5400681 | NCBI WGS metagenome assembly WNGB01 (sample SAMN13153367, study PRJNA577476) | soil metagenome | isolation source: 115 cm soil or saprolite under grassland replicate 2 | place: USA:California | collected 2016-06-15 | reverse complement strand
CACCATCGAGCAGGCGGCGGCCAGCCGGCCGGTCATCGAGGCCGTCCTCGGCAGCCTCGCCGTCGGGGCGGTCCTGTTCCTGCCCCCGCTCGTCTGGCTGTTCGTCCTGTTCCAGCGCACCCAGCGCCGGGGCTAGGGGTCGCCACGCGACCCGGAAGCAGGCCCGCCGACCTGCCGAAGATCCCTGCTCCCCGCTCAGCGGGCGTGGTGCCGGAGGAAGGCGAGCACGGCGGCCTGGACGCGGCGGCCGCCGCCGCCACTGAGCAGGTCCTCGCCGTGGGCGTCCCTGCCGACCACCAGGAGCTGCCGCGAGGGCGCGTGCGCCAGCGCGCGGTACAGGTCGGGGGTCGCGTCGGCGCTGCCGTAGGGATCCTCGCGCGCGGTCACCAGCAGCACCGGCACGCGCAGCTTGGCCGCCGCGGTGGGCACATCGGCGCCGCGCAGGGTCCGCTCGGCCGAGAGGCTGACCACCCCGGCGACCGGCGGGCGGATGCCGCCGGCGGCCACCAGCGACGCCTTTGCCCCCTGGGACGCGCCCACCAGCACGACCCGCCTGGCGCCGAGCTGGTGCAGCTTCGCCACCGCTGCGGCGATGTCGTCGCTCAGGTCGCCGGCGATGCCGTAGTCGTACAGCAGCACCTGGAAGCCACGCGCGGCCAGCACCCGGCCGAACGGCAGCCAGCCGCACAGGTTGCGGTCGCTCTGGTTGGACAGCACCACCCCGGCCGGCCCGCGGCCCAGGACCGCGGCCGGGCCGTGCGGCATCGCCACCAGCCGGGCCTGGCCGGCGCCGACGCAGTCGTCGAGGGCCGCGGGGGCGGTCGGCGGCGCCGCGGTCGCGCGCGGCTCCCCCGGCCGGGTGGTCGAACAGGCGGCGGCCAGCGCCAGCACGGCCAGCAGCAGCCCGAGGAGCCGGACGGTGGAGCCTTTCCTTGCCGCCGGCAGCTTTGCGGAGTTTGCCAACGGTCCTGGACCAGCGGGTTGACCGCGCCGTAAGCGTCGAGGATCGGTGGGGAAGGTCGCGCCACGGTTCCGCTTGACCCGACGGCCGAGCACCCGAGCTTGCGATCGAGCTGCCGGCCTGGCAGCGGAGCCCGAGCCCCACATGTCGGGGGTCCGTGCCGGCCCCCTTTCGCACGTCTGGTGAAGAGACGTCTGCGGGTCAGTCAACCGCGGTTGCCTCCAGCAGGACGAGGAGCTGTGGTGCTGCCAGCCGCGTGACGCCGAGCACGGTAGTCGCAAAGCGCGAGTTCCCGAAGCGGTCAGTAAGACCAGGAATGCGACCACTCCGGCGGCCACGACGGCGCCGGTCGGGGCCTCGACGGCCAGCCCCGCCAGCACGACGATAGCGGTCGCGACGGCGGCGTCCACGGTCGCCACGATGGTCGGCGTGGTGACCAGGAAGTGCGGCCATGTCCGCAGATCGCTGCGCATGCCCAGCAGGTGGGTCGTCGCGATCCCCCGCAAGGATGGTGGCCCCATCCGGCCCGAACGGGCGGCTGGAGGCCGCCATCACCGTGTCGTCGTTGGTGCCGGTTGCCTGCTTAGTCGTCTTGGCCTTCCCGGTGTTGCCGGTCGCGTCCATCGCGGGCCTCCTGCGCTGCTATGGCAGGCTGTTGCCTGACTCGGGGTGGCTCGGTCAGGGCAAGGGTTCGCAGCAGCGGCACCGGGCTGTCAAGGCAGCCCTGGCGCAACCTGTGCCGACCCGCGTCGCCGTGGGGTCAGGGCACCCGCCAGCGAAGCTTCTGGCTCGACTTCGCCAGCCTACGTTGACTCCGTGGCTTCCGGACACTATGGTAAACCGAATGGTTAAGTTTCAGCCGCTCGACCGGACGTTCTCTGCCCTGTCGGATCCGACGCGCCGCGCGATCCTCGAGCGCTTGGGGCGTGGACCCGCCACGATCAGCGAGCTGGCACGCCCCTTTGGCATCTCGCTGCCCGGCCTGATGAAGCATGTCCGCATCCTCGAGCAGGCGGACCTCGTGACCACCGAGAAGCACGGCCGGACCCGCCAGTGCCGGCTCGGGTCGGAGCGCCTGGACGACGCGGCGCAGTGGATCGAGCTGTACCGGGGCCGCTGGGAGGGCCGGCTCGACCGGCTCGAAGACTATCTGGAGAAGAGGAGAGGAGGCCGGACGTGAGTCACGACCTGAGCATCGAGCGTTGGTTCGACGCTGCGCCGGAGGAGGTGTTCGACGCCTACACCGACCCGGATGCCCAGCGGGAGTGGTACCCGGACCAGCCCGGTTGGATCGTCGAAGCCGAGTGCGACCTGCGCGTGGGGGGCCGTTGGACGGTGGCCTTCGGGCCGCCGGGAAGCGAGCCGTATCGGGAGACGAACGTGTTCATGCAAGTCGACCGACCCTGGCGCCTCGTCTACACGTCGACGGTCACGATGCCGGACGGGTCGAGCTTCGACACGGGCATGGAGGTCATCTTCGAGGAGCAGAACGGGAGGACCCGGATGATCATCGTCCACACCGGCTTCCCCAGCGCCGAGCTCCGCGACGATCACCGGGGCGGCTGGCCTGGCTTCCTGGACCGGCTGGAGCGGGTCGTCAACGCGAGGGTCGCAGGTTGAACGCGGTCACCGCACCCCGGGCCGGTCGGCGGGAGTGGATCGGGTTGGCGGTGATCGCCCTGCCCTGCGTGCTGTACTCGATGGACCTGACGGTGCTGTTCCTGGCGGTGCCGCACCTGAGCGCGGACCTGCGGCCCAGCAGTGTCGAGCTGCTGTGGATCACCGACATCTACGGGTTCCTGCTGGCCGGGTCGTTGATCACCATGGGCACCCTCGGCGACCGGATCGGCCGGCGCCGGCTGCTGCTGATCGGCTCGGGCGCGTTCGGGGTCTGCTCGGTGCTGGCCGCCTACGCCAGCAACCCGGAGCAGCTGATCGCCGCCCGCGCGCTGCTGGGCGTCGCCGGGGCGACCCTGGCGCCTTCCACCCTGTCGCTGATCCGCAGCATGTTCGTTGATGCACGCCAGCGCACGCTGGCGATCGGGGTGTGGATCGCCAGCTTCTCGGCCGGCGCCGCGATCGGTCCCCTGGCCGGTGGGGTGCTGCTGGAGCGGTTCTGGTGGGGGTCGGTGTTCCTGCTGGCCGTGCCCGTGATGGCGCTGCTGCTGGTGGTGGGGCCGCTGTTGCTGCCGGAGTACCGCGATGATGGGGCGGGTCGGCTGGACCTGCGGAGCGCGGCCATGTCGCTGGCCGCCGTCCTGCTGGTGATCTGGGGGCTCAAGCAGCTCGCCCAGGACGGCCTTGGCCTACCGCCGGCGCTGTCGATCGTGGCCGGCCTTGCCGTCGGCGTGGCGTTCGTGCGCCGACAGCAGCTACTGGCCGACCCGCTGCTGGATCTGCGCCTGTTCCGGTCCCCCGCCTTCAGCGCGGCGCTGGCCGCCAACACCCTCGACTTCTTCGTGGCCTTCGCCGCCTTCCTGTTCATCTCCCAGTACCTGCAGCTGGTGCTGGGGCTGTCCCCGCTGGAGGCAGGCCTGTGGATGCTGCCCTCCTCCGGCGGGTTCATCGTCGGGTCCCTGCTGACCCCCCTGCTGGTGCGCCGGGCTCGCCCGGCCTTCGTGATGGCGGGCGGCATGGCGCTGGCGGCGGTCGGCTTCGGGCTGCTCACCCGGCTGGACCCCGCTGGCGGTTTGGCGGTCCTGGTGACCGGGTCGCTGGTGTTCTCCCTGGGTTCCGCTCCGATGACGACGTTGGCGACCGACCTGATGGTCGGGACCGCGCCACCGGAGCGGGCCGGGGCGGCGTCGGGAGTCTCGGAGACCAGCTCGGAGTTCGGCGGGGCGCTGGGCATCGCGGTGCTTGGCAGCATCGCCGCCGCCGCCTACCGCGGCCAGGTGACCGACGCCGTGCCGGCCGGGGTCCCACCCCAAGCCGCGGCTGCCACGCGCGAGTCCCTCGGTGGCGCCCTGGCGGCGGCCGGGCAGCTCCCCAGCCAGCTCGGCACCGCGCTGCTCGACAGCGCCCGCGAGGCGTTCACCCTGGGGGTCCAGTTGACCTTCGCGATCAGCGCCGCGGTCGCGGTCGGCATCGCCGTCCTCGTGGTGAGGTTGCTCCGACACGTTGGAGCAGGCGCAGCTCCCGAGCGGCGGCCGGAACCCAGCCAGGAAGGATCCTGTTGCGCCGGCAAGGTGGGCGTCGTCAAGGCGCCCAAGGCCGCGCCTTGACGCGCAGCAGGCGGTCATGCTGCCCCTGCCCATCGACGCGGGCCTCCTCTAGCGGCGCGGGGCGGCGCTCACGGCTGTTCGCACACGACCGCGTAGTCGTTGAGGCTGAACAGGAACGCGCCGCGGTCGTCCAGCCGCCGCAGGCCCTCGAGCCAGCCGTCGAGCTCCCGCGCGGAGAACGCACCCGTACGCCGCAGCACCCTGACCAGGTGGCGGGCGTAGGCGTAGCCGAGCTCGCCCGGCTGGAACCGGCGGCTCACCACAACCGCCGCCTGCACGTCCAGCACGGCGAGCGGCGAGCGGGCCGCAATGCCGGCCAGCCGCCGGCCGATCGTGCCGTCGACCGCGTCCATCCATGCCTGCTGCGTGTCGCAGTAGGCATGGACGAGCCGTCGGGTCAGAGCGAGGTCGTCGGAGGAGAAGACCAGGGTGTCGTAGTCGGCATGGCTGAGCAGCAGGCGACCGCCCGGGCGGAGGATACGGTGGACCTCGACGAGCAGGGTCTCGGGGTCGGGCAGGGCCTCGAGCACGTTGTGGCACAGTGCCCGGTCGAACGTGGCGGCCGCGAAGGGGATCGGCCGCTTCAGGTCGGCCTGGACGAGCACGGCCCGCCCTGACCTGCGTGCTGCCCGGAGGACCGTGGCGCACTCGGCCAGCACGCTGGCCGACCCATCGAGCCCGACCGCCGATCCGCCGCGCAGCGACGGCAGCAGGAACCGCAGCGAGGCGCCGGTGCCGCAGCCGAGGTCGACCACCGTATCGTCCGGCGCCACCTCCAGCAGCGATGTCAGCCAGCGCTGTCGGCTCGGGACGACCGGCTCCACGATCTCTTGGGCCGTCGACACTTCCCCCTGTCCCCCATCTCGCGTGCTGACCTGCCCGTTCAGGGCAGCACGACGGTCCGCGGCTGGCCGGCTGGCCGTAGCGGGAAGCGGGTGGCCAGGTCGCGCAGCACGTCGGTGAGCTGGTCGACCTGCTGGTCGGTGTTCGCTGCGGTGAGCTGCAGGCGGAACCCGACCTCGCCGCGCGGCACGCCAGGGTAGAACGCGAGCGTGGTGTAGATCCCTCGCTCGAACAGGTACGCGCCGGCCGGGTCGAGCTCGCCCGGGTCGGCCAGCGGAACCTGGACGATTGGGAACCCGCTGGCGTTGGGGGTCCAGGCGCCCAGCTCGTCGAGGGTGTCCAGAACCCGGCGGGTATGGCCCCACAGCCGGGCCCGCAGCTCGTCGCCGCGCTCGGCATTCACCCGGAAACCCTCGAGGACGGTCGCGAGGGAGGCGATCGGTGACGGCCCCGAGTACAGGTACGGCGACGCGGCCACCTTGAGCAGCTCCTTCAGGCGGGTCGGGCAGGCGACGAAGGCGAGCAGCGACGAGTACGCCTTGGAGAAGCCGCCCACCAGGACCACGTGGTCGTAGGACTCGCCGAGGTGGCGGACCACGCCGTTGCCGCGTCGGCCGTAGGGGCAGGGCTCGTCCGGGGCGCGCTCGCCGACTACCCCGAAGCCGTGCCCGTCGTCGACGTACAGCAGCGCGTCGTACTCACGGACGAGCCGGAGGTACTCCCGCAGCGGCGGCGGGTTCCCGGTCATGGAGTTGATGCCGTCGGTGCAGACAACGCGCGGCTCCTGGCCGCCCGCACGCAGCAGGTCCTCGAGCTGGGCGGGGTCGTCGTGGGCGAAGCGGCGCACGGTGGCGCCGTGTCCACGGGCGATCTGGCAGCCGTCCCAGATCGTCTTGTGGGCCCGGGCGTCCAGGTACACGGTGCCTTGGTCGGCCAAGGCGGGCAGGACTGAACTCGAGATGTGGGTGATGGTCGGCAGCGTCAGGACGTCTTCGGCCCCGAGCAGCGCGGCCAACTCGGCGTCGATGCGCTCGTTGAGCACGGGGCTGGCGAGCATCCGCGACCAGCTCGGGTGCGTGCCCCAGCGGGCGAGGTACCCGGGGACGGCGGCGATGATCTCGGGGTCGAGGTCGAAGCCGAGGTAGTTGCAGGAGGCGAAGTCGGCCAGCCAGTGGTCGCCGATCCGGATGCGCCGGCCGTCCTGTTCGTCGATGGTCGCGTCCAGCATCGGGTTGGTCTGGTGCAGCCGTGACAGCTCGGCGTTGGTCTCCAACCAGCGTGCCAGCCAGGTGCGCGCCGAGGCAGGGGTCGCGGCGTGCAGGTCCACCCCGGGCTTGGCGGTACTGGATGACGGTTCGGGCATAACAGGCTTTCTAGGACAAAATCGTGAAGGATCTTGTTCCTGTCTATCCTGTCACACGGGGCCTGGCGCTGCTGCGTTGCGGCGGCTCAGGCCACGCCAGGCCGCGCGGCGGGTTCCGCCCAGGTCGTGGCACGCACCGTGGACCGCCCGGGCGGCGCCGACGCCGTCTCCTACATCGTCACGCGCGAGCGCCGCCGTCACTCGGCGGGGTCGGCCCGGTCGCTGGTGGCCGGCTCCGCCTCGCCGGGGTCGGCCGGCTCGCCGATCGGCTCCCCGCCGCGCAGGTAGGTGCCGGCCGCGGTGACCACGGCGGCGATCGGCACGGCCAGGAACGCCCCCACGATCCCGCCGAGGATGCCGCCGGCCGCCAGCGCCTTGGTGACGAGGGCGACCAGCGCGGCCAGCGCGCCGGCGACGAACGCGCCGACCAGCGGCAGGAACGCCGCGATGAAGGTGAGGAACGCCAGCGGGACGACCAGCGGGACGCCGACGATGAACAGCCCGATGCCGATGAAGACGCCGTCGATCAGCCCGACGGTGGCCTGGCCGCGCAGGTAGCCGCTGACCGCGGTGGCGGAGCGGCGGCCGACCTCGCGCAGGTGGCCGGCTCGTGGCTCGCCGACGAAGTCGAGGATCCAGCGGGTGAACCGCTCGGAGTCCTTGACGAAGAAGAAGGTCAGGAACAACGTCAGGATCAGCCCGGTGACGACCTCGCCGACCAGGGTCGCGCCCCGCACCGCGCCCCTGGTGATGCCGGTCGAGTTCTCCCTGAGCTGCTGCCTGGCCTGGTCCAGGTAGCGGTTCAGGTCTTCCTCGCTGAGCCCGAACGGCCGCGAGGCGACGAACTCGTTGACCTCCTTGATCCCCTGGTCGACGCGCTCGCCGAGGGTCCCGAACTCGTTGCCGATGACCGGCACCAACCCGGCGACGACCGCGGCGAGCGCGAGGATGGCGCCGACGAACACGGCCAGGACCGCGCCCAGGTGCGGCCAGCCGCGCGCCTCCAGCCACTGGACCAGGGGGACCAGCAGGGTCGCCAGGAACAGGGCCACGATCACCGGGAGGACCACGACCTTGAGCAGGATGAGCAGGTAGAGCACGGCCCCGGCGGCGGCGACCACGACCAGCAGGCGCCAGCTCCAGGCGGCCAGCCAGGCCAGCGCCGGCGGCACCTCGAGACGCTGCCGCTCGCCTGGCGGCTCCCGATCCACCGGGGCACCCCCCTGGGGTTCCCCGGACCCCTCCCGGTCCACCGGGGCACCCCCCTGGGGTTCCCCGGACCCCTCCCGGTCCACCGGGGCACCCCCCTGGGGTTCCCCGGACCCCTCCGGCCGGGCCGCCGGCTCCACGCCTCGCGGAGCGCGAGGCCGGGTCGCGTGCTCGCTCATGGCGCTCACCTTACCCGGAGCGGCCACGGGTAGGCTCTTCCCGTAGCTCCGCTTCTGGGAGGTCCGAAGCTGTACCAACGCGACTACCTGATGCGCCAGATCGAGATCGCGGGCCAGATGCTGGCCCGGATCCTGGGGTTGGCCAAGGGCGGCCGGCGCGACGAGGCGCTCGGGCTGTTCGACCAGGCCTACCAGCCGCTGCTGGGGGTGAGCGCCCGGGTCGTCTCCACCCTCAGCGAGGAGCAGCTCCTCAGCCTGCTCACCTCCGGCTCCATGCCGGACCTGCGGCGGGTCGCCACCGTGCTGGAGCTGCTCAAGGTCGAGGCCGACCTGCACGCCGGGGCCGGCAACCGGGCGGCGGCCGAGCCCCGCTACCGGCGGGCGCTGGCCCTGGCCGGCTTCCTGGCCGCCCGCTCCGAGGCCCTGCCGGACGCGGCGCTCGCGGCCGACCTGGTCGAGCGCGTGGCGACGCTGGAGCTGTCGGTGGCGCAGCGGATGCAGCTCGCCAGGGTGCTGGAGGCGCTCGGTCGCTACGCCGACGCCGAGGACGCCCTCTTCGAGGCGATCGACGCCGACCCCGACGACCCCGGCCCCGGCCGACCGGGGGGCCCCCGGACCCCTCCGGTCGACACCGCGATCGCCTTCTGCCAGCGGCTGCTCGCGCTGGACCCGGAGGCGCTGGCCGCCGGCGGCCTACCGCTGGACGAGGTGAAGGCGAGCCTTGCCGAGCTGCTGCGCCGGCAGCCGGCCGTGGTCGACGACGACGAGCCGCCCGCCTGGTAGCGGCGCGCCGCTCAGGCCTCGGGTCGCGACAGCTCCGGCAGGTTGCCGAGGTCGAGGAGCTTGAGCAGGGCCGCCGGCCGGAAGTCGCCGGCCAGCAGCTCGTGGGGGGCGCGCCAGGCGACCTCGGCGAGGTTGCGGTCGTGGCCGGCGAACGCCGGCTCGACCGACAGGACGCCGTCGTGGCCGGCGGCCAGCCAGCCGGCGAACACCACCACGAACTCGCCGCGGTCCACCAGGTCCTGCAGCCACACGACGCCGGCGAGGCCGATCGGCAGGCCGGTCTCCTCCCGCAGCTCGCGCCGGGCGGCGTCCTCCAGCCGCTCGCCCGGCTCGGCCTTGCCGCCAGGCAGGCACCAGAAGTCGTCGCCGTCGGCGTGGCGGTGATGGGCGGCGAGCACCTTGCCGTCGTGGACCACCAGCACCCTGGCGACCAGCACGTCCTTGCGGCGAGCCACCGTTCAGCCCTCCTCGGGACCGACCGGGGGGGTCCGGGGGTCCCCCTCGGGGTCCCCCGGTCGGTCGAGCAGCCCGGCGGCGCGGAACCGCCAGGCGTGGTCGGTCGGGCCGATGCCCTTGCCGAGCGGGAACGCGCCGGCGATCGCCCCGGACAGGTATCGCTTGGCGGCCCGGGCCGCGGTCACCACGTCCAGCCCGACGGCCAGGTTGGCGGCGATCGCCGACGCCAGCGTGCAGCCGGTGCCGTGGGTGTGCGGGGTGTCGACGCGGGGCGCCACCAGCTCGACCCCGTCGGTCCCGTCCCACAGCAGGTCGACCGCCTGGTCGCCGGGCAGGTGGCCGCCCTTGGCCAGCACCCAGCGTGGGCCGAGCTCGTGGACCGCGCGCGCGGCCGCCTCCAGGTCGCCGCGGCCGCGAACCTCGACCCCGGTCAGCAGCCGCACCTCGCCGACGTTGGGGGTGGCCACGGTGGCCAGCGGCAGCAGCCGCTCCCGCAGCGCCCGCACCGCCTCGGGACGCAGCAGCGGGTCGCCGTGCTTGGAGGCGGCGACCGGGTCGACGACCAGGTTGGGGAGGGCGAACCGCTCGCAGGCGTCGGCGACCGACTCGACGATCGCGGCCGTGGCCAGCATCCCCGTCTTGGTGGCGTCCACGCCGATGTCGGTGGCGACCGACTCGATCTGCTCGTAGACGGCCCGCGGCTCCAGCTCGTAGAAGCCCTGGACGCCGATGGAGTTCTGCACGGTCACGGCGGTGATCGCCGACATGCCGTGCACCCCGTGGGCCAGGAACGTCTTGAGGTCCGCCTGGATCCCCGCCCCGCCACCGGAGTCCGACCCCGCGACGGTGAGGACCCGAGCTGGTACCGGCACGGCTCCACCACCTCCCTCTCGAACGACCGGCCAAGGCTACCAGGGCGGCGCGCTAGGTCCGCGGGCGGCGGGCGTGGCGGAGCTTCATCGCCCGCTCGACCGCCGGGAGCAGGCGGGCGGGCCGGTCGAAGCTCAGCATCGAGAACGGCAGCGGGAACCGCTGGCGGGTGATCGCCTTGGCGCGGCTGAACTCGCGCAGGCCGTCGGGCCCGTGGACGCGGCCGAAGCCGGACTCCCCCACCCCGCCGAACGGCAGCGACGGCATCCCCGCGAACGTCAGCACGGAGTTCACGCTGGTCATCCCCGAGCGCAGCGCGCGGGCGATGTGGTCGGCGCGGCGGCGGGCGAAGACGGCGCCGCCGAGCCCGTAGGCGCTGGCGTTGGCGCGCTCGACCGCCTCGTCGGCGTCGCGGACCCGCACGACCGGCAGCACCGGGCCGAAGGTCTCCTCGCGCATGACCAGCGCGTCCTCGGGCACGTCCACCAGCACCACCGGGTCCACGTAGGGCGGCCGCACCGCGTCCGGCCCGCCGACCAGGGCGCGGGCGCCCCGCTCGAAGGCGTCGGCGAGCTGGCGCCGGATCACCTCGAGCTGCCTCGGCAGGGTGATCGGCCCGATGTCGGCGTCGGCGTCCGCGCCGGGGCGGACCCGCGCCGCCAGCTCGACGACCCTGTCGACGAAGCGGTCGTAGACCCGGTCGACCACGTAGACCCGCTCGATCGCCAGGCAGGTCTGGCCGGCGTTGGCCATGCCGCCCCAGACGGCCTGCTCGGCGGCCGCGTCCAGGTCGCCGTCCTCGTCGACGATCATGGCGTCCTTGCCGCCGAGCTCCAGCACCACCGGCGTGAGCCGCTCGGCGCAGGCCGCCATGACCTTGCGGCCGGTCGCCGGCGACCCGGTGAACGAGACCTTGTCGACGCCGGCCAGGCACAGGGCGTTGCCGGTCGTCCCGTCGCCGGTCACCACCTGCAGCACCGGCTGCTCGGGGACCACCTCGGCGAAGGCGTCGGCGAGCAAGCGCCCCACCGCCGGGGTCAGCTCGCTCGGCTTGAACACCACCGCGTTGCCGGCCGCCAGCGCCGAGGCGATCGCGCCGGTCGGCGTGTACACCGGGTAGTTCCACGGCCCGATCACGCCGACGACCCCGAGCGGCTGGTACTCGACCGAGGCGCTGTGGTTGGCGAGCAGCAGCGTGCTGGCCGCCCGGCGCGGCCGCAGGACCCTTGCCGCCCTGCGGGCCACCCAGTCCAGGTGCTCGACGGCCAGCAGCACCTCGACGAAGGCGTCGGCGGCCGGCTTGCCGTTCTCGCGGTGGACCAGGTCGACCAGCTCGCCGGAGCGGCGGGCCAGCAGCGCCTTACGAGCTCGCCGCTGGCCGGGCTGGTCGAGTCGAAGGTCGCGCCGCCGGTGGCGGGCGCCCGGTCGTCGGTGACTGCCATGCCGTCGACTGTAGACGCTCTGTCCGCTCGCCGTGAAGGGGCGCTGGCGGTCGGGTGCCGCGACTTCGTAGAGTACGGCCCCGAATCCCGCTCGGCGGCTTGCGAGGCCGTGCTCGCCCGACGCCGAGGCGAACGCCGGCGCGCGCAGATCGCGCCGCCCACCGGGCGAGGAGAGATCGGTGACCGCCGCAACAGACGTGGTCGTGGTCGGCGCCGGGCTCGCCGGGCTGGTTGCGGCCCGGGACCTGGTCGCCGCCGGCGCCGAGGTCGTCGTGCTGGAGGCCCGTGACCGGGTCGGCGGCCGGACGCTGACGCTGCCAGCCGCCGACGGGACGCCGATCGACCACGGCGGCCAGTGGATCGGCCCCACCCAGGACCGCATCGCGGCGGTGGCCGCCAGCGTCGGCGTCACCACCTACCCGACCTGGGACCACGGGCTGCACACCGAGCTCCGCGACGGCCAGGCCCATCGCTTCGACGGCCGGCTCCCGGCCAGCGACCCGCGCGCCGCGGTCGCCATGGGCGTGGCGATCCGTGAGCTGGAGGCGATGGCCGCCACCGTGCCGCCGGAGGCGCCGTGGACCGCCGACCGGGCGCTGGCCTGGGACTGGCAGACGGTGGAGAGCTGGCTGCAGGCCCACGTCAGCGCCGAGGGCGCGCGGACCTGGCTGCGGACGGCCGTCCGCAGCACGCTCGCCGCCGAGGCGGGCGACCTGTCGCTGCTCCACACCCTGTTCTTCATCCGCTCCGCCGGCGGCTTCGCGCCGCTGATCGAGACCGAAGGGGGCGCCCAGGAGCGCCGCTTCCACCAGGGGGCGCAGACCGTCTCCATCCGGCTGGCGGAGGCGCTCGGCGAGCGGGTCGTGCTCGGCGCTCCCGCCTCGGTGGTCCGCCACGACCCCGGCGGCGTGGTGGTCGAGGCGGACGGCCGCACGGTGGCGGCCGAGCGGGCGATCCTGGCGATCCCGCCGGCGCTGGCCGGCCGGCTCAGCTACCGGCCGGCGCTGCCCGGCTGGCGCAGCCAGCTCACCCAGCGGGTGCCGATGGGCAGCGTCGTCAAGGTCCACGCGCTGTACGACCGGCCGTTCTGGCGTCAGGACGGCCTCTCCGGCCTGGCGGTCAGCGACAACGGGCCCGTCGAGGTCGTCTACGACAACTCCCCGGAGGGCGGGTCGCCAGGGGTGCTGGTCGGCTTCATCGAAGGCCGGCACGCGCGCGCCTGGGGCCGCCGGGACCCGGCCGAACGGCGCGCCGCGATCCTGGCGTGCCTGGTCGGCTTCTTCGGCGAGGCGGCCGGCCACCCGCACGAGCTGCTGGAGCGCTCCTGGGCCGACGAGGAGTACAGCGGCGGCTGCTTCGCCGGCTACTTCCCGCCGGGCGTCTGGACCTCCTACGGGCGGGGGCTGCGCGAGCCCGTCGGCCGCCTGCACTGGGCCGGCACCGAGACCGCCACGGTCTGGAACTCCTACATGGACGGCGCCGTGCGGTCGGGCGAGCGCGCCGCCGCCGAGGTCCTGGCCGCCCTCGGCGGCGGCGCCTGAGCGGACGGGCGCTCAGCGCCCGGGGCGGAAGTGGTCGTAGGCGAGGCCGGCGAGGGGGACCGGGCCGGCGGGGGTCTCGTGCACCCGCCGGTCGGGGTCGGCGGTGAAGCGGCCGCAGTCGAGCACCCCGCCGAGGTCGGCGGCGCGTGGCAGGGCGGCGGCGAGCACGAAGTCCTCGCCCCCGCCGAGGGCGAGCTCCACCGGGTCGCGGCCGAGCAGCGCGGCCGCCTCGGCGACCCCCGGCGCCAGCGGCAGCGCCGCGTCGCGGATCTCGACCCCGACCCCCGACGCCTCGGCCAGGTGCGCGGCGTCGCCGGCCAGGCCGTCGGAGACGTCCACCATCGCCGTGGCGCCCGCCAGGGCCAGCCGTGGCCCCATGCCGAGGTCGGGCACCGGCCGGCGGTGGGCGGCGGCGAGGCCGGGGAAGCGGCCGAGCAGCGCCCTCGCCGGCCCGTCGTCCCGCCCCAGCAGGGCCAGCCCGGCGGCGGCGGCCCCGAGCGGGCCGGTCACCACCAGCCGGTCCCCCGGCCGGGCGCCGGCCCTGGTGACCACCTGCTCGGCCTCGCCGAGGGCGGTCACCGCCAGCGACAGGGCCGGCCCGCCGGAGGTGTCGCCGCCGACCAGCGCCACCCCGAACGCCCGGCAGGCCTCGCCGATCCCGGCGTAGACCCGCTCGAGGGCCCGCACCTCGGCCGCGTCCGGCACGGTCAGGGCCACCACCAGCCAGCGGGCCACCGCGCCCATGGCGGCCAGGTCGGAGACGTTGACCGCGACCGCCTTCCAGCCCCAGTCCTCCGGGTCGGAGACGGCCGCGTCGAAGTGGCGGCCCTCGACGAGCACGTCGGTGGTGACCACCAGCTTGCGGCCGGGGGTCGGCTGGACCACGGCGGCGTCGTCGCCGACGCCGACCTCGACCCCCGCGCCGGGCGTGAGGCCGCCGGTGAGGCGGGCGATCAGCCCGAACTCACCCAGCTCGCCGAGGGGCCTATTCACCGGGGGGCCTACGCTTCGCTCCTCGAGCCCCCCGGACCCCCCGGGTCAGCTCACCGCCTTGACGATCGCGTCGTCCAGGCCGGGGAAGTCGGCGAGGTAGGCGGCCCGTTCGCCCTTGAGGCGCTCGACCTGGCGGCGGTACTCGTCCATGCGGCCCTGGCGCTCGTAGAGACGGCGGGGCTGCAGCAGCTCCAGGTCGTCGACGTCGGGCACCGCCGACGCGACCTGGTAGCCGAAGTCGGGGTCGTCGTCCCAGACGATCGAGCCCTCGGCGATCGCCCGGACGATCGCCGAGGAGTGCGGGATGCGGAGCTTCTTGGAGCGGTCGTCGCCGTCGGCGCCGCCGACCCGCCCGGTGTTGAGCAGGAACACCTCCAGCGGGTGGGTCTCCAGCAGCGCGGCCAGCCGGTTGCCCTGCTGCTCGTGGCGCAGCGGGAAGAACGGGTTGGTGCCGGGCACCCGCAGGGCCTTGCCCTCCTCGTCCTTGCCGCCGGCCGAGGTGCCCTGGGTCTCGCCGAGCATGAAGTAGCCGGCCGCCTGCTCGATGTTGAGCCTGGCGACGCCCGGGATGATGTTCTCGTTGCGGTTCAGGATGAGCAGGAACGACGCTGGCGGTACCCGGCCGGCCGGCCAGTTGTCGATCGAGCGCATGTTGAACACGGCCCGGCCGTTCTGGGTGTAGGACGTGTCGAAGAAGTCGACCTCGTCGCCGTGCTGGGAGACGTTCTCCAGGTAGGCGTCGGGCTTGGTGACGGCCCCGTGGATGGCCGGCTCGTCCTGCGCCGACAGCGCGAAGGTCTTGGCGAAGCAGCCGTCCTCGGTGGACACGACCTCGCCGCCGGCGAACAGCCCGATGAAGTCGTCCTGGACCGCCTGCGAGCCGTTCTGCTTGGTGAAGGTGGTGGTGGTCTTGCCGGTCCCCGACAGGCCGACGATCAGCATGGTCTTGCGGCCCGCTGGGGTCGGGATGACCTTGCAGCCGGCGTGCATCGCCAGCCCGCCGCCGTCGTAGACCTTGCGGTTCCACATCCGCAGGCCACCCTTCTTCGACTCACCGAAGTAGTCGGAGTTGATGACCCGGGTGACGCCGGCGTCCAGGTCGACCGCGATCACCCGGTCGTTGGGATAGCCGGGCAGGGCCAGGTTGGGGGTGTAGAGGATGGTGATCTCTGGCTCGTGGCGGGTGCCGTCGTCGACCGGGTCGTAGTAGAGGAAGCGCTGCATCCCGGCGATGTTGGCGTTGGCCTTCTCGATGATCAGGCGGGCCGGCGTCCGGTAGGGCCCGGCATGGCCGATGAAGCCGTCGACCACCACCATGTCGCGGCCGCGGACGTACTCGTCCTGGATCGCGGCCAGGCGCTCGCCCTCCTCGCGGCTGATGGTCTGGTCGGTGTGCTCCTGGGGCCGGTCGGTGACCACGTAGGTCGACCCCTTGGAGCGGGAGACCACCTTGGTCTGCACGTTCACGTTGCCGTAGCGCGTCTGGCGGGCCTGGGGCATGGCGTCGGTGTAGGAGCGCAGCTCGGCTTCGGTGGGATGGAACGCGACCGACTTGGCGGCAAGGCCCAGGTCAGGCGGGGGCGTGCTCGGCATCTCGGGCCCTCCGGAGGTGCGGGTGAGGAATCGGCGGAGCGCACCCAGTCTACCGTGGGGCCTTGGCCCGACCCTCCAGGCAGCGCAGCACCTCGTCGTCGCCGACCTGGGGAAAGCGCAGGTAGGCCTGGCCGACGGCGAGGTACGGGTCGGGGGTCAGCAGGACCACCACCTCGTCGACCGCCGGCCGCAGGCGCCGCTCCAGCTCGGCCGGGCCGACCGGCACGGCCACCAGCACGCGGGCCGCCCCGGCCCGCCGGGTGAAGTGGGCCGCGGCGATGCAGGTCCAGCCCGTCGCCACCCCGTCGTCGACCAGCACCGCGGTGCGGCCGGTGAGGTCGAGCGGCGGTCTGCCACGCCGGTAGGCCGCCGTGCGCCTGGCGACCTCGGCGGTCTGGCGGGCCGCCTCGGCGCGGACCGCCGCGATGTCCAGGCCGAGCCTTCGGACGGCCGCCTCGTCGATCGCCTCGACCCCCTCGGCGACCGCGCCGACCGCCAGCTCCGGGTTGCCCGGCGCGCCGACCTTCCGGGGCACCACCACGTCCAGCGGGGCGTCGAGCCGCTCGGCGACGCAGGCGCCGACGATCACGCCGCCGCGGGGGATGGCGAGGACGATGACCGGTGGCTGGACGCGCCGGGCCAGGACCTCGGCCAGTTGCTCGCCGGCCTCGACCCGGTCGCCGAATCGCCGCTGTCGTGCCGCCATGGGCCACCCTCAAGGAGCCCAATATAACCCCTGCTTTGCTCCTTCGTGAAAGACTGGCCATTTCGTGCTACTTGATCCTTGGCATGGTTGGGGCCCGCGTGTACCATGCGCAGACCTTTCGAACCCCGGAGCAGCCGTGGCAATCCGGGGGGATCGCCGGGGTCGGGGCGCGGGCACAGCCGGCATGCCGTCCGCAGGCGGTGGCCGGCGCCGCCGCGGCGGCATGACTCAAGGAGGTCGTTGCTTGTGGTGACGGCATACATCCTCATCCAGACCGAGGTCGGCAAGGCCGCCCAGGTCGCCAAAGAGATCGCCGAGATCAAGGGCGTGCAGCAGGCCGAGGACGTCACCGGCCCCTACGACGTGATCGTCCGCGCCGAGGCGCGCAACGTCGACGACCTGGGCAAGCTCGTGGTCGCCAGGGTCCAGGCGGTGGACGGCATCACCCG
>WNGB01012189.1_pt1 | contig 16618 bp, 20 predicted proteins | sample 5400681 | NCBI WGS metagenome assembly WNGB01 (sample SAMN13153367, study PRJNA577476) | soil metagenome | isolation source: 115 cm soil or saprolite under grassland replicate 2 | place: USA:California | collected 2016-06-15 | reverse complement strand
CTGCAGCGCGTGGACCCGATGGGTCTCGGGGCGGCCGAAGGTGGCGACGATGTTGCCGCCGGTATACCCGCTGACGTTCTCGTGCACCTCGAAGTCGTGACGCGTGAAGATGCCGGCCACGGCGGCCGCGAGCTCCCGGTGACAGGTCACGTCGTGGCGGGTCCCGATGATCACCTGATGGTGTTTCATCCGGCGCGGACTGCCCGTATGGCCATCGAGGAGCATGGCGTATCCGAAGACGTCCTGGATCTCTCCGAGGAGGCGCTCCAGCGTCGCATAGTAGGGATCGTAGAGCGTCCGCAGGCGCTGTTCGAGATCGGCCAGATCGAGGGGCCGCGCGAAGATGGGCACGTCGCGCATGGTGTGGGTGCGCACCACCCCGCGCCGGGAGCGGATCTCTCCGTCGCGCTCCTCGAAGTCGTCGCGGCGGCGATTCACGTCGACGAACATGCGGGAGAACGGCGTGGCGAGGACCGTCGCTCCCTGCTCGTGCAGGTCACCGTAGAGATCGCCCACGAAGGTATCGGCAAAGCCATAGGCGAAGGTCTCGTACGAGGGCTCGCCATAGTCGTCGCGGGTGATGTGGGGCAGGGGCTGCGTGCCGTAGTGCGGCACGCTCACGAGGACCGCCGTGCGCGTTCCCGGGGTGGGGTAGCTGACGATCGGATATGGGTCGGCGCTCCCCATGGATCGTGATGCTACGGTGGGCGACACGTCCAAGGCAAGGGGAGGGTGGAAGGGGAGGGTGGAAGGCGCCTCGCCGGCGGGTGCCCTGCTACCGGACGGAGAGGCGACGCTGGTAGATCGTGAGATTGGCGAAGGCCGCGGCGAGAAGAGGAGCCGGCACACTCAGGCTCCGCGCGCGCGAGGAGGTCACCGAGGACGTGGTCGGCCTCCACGCTCCTCTGGCGCTGGAGATCACAGTACATCGACGAGAACTCTTCTCCAGGAGGATGGCCGGAGGCCGTGGCCACGGCCGCACATTCGGCGAAGAGCTGCAAACGCGAGCTCGTCATCAACCTGAAGACGGCCAAAACGCTTGGCCTCACCATTCCCCAGCCGCTCCGGCTGCGGGCGGATGCGCTGATATAGTAGGAGGGCTGGTTCTTCGGTCGAAGATCCCCGAAGGGCGCGGAGTAGGAGAAACCGGAAAGGTCAACGACTCTGAGGAGGAGGACGACGACCCGATGTTGCCGACCCACGGGCGCTACGACTACTCGAACATCACGACGAGGGCCGACTATTCCTGGCCGGGCGGACGGCGCCTCGCCGTCTACGTCGCGCTCAACATCGAGGCCTTCGGCTTCGGGGTGGGCAAGGGCGCGGCCATCGCGCCGCCGGACCAGGCGCAGAGCCACAGCATCTATAGCTGGCGCGACTACGGCAATCGCGTGGGCATCTGGCGTCTCTTCGAGCTGCTCGACGAGCTCGGCATCCCCGCCGAGGCGCAGATGAACACCGCGATCTACGAGATGGCGCCCGACATTCCGGGGAGGCTACGCGCGCGGGGCGACGAGGTCCTCGGCCACGGGGTGACCAACTCCGACGAGCAGGGCCATCTCGACGAATCCAGGGAGCGCGCCCTGATCGCCGAGGTGACGGCCACCATCGAGCGCCACGAGGGAGCCCGTCCCGCGGGCTGGATGAGCCCGTGGCTCTCGAACAGCCCGGTCACCATGGATCTCTTGCAGGAGGCGGGCTACCGCTACGCGATGGACTGGACCATGGACGATCAGCCCATCTGGATCCGCACCCGCAAGGGGCGCATGCTTGCCATGCCGTACCCCATCGAGGTGAACGACACGCGGGGCATCGTCTGGTACCGCTACACCGCGGACGAGTTCGCCGACATGATCGTGGATCAGTTCGACGAGATGCTCGCCCAGTCGGCGCGACAGCCGCTCGTGTGCCCGATCTCCCTGCACCCCTTCGTGATCGGACGGCCGTACCGCATCCGCCGACTCCGCCGGGCGCTCCAGCACATCCTCGAGCACCGCGATCGCGTGTGGCTCACTCGGCCGCGCGACATCTGCGCGCATATCGAGTCGCTGCCCGCGGGCATCGTTCCCGGAAGCTGACGGAGTTGGCGGGCGGCTCAGCGCTTCTTGAAGGCCCCTTCCTTGTCGAGCTGCATCAGCGCCTGCGCCCCCGTGCTGAAGGTGGGTCCGCCCCCCGGCACCGCCGCGGATTGTATCGCCTCCAGGAGCTCGCGCTTGGTCGCGCCGTGTTCGATGGCACGCCGCATGTGCGCGATCACGCCCTCCTGTCGGCCCCGGTAGGCGAGGATGCCGATGATGACCATCTCGCGGTGCCTGATGGAGAGCTCCTTGCCCTCGCCGATCGACAGGGCGGAGAGCGGCTGCCGCGCCTTGACGTACTCGGGATCTTCCTTGGCCACCCAGTCCCAGAACGGGTAGCCATAGGGACTGGCCGCCTTGCCGTCGAGCTTCTTCGCTTTGGTGGCGCTCTCGCGTGTGCTCATGGTGTTCTCCTGAAACGTCGGTGGACTAAAAGGTGGCGGTGATCTTCGCGCCCTTCGAGGTCTGGCATTCGCCGCCCCCGCCGCCGCCCATGCCCGCGCCCCCCGCGTCGAGATTGAAGCGACAGAGCATCCTCGTGCCGCGGTCGCCCATGAGGGTGGCCACGGCCTTGTTCTCGTAGGTCCGAATGAAGGCCTGGGTATCGCGCCCGACGCCCCACATGCTGTCGTCGATTTGCCCCTGATGATCCAACGGAGCGTCCCCCGTCCAGGCCGGATCCAGCGACGAGCGTGACATGCCGGGCTTCACGACCTGGTACGTCCCGGAGAATCGCTCCCCGTCCGGCATGACGGCGGACATTTTCCCGCTCTCGCCGAAGAGCCCGGAGCGCCACGTCATGTTCAACGGCGCGGCCGGCTGGCCGCCCACGGCAACTCGCCCGGTGACGTCGCCCGAGGCGCAGCCCAGAGCCGCTCCCGCGAGTAAAGAGATGCCCGCCGTCCGCCCCACGCTTCTCCACATACGGCCGAGCCTCCTCGGATCATTCTGTGACCGTCCTCCGCCCCCCCATCGCCCGGGTGATGATAGACGGCTCTGCGGCACGAGGCAAGGCGGCTTCCGGGCTGATATGCTGTGGCGTGCCCGGGATGCGCGTCATCGTGAACCGGCTGTCCAAGACCTATCGCGACCGGCGTGGCCAGGACCTGGTCGCCCTGGACGGGATTCACCTCACCGTGGAGCCCGAGGAGTTCGTGGCCATACTCGGCCCCTCGGGCTGCGGCAAGTCCACGCTGCTCGGTATGATGGCCGGGCTCCTGCCCGCGACCTCGGGCGACGTCGTCTTCGAAGGGGAGCGCCGGCCCGGCCAGCCCTTCACCGCCACGGTCTTCCAGGAGTTCGCCCTTTTCCCGTGGCGAACGGCGCGGGCCAACGTCGAATTCGGACTCGAGGAGCTCGATTTGCCGCCCGCGGAACGCCAGGAGCGCTCGGCGCGTTTCATCGCCATGACTGGCCTCGAAGGGTTCGAGGACAAGTTTCCCCACCAGCTCTCGGGCGGCATGCGGCAGCGAGTCGGCATCGCGCGGGCCCTCGCGGTGGAGCCGGCGGTGCTCCTCATGGACGAGCCGTTCTCGGCCCTCGACGCCCAGACGCGCACGCTGATGATGGAGGAGCTCCTGGGCATCTGGGAGCGCACGCGCACGAGCATTCTCTACGTGACCCACAATATCCAGGAGGCCGTCTACATGGCCGACCGCGTGGTCGTGCTGTCGCGGCGGCCCGGGCGCGTGCTCGAGACGGTGCCCGTCGAGCTCAAGCGACCGCGGCACGAAGGTCAGATGGGCGAGGCCGGTTTTCTCCACGCCACCGAGCGCATCTGGGGCCTCATCAAGTCCCAGGCCCAGGCGGCGCTGATCGAGGGAAAGAGCTGATGGGCTCCGAGCGAGTGACGGTTCGTGACCGCGCCGCCTTCCTCCGCCGCGCCGATCACCGTCTGCTCCGGGCGGCCGCGCTCGGAGGCCTCCTCGTGCTCTGGGAGGCCCTGACGCGCATCGGCTGGATTCCCGCGCTGTTCTTGCCATCGCCGCTGGGCGTGGTGCGCGAGCTCAGCGAGATGGCCGCTTCGGGCCAGCTCATGATCCACGTAGCGGCCAGCCTGCGCCGTCTCGTCCTGGGCTTTGTCGCGGGAGCGGCCGCGGGCATCATCGTGGGCATCGCCACCGGCGTCTTCTCGCGGGCCGAAGCGGTGGGGCAGCCGCTCATCGCGGCGACCTTTCCCATTCCCAAGATCGCCCTCCTGCCCCTCTTGATTCTCTGGCTGGGCATCGGCGAGCCGTCCAAGATCGCCGTCATCGCGCTCGGCGTGTTCTTTCCGATGGTCATCAATACGTATGCGGGGGTGAGGCAGGCGGACTCCCTGCTCGTGCGGGCCGCCATCGCGTTCGGCGCCGGCCGATGGAGCGTCATCCGCAAGGTCATCCTCCCCTCGGCTCTGCCCATGATCTTCGCCGGACTCAAGCTGGGCGCGGGCACCGCCCTCCTTCTCCTCGTGGCCGCGGAAATGATCGCCGCCGACTCCGGCATCGGCTTCCTCGTGCTCCATGCGGGCAACATCATGGACACGACCAAGCTCATGGTCGGCATCGTCTGCCTGTCCGTGCTGGGCGTGCTCTCGCACTGGGTGCTCACGCGCTGCGAACGGCTGGCCGTGCCATGGCGCCACACATGATGGCGGTGACTCGTCGAGGATGCCGGATGCGGCGGATCATCGTCCTCGCCCTGGCCGTCGGCGTCGCGGGGCTCGGAGCAGGCGTATCGTCCGCGCCCGCCGACTCCCTCGTCAAGATCGGCGCGCTCAAGCTCAGCTCCTCGGCGCCCCTCTTCATCGGCGTGGACAAAGGCTTCTTCAAGGAGTATGGGATCGACCCCGAGCTCGTCTTCTTCCAGGCCGCCGCCCCCATCGCGACCGCCCTCGCCACCGGGCAGATCGACGTAGGAGCCACCGGCATCACCGCCGCCCTCTACAACATCGTCCTGGGCGGCGAGCAGCTCTGGCTCGTGGCCGACAAGGGACGCGAGTGGCCCGGCTATCCGCTCACGGGTATCGTGGTCCAGAAGGAGCTCTACGACGGCGGCCTGCGCCAGATCGCGGACCTCAAGGGCAAGCGCATCGGCATCACCACCCTCGGCTCCACCTTCCACTATTCGCTGGGGAACATCCTCGAGAAGTCCGGGCTCGGGCTCGAAGACGTCCGCGTCGTCCCGCTGCAGACCATGCCCGCCGCCATCGAGGCCCTCAAGGGAAAGCAGGTCGACGCCATCCTCTTGCCTCAGCCTTTCCCCGGCACGGCCGAGGCCCAAGGCGTCGGCAAGATCCTCTTCTGGGCGGGAGATCTCCACCCCTGGCAGACCGTGGCCGTGTTCTACTCCAGGAAATTCGCCGCCGATCGCCAGCGCGCGGTCGCCTTCATGAAAGGCTACGTCAAGGCCTCGCGTTACTATTACGACGCCGTCCTCGTGCAGAAAGACGGTCGGTCGGCGCCCGGCTCCCACTATGACGAAGTCGTCGGCATCACGGCCAAATACACGGGGGCCCGGCCCGAGGTGATACGGTTGGGCTTTCCCTTCCAGGACAGAAATGCCCGGCTGCTCGTCACGGATATCGAGCGGCAGATGGCGTGGTGGACGGAGAAGGGATTCATGAAGCGGACGGTTCCGCTCAAGGGCATCGTGGACACGTCGTTCGTGGAGGAGGCGGCCAAGGCCGTGCCCGAGAAGTGAACGTCTCGACCAAGGAGGGTGTCATGCGCACGCGACTGATGCTGATCGCCGGGCTCGTCCTCATGCTCGGCTGGGCCGGCGCCGCCACCGCGCTCGAGGTCGGCCAGAAGGCGCCCGACTTCACGCTGGCCGGGCCCGGAGGCAAGCAGGTCAAGCTGGCGGACATGCTCGGCAAAGGGCCCATCGTCGTCTACACCTTCATCCAGGCCTTCACCGCGACCTGAACCAAGGAGATCCTCGGCATCGAAGGGGCCATGCCCCAATTCGAGGCCGCGGGCGCCCAGGTACTGGGTGTGAGCGCCGATCACGTCGCCACGCTGGATGCGTTCGCCAAGCAGAATCCGCTGAAGCAGGGTATCGCCTCCGACTTTCGCCGTACCATGCTGCCGGCCTACGACGCCATGGTCACCGACGAGAAGAGTCCCATCTACCGGTATGCCAAGCGCGCGTACTTCGTCATCGACAGCAAGGGCGTCGTCCGCTACGTCAAGGTGATGGACAATCCGCTCGACCTGCTTCAGCCCGACGATCTGCTCAAGGCGCTCCGGGACTCGAAGGCCTCATGATGCGCTGGGCGGCGACGGCCGGCATCCTGCTGCTCGCGGCGCAGACGGCCGCCGCCGCCCCGAACTGGGCGGCGTTGGAGGCGCAGACCTATGAGCCGCCCAGGCCCGCGCCGGCGTTTACGCTGCCGGACCCCGACGGCAAGGTGACGCGGCTCGGGGACCTGCGCGGCAAAGTGGTGCTCCTCTTCTTCTGGGCAACCTGGTGACCGGATTGCCGGGAGGAGTTGCCTCCCGTCAATCGCCTCTACCAGGAGCTGCGGGGCAAGGGGCTCGAGGTCAGGCTCGTGAGCTTCCGCGAGGATGCGGAGCTCGTGAAGCGCACAGCCGCCGAGCGTGGCTATGCCGCGCCTGTGCTCATTGACCGCACGGGAGACGTCACGGGCATCGGCTATGGCGTCTTCGGCCCGCCGACGGCTTATCTGATCGACCGGAAGGGACGGCTCGTCGCGCGCATGGTGGGCGCGCGCGACTGGGGCAAGCCGGCGGTGAGGAGCCTGCTCCTCGAGGTGCTGAAGCAGCCGTCGAAGTAGCCGCGGAGCCTCGTTGCCCCGTCGTAATATGCCTGCTATCATTCCCCCGCCGTGACGCCCCCCTTCTCCAGGGTTCTGATCGCCAATCGCGGCGAGATCGCAGTGCGGGTCATCCGTGCCTGCCGCGAGATGGGAATCACCACCGTCGCCGTCTTCTCCGATGCCGACCGTGAAGCCCTCCACGTCCTCCAGGCCGACATGGCGGTGCCCCTCGGTCCGGCCCCCGCCACCGAGAGCTACCTCAATCAGGGCAAGATCATCGCCGCCGCGCGGGCCACCGGCGCCCAAGCCATCCATCCCGGCTACGGTTTCCTCGCCGAGAACGCAACGTTCGCCGAGGCCTGCGCCGCCGCCGGGCTCGTCTTCATCGGGCCGCCGCCGTCCGCCGTGCGCGCCATGGGCGACAAAATGGCCGCGCGTCGCGTGGCCGAGCGGATAGGCGTGCCCTTGGTGCCCGGCACCACGCAGCCGCTGGCGGACGGCGCGGAGGCTGCGCGGGTCGCGCGCGACCTCGGCTATCCCGTCATGATCAAGGCGGCGATGGGGGGAGGCGGCAAGGGCATGCGTCTCGTGCACGCCTATGCGGAGCTCGAGGGCGCCCTGCGTGCCTCGCGCTCGGAGGCGGGCTCGGCCTTCGGCGACGCGACGGTATATATCGAGCGGTATATCGCCGAGCCGCGGCACATCGAGGTGCAGGTGCTGGCCGACGCCCATGGCAGCGGGGTCCATCTCGGCGAGCGCGAATGCTCCATCCAGCGGCGTCACCAGAAGCTGATCGAGGAGAGCCCGTCGCCCTTTGTGGATGCCGACCTGCGGCGCCGGATGGGCGAAGCGGCCTGCCGGCTGGCGGCGGCGGTGGGATATGTCAATGCGGGGACGGTGGAGTTCCTCGTGGATGGCGAGCGCAATTTCTATTTCCTCGAGATGAACACGCGGCTCCAGGTCGAGCACCCGGTGACGGAGCTGGTGACCGGGCGCGACCTCGTCCGCGAGCAGATCAGGATCGCCGCGGGCGAGAAGCTCGGCTACACGCAGGACGACGTCGTCTTCAACGGCCACGCCATCGAGTGCCGGATCAACGCCGAGGACCCCGACGCCAACTTCATGCCTTCGCCGGGAAAGATCCTGAGTCTGCGCGCACCGGGCGGTCCGTGGGTGCGGGACGACGCGGGCGTCTACGAGGGCTATACCGTCCCCCGCTACTACGACACTCTGATGGCCAAGCTCATCGTGTGGGCCCCCGACCGCGAGGGCGCCATCGCGCGTATGGATCGGGCCCTCGCGGAGTATCACGTGAGCGGGGTACGCACCACCCTGCCCATCCTTCGCCGGATACTCCGGCATCCCGACTTCGCCGCCGGCCGCATCGACACGCATTTCATGGAGCGTCTGCCCGGGGGCCATGCGGCCGGTTCACGGCGCTCGCTGGCCATCATCGCCGCGGTGCTCGAAGCCTATGAGCGCGCGGGGCGCCACACGGAGCTGCCCCCCGCTCGGGGCGTGAGCCCATGGGCGCGCGCGGGCCGGCCCGGCGGCTCGAGCTGGAGAGCACGGTGAAGTTCGAGGCACAGCTCGACGGCCTGGTCATTCCCGTGGAGGTGACGGGGTCGGGCGGCCGCTACCACATGGTGCTGGGCTCCGAGGAGCTGGAGGTGGACGCGCGCCCCACGGGAGGCGGTGGGTGGTCGCTGCTCCTCGGCCACGCCTCGACGGCGGCGGATGTTACCGAGGAAGACGGGAGCTACGTCGTCCACGTGGAAGGCGAAGCCTACTCGATCCGGGTCGAGGAGGAGACACGCTACATCATCCGGACACACGGCGGCACCGCGGGCGCGGGCGGCCAGGTGCTCAAGGCACCCATGCCCGGACGGGTCGTGCTCGTGGAGGTCGCAGTGGGGCAGGCGGTGCAGCCCGGCGACGGCCTGGTCATCCTGGAAGCGATGAAGATGGAGAACGAATTCAAGGCCACCGTCTCGGGCACCGTGAAGGACGTCCGGGTGGAGAGCGGACAGATCGTGAACCCCGGCGACGTGCTCCTGGTCATCGAGTAGCGGATGGCCGGCGACACCCCCGCGATCCGCTATCTCGGCGTCAACAAGTGGTTCGGCGCCCTCCATGTGCTCAGAGACATCACCCTCGACATCACGCCCGGCGAGGTGGTGGTGGTCTGCGGGCCCTCCGGTTCCGGCAAGAGCACGCTCATTCGCTGCGTGAACCGTCTCGAGCCCATCCAGAAGGGCGAGATCCTCGTCTACGGCGCACCCATCACGGGTCCCGGGGTGAACCTCTCGAAGCTGCGGGCCGAAGTCGGCATGGTCTTCCAGTCCTTCAATCTCTTTCCGCACATGACGGTGCTCGAGAACATCATGCTCGCGCCCATGAAGGTGAAAGGCCTCGGACGAGGAGGAGCGGAGAAGATCGCCCGCGACCTGCTCGCCCGCGTGCGCATTCCGGACAAGGCCGATCGGCATCCGGCCAATCTGTCGGGGGGCCAGCAGCAGCGGGTGGCCATCGCGCGGGCCCTCGCCATGCAGCCCCGCATCATGCTCTTCGACGAGCCCACGTCCGCCCTCGATCCGGAGATGATCAACGAGGTGCTCGACGTCATGACCGACCTCGCCAAGGAGGGCATGACCATGATGGTGGTGACGCACGAGATGGGCTTCGCCCGTCGGGTGGCTCACCGGGTCATCTTCATGGACGAGGGCAGCGTCGTCGAGGCGGCCACCCCGAACGATTTCTTCTCCGCCCCGAAGTCGGATCGCGCCAAGGACTTCTTGTCCAAGATCCTGTCTCACTAACCCCAAGGAGGTAGTGCATGCGACGGTTTCTCGCGTCTGTGGTGGCCCTCACTCTGCTCGCGTCCACTGTGACGCCGGCTCTGGCCCAGGCCCCCGCGCCCGCCCAAGGCACACTGGAGAGAATCAGCCAGTCGGGCACCCTCACCATCGGCACGCGGACGGGCTCGCCCCCCTTCGCCTACGTCAATGCCAAGAACGAGTGGGTCGGCTTCTCCATCGACCTCGTGGAGGAGCTGGTCAAGCCCGCCGTCGAGAAGAAGCTCGGCAAGACCATCAAGATCGAGAAGAAGGAATCCACTCCACCCACGCGCATCCCGCTCCTCACGTCGAATGCGGTGGACCTCATCTCCGGCACCATGACCGATACGCGCACACGCCGGGACAGCGTCGACTTCTCCATCACGTTCTTCGTCACGGGCGCGCAGTTCCTCGTCAAGAAGGGGAGCAAGATCCGCGGCATCAAGGACATCGACGGCAAGCGCATCGCCGCCCAGCAGGGCTCGACCAACGCGCGGATCATCCGCGAGAAGGCGCCCAAGGCTCAGCTCCGCGAGTTCCCCGACCAGCCCGCCGCCTTCCAGGCCCTCCTCCAGGGGCAGGTCGACGCCTACACCAACGACGGCATCCAGCTGGCGGGCCTCAAGGCCAAGGCGGCCAATCCGGCGCAGTGGGACATCGTGGGCGATTTCTTCTCCTACGAGCCATACGGCATGGCCATGCGGAAGAACGACGCCGATTTCCGCAACGTGGTCAACGGCGGCCTGATGGACGGCATCGAGTCCGGCAAGTACTTCGAGATCTACGACAAGTGGTTCGGCCCGAAGGGCGAGCTACCCTATCCCATGTCCGCGGGCGTTCGCACTTTCATGCTCTACCAGGCCGTTCCCAAATAGCCGCTTCGAATCCCTCTCCCCACCGGGGGAGAGGGTAGGGTGAGGGGGCGGTTCAGGCTGAGGGGGCGGTTCAGGCTGAGGGGGCGGTAGAGGCTGAGGGGCCAGTTCACGGTGAGGGGCGACAAGACAGCGGACGAGGAGACGCAAAGTGTCCGGGACGAAGTGACCCAGTGAACCGGCGGGCATTCCTAAGGGCGGTGCCCCTGGTGCTCCTAGCTTCGCCCTTGGCCGTCAAGGCCCAGCAGGCGAGGAAGGTGTCTCGAATCATGTTTCTCGGCGCTTCCTCGGTAGCGCTGGAGTCTGATCGCGTCGCCGCCTTTCGCCAGGGACTTCGCGATCTCGGTTACATCGAGGGCCAGAACGTCGTGATCGAGTACCGATGGGCTGAGGGCCACTACGATCGCTATCCGGCGTTCGTCGCGGAGGCGATCAGTCGCAAGGTCGACATGATCGTCACGGAAGGCACGCCCGCCGCCATCGCCGCGCGAGAAGGAACGAGAACGGTTCCCATCGTCATGGCGTCGATTGGCGATCCCATCACCGCGGGAGTCGTCTCGAGCGTCGCCCACCCCGGGGGAAACGTCACCGGCTTGGCCGCCAAGGTGCTCGGACTGACGATCCCGCAGTCGGTGCTGGGGCGGGCGGACGAGGTCATCCAATGACGGAATGGCTGCCCCGGCTGGTGGCGAGGATCCCCGCCACCGTTCATGCCAAGCTCCTCGTGGCCTTCCTGGCCATCACCCTGCTGCTCATCGTCCTGGGCGCGGTCGGGCTCGAGGTCCTGAGCGGCGTCAATCGCCGCGCCGAGCATCCTCGCCAGGCAGTCGGACAGTTCTCCGCCCGACAGGTGAGCCTCCTGCAGACATTTGCCGATCAGGCCGTCATCGCCATCGAGAACGTCCGGCTCTTCACGCAACTCCAGGAGAAGAATCGCGCTCTTACCGAGGCTCATGCGCAGGTCACGGAGGCGCTCGACCAGCAGACGTCGACCGCCGAGATCCTGCGTGTGATCTCCAACTCTCCCACCGATTTACAGCCCGTCTTCGATACGATCGTCGAGAGTGTGGTGAAGCTGTGCGGTGGGGTGTCGGCGTTCGTCTATCGGTTCGACGGCAATCTCATCCACCTGGGCGAGGGACGTGTTCGAGCGCCAATACCCTGCGCCGCCGAGCAGGGTGAGCATGATCGCCCAGGCAATCCTCGACCGGACGATCGTTCATGTGCGTGATTTCGAGAACGATACCGATGTGTCGGCGGCAAGCCGAGAAATGGCGCGAGCCGCCAACCATCGAAGCACACTTGCCGTGCCTATGTTGCGGCACGGGAGCCCGATCGGGGCCATCGCCGTCGGGCGCCGCGGGCCGCACGGGGAGCCTCGTCCGTTCTCGGATGCGGAGATCGAGCTGCTCCAGACCTTCGCCGACCAGGCGGTCATCGCCATCGAGAACGTCCGCCTGTTCACGGAGCTGCAGGCGCGGACGGCTGAACTGACCCAGTCAGTCGAGAAGCTCACGGCGCTGGGTGAGGTCAGCCGGGCCGTCAGCTCCTCCCTGGACATCGAGACCGTGCTGGACACGATCGTGTCGCGGGCGACCCAGCTCGCGGTCGCCGACGGGGGAGCGATCTACGAGTACGACGAGGCGACGGAGCAGTTCCACGTGCGGGCGACCCACAACTTCGACGCGGAGGTGGTCGCGGCGAGCCGCGCTGCGCCGCTCCGGAGGGGCGAGGGTCTCATGGGTCGGGCGGCGGAGCTCCACGCGCCGATCCAGACTCCCGACATCGCTGTGCCCGGCACCTACCAGAGTCACCTGCGTGAGGTGCTTCTCCGCGCCGGGTACCGGGCGCTCCTCTCCGTGCCTCTCCTCCGGGAGAGCCAGGTTATCGGCAGCCTGACCCTGGCCCGAAAGGCCCCCGGGGAGTTTCCCGGCGAGCTCGTCGAGCTCCTGAAGACTTTCGCCACCCAGTCGGCCCTGGCCCTCCAGAACGCGCAGCTCTTTCGTGAGATCGCGGACAAGAGCCAGCAGCTCGAGGCGGCGAGTCGGCACAAGTCGGAGTTCCTCGCCAACATGTCGCACGAGCTACGCACGCCGCTCAACGCCATCATCGGCTTCTCCGAGGTGCTAAGCGAGCGCATGTTCGGGGAGCTGAACGACAAGCAGGCCGAGTACCTCCGAGACATCTATGCGTCCGGACAGCATCTTCTGTCCCTCATCAACGACATCCTGGACCTGTCGAAGATCGAGGCGGGGCGCATGGAGCTCGAGCTGACGGACTTCAGCCTGCCTGCGGCCATCGACAATGCGCTGACCCTCGTGCGCGAGCGGGCGGCCCGCCGCGGCATCGCGTTGCGCATGACCGCCGACGATCGCGTCGGCGAGGTGCGAGGGGACGAGCGGAAGATCCGGCAGGTGCTGCTGAACCTTCTGTCGAACGCGATCAAGTTCACTCCCGAGGGTGGCCGCATCGAGGTGGGGGCCTCAATGGTGGACGGGGCCGTCGAGGTCTTGGTCTGCGATACGGGAGTCGGCATCGCGCCGGGGGACCAGCAAGCCGTGTTCGAGGAGTTCCGCCAGGTCGGGGCCAGCGCGGCGAAGCAGGAGGGGACGGGCCTCGGGCTCGCCCTCTGCCGGAAGTTCATCGAACTGCACGGCGGTACCATCTGGGTCACGAGCGCCGTTGGGGCAGGCTCGACCTTCACCTTCCGGATTCCGGTGCGATCGTGAAGTACACCTTCAACTGGTCGGTGCTGTGGACGGGGGAGTCCGGGCGGTGGCTCCTGAGCGGGCTCATCGTCACCCTCGAGCTGTCGGCGCTCGCCTGGATCCTTGCCGTGGCCCTCGGCATCGTCTCCGGCGCCCTGCGCACGGTGAAGTTCCGGCCACTCCGGGCCGTGACCACTTTCTATGTCGAGTTCTTCCGCAACGTGCCGCTTCTCGTCTGGATGTTCTTCTGGTATTTCGGGGTGCCGCCCTTCCTGCCCGAGGTGATTCGCGAGTGGATGTTCGGCCACGGGCTCGAGTTCTGGGCGGGCGTGCTCGCCCTCGGCGTGTATAGCGGCGCGCGCTTCTCCGAGGTCTTGCGCTCGGGCATCCAGTCCATCCCGAGGACCCAGATGGAGGCGGCGGTGGCCTCGGGGCTGACCACCTTCCAGGCCTATCGCTACGTCATCCTGCCCGTGGCGCTCCGGCTCATCATCCCGCCCGCCACCAATGAGTCGCTCAACCTGCTCAAGAACTCGTCGGTGGCCCTGACCATCAGCGTGGCCGAGCTGACGTTCCAGACGCGCCAGATCGAAACCTATACCGCCAAGGCCATCGAGGCCCTGACGGCGGGGACGCTCATCTACCTCGTCCTCTGCATCGGGCTGGCGTCGATCATGTCCTGGGTGGAGCGACGCACGGCCATTCCCGGTCTGATCACGGGCGGAGGGCGCCGTCGATGATGGAATCGATCGCCTCCGGCCTCGACGTCATCTGGCGCAACCTGCCCTTCCTGATGATCCAGGGCTTCCTCGGCTTCGGGAAATTCGTAGGGGGCACGGTCCGGCTGGCCATTCCCGCCATCATCCTCGGATTTCTCCTCGGCATCTTCATCGGTCTCGGACGCCTCGCCCCCCAGCGCTGGATCCGCATCCCCGCCACCATGTACGTCGAGTTCTTCCGCGGCGTGCCCCTGGTCATGGTCATCTTCTGGATGTGGTTCGTGGTGCCCATCGCCCTGCGGCGGCCCATCCCCGAGTTCTGGGTGGCCCTCACCGCCTTCGTCATCTTCGAGGCCGCCTATCTCGGCGAGATCGTGCGCGCGGGGGTGCAGTCGGTGGCCAGGGGGCAGGTGGAGGCGGCCACCGCCGTCGGGCTCACGAGCACGCAGACCATGCGCCACGTCGTGCTGCCGCAGGCGCTCAAGAACATGATCCCGTCGCTGGTGACGCAGTTCATCGTGCTCTTCAAGGACACGTCGCTCGCCTCGATCATCGGCTTCATGGACCTGACCAAGGCGGCCCAGATCGTCAACAACCGCGAGGTGCGTCCCTTCGCGCTCTATCTCTTCATCGCGGTGGTGTACTGGGTCTGCACGTACTCCATGTCCCGCTACGCGCGGTACGTGGAGCAGCGCCTGAGCCCTGCCTGAGCTCGGGCTGGCCAACGGCGTCCGCCTCCACTGGCGCGAGGCTGGAGACGCCTCCCAGCCGCCCGTGGTCTGGATCCACGGGGGTTCCGTCGAGGATTCGTCGTCCATGCTGGCGGACCTCGAGCCTTTCTCGACCCGGATCCGGGCGCTCTTCCCCGACACGCGGGGTCATGGTCTGTCGTCCAAGTTGGTGCGGCCGGCGGACTACACGTATGCGAGGAAGCTCGAGGATCTCGTCCTCTGGCTCGGCGCTCTCGGGATCGAGCGCGCGGTCTGGGGCGGTGCCTCCATGGGCGCGGCGCTGTCGCTGTGGGCCGCCGTCCACGCGCCGTCGCTCGTGCGCGGAGTGGTGTCGATCAGCGGCCCTCCGTACGAAGCGCCGCCGGCCGACAAGGCGTGGTGGGCCGCGCACCGGCCGCTCGTCGAGGCCGGCCGCTTCGAGGAGTACTTCGACGCGAACGTGAGGCTCAGGATGGGCGAAGCGGCCCTCGCCCGGCTCAAGGCCAGGCCCGAGCGCTATGCCGAGGTGACGGGGCGCCTCCGCGACCACTCGATCACCTCGCTGCTGGCGCTGCTCGACGAGACCTTCGAGCGCAGCGACTGGCTCGCCGACTGCGCGCGCATCCGGTGCCCGGTGCAGGTCATCGCCGGCTCCGAGGACAGCTTTCCGACCGTGGAGATGTCCCGCCGGCTCGTCGAGATCATCCCTGGCGCCCGGTTCCATGTGGTCGAGGGCGGCCCGCACTTCCCCAACCGCAGCCACCGGGCCGAGGTGCAGGTAATCATCGGGGAGTTCCTGGGATCCCTCGGGCCGTGAGCCGGCTTTGCGCCTACTCACGCGCTTTTCTGCTTGACAGGCTCTCCGGGCGAATCGGTCGTTACGGCGGCAGCTCTCAGCAGTTATCCGCCCAGCAGCACGCACGAGTCCACCGGCACGCGGTCGAACGGGTCCGGATCAAAAATCATCTCGCGCCTCGTGATCGTGCCTCTCCGGCGCTCTCCATGCAGCCGAAAACCAGGGTGTAGAGTCGCGTCAACAGAAGGAGAGCTCACCATGCAGAACCATTCGCTTGCTACTCATTCCCCCTCCGAGCTGGACCGGCTCGGCGACGAGATCGCCGAGCTCTCCGCGCACCTTGACGCCGCCACCGCGCGCCTCCTCGCCCTGATCCGCGAGTTCGACGCCCGCGGCGGGTGGAACACGGGCTTCCGCTCCTGCGCCGCGTGGCTCTCCTGGCGGGTGGGGCTGTCCTACGCCAAGGTCCGGGCGCTCACCCGCGTGGCCACGCCGGAGACCGAGGCCCGGCTGCTCGGGGTGGGGCGCGCGGGCACGGCCGCGCATGTCGAGCGCATCGTCCGCGGCTGGCGGTGCGTGGATCGACGGGCCGAGGCGCAGGAGACCGCGCAGCGGCACCGGAGCCGAGCCCTGCACGTCTACCAGGACGAGGACGGCATGGTGGTCCTCCGGGGACGGCTCGAGCCAGAGGTGGGAGCGCTTCTCCTGCAGGCGCTCTCAGCATCACGGGAGGCGCTGTATCAGCGGGCCCGCGTGCCGGACGGGGAGGTCGGGCCCGGAAACGTTTCCGCGGAAACGCCCTCCCTGGCCCAGCGGCAGGCCGATGCCCTGGCCCTGCTCGCAGAGACGGCCCTGCACCACCTCGATCCCGGCGCCCCGGGGGAGCGCTACCAGGTCGTGGTCCACGTCGACGCCCCCGTGCTGGCCGATCCGGAGCAGCCGGGCCAGTCCGTCCTCGAAGACGGCGCGCGCATTTCCGCGGAAACTTCCCGCCGCCTGGCGTGCGATGCGAGCCGGGTGGTCATGCGCCACGACGAGGCGGGCCGCGTGGTCGAGATCGGGGCCCGGACCCGCACCATTCCTCCCGCCCTGCGGCGGGCGCTCCTCCATCGGGACCGGGGCTGCCGCTTCCCGGGCTG